>Ga0316217_10002494_pt1 | contig 22067 bp, 7 predicted proteins | sample 1anoAmetaG_FD_203633 | JGI IMG/M metagenome (GOLD analysis project Ga0316217, IMG submission 203633) | Freshwater microbial communities from Trout Bog Lake, Wisconsin, USA - 1anoA | ecosystem: Environmental > Aquatic > Freshwater > Lake > Hypolimnion/Profundal zone | place: USA: Wisconsin...
ATATCTTGTTCGCTTACTAGCAGTCTAAAGGTGTGTGTTGTGTTTGCAATCATCCTGCTGAAAGTAGCTGATGATTTATAATAATCTTTTTGTAGGAACATGAATCTAAATAGACAGCGAATACATATCACACCAGAAACCAAAGATTATATGCTAGTTCATACTAATGACCGTCAAGAATATCAAAAAGTTACTCTTAATGTCAGACCGCACAACACTTACACTCTCAACCATACAATAGCAGACGCCGACGTCCAAAATAGATCTAGGTCTACTCCAAAAGAAAGACTCTCTTCATATAAGATACGTGACTTGGATTAAGCACATTTTAAGTCAGAACTGTTATAAAGAAGACAGGAGAAAAGTTTAAACGCGAAGTAGGCTATTTACGATTCATGGCGTGAGCGGATAGGTGATGAGCCAATCATGCTGCCCTTCATGGACCGTAAGCATTACGAGTAAATTTTGAATCACAACCACACAAATGATGCCAAGATAGGCAGTACTGTGAAACAAAAACTTCAATTTGCCACTATCTACGTTGAAAACAATTCAGAAACTTACACAAAGGTGAATCCATTTAGAAGGCCACGGCATCTTACTAGTAATAAAGCTAATGACGCTAGAATTGAAGACAGTAAATTAAAGGCGGAATCATTAACTGTACGCTTCAAGAAATAGCCTAGTCCAATCCAGAAAAAATAATAAAAATAAGGCAAACATTCAATCAATTTGTAGTTCCGTCCACACAAATTGAACAATACTACTTAGCTTCCCAATCAAAGCAGAGACGGATTTTCCTCTTCTTTTCGTAGATATCTGCTGAGAGAAAAACCAAATCCCGTATAGAGACTAAGATCAAGATATGAGTAATTACAATAGTAAGTACATAGTTCTGGATGGCAATGGATGAGTAAATGGCTACTCGGTCGCAGGCTGGCTCTTCCCAAATGATGCAATACTATGATTGTCTTTACTACAATATGATATAACCCTAGTATTGCGAACCAGTGCCCACCTTTGCTGAATCTCTATAGATGAAAATGCTCTAGAAAGTATAATATAGCACTCTAAAACTATACTAACTTTGCTGGTAACTCAGCCCCCTTAATACTAGCAAATTGATTGTAATTCACTTGAATAGAATCACTGAGATGGTCTTGGCTGGATGTTGGCCACAGCCTGGTCAAATAATCCAGCTGACCGCTGCTGAATGTTCTGTTCAACGTAGGGCTGCTGCTGAGGGGGAGGCCTTCTTGAGCCGCCCATTAGCATGCTCACTGCAGTAGCTCCCAGTGTTACTCCAACGAATATTCCGATGAATTGGCCCAAAGAGTTTTTCCAGCTCATTATTATTAAATAATTATCAGATTGGCAGTAAAATTGTATACAAATGGAAATAAGCAAAAATAGTGATGAAACATTATCTCTACCGTTCATTATTCCATCTTCTCAACCTTGCGCTAGGTGAGGTTTTACTCTATTTCAGCTTATCTGGCCTTTCTTTCAGCATGGTTCCACACGCACTGTCTTTGCCAGGCGTACTCTTACAAACAATTCAGCCAAACTGCAGCTTCAATCGGCGTTATTCGATCGTCAGGGTTGGGCTACAAGCACTTTCGACTCATAAAAAGCAACTGTTCTCGCAAGAAATCTCCAATCACTGGCAAACTCAGCATCATCTTTTTCTGTAAAATGATGCCCAATGAGTAACTATCGAAGTTCTAGTGGCATTAGTATTCCTATTTGGTGAACTTATCACCGAGTGACACACATTTGAGTGCTGCCTACTTATAAGGCAGAAAGTACCCTTCAGTGGAGGCAAGTCTGTTGTCGACGTTACTGGTAAAGGAGGAGGACTTGCACTTTTAAGTCCAGATGATAGGCGCAGCTGATCCAAAATCGATCAATTTGACCTTGCTGGTACGATCAATCATTATGTTGTGGAGTTTCAGATCACGATGTGCCACTCCAATATCATTCAAAAAGGAGAGAGCTTAAGCAATTTGGGTCATGTTCTGTAAGAGCTGCTTTTAGTTTAGGTATGTTTTCTGAGCAAAGTTGAAAGGATAGTGCAGAAGATAAATGCCTTTTTAAAAGTTATTGTGGAAGTTTTTGTCGCTGTAGTAGCTCCCTTTGTAAGGACAACGATAATTCCTTGCAAAGATCAAAAATAGCTCCTCATTGAGCAGTGCGTGATAGTATTCACTCTTTTTTTGCTGCTTGCACACTAATGCGCAGTACTGCTTCTACCCCACAACTATCATCGAATCGGCATTCACTGAAGAATACAGCTCTATATCGAAGATTCCTCGCAAAATGCGGGCGAATCCACCCTAGCAAAGCATGGTTTACTACTTGCATACTGATTTTATTCTCATGCCTTGAAGGATTATGTTGGAAGATTCCTTTAGTGATTTTGTTATTTAATTAGCCTTACTCGAAAAATGATGCTCAGATTATATTAGCTGCGTAGATGTTATTTTCTTAATTTTCAAGCGGTTGAAAGCTAAATCCAAAGCCTCGCAGGCAGTCCTTTCCCCAGAGCCTGAAAGATTTATTTTGGTGCTTTTGGGTCTAAACTGGCGGTTTTTCTCAAGTACTTCCCTCAGCATCATGATTCTTTGTTCTTGCTAATTAAGATTTTTAGATGTGGCAGAAGTAAACTTTGGATTTAAAAAGGTTATAAGTCTTTGCAGCTATCTCGAAAAAACAGAGTAAGATTTCTCTATTTTTTGAGTAAGGTATACTTTCATTTTTCTAGAATCACTGAAAAAACGGAGGTTGGGCATATCTATCCTAAAAATGAACCCTCTCTCTCGGCAGAGCATAAACTTGCCTTATTGTTGGCGCAGAGTGACTTGGTTTAACAGCAGCAATGAGGATATCTCCTAATTAGGCTTGCTGAGGAGAGTTTTCAGCTCATCCTCAACAACTCCTTGAGTTCCGGAAAGGGTGAATTCAGAACTGAGGTGGGAAAGGTTGCCCTTGAAGGAGGTGAGTACAGGAGTAATGCATCTGATCCTGGCAAGCTGAATATTATTGCGGAAGAGGATGTTTATTTTATTGTCTTAAAAACTGCGTTCGAGCGGAGGTGATTTCCAGCGGCCCATCGCCTGGCAAACCACTAAGGCCAACTATTACAGAGAAAGTTGCCGGTTTCGATCCTCTCCTATGATAATCATATATTCTATTATATTATAACTCAACAATTTCGGACGCAACTTACTTACTCTCTACTCCTACCATCCTTTATCCTCAAAGTTGGCTGAGTATCTAGTCGAATATTGTTTAACATTTTCCCAGCTGATCCTGGAGGCTGAGCAATGGAGGGGGACTCAAAACGCCCGATATTACAGATCATTATAGTTGCAGAATATTCAAAGCATATCAATATAAATCGAAATCAAGGTACTCATTATTCACTAGCAGATCCAGTATTTTTTAGATTGTGGGTGAGCGCAAATTAAAGCGAGGTAAGGGCAACTCAAAACGCAGTTAGTCGTATTCTAGTTCTTGGTCACTGACTCGCGGCCTGGCTCGTTTCAGGTTTACTGCTGTCTGGTTGAGTTGCTCTTTGGTTTGTTTGTCGGTATTGCCATCTACATCGTTACTCTATGTTACCATAAGGTATTAGTCCTAGTTATCACTCATTACGATGGTTTGGCAGTCGATGGGCACCTCTTTGTCGGATATATCCTAGAGGATGAAGCCGTCGTTGAGAGGGTCGGTTTCGATGAATTGCTGGCAGGTTTGGGTTTAGGTTTCGACGATCATTTTTGCAGTCGTTATAGTTTATTTATTTAAGGGGGAAAGTTGCCAAATTTTCGTCAAATTTGTTTGGCTGACTTATAAATTTACAATTCATAAATAGGTCCCTGCCGCCCAAACCATCCACTTCAACAAACAAAATATCTTCCTATAAACTAGTAAACTTCAATCTACTATTCTCAATCATTCTATGGAGATTTTTATGAAAGAAGTGTCAAATCTATCAAAATGGTCAGCTTTTATGTACTAGCTATCTTTGGTAGCTTCTATCGAAGAGGTACTTGAACCTTTTGAAAATCAACTTTAGCTATTCTGCTAGAATCTAGGAGTGAAGATTTTGCAAAGCCCAGTCTTTTAAGATTTTGCTCTTCATATTCTTGAGATACTCATTTACTGGAGTCCATAGATCATCTATCTTCTACTTATAGTTTTGCAAATCCTCAGCCTCCTTCTTGCCATAAATTTGGTCATGGACTAGCTATAAAGTTTGAGTGTTCATCTCCACGATTTGCTCACCTTTGCAATCAGTTGCTCTGGACTGAAACTAAAGTTCATTTATCTTTTGACTTAGCCCTCTATTTATTTATTAAATGGTTTGCTTTTCCCTTGAACATTTTTTAAGTTAATTTTCGAGCTAAGAAGCCTTGTTTTAGGCCTAAGTTAACTATTTTTTTAATTGGTCTCTCATGTATTTGTTTTTTTCATTAATTTTAGTCATCTTTTAATTCTAATCCCTCATTTACTATATATTAGTTATCTTTTTCAAAAGCTATTCTTTTTAAATCTCAAGGCTTTTCTTCTACAATTAATAGGAATTCTACAAAAATTATATCTCGTCTGCTTTGGACTTATTTAAAGATTCATATCGCTTTTAGAGTTACTGAATTTTACCTTCTTTTTCAGAGATAACTCTTTTAATTACTCCAGCTATTTCAATCTGATATTGTTGTAGAAATAACTTGTTTTATACTTTTTGTTGCTAGATAAACTAAAGCGTATTTTTTAATTTGGTGCTTATTTGAATGATTCCCAAGGATAACTCCTGAAGATTAAACCAAATATTTCTTTGCTTTGATTTAAACTTGTTTTCCAGCTAAACTAATTCGCTTTCTTTCTCTTTTAACAAGATTTAGTATCTTAGTTTATCATCGATTAGCTTTTAATTTAGAGTTTTTAGAACCTTGGCTTTCTACTCTTAACTCTTTTCAAGCGCAAAATTAACTTTTTCTATTGTCAACTCTGCCTAATTGTTTTTTTGAGTTAATTTCTACACCTGTATTTAGCTAACTTTTATCTTTTAGGCCCACTAATGCTGAAATGAAGCAATCCTTTGGTCGTATTCACGTATTATCTCTTCATTCTTGATTGAGAGAGCTTTATTTTATTTCAAAGCTACTTGGTACATCTTATTGATTGACTCTTTCTATTTCTAACAGGTATTAACGGTCTTTTATAATTTACTTTGCTTGAAAATTGCTTCTTTAATTCTCTAATCCTTTATCCTCAAAATCTCTTTTCCCATTTGTATTTCAGTCTAAAGATGTTCCTTTGATTTGGTCAATTCAATCATTTTTTAAAGCAGATCTTTTTCACGCTTGAGCCATCTTTCCTCCTGATTTCCTAATAAATCTTCAGAAATCATAACTTTCTTTGCCAATTTGATTGCATTCAAAGACAGTTCTTTAACTTTCACATTAGAATTAGTCAATTCTTAATGCTTGCTTTTGAGTTGCTGTTCGGTATTCCACAGTTTTTCTTCAAGCTACTTTGATTTACCTTCATTCTTTTTGAATTTCGCCTCAAATTCTTTCAAAAGTTTGTATTATCCCATCGTTATCATTACCTCTAAATCAGCCATGACTCTAATTATTCTTTTACTATGAATAAATACCACTTATAATAACAGCAATCACAAAGGTCAACCAGTAAGAGATAAAAAAGAAGTTATCAGGTTTATGTTGGGTATTTTATTCATGCGAATTCATATGATCTGGAATTAGGTTAGGCAATTATTGTATTTCATTACATTACTTAAAACTGCGGATATTTGCTACGCTAGGCGGCCTATAGAGATTATTATTAATACTCAGAATAAATATGGACTTAGCTACCTGCGGACTTTGCCAGTTGCAAGTTCCTCAAGCAAATACTGTCTTAGCGGAACTCCCTATCCACAACCCTAACAATGATTCCCTCAAACTGGCTCAGAAAAAAATCTGCAAGGCCTGCCATAGTCTAATTTCTCAGATTGAGCAATTCGCCTCTCATCATCAAATCAAGTATTGTGATCCTCAATTCAAAGCGCAGTCGATATAGGGCATAAAAGGACTTTTGCCACAGCCCAGGCTTCTTCTGCAGCAACTCTACACGTCATCCAACACTTCAAGCCAAATCCAGAGGAACAGGTCGAATAGTGACAAATATAAGCTCACGAAGAGATTTCCTCAAAGTTAGCCGTCTCTTGTAGAAAACGAGCAATAATAGCCTATTCACCCCTACGTAGTTTTGGTGATTGAATAAGTAAAAAACAAAAATTTGTTGTGTTTGTCGAATTTGCCCAAAACACTTCAGCTGCTCATTCATTTGGCTTATAAGCAGTCAACCAAGGGGGTGATTAGTCCCTAAGAAAGGAGAGAAAAGTTAAAAAATATCGTACTATTTTTGGCATAAAGAATACATCTTTCTCTCGAGTAATTGCCTTTTGTCATGGTTTTCGCCAATTTTTTACTTTGCTTTATGGACACAGCAAAGGCTACAGCAATCATGGTCCATGTTAGCGACATTTTGGTCACCTATCCTCATCTAATAACATGGAAAACTCTCATCCTCTAACAAGACAAAATTATTTCTAAAAACCCTCTTTCCCCTGCTTCAGTAGAAATGCGAGCAGTAGTACTGAAAGTATAGAAACTATGGCTACGAGTCTAATCCATTTTAGAGCTTTCAAAAAGAGGAGAAGCAGTTCTAAATGAAGGGTTGGTCAGATTGAGCAAGCTATAAGTTATAGATTATAAGTAAAACCGCAAACGTTTGGCTGAAATTTTGAAGCCCTTGTTGCTGAAAAAATAAGACAAGGAATAAATGAGTGTTGAGAAGTTGAATTTACTGTATTTGATCAAATTAGAAAGAAATGGATACTCAATTATTTTGAAAAATATGTTTGAGACTGAAGAGTAGATAAAGCATGAGATGGCTCAGATCACTAATCGCTTCAAAAAAGAGAAATAAGAGTATATTTAGAAGATTGTGAAGCTTTCCAACAAAATAGAGGAACTAGAGAACAAAATAATTTTGCTCTAGTCCAAACCTACAAATGAAACAAGCTAATTCAGTTCCTTTATCGAGAAAATTTAAACTGTTGAAGAACCCAAAGAAGTAGTCGAAGTATAGGAACCTTATCATTCATAATCAGTTGCACTCCAAGATATCATTACTTTGACTAATATCATTGGCTTCAATGAGAAACACATTGGCTTTAATAAGAGCATAGTAAGCTTTTAGAAAATATAAGACATTACTAAGTGCATAATTTAAGAGATTGAGAGATTGAAATAGGCTTACTAGAAGTTATTAGCGCGTGCTAACCACAACGAAGATGAAAAGAACAGGCTATTGGGCATTGTAGGCAGAAAAGACGATCGCTTTATCTCAGTAATAACTGAAAAAGATGTGATAATATAGCGATATGAGCAGGCTCTTTGGCGAATGTAGAATGGCTTATAAGTCATAGAGGAGCCGTTAGCGCATCGTATACGCTACATCATTCACATCTTCAACAAGAAGGTTAGGAGTGAATCGGTTGAGATTGAGGTAGAACCCGGAGATAAGCCGAAGAAGGAAATGAAAGAGTGTTAAATATATTGAATCGTCTGTGAAATATTTTATGACTCATTTGCAAGAATTAATTATTGGGAGTGCTATTAATTCTACGCAAATTAAGCTAAGAATGTATATTTTTTTAATATGGGCTACACTGACATAATAAGAGATTTGCTCGAGAACCAATACCCTTAACCTGAAAAAACCACTGACTTAGTCATCTCGAATATAGTACTAAGGATCTTGCCTTTGCCTGCAAGGCCTTACTTTTTGCGTTACGAATTCTTGCAAACCCTAGTAATTAGCAAATGCGACCTCAGGAATCTAGAAAATTTCCCCAAGCTACTCTCTCTAAAACAGCTTGACATTTCAGAAAACTCACTCCAGGGTACGCTCAATTACCTCATGCCTCTGCGCAATTTGAATTACCTCAATATTGCCAATAATATCATCCATGACTATCGAAAGTTTCAACCTCTCCAAGTAATCTAAGGGTTGGAGATCTATTTGGTCGGTAATCCCTTTATAGATGGTGAATCATGGAAGAGCAAGCTAAAGGGATATGGGTTAAAAGTGGTGAAGTAGGCCAGAGTACTTGAACTTACCACCAAAAAGTGCAAGTAATAAGAAAAAAAGATTGAAATTAATTTATAGAAGTAGTAAATTTAAAGATAGTAAAAGCTGCGAAAGTAAAGGTAATAAAACGAGCAGAAGTAAAAGAAGATAAAAAAGTAGGAAGAGAAAATTCTGGAGGAGAGAAACAATAAGCGTGAAACCTTTTATCGAAATTATTATCAGTTAGAGTTAGATGCGCCAGAGAGGAGGCCGGCTAGAAGACACATAGAGCATTAGGGAAGAATCCAAGCAGATATGTTTCGGGCGGAGTCTGAAAGTTTATCCATGTTTGGTGTTCTCGAGGAACATGAAATGCACCATTTGTTTCAAAATGATGATGAAGAATCTGAATAACTCAACGCCTTCAACAACATAGAAAGTGAAAATGACCCAAAAGATGAGGAAGATAATGATGAAGATGAGCCTGAAGTTTAGTTATAGAACAGTTAGCTCCCTCTTTTGGGAGCATATGACGACGACGAAGATCTGGACAGAGATGAAGACCAATTAGAAGAAAGCTCATCTGATTGAGAACTGTGTTTATATACATTTATCAAATATTTCTGTTTTTTCAATGAAAGTAAGATCTGCTTAAATTGATTGATAATCAAAAGTTATTATCTATATTAATGAGTCTTTTGATAGTGGGATCTTGCTCCCAGATTACTCAAAACATCATCCTTGCACTGGCCAGAGCCAACCTCTATCAACATATAGCCATCGCAGATCTCCTTCCACTCTACTAATTTCATTATAGGTACTACCGACTTCGAAAGAACTTGAATGAACAAAAATCTAGCACCAAAGTCACTATAGATAAAATCATCAACCTCGAGCATCTTAATAAGCAAATCAGTCAACACAACGATATACTTCATGTTACTCACGATTATTTCACTTCAGTCACATCCAAAACCAAATTGATGCAAATGACCGCTGAGCTCAGCAAGCAAGTAAAAATACTTTGAAGCAGAAAAAAAACGTGCTCTATGCTGCACCTATCGAATATGACCACTATGGAGTAAACAACCCTTAGTAAACTTTTTTGGAGGCCAAAGCTTAAGTATTAGAAATCAATCCCAATGTTGGTTTTATTAGGAGCGATGTGCAGGATGCGAGCGAACTTTACGCGTATATCTATAAAAGCAAGAGAATTTGGGAATAAAAATTTCTGCAGACTCCTGAGTCCTTTAGGCCAAAAGTGGTAAATGCGAGATTTTTCGCATAAAAGGTGCTAGAACAGCTTGGAAATGGAAGTAAAGGGGCTGATATCGTCGTAAGAGGAGATCGCTAGCGCCATTTTACTGAAGTCGCTCATGACAGAGAAATCCCAGATAATGAAACTGCACATCACGCAGGAAATATTCGGCTATTAGTCACAAAATACAAAGGTCCTGAGGATAAGCATAGCACTCTGGTTGTCAGCAAATTCGGATGATTATAAATCTTCAAGTATATCGATGATCAATTTGAGAGCCACGATAGAAATTGCTTCCGTTATTCTCCTCAACCATGCGGCTTTGCTGATTTGGATGGTAACTTTAGTAGTTTAAGGGCTGAAGTTCACTCACTTGCTCTGCTAACAGTATGACAACTATTGTTTCATGTTGTCTATGATAAGCAGTTCCTATGCCTACGTATTTATAGGCTTTGTCAAGTAGCATTCTTCGTCTTTTTCGGGTTGCCAGACCATCATCCAGCATGAAATATGTGGCTACCTACTCACCAGAATGCGCTTTTAGTGATATGAGCTCTCCAATGCGTCCCTTTACCTATCCGATTGCTGATATTCTTTAAAAGATTGCTTGTGGGGTTTCATGATCTGTTCGTCCTGTTGCTCCTTTTTACTCAGCTATCAGCTGAGCTGCGCGGTTAAGAGGTTCTGAAAGCACCAATGGCTCAGCATTAGGGACCACTTTTAATGCTCTTTTCAGATCTTCTAAAGCTTCAATCCCCTAAAAAGTTTAAATGCATTTATTCCAGCACCAAAGCTACTAATCTTTGTATTGCGGAGACAAGGTCTTATAGAAGTTATCAGCAGCTTGCGATGGGTTAGCTCTGGTTTGGTTCACTATGTCAAGAACAGTGGTTCGCAACTGACTGGGCTCCATCTAACTAATGATTATAGCTAATTATTGCTCACTTATCGATATAAATCATGCATCTTCACTCGTACTGTTTTTGTTGAATCAGTCCTTCGATGTAATCCTCGCCTACCACTGCTGCCACACAACGGCTTATCAACAAAAAGTCACGGGTTTCTTGAGGTAGAGGTTTTTTTGAAGATTTATCGGCAAGTATCTTTTCTACATAGTCGAATTTGCTTAAAAATTTGTCCATAATTGTGATGGACTGAGCTAAGCCCATGAGTTGTTTTATTGCTTGGTTTGGCTCAAGTGGTTCCTCTTCCTTTTGAAGTTCCATACACAATTGGTAGAATATTTGACACTGTTGGTTAGTATGCGTGTAATAGGCTGCTCCCAAGCAAATTCTGAGCATCTGCTCAAAAGTCCAGTCCATTACGCATGAGTTAAACTTTTTAGCACAAATAGTGGCCATACTTCTTAGTTCAGCTGTCCTGTTATTGATTTCATAGGCTCTAGCTAAAATCTCAAAAGTTTTGATCTTGTAACCTTCTGTTAAGACGGGAGACCCTGTCCTTCTGTCATATTAATCAAAATTCTTTATCGCATCTAGTGCGGTCTCAACGCAAGTTTCCATGTTGCCATTGTTGAGCTATAGAGAAGCAGTTCGCATCAAGAGAAGTGGGTAATTGATTGAGGATGATTTATTGGCTAGCAAATTGGTCTTGGCTTTCGAAAAGCTGTCCATGGCTTCTTTTTTATTGCCTGCTTTCAGTTGCCGCTATCCTAGTTAGTAGTACCTGCTTCCAGCTTGACGGGATTGTGAGCCGCAACTCTTGATTGTTTTGCTCAATGCCTACTTCAGGTAATTAAGACTCTATTAAGTGTTTCCTTGTGCTGCGTAATAATCAGAGAGCAACTCTATTAAATCTGCTTGATACAAATGTCCATCTTCCAACCAATAGTCACTAATTCTTAATGCTTCCTCAATAAACTGTTTGAACTCCTCATTTTTCTCTTTTTTTACTGCCCAAGTGAGATATGATTTGGTAATTCTCAAGCTGAAAGCAGAGGGAGGCTCTTATAGCATAGACTAGTAGATTTTGAGATGCTTTAGAGAAGAGCTAGATTAGAATTCTGCTGGTGCCGTATAGTAAGAAAGATACTCTAAAATGGCCTGATCATTGTTGTTTAGTTTATATTAAGCAGGTATTTTCTTGGTGCTCAGCTGAAGTTCATTTATGATTTATTCATGTATCTTTTAATCTTTTTTCTATTACCGACAAGCATATCTTACTTTTTAAATGAACTATGTTGTGAATCTGTAGTAACTTTTCACTTTGGGATCAAAATCAGTGATGAAGCCTACTCCGATTATGCCTTACTCTTTGAAAGCCTTTTTTGTTTTGTTCAGCTTTGTTGTATCAACTTTGACTCTTAATAATTTCAAGAAAGAGTTGAGAAAAAATCCAGGGATTATCTAAGAGTTGCTTATTGGTGAAGAGAACTGCTTTTTGAAGCTTAAATTTAGCTACTTCCAAGCTTCACTACTGTTGTGATTGTTGCCTTACATAAGCAGTCTGATGTAGTCTTAAACTATTCTTTGTGCGGAAACTTTTTTGCTTTGTTTTCTTGCCTCAAGAATACTGCTATATGCAATGTCCTTTGCTACTTTCGCCGTCATCACACTCTGCATATACTTTCTAACATTTTTATTCCCTACTGATTCATAGACTTGTGGTAAAAATTTAAAGTTCACTCCGAAGCTATGAAAAATCTCCTTTAGTTCGAGTGCATCTGCCCAAAGCAGATCCTGAGAATTGAGAAATTAGGTCAATTGCTTGATACAGCCATCAATTGGTTAGATAGCCGAGATTAGAGACTTTTGTTACTGTCTGTTACTTCTCGCATCACCTCCAGGTATAACATGATCTACAGTATCAAGTAAGTATTATGGGCGCAAGCTGGAGCCCAACAATGATTAATCTGGATGAATAGGCAAGTACTCAATAAGTCCATCTACGTAGATAAACCTTTTTTCATTGTTGAGACCATAGATATCAGTCAAGTCCCATAAGTATGCTTTTTCAAGGATCATGTTTGAGACTCTTGTATATCTCTATAACTCACGTACCTAAGGAGCTACCTTGGAGAAGCCTACTTCTTAGGCTTCAAGGGGGATCGGAGCTTTTACGAGGGCAACAACTCCTTGCCATTAAATTAAGCAAGTGAGTGGGACTCCAACTACAATTTTGTTTTTACATGCTTCAAAAATGAAATGATAGTTTCTAAATTCCCTTTTAAGAAGAGTTGACTCTTTTGTAAAGCAATTCGTCACTACTACTTTTAATCCCTAAGATTCGTAAATTCGGCGATTAGTTAGTGACCCAGAATCTTTTTACCAAATCGCCATTAATGCGTTCACAGCTGCTAATTCAAATTCATAGATAGTTGCCTCTGTTGGAAGTTTAAGAAATTTAAAATTCCAATCAGCAGAGCTTCTCTCTTTATTAGTTTGATTCAAGTTGTCTGAAGGCTTGTTATAAGAACTTCGGAGGTTGGAATTATTTAAAGAATCGTCAATCTTGACATTGGAGTTGATATTTGACTCTCTCGGTTTAATAGAGCTGTTTCCTATGTTTTACTTTCTGCTTTGGTCGATTGGCCTGATTTCACTTTTGCGAATATTGCTTTGTGTATTATTGACTGGTTGCACATTTGAAGAGAGAATCTGACTTTTTCTTGGCTAACTCAGCCTCGAATTTCGGATATCACTGTTCTCTACTGGTACAGGAACGGGTTTAATAACTTGTTCCTCAGGTTTGAGGATTGTTTCTTTTGCAGGCTCTTCTGATCTGTTGACCTTCATAGCTTAAAGGAGAGTATCGTGTATAAAACCAGCGTTTTTTTCGCCAGTCCCTTTCTCAATTATTTTGTTCTTTTCGTCTTAAAGCAACTTCATCCATTCATCGGCTAAAGTCTTAGAATCGCATGTGAAATTCCATTCTATAGTTTAGAGTTCTCCCTTTTGGTTTTTCGTTGTGCATCTTACTAAGATGTTGTTGGTGGAGTTGGGATTGCTGAATGTGGAATTCAAAAGAGGACTGAAGATGTTGTTTTTGGGTTCAGGTACGACAGTTCTAAAAGGAGTTTTGCTATAGTCATTGTTGTAAAATAAAATTCTCCTGTTGGAATCGTAGATTAAAAGGCGTTCATTTGACAGAAATGTTAGGTTTTTCCCTTCTTTCTTGACCAGAGAGTAGTAAAGGACTGTATCTCCTACCGCTTCTCTGATAAGTTTCGCTTTTAGCTAGGATTATTTGTAATTCATGCTTAACTATAACGAATTTAATAATAAGTAAAACAAACTATCGATCTAATAGAATTAACATTGATCCATGTTGTTTTTCTATAATCTAAGACAACTATTGACTGCAATCTTTTTTGAGTCTATGGCTAGTGGCTGAACTCCTAATTGTTGCTTGAAATTTGTTAATTAAATCGAATATTGTCTAACCGAACCTCTGACTTCATTATCTCAGATACTTTACAACTATTTAAGACAATAATCTTCAGCTTTTTTTGAAAATGATTACATTCTGAATCCAATTATCAGCTCAATTATACCAGAGGCTTTCAATATATCCTATCTTTTTACATAAATGGAGGAAACAGCCTACAAATGGAAAAAACCGATTAATGGTAACGAGGCTCTCAAAAATGTTAGAAATCCTCTCAGAAACTTCATCGAAAAGGTACTTCCTTCTATTCCTCTCAACTAGTATCCTGAAAGACCGCAGGAGAGATTGAATCTGTCTATTGGCGATCCAACAGCTTCAGTTGAGTACAGGTAAACTCATCTTAACAAAGGACAATTAAATAGAACTTAGAATAGGTGGCTAAATCATTAGGAAAAGTCGATGGCTATACGGATGTTCAAGGTCTTAAATCTGCACGTGAGGCCATCATTAAAAAATTTGGGACAAAGTCTCATCATCTCACTTAAGATGACGTTTATTTGACACTAGGGGGTAGTTTAGCGTTGTGGACAGCCATGAATTTACTTGCGAATGAACGCGATAACTATTTGACTCCTTCACCTGGTTTTCCTTTGACGACCACCATAGCCAATAGCATGGGCCTACAACCACGTCTCTATCACTTGCAACATGACAAAAATTGGTAACCAAATCTATAGGAGTTATAAAGTCTTATAGACTAAAGAACAAAGTTTATATTGGTCAATGATCCTTCAAATCCTTTGGGATCAGTGTGGTCTGCAAAAATTAAAAGGGAGATCATAGGCGTCTGCATAAAACACAAAATCAACATTCTGGCAGACTAAATTTACGAATAAATGAGCTATGTGGAGCAAGTTCCGACCTTTGCGTAGCTTGTTTTGCCTGAGGAAGTCGATAAAGTTGCCATCTATAAGTGCTCCGGACTCACTAAAAGATACTTAGTGCCTGGCTGGCGAATGGGGTGGCTCATCCTCTATGCTGATCAGCAAAAACAGAAGGCAATGAGAAATTATCTGCGTGGGATATTCAACGTTACTCTGATGCCCACAACAATCGTCCAATATGCTATTCCAGCCATCTTGCAAAACTAAAACAATGACAAAAGAATGAAAGAATGCATGGATAAGATGCATCTGAATATACAAGCTCTTAAAAATGGTCTAGAAGGTGAGGAGTATTGTTCTTTCGGAGATTCTTCAGGAGCACTCTACTCAACAATCATTCTGCACAATGAAAAGTTCAAGGGCAGACCCTTTGAGAGTGCTTTCTAGTTTGTTAAACTTTTTTACGCTTCTTAGAACGTAATGGTGTTCCCTGAAAATTTCTTTGCAGGGGAGGTGCCTTTCATCCGACTGGTAGTCAGCTGTGAGTTGAAGAAAATTGAGTAGTTTTTGGTAAGATTCAAAAAGTTTTGCAGAAGACTTATCGCCGAATGATTAGCTACATCTTAACCTTATTTGTTTGCTATTAAGTGATGACTAATAATGCTACTTCCTATGTATTTGATAGGACTGGAAGTTACTGCTCTACTTTTTAGAATTTTATTACGAAACTAGTTTAGTTGTGTTCCAAGCTACGTTATAGCTGGATTTAAAAAGTTTATAAGAAACATTATTAAGAAGCCTATCACTGATGGCGTTGGGAATTGATCATCGAAACTTCGAGCAACCAATGAATTGGAGAGTTCTCCCGGCTCCAAATTCGACTCGTTCCTCTTCCGACTTAAGTCTCTTATGATATACTTAATTTTTATAGCCCTATTTGTTGTATAGTTTTCGGTTATTTTCTCCGTTGTATCTTTCTATGAGTCTTTACCGTATTAACCAATTCACAAACCTTTTCCTACTCATTTTCGCTGTTTTTTAGGGCAAACAGTTTGTGAATAGGTAGAATCTGATGTCCTTTTTGTAGGGAATCTGTATTTCTTTTGATCTATTTCACTGTTTTTATCGAAGTTTGCCTATCGAGTGTCGAAGTAATCAGATTGATAAATTTTTTACTTTAAGCTTGCTTCCTTCTGTGGAGATTTTATTGGTTCATTAGCATTATCTGCTTATCAACTAAAACTTGTTCCCTTTTTTAGGCAAACATATAACATTATAGATTTCAATGTAGTATAACGTATTAACTGTAAGAATATGGCAATCTTAAGCATAAAATCACATATAAAATTTGCGACCCTCTCCTCTAAACATGCTGCCTGCTTTTGACAAAAAATTTTACTAGTCCAACATTTCGCTTAACCTCATCAAATGATCCTCTTCTTTTTTGGTGCTTAATAAGGAAAGAGCTACCTCTGAGATATTTCACGGATGAAGGCAGTGAGTCCTCCTTCAAAGGCTTCCAAAGTTTTGGACAAAATCTAGCTGAAGAGAGAATCGATGCTATTTGTCTTATTTTAATTAGCCTCCTACTAGATTCTATCGTGTATATATTTTATGAACTGGTTGTATTCACTGGGTTTCGTAGGTTTTGTACAATTTTACTTTGTAATAGCATTTTTACTTTTATGGCGTTGAATTAGTTTTGGAATCGTTGTAAGATATTCTTTTGATGAGAGATATAGTTATATATCGAAGCACCAATGTCAGAAGTCAACAAAGGTAGCAGTCTAGCGTTGGTTAAGAGAGCTTATTTCAGACATTTGTTCAAAAATTGATCATGACATTGAATGATTTCTTAGAAATTTTGAGCTTTTTTAAGCCCAGCCTAAAGTTTGAACCAATTTTGCTCAATAACTTCCTCACTGAAATAGTAAACTATGCTTTTTAAAAAAGTGTGGATGCGATGGTTGATTTTATAGACAGGTTTGAGCATATCCATAGCTCTCATCTCTTTCAATTCCTGTAGCTTCATCCAGCAGGATCCAATTTGCCTCTACAAAAACTTGCACCATATCATCAGCCTAAACAAAGCTTGATATTTTGAAAGACTCTTTTTGTTTAATATCAGATTTAGAGGGAACTCACACTTGAAATCTAGAGTCAGGAAATCGACGTATTTTGGATCTTTTTTCAAGAATGGCTTTTAAGAAAAGTCGAACTCAAAGACTTATGATTCAAGCGTTTTTATGCGGTGAACTTGCTCAAATACTGTAGCAGTATCTAATCTGCATGTAACCTATTATTTACAACCATCATTAGCAGCAGAACTGGTTCTCACAGTAAGTTCAAATAGATTTTGTAGCTTTTCTACTGAAAAAGGTCTTGATTTCATATCCAGCTTCGGCCCTTTTTGCGCAAAAAGATCTTCTTAGGCTGCATCCAAAAAATGAACAAAAAGATCCCCAAACTGCAAGAAATAATAGCCTTTTAATGAAGTAAGAATTTGAATGAGCTTATACTACCCAAAAACTAGCTGGAGTAGTTGCTGGTTGGCCCATTAATATGCTCTTTGTATAGGTTCAGTGAAGTTTTGTCTACTAATATGATACTAAATATTTTGCTAAATATCTTTTGAAAAAGGGCAGTGAATTTTTCGATTACAAGCTTTGAGAATATTGAGATACTTGCCAGTGACTAAAACCTTTTACTGGTCACGTTCTAGAAGAGAGGGGATTTGCTAGGCTCTCAAAGTAAACCTCTATTCCCAGTTATTCCACTCTCCTGTAGCCCTTTCTTCTATCTTAATCATAAATTATCCATACCTGTCCTAAATGATTCCCTCGTAAATCCATTTAGACAACATTCCTACATAGATAGTTATCAGCCTTTCCAAAATGTGCTTATAAATGTTAAGAACGAAACCATCAGTAGTCTCGTTAATCAGTTTTTGGAGGCAACTCAACAGCTGGCCTCCTTTGAGATCCTTGGCAGAGAGTACTAAATCGCCCAAAGCCTTCATAACCTTCAATGAATCTTGGATCTAAACCCACATTTTTTGTAGACTCAAGCCCTGAGCTGCCAATTAATCAAGTTGCACTATTTCTTGATAATACTGAGCTGCGATCTTCCTCAATCCATCTCCTAGAGCTTGAACTAACACTCCCTCACTAATCTAGAGTTTTTTGATAAAGCCCATCAACTTTTCATAATGCGAGGTCAATTCAAGAATACGGTATGTTAGTTGATATAACGCAATACTACTATTATTACTTGACTGGATATGAGGCTAAATAGCAAAAAGAATGCTTCCTGGTCTTCTTTTGATGTAAGTCCCTTCAAAACCAAAACTAACATCAAGAATATCTTCAACAAGCAAAGCTTATTGTAATTCAGGAGGATTTGAACGTAAGGATCGCTTTTAAAAACTAACTGCTTCAGGCGGCTGAGGAACTAGGAATTTACTGAATGTAGATCTTTGGTAGATCCACTGTGGATATCTTCTTTAATCTGCCAGCTAAATAAACCAAACTGATCGTTATTAGTCCATTTCCAAAATCGCCTAACATACAAAAGAGTTTTGTTGAACTGTTAGATAGTTGCCAAGCACCGATTTAAGGACCATGGAATCAAAGGGTGAAAGCGGGTTTTTCGTAGGTGATGCCAAAGACTTTTGAGCTGACGCGTAAGACAAAGTCCATGTGGCAGATTTGAAGAGCATCTTATTCATTTACTCGTTCATAGATTTCTTATCAAATTTTAGTTCACCTTTCGAAGTGCTTGTCAAATATTCGTCTGTGGATCTAACTAATTGATTTCATACGCACTGAGCAAGTAGACACGTGATCCCTCGGTGACAGGTTGAGCACGATCTTGAATTTTTTAAGGCTAGCGCGGAATTATTCTTAGTTTGAGAGAGATATCAAAATGCTCATTTTTGGGAAGATGATTATGGATCCTGGGATGGAAGAATTGGGCGTTGAGAGTTTGTGGCTGGTGTTTGAACCCCAGATACTTTTGTGTGTATTTGCTTTTAAGGGTGATTATGCTGTATTGTTGTAAGTGTACCTACCGAAAGGTATTTAAAGTTGCTGCATTTATGATTTGAATCAATAACAAATATAAGCGCTTATAAATGAAGGCTATTCAATTTTAATTTTGTAATATTCCCAGATTGAGATTGAATTCTGCGAATAAAAGTTATGAGTACATAAATTAAGCCTAAGCAAATACTCTTTAGGTTAAGGCAATTGTTATTCGATTAAGAAAATTTTAAAAAGATTGGGCTAAGGATTCCTGTAAAAGAATAATATAACAATTTATGATAGAAAGAAGTAGGCTTTAGGGAACATCTATCAGTAGTTAGTTAGGAATAGCGAAGCGAATGGAGTTCTTTTTCAAAAAGATTATAAGGAACTTTTGTCAAGTTTTGGCATCGTAGGTATTTCGATGCAAAAGCATTCGAGGAGTGAGTCTAAGCGTCAGATGTTAGAATCTAACACTTCGCAAGGTCAACTTTTGATCTTTATTGCAAATCGATTTTGAGATTTGAGGCTATTTTTACCTGATCTATATATACCACTTTAATTCCATGAGCTTTATATTTATATCTTGACTCAGTTCATGAAGATTCTCATCAAAGCGTTCGGTTTGCTACTTATGCTTGCTGTGGTGCACTCTTTAAGAGTTAGTTAGGCTCTTACTCATGAGGAGATCGTTCCTAATCACTTTGGATCAAAGTTTTCCTTCCTTCTAGGCACAAAGCTGACTTTCATAAAAGATGTGAAGAGCGTCCTAATCATATATAAGTATGGCTCCGTTTTTGGGTATGGAGGTGACAAAAGTTGTACCTACAACCTTCGCATTTACAAATCCTAAGCCATGGGAGTTTAAGTCAACGTCTTTGTTGCTAGCTATTACTCTCTGGAGAAGATCATTACCATCAACAGTGATGTCCAATATGGGGTTGACAAAGAAGTTATGTTCTTAGTCAAACACAGAGAACAAAAGAAGCACGGGATTTACCAATGGCGCTTTACTAATGCTGCAGGTGGCTTAGCCTTTACAAAGAATGCCGCTGTTTTGGCAAACTTTGCCTTCAGGTCATACCTTCGATCTAAGGGACTGCCACCTGATTTAAGTTGGATCGCTGGAGACCCATTAAGAAACTTCTGACACACCGTGATTCGAAAACCCTTAATTTAGAATTTTATAAATCAAACTACCAAACTTATTATCACTAATTTTATTTTCCTTGCTTCTTAAAAGTTGCTTCTGGAATTAGCTCTTTATTTGCTCCCACCAAAGTTTCACAAACAAAGCTAACCACATTTTGTCTGTTGCCCTTTTACATAAACTTCTTTTCCAATCAATAGCTTGTTAAAGCATCAATCATTCAGTATCTGTTGTAATAGCATAGCATCGATATCATCTCTATTTTTCTAATAATCATGACTGCTATTTTACTATTTAAATGATTGTCAATACTTCCTATTTTTTTCCAAATCTTTATGAAGGTTTTGATCCTAAGCTGTCCCCAAATACTTCCAAACCATTCGAAAAAGCTTCGTATCATGAAAGTAATACAACAACTTAGTAATTTTTTGAAAAAGAAAAACATCTTTAGTAACTTTTAGATTATCCAAAAAGGTTCAAGAATAAAAATTTTGAGGTCTACTAACTTTCATAATGAAGTTTCTACTGTCAGAATTCAAACTGTTTTTTAAAAGAATTTCTGAGCAGAAGTTGATATATTTTCTATTTGAACTATTTATGAGTTTTAATTCGAAAGCTTTTAAATTTAATTTGTTGACCATGAACACCTCCACCAGGACTCTATTCTTGTTGGCTCTAATCTTCCTATCCACATCCTTGAGATTGGAATAGGCTTTTAATCACTAGGTAGCTGTGGATTCCACCCATACAACGAATTCATCTACAACTCCTCTCACAACAACAGGCTCAAAAATAGTGCAGCTTGAGACAGTTTTTAAATAACTCAAGCCAAACATCTTGCAAGGAAAAGTTAGCTCTGCCGATCTGAGCAAATTAGATAATTTATTGCTTTAAAATCAAAATGTCGTCAAAATAGCCATCAATCAAAAAACAGCTGGTTCGATCAAGGATAAAGGAATTAAAAAAACATCTTCAAATATTAAAAATAAAACAGAATAAAATAAAAGTTATCCGATTCCAAAGCCAAATTTGAATTTATTGAAAAATCAAACTTCTGCTCCAAAGGCTAACAGCTCAGCAAAGGGAAAAGTCGCTTCTCCAGCTACATCAAAGGCAGCCCCATCAAAGGGAGCCCCAGTAAAGCGAGCCCCAGCAAAGGTCAACGCTTCAGCCAAAGGAAAAGTCGCTACTCCATACCCATCAAAGGCAGCCCCATCAAAGGCAGCCCCTGCAAAGGTCAACGCCTCAGCCAAAGGAAAAGTCGCTACTCCAGCCCCATCAAAGGCAGCCCCTGCAAAGGTCAACGCTTCAGCCAAAGGAAAAGTCGCTACTCCAGCCCCATCAAAGGCAGCCCCTGCAAAGGTCAACGCCTCAGCCAAAGGAAAAGTCGCTACTCCATACCCATCAAAGGCAGCCCCATCAAAGGCAGCCCCTGCAAAGGTCAACGCCTCAGCCAAAGGAAAAGTCGCTACTCCAGCCCCATCAAAGGGAGCCCCTGCAAAGGTCAACGCCTCAGCCAAAGGAAAAGTCGCTACTCCAGCTCCAGCCAAACAAAATGCTACCTCTCCAGCTTCAACAAAAACTGGCCCTTCAAATAAATCAACAAAGGCCTAGGCTAGCTCCAAAATCACCGCTCCCCCTAAAACTCCCGTCGATACAAATAAACCCTAGATTAAGCGCCCCAAGGTTGTCCCCCCTAACCTTTAAAAGACATCTGAAAAGCCTGAAAGCAGCTAGCATGAAGAATAAGAAACAATTGTAGATTTAAAAGAGGAGTAGGAATGAAATGATTGTAGACAGGTTGATTGGCAGCAATTATTAAGATTAGATTATCAGCTGTTTTGGTATTTTTCGTACATCTCAAAAAATATTTTGTCACCGGTCTCTTACTCTTCAGAAGATGATTAAATCCTCTCCAATAGCCTCTCAGTAATCTTCTTTTCGAGGGAAGACTCTTTCCCACTGCTTTCTACGCGGACAGTAGTTGACGGATCCTCCTTGTACTCCTCACCTGAATCATCGCTTGCGAAGAGTTTATTAGATGATTGAAATTTGTTAGCTCCTTGCTTTTTTTTCTTATCTTTTGACTGCTAACTTTTGCCACTGCGGCCAAGCAACAAGTATACGATTGCAGCAGTGGAAGCAACTAATATTACTTTTTAGTGTTAACAATAAAACTCTTTAGTTTTTTCGAGCAAAGGTCCTGTTTTTTCTATGACCTTTGCCATTTACGACTCTGATGTTTTGCGGCAATAGTCTAA
>Ga0316217_10002495_pt1 | contig 22065 bp, 12 predicted proteins | sample 1anoAmetaG_FD_203633 | JGI IMG/M metagenome (GOLD analysis project Ga0316217, IMG submission 203633) | Freshwater microbial communities from Trout Bog Lake, Wisconsin, USA - 1anoA | ecosystem: Environmental > Aquatic > Freshwater > Lake > Hypolimnion/Profundal zone | place: USA: Wisconsin...
ACTGGAGAAGGGCTCACGTGAAACTCTTTTTGCGCCTCCACACTCGCACGCGAGTCTACTACAATGCCCGTGCCGAACAGGATTGTCTGCGTCCCCTTTTTCTAACGTGCACTTTTCCTCCGCTGCTTTTATACTCCCCATACAGGCTTATTGTCTTACCCAACGGAGTCGCCATGCCCACTGCCCATGCCACCACCCCCCTGCGCGTCGGGCTCTTTGGTATCGGGCTCGATGCCTACTGGCCCCAGTTCCCCGGCCTTAAAGAACGCCTCCTGGGCTACATCCAGATCGTCGCCGAACGCCTCGGCCGCCCCGGCATCGAAGTGGTGAACCTGGGCCTTGTCGATACGCCCGAAAAAGCCCTCGCCGCCGGCCACCAGTTGCGCCAGGCCGATGTGGATCTGATCTTCCTCCACGTAACCACCTACGCCCTTTCGTCGACCGTCCTGCCGGCGGTGCGCCGCGCCAAGGTGCCGGTGATCATCCTGAACCTCTCGCCCGAACCGGCCATCAACTATCAAACCTTCAACCGTTTGGGGGACCGCACCAAGATGACCGGCGAATGGCTGGCTTATTGCCAGGCCTGCCCCGTGCCCGAAATTGCCAACGTCTTTAACCGCTGCCGCATTCCCTTCTTCCAAGTCAGCGGCATGCTGCATAATGACCCGACCGCGTGGCAGGAAATCGACGCCTGGATCGAAGCGGCCCACGTCGCCCATGTCATGGAACATAACCGCCTGGGCATCATGGGCCACTATTACGGCGGCATGCTCGACATCTATTCCGACCTCACCCAGCAATGCGCCCATTTCGGCGGCCATATCGAAATTGTCGAAGTCGACGAACTGGCCGACCTGCGCACGCAGGTCACCGCCGCCCAAATCCAGGACCGCGTCGCGCTCTTCGCGGAATCCTTCGACGTGCAGCCCGATTGCCCCCCGGCCGAACTTGAACGGGCCGCCCGCACCTCCGTCGCGCTCGACCGCCTGGTGGAATTGCACCAGCTCGGTTCCATGGCCTACTACTACATGGGCGTGGGCAATCCCGCCAATGAAGATGCCATCAGTTCGATCATCCTGGGCAACAGCCTTTTGACGGCCCGCGGCATTCCGGTCGCCGGGGAATTGGAAGTCAAGAACGCCCAGGCGATGAAGATCATGGACAGTTTTGGCGTCGGCGGGTCGTTTACGGAATATTACGCGGCCGATTTCAATGACGACATCCTGCTGATGGGCCACGATGGCCCCGGCCACATCGCCATTGCCCAGGGCAAAACCAAGGTGCGCCCCTTGCAGGTGTATCACGGCAAAGTCGGCCGCGGCCTGTCGGTGGAAATGTCCGTCAAGCACGGGCCGGTGACGCTCCTCTCGGTGGTGCAGACGGTCGATGGCAAACTTAAACTGCTGGTGGCCCAGGGCGAATCGGTCGCCGGTCCGATCCTGGAAATCGGTAACACCAACAGCCGCTATCGTTTTTCCATCGGCGCCCGGCGTTTCATGAACGAATGGAATGTCCACGGCCCGGCGCACCATTGCGCGGTGGGCGTGGGCCATATCGCCCATAAGCTCGAAAATCTCGCCGCCCTGTTAGGCATGGAGATGGCAAAAGTATGCTGATAAACCGGTGGGCGTAGTCGTCCCAGCGCGGCTTTCGGTGTACAGCCGCGGTTGTGCCGACTATCATTTCTTAATATAGAGCATTCCGAAGCGTCCAATAGGAGTTGCCCCATGAAACAATCCCTAAAAGCGTTAGCGCTTTGCACTTTGCTCGTAAGCACCTTAATCCCGGTCTTTCGCGGAATTGCCGCCGACAATCCCCCAGGCAACTTGCCAGCCGAGCCCCCCGGCGCCTCAGTCCAACCAGAACCCACGTTACAGACCTACGACGTTCGCGATATTGAGACATTAATGCTGGGAAGCGAACTGGTGACGGTGGTAAATGGGGAGCGTTCGTCACCCATGCTTTTAGGGCAATCAGATACGCGGGGAGCAAATGGTATCGCCAGCATTTGGACATCCGACGGGAACATAAATAGCGGACGATTTCAGCAACAGCTATTTCAGAACGGCACAGTCACACCCAACGGAAAGACGCGCGATGACATTATCAGAGAAGTTGTTGCAATGATAACTTCAACAGTTTCGCCGGATTCCTGGCGTGACGCCGGTGGGACTCTTGGCTCTCTGCGCGAGATGAATGGAACGCTCTATATCACGCAATCCCCGCCGAACCAAAAGCTCATCAAGGATCTGCTGGACCTGTTGCGCAAGCAACTGGGGCCACAGATTACCCTGGATATCCAAGCCATCGCCGTGGATCTTCCGACCTATGAAGCCCTGACGAAAGATGAAGCCGGATTTCTATCAACTACCCGCTTGGACGAGTTGCTGGAAAAGCCAAAGAAGGCGGGGAATATCACCGTGCTGGCCAAGCCGCGCATCATGCTGATGAGCGGCCAAACCGCTGGTATAAGCCACGGCCAGAGCAAAGGCTACATCGAGGGGTGGGCGTGGGTCGATGTTTCATCTGAGCCGTCGGCGGTGAAGAACGCTACCACACAAAAAGAGGATATGTCGTATCTTACGGCGGGTAACAGCACCATACTGCCAACAGCCAGCATGGTGACCACCGGATGGTCAATCAATGTTAAGGTGGCCGCCACTGCGGACCGCCAGGGTGTTGTTGTGCAGATGGAACCTTCGATAGCGTTGCTGCGACAATCCAAACAAATTGAATTACCCGAAACGCTCAAGAAGAAGGGCCTCTATCCCTATGCGATCGAAGCGCCCGATATTGAACGTGTTTCCTTTGCGTCGACGCTGACGATTCCCAACGAGCAGTATGCTGTTGTCGGGGGCCAAAAACTTAGACCAGACGAGCGCGCGCCTGCGGACGAACGCTTCATGGTGTTTCTGGTACGCCCAACAATCATGGAAAGACGAGATCCAAAGAGGAACGCATTGCCCTGATATCAACGGAGGACGCCGCCATGAGAACAATGCTTGGACGCAGTGTCTGCGTATTGAGTACAGTGATGGTGTTATCCTGCGCAACGCAGGCGACGCTTGGTGCAGATGAGTGCCCTGTAACTCAACCAGCAGAGCCCCAAGAGACCAATCCGACGTCTGCGCCACCCCGAACTGTTCGGCGTGCATACAACGTCAGCGACATCCTTGCCCTGCGTACGGGCAACGCATCCGTACATAATATGGATGATAACCCCTACAACGGCTACGTTGCGCAAGCCAACATGTCAGGGGCTATCTATTCTGACACGCCCACAGGCCCAGACGATATCGGCGTGCCTGCGCCAAGTAACACGAAACACGAAGCGGAAGAGGCGTACGTGCGAGAATTAGTGGATGCCGTCCGCCAGATTCCGGGGAAGGAGACCGGAGCCTGGGTCGGTGAGGTATCCATGTGCGGCAACCTGCTCTTTGTACAGGATACATTGGCTAATCAGAAATTGATTGCGAATGAACTTAATGCCATACGGGAGCAATTGAGCACGCAAGTTGTGCTGGACATGCGCGTCCTCAAGATCGACAAGGCAACATACATCGCCCTGACAAAGGATCCAACCAGATTCATTGCTCCAGAGCAACTTGAGGCTCTGCTTCAAGCTCCTGAGCATTCCGAGAAAGTTACCATATTGGCAGCGCCGCGTCTGATTGTGACGAGCAGCGTAAGTGCGGGTATAAGCCACTCGATTAGCCAACCCTACTTGCAATCCATAACTCAGGCCAGGCCTGAGACCCTGCTGCCTGGTGTGAGTACATTAACTACCGGGTGGTCCGTCAACGCCAAGGCCACGGTGATGGCGGACCATAAGCGTGTTGTCGTACACGTGACGCCAGCGCTAACCTCGTTGCGGAAATTCGCACAAACAGCACTCCCCGAACACTGGAAAGAAAAGCACGAACCGGTTGACGTATACACACCCGAAGTTGATATGTCGCTATCCTCGTCATCCTTGGTAATACCCAGCGGTCGTTATGCCGTATTGGGCGGCCAGGAGTTCAACACCGGAAAACTCTCCGCCAACGGGACTAAATTTGTCCCAAGCGAGCATACCCCACCGGAGGAGCAATACTTGGTAATCTTGATACGGCCGACAATTATAGAAACGAATAGTTCCGATGCGAAACGCTAGCGCCCGAGCCACAAGCGGTCCATATCAGATAGCAGATTTCCTATGGCTCCTCGCCCCGGTAAGGAAATCAGCGCCACGCGCGAGAGCTCCGTTGGCCGACGTTCCACGCAACCGCCTGGTATCCGCCTACGCCTCATTACCGTCCGGCGTACACGCAAAGCGTTCGCAAATCTGCTTGAGCCACCCCTGGAGCACCGGCCGGTTCACATAGAACAGCAGGCTGCTGCACTCCCGCCGCGAGAGTACCAGGCCTGCGGCGCGCAATACCTTCAGATGATGCGACACCGTCGGCTGGCCCAGGCCAACCTCCTTCGCCAGTTCCGCCACGTTGTACATCTGCCGGCATGCCGGATCCGGCGGCAATACCTGCATGATCCGCAGCCGTGCCGGTTCTCCGAGCGCCTGGAATATCCGCGCCACCTGCGCTTCGTCCACCGCGGCGCTGGTCACCGCCCGGGGCCGCGGCAGCCGCGCGGCAATCGGTCTTAAATCTTTTACACGCATCGTTTTTCCAACTTTATCCGCCGGGCCCGCAACCCCGGCCAAACAACATTCCACCCTGCCGGCCCGGACCGGCGGGGCGGCAACCAATCACCCGCGACACCGCCTCTTATCTGCGCCCCGGTTGCAGCGCCGGCAGCGTGAAGGCCTTAACCACTTCCAGATGCGGCTCCTTGCGCAGCCCCGCCAGCGCCGCGGCATCCGGCAGCGAATCGCACTTGAGCAGCATTAACGCCTTGTCGCCCTGGCGGCTGATGGTCATATCCGCAATGTTCACCCCCATCTTCCCGAACGTCGTGCCCACCAGCCCGATCACCCCGGGCCGGTCCTGGTTGACAATCAGCACCATCGGACCTTCCGGAACCATGTCCATCCAATACCCGTTGAGCGCCAGCAGCCGCGGCTGCATGTCCGCGAACACCGTCCCCAGGATCGTCAGCGCCTTGCCGTCCGCCACAATCTCCAGCTCTATGGAATGCTGGAGCGCCCGCTGCGCCGCCTGCCCGATGACTTCATGGCGAATCGTCATCCCGCGCTGCTCGGCCATGTGGAACGCGTTGACCACGTTCAGCGGCGCGCTGAGGAACGGCCGGAGCAGTTCGATCACCGCGGCCCGTTGAAGGGTTGCCGTAATGCGCTTGGGCAGTTCGCCATTGGTCCGCAGCGTAATGCTGTTGAAGCCCTTTTCCGCGATGGCCGCCAGTATCGCGCCCATGCGCCGGGCCATGTCCACATACGCCTTTTCCGGCGGCGAAAGGTTCAAATCGATGCCGCCGGCGTTCACTGCGCCCTGGATGCCCTGCCCGCGCAGGTACAGCAGCAGTTCGTTGACCGCGTCGATGGCGACGGCCGTCTGGGCTTCCTGGGTGCTGGCTCCCAGGTGCGGCGTCAGCAGCACCTTGTCCCCCAGCGTGAACAGTGGGTTATCCCGGGCCGGGGGCTCGGGGTCAAATACATCGATGGCGGCCCCGGCCACATGCCCCAGGTTGATCGCATCGGTCAGCGCCTGCTCGTCGATGATGCCGCCGCGGGCGCAGTTGATCCAACGCACGCCCTTCTTGCACTTGGCAAGGCGCTCGGCATTGATCAGGCTCCGGGTCTTATCATCGCCGGGCACGTGCACGGTAATGAAGTCGCACAGCGGCAGGAGGGCATCGATGTCCTTGAACAGTTTCACCTGCCCATCCATCGCGTTATCGGCAAAGAAAAACGGATCGTGGGCCACCACTTTCATTTCCAACCCCAGCGCCCGTTTGGCCACCGCCCGCCCGATGCGCCCGAAACCAATCACCCCCAGCGTCTTGCCGGCCAGTTGGGTGCCGGTGAACTGGTTGCGGTCCCACTTGCCGGCCTTGCAATGGGCATCGGCCGGCGCAATCTTGCGCGACAACGCCAGCAGCAGCGCCACGGCATGCTCCGCCGTGGTAATGGTGTTGGCATCCGGGGTGTTCATCACCAGCACCCCGGCCTTGGTGGCGGCATCCACATCCACGTTATCCACGCCCACGCCCGCCCGGGCAACGCCTTTAAGCTTGCCCGGCCGCGCCAGGTCCCCGGCGGTAATCTGCACCCCGCTGCGAATCAATACCCCGTCAAAATTCGGCAAGGCCGCGGCTAATTCGCCCGGTTCCCATTTCTCCTTGACGGTCAGTTTAACATCCGGCTGTTTCTCCAGGATCGCAATCCCTTCCCGGGCCAGCTTATCGGCCACCAGAATATCCAGCATGTGGGCTCCCTTGCCTTTCATGATTACGCTTTTCGAATGGATGAATGCCGCGAGTATAGGCGAAAAAAGCACCAAGAAAAAGGTGGGCTGCAGCGCTGTGGACCACGATGTTGACCAGACGGAAAGGCGAAACATGAAACGCGAAAAGCGAACTGATGCCGACGCCCGCGTCGGCAATGTGGCCGGAGGCTATTCCAGAAAACCCACGAGCGCCTGGCCTCCGCACTCTGCCGCGGAGCTCGGAGTTGGCAAATTCCTCACCTGCCGACAGCGTCACCATTGCCGGCGAGTGCGTCGGCACCACTATGATCCGACGGCGAAGATCTCGAGGCCGCAGATTTTTGGCTGGTCGGCGGTGCCGGGTTGGAGTTGGATGATAATGCGGCCGGCTTTATCCGGGCGGAGGCCGGAAAAATCTTTAACGAGGGCTTTGTTCCGGCCGCCGGCGGCCTGGAAGATGTCGAAGTCCTTAAGCACTTTTTGGCCGTTGATGGCGACATTGAAGAGGCGCTGGCCCGGGGCGGTGAATTTCAGTTCGGCAAAGTGCAGGCGCACGGTATAGCTGTAGCCGGGTTCCAAGGGCTTCATGGGCAGCGTGTAGGTGCAGGGCCCCCACCGTTCGGTGGTGTAGAGCTGCGGCGGGCCGGCGTGCGGGGCGCTGGTATCGACGGCGACCTTGGTGACATTCGTGCTGCCACCCTGAAAGCCATCATCGGCGGCAAAGCCGGCGCCGGCCTCCCCGCCGCATTGCATTTTGACGCTGCGCGCCGGCGCCAGGGTTCCAATAATCTCCAGACCCGTGGCCGGCATGCTGGCCACCTGGGCGCCGGCGTTCAAGGCGATACTGGCGCCAGCAAAGGTTTGGGCATCGGTGGTCAGGTTCCAGCCATCGAGCACCAGCAGCGGTTTATCGCCCTGGAGGTCCGCCAAGGCGGCGGTGATGGAAATAACCCGCGTTTCGCCGGGCAGCAGGGAAAGGTAATTATCGCTGTAATAGACCGGCAACACGCGCCGGCCGGAATGCTGCTGGCGCAGTTGCAGGTGGGCCATGAGGGCAACGGTGGCCGACGGATTACGCAGCGTGACATCCAGCAGGCATTGGCCCGCGGCGTCGTGGCGGACAACCTGGGATTCCACCTTGACGGTCGGCAGGCGGTTGAGGGCGGTGAAATCATCCTGCTGCGCAGGCAGTGCCCGCCAGTAGAAATTGTCCGACAGGAGCCGGCCGGAGCCAGCGCGCAGTTCCACCTTGATAAAGTGGACCGGGGAGAGATTCTGCGGCCAATCGATGGCGCCCAGATCCGTGGCGGCGCTGGGGCCGCCGGTGCCGGTCCACTCCTGCTGGTGACTGATGGTGCCATCGAGGTTGCAGACGGTGGCGCGGGCGTGGAGATCCGGAAGTTGGGCGGCGGTGTTGTTGATCACCATGACGTGCCAGTTATTCTGGTTCATCTGGACATGCACCGGCTCGCAGGCCTTGCGCGTGCCAAACAACGCGGCATTGGGCTCCAGATCGTAGCTGTAGAGCTGCCAGACAAAGCTGGGCTGGGCGGGATTGCTCATCCAGGTAATCACGCCGGAGCAGGGATGGAAGAGCCTGGCATTGCGGCCTTCGTACATGGCGCGGAAGGCCTCGAAGTTGGCGAGCTGGGCCTTGCGCACAAAGTCGGGCAGGTTGGCCAGGGGGCCGTAGCGCTGGGCAAGCACGCCGGGGTACCAGTCCCCGCCCTGGGCGCCTTTGGCAAAGTCATGCTCGGCCCAGTCGTCGTTGATCGAACTCCAATCCTTGGCGGGCATCATGGCCTGGATGGCTTCGAGGGTCGGCACCGAGACGCTGCCGATCTCGGTCTTGAAGGCCTCGCCGAAGTTGTAGAATTCGCGCGGGGTCCGCCAGTGGTACGGGCCGCCGGAATTGACGCCGCGGCCGGAGGTGCTGCTGCGCTGGTAGAGCCGGGTGGGCTCCAGTTCGTCCATGATTTTCTGGATGCCGCGATCGATTTCCGGCGGCGGATCGCCTTCGTTGCGGGCACACCACACGGCGATCGACGGATGGTTGCGCACGCGGAGAACCTTCTCGCGCACGTTGGCCAGATACAGGGAGGTATCGAGGGGATTGGGACCATCGCTGGGATTGGGCTGGAAGAATTCATCCCAGAGCAGAATGCCGTACTGATCGCAGAGGTCGTAAAAATCCTCGCTGGTGCTCTGCCCGACCCAGTTGCGGATAATGGTGTAGTTGGCCAACTGATGCATGCGGATCTGGCCTTCCAGGCGGCTGCGGGGAATGCGTTTCATGGCCTCGTCCATGCCCCAATCACCACCCTTGGCCAATACCGGCACGCCATTGACCGAGAGGGTCAGGTTCTCCGTGCCCGGCACGTGGTAGGTGATCTTGCGGATGCCGAAGGTGATATCCCGCTGGTCGGACAGGGCGGCGCCGGATTGCACCGCCAGGTGCAGGGTGTAGCGGTTCTGCGGGCCAAAGCCATTGGGCCACCAGAGGCGGGGATTAATCAGATGCAGTTGCGGCGTGGTGGCGGGGTTGAAGGTGAGCGTGCGGGTCTCGTTGGGCTCCAGGGCGATGCCGGTGGTGAAGGTGATTCCCTCGATCGTGGCGGTCAGGTCGCAGGTCTGGGGGGCCGTGGTTATGTTGTGCACCGTGGCTTGGACGGTCAGATCGGCGGTGTCGGTGCGGGGCAGCGGCAGGTCGGAGGTGACCAGCGGGTCCTGGAGGACCACGGGGCCCGTGGCGCCCAGCGTCACTTTCTGCCAGATGCCCATGTTGCGATCGCGAATGCCCGGGATCCAATCCCACCCCATGGTGCACAGGAACGTCGGGCCGTCCTCGGCCAGGATGCCGCCGTTGGGGCCGACGCCGTTTTTGATGGTCTGTTCGATCGGAGCGCCGGGGTGCGGCGGCGGCAGGATATGCACGGCCACGACCGCCGGAGCGCCGGGGGTAACCCAGGGCGTGATATCGAAGATGCCGCGGGAGAAGGCGCCCTTGATTTCGCCCGCCTGGTGGCCATTGACCCAGACCTCGGCCCGGTAGTTAATGCCGCTGAAATTTAGCCAGACGTGTTTGTCGCGGAAGCTGCCCGGCACCATGGCGCTGGTGCGATACCAGTAGGAGGTACGGCAGAGGCTTTCGGGGATCTTGTCGGGACGGTTGTTTTCGCCGTATAACGGCTCGGGGTAGACGCCATCGTTGACCAGGCTGGTGAGCACCGTGCCAGGGACCGTGGCTTTGTACCAGCCGGTGGTAGCGCAGAGCGGCTGGGAGATAACCGCGCCGCCGGCGGCGACCTTGGCCGCGTCCTGTAGGAACCAGCCGGAGGACAACTCGATGGCGGTGCCATCGGGCGGGGGGGTGGGCGCCGCCCCGGCGGTAGCTCCACCCGGGGAAATCGTGCAGCCCGGCAGGCCTAATCCGCAAACGGCCAGCCAGCCGGCCAGGGTCAAAGGCCACACGAACTTCATGGAGTTAGCCAATTTCTTCATGGATCGATCCTCGGGTTTAAGGTAATGCCGGGTAGAAGTTACGGGCGACGGGAGGTGGTGTCAAAGAAACGGCAGGCCATGACCGGCACGGCGCGGCAGGCCATCGCTTTCAATTAAATATTTTGGTATGATGGTTATTGGATTACAGTTGAGTAACACCCCCCTTGGCCGCCCCAAGGCACCCGACACCAGCGCGGTGCCGGGGACGCTTCCTGACGAACTCGTAGTAATGCGCGACCGCACGGCGCGGCACCGCTCGTGAAATCAAGGCCTGCAAAGAAAAGGATCCGGATGAAAGCCACCACGTACAATGTCGGTATGTTTGTTGAACATCCCAGCCGGCCCCAGTGGGGTCCGGGCAAGGTCATGGCGGTCAGCAGCAAGCGCGTTTACGTCGTGTTTCGCAATGACATCGAGCGCAAAGCCAAGGCCATCCTGCGCGATCTGGTGGAACTGACCGTGGCCACTGACCAAACCGATTTGGTGCTGGACCTGCTGCCGGCGGCCATTGAAGAAGGCGGCGATTGGATCCTGCCCAAGAACTATGAACGGTTCCTGCAGCCCAAGGCGCCGCGCACGACCGCCACCAAACGTACCACGGCCGCCGATGCCGCGGAAGCCGCCGAAGCGCGGTCCCGGCGCCCCGGGGCCCACGTCTGAGCAACGACCGGCAGGGCGCACCGCCCAAGGGGCGGGTGTGCCCATACATTGTGGCCGTCGCTTGACGTTGCGCCTTTTTGCGGCGCCGGTGGCCCAGCCGCCGAAAGGCGGGACTGGCTCTGATGAAATCCTCCCCGGGCGTTCGCACTTACCAACTTCAGGGAGGTGGATTACACAACTCGTCGGGCCCGACGCCGCCTAAAGGCGGTACTCCAAACATTCGTCTTTCCGGCGACCGCTCGTCATTTGCAGGGTTTCATCAGAGCCGGCGGGACTACAAGCAAAAACGCCGCCCGCAACACCTGCCCGCGCCCAAGGGCTCGGACCCGCATCACAGCGCGATGCAGAACTGCGTCGTCGCTTCGATCTCCGCGGCAATCTGGGCCAGCACGGCGGGCGCCACGGCCTGGTTGACCTTGATGATGGCGATGGACTTTTCACCCTTGGAATCATGCGGATTGCGTACGTCGTCGATATTAACGCCCGCCTGCGCCAACGCCGCGCTGATGCGTGCCAGCACGCCGGGGCGGTCCTGGTAGACAAACACGCAGGTGTGGCCCCGGGGCTCGAAATACAAGCCTTGAAAATCGTTGATGCGGGAAATCATCAGCACGCCCTCGGTAACCGTACCGCGAATGCTGGTGCGGACCAGCGTGTCCGGGCCGGTGCTGGCGGTCAGATCCAAGGTGATGGAATTGCCGAAGCCCTTGCCCTCATCGGTGGCACGGTCGTCGTAATCGACGCCCATTTCCCGCAGGTATTTCACGGCGGCAGGATAGTCCATGGAGCGGTCGAAGTCGGCACTGAGGGCCGCGACGACGGGGGCTAGGAGCCATTTGCCGAACGGCTTGAGCGAGCCGTAAAAACTGGTTTCAATGAGCTTGGGTTTGTTGTCGGCACCGATCATCTGGCGGCAGAGCTTGGCCAGCGTGAAGGCCAGTTCTCCATAGGCGGCATCGAGGCCGGCGGGGATGTCGCGATTGACGATGTAGGTGGAAACGCCCTTCTCGTCGAATTCGATCAGCTCGGCGGCGGCGTCGGTGGCGGCCTTGGTGTTGGCTTCGTGGGTGCTGGCGCCCAGGTGCGGCAGCATGATGTCGGCGATGTCGGAGACCGTCTTGGGTCCTTCGGCATCCTTGGGATAAACGTCGTTGAGGAAGCGGAGGAGCTTGGCAGGCTTGGCGGCACGCAGGTCCTGCTCGTTGATGACGCCGGCGCGGGCACAATTGATCAGCGTGGCGCCTTTCTTGCACTTGGCCAGCAGGGCGGCGTTGACCATGCCGCGCGTGGCCTCATTTTCCGGCACGTGCAGCGTAATGTAGTCGGCACGTTCGAAGAGCGTCGGCAGGTCCACCAGTTCGACGCCCAGCGCCTTGGATTTCTCCTGGGAAATGACCGGATCAAAACCGATAAGCGTCACGTCAAAACCGCTCAGGCGTTTGGCGACCAACTGGCCGATGAAGCCCAGGCCCACGATGCCGACGGTCTTGCCGGCAATTTCGCGGCCCATGAATTTTGATTTTTCCCACTTGCCAGCGCGGCACGAAACATCGCCGGCCACGACGTGGCGCGCATCGGCGAGCATCAGGGCGACGACCTCCTCGGCCACGGCGTTGGAATTGGCGCCCGGGGTGGTCATCACGTCGATGCCCTTCTTACGGGCATATTTCGTGTTGATGTTGTCGTAACCCGAACCGGCCCGCACGATCACCTTGAGCTGCGGCAGCAGGTCGATGATTTCCGGCACCACCTTTTCGCTGCGGACGATTAACGCATAGGCGTCGGCATGCTGCTGGGCGAGGGCGGCCAGATCGCCCTCCTGCAACACCACCGTGTATTGGCCAGTGTTCTCCAGCATCGCCTTGACGGCCGGATTCAATTTCGTGGGGATCAGAACTTTTTTCATAATGGCCTCATCTCAATTAACATTTTGGATTCGACAACGACCGGCGTAAGGTTCTTCCAGCGGGTTTACCTAAAAGCGTTCCGGAGGAAGTATATCATCGGTGCGGGCACCAGCAAGCCCTACCGGCGATGCCCCGCAGGGCCATTGTATTTAGAAAGGCACTTAAGGATACACTTCCACCGGCACATCGGGCAGGCGTTGCATGATGGCGGCGGCAAGGGCGGCGAGTTCCGGGGCGGAAAGTGCCGTGGCATAGGATTCGGTGGTGGTGCGGGCCACCGTGTAGATCTGAAGCAGTTTGATATGCCCCCCGGCCTGAAGGATTTCCCCGATCCGGGTCGTGTACGCGGCCAGTTCGGCGGCGCTGGGCCCGACGCCACGAACCTTCATGAACAGCGATTGGATCACCGTCGGACGTGCCTGGGCACACAGGCGCAGATTCGCCAGCACGCGTTCGAACGGGACCGGCGAGCGATCGACCAGGTCATAATATTCTGGGGTGCCGGCATCCAGCTTGGCCCAGATTTCACCGTTATGAGCATCGAGCAGCGCCAAGGCCTCGGCCACGCGCGGCCGCTGAAGCATCGTGGCGTTGGTGATCACGACCAGTTTAACGGCAGCGAGTCCGGCCGCTTCTTTGATGTCGATGGCGACCTGGCAAGCCTCGTAAAAGTTCGGGCAGGTCGTCGGCTCGCCATCGCCGGAAAAGGCGATGTCGTTGACGCGCTGCAATTCCGCGGGAATGCGGTCGAACGGATCAACCTGGTAAATTTCCCCGGACTGCACGATGGCGATCATGGCCAGAAGTTCCTGGCGCAGGCGGACCAGATCGACATCTTTCACCGGCCCGGGCACCTTGCGATCGACGCTGCAATAGATGCAGTCGAAGTTGCATACCTTGTCCGGGTTGAGGTTCACGCCGATGCTGATACCTTTGCTGCGGCGCGACACCACGGGGTAAACATAAAGGTTCTGCTGCCACACGCGGTCGTGAAGCGTAAAAGCACGGCGGGAGGCCGTGTCGTCGTGATGGTTAATAATCGGCAGCGAAGTCATGAAATTATTGTACGGCGGCGACGTCGGCAAGGCGATGGCGCCGCGTTATACTTCCCCATCTGGGGTGTGGCCCGCTCTTGTGGAAAGCCCTTTGGTTCGGAGTTCCGCCTTTAGGCGGTTCGTCGCACCAACGCCGCCTGAAGGCGGAACTCCAAACAACGGCCGCAAATGCGGCGTGCCGGTATATTATTAAACATTGGAAAGGTAGCCATGCACTCTGAAACCTGTTTAACCCCCACGCAAATCGTGGCGGAATTGGATAAGCATATCGTCGGACAGAACGCCGCCAAGCGGGCGGTGGCCATTGCCCTGCGCAACCGCTGGCGCCGCCAGCAACTGGCGCCGGACCTGGCCCGGGATGTAATCCCCAAGAACATCATGATGATCGGCCCCACCGGCGTGGGCAAGACCGAAATCGCCCGCCGCCTGGCCACCCTGGTCAACGCCCCGTTCATCAAGGTGGAAGCCACCAAGTACACGGAAGTGGGGTACGTGGGGCGGGATGTCGAAAGCATGATCCGCGACCTGGTGGAAATATCCATCCGCATGGTGCGCACGGAGAAAGCGGCGGCCATGGAAGCGCGGGCGGCGGCGGCGGCGGAGGTGCGGCTGGTCGATCTGCTGCTGCCGCTGGAGCGCCACGCGGATGCCGAGGCGGAGGCCCGCTACCAGCAAAGCCGCGCGAAGATACAGGCACAACTGGCCGCCGGCGTGTTTGACGGGCAGACCGTGGAAGTGGCGACGGAAGAAAAGGGCTCGTCCGAGCAGATGATGGGCATGATGGGCATGGACCAGTTGGATGCCGCCGGCGGCGGCGGGCTGTCCGAAATGTTCGAGCGGCTACTGCCCAGCCGCACGGTGCGGCGGCGCATGACCGTGCCGGCGGCGCGGGCGTTTTTCATGCAGCAGGAAGCGGAGAAACTCGTGGATCGCGAAAGCGTGACCCACGAAGCGATTGCCCGGACCGAGCAAACCGGTATCGTCTTCATTGATGAAATCGACAAGATTGCCGGGGCCGGCGGGGGCAGCGGGCCGGATGTATCCCGCCAGGGCGTACAGCGGGACCTGCTGCCGATCGTTGAAGGCAGCGCGGTGGGCACCAAGCACGGCGTCGTTCGGACGGATCACATCCTGTTCATCGCGGCCGGGGCGTTTCACAATGCCAAACCGTCGGACATGATGCCCGAGCTACAGGGGCGTTTTCCGATCCGCGTGGAGCTGGCCGACCTGACGCGCGACGACTTTGTACGCATTCTGCGGGAGCCGGAGAATTCGCTGTTGCAGCAGCAGATCGCACTGCTGCGCGCCGAGAATGTGGAGTTGAGCTTCACGGATGATGCCATCGAGGCGATGGCGGAATTTGCCTTCAACGTCAATCGCAAACATCTGAACATCGGCGCCCGGCGGCTTAACACCATCATGGAGCGGGTGGTCGAAGACCTGTCGTTCTCGGCGTCCGAGCGCCACAATGAAAAGCACGTGATCACCGGCAAGATGGTCACGCAACGTCTGAGCAAGATTGTGGCCGACGAGGACCGGTCGCGGTATGTGCTGTAAATTGCTCCCCGCCCCCTACTCAACTGCCGATTTTTGCCTACAATGTGCTCTTTCCCATTATTCACCGGAGCCGCCGTGGAGCAGCAGGTCGAACTATCGGTTATCGCCCCCGCCTACAACGAGGTGGACAATATCACGCCGCTGATCGAGCGCATCCGGGACGTATTCGTTCCGCTGGGCATCGTCTTCGAGACGGTCATTGTTGATGATGCCTCCACCGATGGCACCCGCCAGAAGCTCCTGGAACTGGCCGCCATATACCCCTGGCTGCGGGTAATCTCCCTGGAGAAGAACTCCGGCCAAACCGCCGCCATGGATGCCGGCTTCCGCGCCGCCCGCGGCCAATACTGGGGCACCGTTGATGCCGACATGCAGAACGACCCCGGCGAAATCCCCCGGCTGCTCAAATTGCTGGGGCCCGAGGTGGACATGGTCAACGGCTGGCGGCAGAAACGCAACGATCATTTTCTGCGCCTGGTGCAGTCCAAGATCGCCAACGGCATTCGCAACAGCCTCTCGGGCGACAACATCCAGGATACCGGCTGCTCGCTCAAGGTCTATAAGCGCCAGTGCCTGGAAGGACTGACGCTTTACAAAGGCATGCACCGCTTCTTCCCAACGCTGGCCAAGATGCGCGGCTTCAAGGTCATCGAAGTACCGGTGAGCCACAACCAGCGTCTGCACGGCGAAACGAAATACAAATTCGGCAGCCGGGTGCTGCGGGCATTTGTCGACTTGCTGGCGGTGCGCTGGATGAAGAAACGCATCCTGCGCTATAGCGCCCGCGAATTGCGTCCCTGATCCCCCCCACCCAGCGGGACGGCCCGGATTAATGCCCGGATTAATGCCCCGTTGACTTTCGGGCGCGTGGGCCATACATTTGATGCACCTTGACGCCCCCATCGTCTAGAGGCCCAGGACATCAGATTCTCAGTCTGAATACACCGGTTCGAATCCGGTTGGGGGTACTTTCCGGTGCACTGCCGTGCACCATAACTCCTTTTATAACCTGCAACTTACCATTTTGGGTAAAATGCGGTGCACTTCCGCGCATCGACGTGTTTTCGCGTTCAACCTTGCATGTTCGGTGCGCGGGTGGTGCGCTGAGCATATTGGGGCGTCTTCGGATGAGTGTGCCCGGATTTGTGCCCCACCATATCATCTGGCACAATTTCACGAAACGTTAATATGTGATTTTCGCCTATGCGTATTCACATATTCTAAACTATTTTTTGACACGGAGTCATTCGTGTGATACATATAAGTTGCACGTCAACTTTATGTCGCCGAGGGAATAGTTTTTTGAACCCGACAGATTCGCTACGAACAAAGGACAAAAGGATCGGGTAGGGAAATTAAACGGCGAAATGAAGCGGTGCAGGTCCGGCCGGTAAAGAGTCGGCTGGAAAGGTATGGAGTCTGAGGCGGGACGCGTTGCCATAGCAATGCGTTTAGTTACGTCACAGCCTTCCAAAAAGAGAGAAAAGGGTTTTGGCCCAGCGGGTCGGTGGTCCGCGTTTGTCTCTCTTTTTGGGAAGGATCGGCTGTGACGATTAAAAACAAAAATAAAAAAGGGTTCGGCAAGAATTCCAAACGCTTCCTGGCGCTGGCCGTTGCGGCGGTGGGCTTGGGGGCGTTGTTCCAGTCGCGGGAGGCGCAGGCTGGAACCTTCACCTGGATCGGCAATTCGGCCGGCACGCAAACCTGGACCACCACCGCGAATTGGAGCAGCGGTACCGTGGACAGCAATCCGGGCACCACCTCCGATTCCCTCACGTTCTTCTCGGATACCATCACCGCACTGGCCAGCGGTAACAATCTCATCACCACCAGCGTTCCGACCCTCACGATGAACTCCCTGACCCTCAACGGCCTGGGGGCTGCGGCCACGGGGGCGACCAACATCACCATCGGCACCAATGCCACAACCTGGACGCTCGATGGCACAACTCCCACCGTCAATCTCGCCGGCCTCGCTGGCACCATGGGGCTCAACTACACCGTGGCCGTCAATCTGGCTTTGAACCAGGCTAACACCACCTTCTCCGGCAACGGCACCGCCGGCTTCAGTTTCACCGGCGTAATCAGCGGCGCCAGTGCCGGGATTACCAAGTCGGGCACGAGCAACCTCACCCTCTCGGGCTCCAATACCTATACCGGCGCTGTGACCCTCAGCGGTGGCACTCTGAGTATCAACACCTTCGCTACCGGCAACAGCAGCCTCGGCAACAACACCAATGCGGTCGCGATCAGCAACGGTGCCGTCTTGAACTACATCGGCAGTACCGCGACCTCCGCCCACGGGTTGACCATCGGCTCCGGTGGCGGCGAATTCGACGTGGCAACCTCCGGCCAGACCGCGACCATCGGCTCGGCCATCGCCCTGACCTCCGGCGGCCTGACCATCGGCGGGGCGGGCAATACCACCATCAATACGGCCGCCACGGTGCCCTTCACCGGCACCAGCACCCTCACCAAGAACGGTGCCGGCACGTTTACCGTTCAGACGACCACCGCCGCTTCCACCGCCGCCGTCATGCCCATTGTTATCAACGCCGGCACCTTCACACAAAACATCACCACCGCGACAAACCTCACCAATTCCCTGGGAACCGGCCAGATCACGATCGCCCCCGGTGCCATGCTCAATCTTTCCAACGCCGGCGCGACGGATTCCTATAGCAATGCCATTGTGATCAGCAACGCCACGGGAACCGCCACCATTCAAAGCTCCTCCGGCGTTTTCACCTTCAGTGGCGGGGTCACGCTGAACAATTCGGGCAGTACGCTGCAATTGAACAATACCAATAGTGCCGGCAGCATCCTGAACTTTAGTGGCGCCATTTCCGGTACCGGCAACCTGAGCCTCAACGGCACCGGGGCTGGCGGTTCCATCACCCTGTCCAACACGAACATCAACAACACCGGCACCATCACCAATATTGGCAACAACGCGACGGCGACCGCAACCATCAGCGGCAACCTTGGATCGAACGTCGGCCTGGTGGCCGAAACCGCCGCCGCCCCGCTGATTCTTTCCGGCACCAATACCAATGCCGGTGGCACGTCGATCAGCGCCGGCCTCCTGAAACTCGGCAGCACCACCGCGCTGGGTGCCACAGCCGGGACCTTCACGATCGCCGGCGGCACGCTCGACAGCGGCACGGCCAATCTGGTCATCGCCAACAACAACCCGCAGACATGGAGCGGCAACTTTACCTTCCTCGGCACCAACAACCTGAACCTCGGCACCGGCGCCGTATCGCTCAATGCCGCAGCCCGCACTGTTACGACCAACGGCGGAAGTCTCTCGGGCAATGGGCTCTCGGCCACACTGACCGTCGGCGGGAATATCAGCAACGGCACCGTATTGACCAAAGGCGGCGGCGGTATGCTCGTATTGGGTGGCTCCAACAGCTATACCGGCGGCACGTCAGTCACGGGCGGCATTCTGGATTTCCGCAGCCTCAACGCCATGCCCACCAGCGGCAACTTAACCGTGTCGAGCACCGCCGGCGCCGGCATTGCCCTGGCCGTGGGCACCGGAGGATTTGCCACCACCGACGTGGATGCCATGTTTGCCGGCACCGCCCTGCCCAGCCGCAGCGGCGTGACCCCGACGGTCGGCGCTTCGGGTACGGTCGGTATCGATTCGACCCTCGGTGCGGTTACCTATGCGAGCAATATACCCAGCAGCACCCGGGGCCTGTTCATCGTCGGTCCGGTAGCCAATCCCGTCACCCTTGGCGGCAGCAACTCCTATAGCGGCGGCACGACCATCGGCTATACGGGCGTAGCCAACGGCACCGCCGGCACCGGCGCTGCGTTGATCGCCACCAACGTCAACGCCCTGGGCACCACGGGTTCTACCGTGTATATGCCGGCCGCTTCGACCCTCACCCTGCAAAGCGATACCGGATTCGGCGGCGCCAATCCCGTCTACAACATTAATATGACCGGCAGCGGAACCTACACAGGCACGATCGTTCTCAACCGCGCCACTTCCGGCAGCGGGGCCGGCATCACGCACGGACTGGGAACCTTGACACTCGAGCCGCTCGGCGGCAACCCCCAGACGTTGAGTGTCACCCAGGGCGCCAACATCACCGGGGGGACGTCCGAAACCTTAAATATTGCGAGCGTATTGGTCGGCAACGGCAATGCGGATACCTACACGATCGCTCCGAGTAATAACGCCATCGTCACAATCGGGACCGCCACCGGCGCCAATGGCGTGGGCCCCCAGACGCTGGCGCTTGACGGCACCTCCACAGGCAACGCCGTCACCGGGCTTATCTCCAACGGCTCCGGCACGGTCTCCATCCTGAAATCCAACACCAGCACCTGGATCCTCGGCGGCAATAATACTTACACCGGCGGCACCGCCCTCACCGGCGGCATGCTGACCCTCACCGGTTCCAACACTTTTACCGGCGGCACCATCAATATCGGTGCCACCAGCACCCTCCAATTGCAGGCTAATGCCGGCAATATCACCGGCTCGAATGCCGCGGTCCTCGCCTACACCACCGGCGGAACAACGAGCAACGGCGGCCTGACGCTGGGGGGGCAGCGGCGCCACCCTGCAACTCCGGTCCGACAGTGCTGTTACCTTCACCGGAACCAATGGCATGGGCGGGCTCAATGGAGTCACCTGGAATATTGACGTCAATCAGATCACCACGGGCCACACCAATAACATGCTGGGCTACTCGCTCAGCGGCGACCAGTGGGGCACCACGGCCACCATTAACGTGACCGGCGGCAATGGCTATGGCGTGGCGCTGGGGGTACTCAATAACGTGAGCAATGGGACCGTCCTGACATTAAACCCCACCACCGCCTTCATGACGGTCGCTGGTGTTACCTCGAGTCAAAATTCAAGTACCACGGTGACCCTGAGCGGTTCGAACACGGGCGCCAATGCCATCACCGGCCTGATCGCCAATAGCACCGGCACGTCAGGGGCAGCCACCGCGGTCACAAAATCCGGTACGGGTGTCTGGACTCTCAGCGGCAGCAACAGCTATACCGGGGTCACGACTCTCAGCGGCGGTACCTTGGTTCTTAACGGCGGGTCGCTGGGTAATACGGCCGTGGCGGTGGGCAGTGCCGCCAATAGCAGCACGCTGCAAATCAACGGCAACTATACCATTGGCGCCGCCGCCGGCACGACGGCCAGCCTCTCGGTTGGCGGAACCACCGGCATCGGCACGCTGACCTTCCCGAACTCCGAATCCTTGACCAGTACCCTGACGATCAACAACGCCACCGCCACGAATACCGCCCTGACCCTGGGCGGCAGCACCTCCGGCGCGGCGATCCTGAACTTCAACACCAGCAACAGCAGCACCGACCTGATCACCACCGGCGCCAAACTGACCATGGGCGCTGGCGGGGGCGGCGCGGTCATCAATCTCGCGCCTCTCAGCGGAACCACCCTGGCCACCGGCATTTACACCCTGATGAGTTACGCCACCAGCACGGTCCCGACCGGTATTGTCTTAGGCACCTATACCCCGCCGAGCGGGGATTTGTTTATGCTCAATGCGACAGCCACCGCGGAGCAGTTAATTGTCGCGGCCGGCACCACGGGCAATGCCTTCTGGACCGGCAGCCAAAGCACGGTATGGAATGCCAATCCCACCGGCACGACCAACTTCACCAGTGACTTTCCCGGCACGACCAGCACGGGCCTGCCGCTGAGCACGGCCAACGTATTTTTCACCGCCTCCAATGCCGGCACGAGTAATCTGTCCACAACGCTGGGCCAGGCATTTACCATCAATAGCTTGAGCTTTACCGGAACCGGCACGGCGGCGAGTAATTCCGTGACCATCGGCGGCACCAGCACGTTGACCCTGACCCCAACCGCGGGCTTTACCGACCAGAGTTCCAACAACTATGCCGCCGGTATCGGCCTGGTGGTTCAATCCGGCTCGGCGGCGCATACCATCAGCGCCCCGGTCGCCTTGGGTGCCAGCCAGACGTGGGAAATCGATAACGCAACCGCCAATGCCCCGACCTTCAGCGGCGTGATCTCCGGCACCGGCATGAGCCTGACCAAGACCGGTACGGGTGCGTTGTTCCTCGGCGGCGCCAACACCTTCACCGGCGGCCTGACGATCAAGGCCGGCACGGTAACAGCCGCGACCTCTGCCAGCGCCTTGGGCGGCGCGGGCACCGGCGCGGTTACTCTCGGCGACACCACGGGAAGCAACGCGGCCAGCCTGCTCGGTGCCACCGCGCTAACCTTTGCCAATCCGATCACTCTGGCCACCAACGCCAGCGCGGGTATCCTGACCATCGGTTCGACCGGCAATGTCGCCGTGGTGTACAGCGGTGGGGTGACCGGCACGAATACTTTCACCATCAGCGATGGCGGCACCGCCGCGCTGACGTTCCAAACCGCGGCCCTCAACAACGCCGGCAGCATCACCAACACAGGCACCGGCAGCGGCACCACCACCATCAGCTCCGCCATCGGCGCCAACGTTAGTGCCATTACGGAAAACTCCACCGGCTCGGCCCTGACCGTTTCCGGCGGGCTGACCTTCGCCGGCGGCGCCACCTATACCCTCACCAACAGCAACTCCAGCGGCAGCGCCCTGCTGACCGTTTCGGGCGCTGCGACCGCCGGCGCAGGCAACATGGTGTTCAACAACAACAGTGCCATCGCCGCCGGTATCACCGTCTCCACGACCACCCTCAATAACCAGGGCACCATCACCAACTCGGGCACCGGCACCGGCGGCGTGAGCATCAGTTCCATCATTGGCACCAACGTCACCGGCGTGGTGCAGAACAGTACCACCTCGGGTCTGACCCTGTCCGGGGCCAACACCTTCACCGGCGGCCTGACGATCAAGGCCGGCACGGTAACAGCCGCGACCTCCGCCAACGCCCTGGGCGGCGCGGGCACCGGCGCGGTTACTCTCGGCGACACCACGGGAAGCAACGCGGCCAGCCTGCTCGGTGCCACCGCGCTAACCTTTGCCAATCCGA
>Ga0316217_10002496_pt1 | contig 22064 bp, 17 predicted proteins | sample 1anoAmetaG_FD_203633 | JGI IMG/M metagenome (GOLD analysis project Ga0316217, IMG submission 203633) | Freshwater microbial communities from Trout Bog Lake, Wisconsin, USA - 1anoA | ecosystem: Environmental > Aquatic > Freshwater > Lake > Hypolimnion/Profundal zone | place: USA: Wisconsin...
TGTTCTGGAGCGGCTCAGCCCTCTGGTCACCGTAGCCTCGATGGCCTTTTACGCGGGGGTACTATGAATCTGCAGCGCACCCAATCCACCTCCTTGCAGCAGTTCACGCCGGGCGATGAAAACGCCGGAGTCCCGCTCCCTGTGGGTAACTCTCTCTCGTCTGGAAGCGACGAGCGGCCGTTTTTCCGGTTGGACCTCTTGCGCAGTCTGCAGTTGCATCGCCGGTTGGCGCTGGGTATTGCCCTGGCGGGCCTTGCTCTAGCAGTGGCTAGTGCAGTGAAAATGTGGCCAGTGTATACCGCACAGAGCCAAATATATATTCAGCCTGTACCGCCGAAGGTGATGGATGCGGGCAATCAGCCGCGCTGGCCCTACGACTCCAATACCTACGACTCGTATATCCAGCAACAGGTGCAAAGCGCCTCTAATACTGAGGTGCTGATCAGCGCACTTCACAAATTGGGGTCTGACACCTGGCAGCGGAATGGCGAAAGCGAACAGTCAGCGGCCAGGCGACTTGGCCAGTCCATTGAAGTGGCGCGAGTAGGGACCAGCTACGAAGTTTCGATTATTGCGCGTACCGCGGATGCGGAGTTGTCCGCGCAAGTCGCCAATGCTGTAGCTGCCAGCATTGTCGAGAGAGCATCGGGCGAAGAAAATGCAGGAGATATTCAGCGGTTGGCCATCCTGCGCGAGGAACGGACTCGTGTGCAAAATGAACTGGACGCCGACCGAACCGAACAGGACGCTTTAAACAAGCAGTTGGGCATGGCAGCAGTTGGCATCACGGCTCCCGACCTCATAGATGACGACATTGGCAAGACACGCGAGGAACTGATCAAGGCTCGGACCGATCACGATGTAGCCGCGGCACGGTTTAATTCAATGAATGCCGGCCAGGAGTCATCCGCGGCCATTGAGGCGGCGGCGGACGAAATGATCGCCAGCGACCCCGGACTGACCAGCATGAAAACCTCGCTGAATCAGCGCCGCGCCATTTTGATTACACAGATGGCCAACCTGACTCCCAGTAACCCCGAGTACAGACAGGACGCAGAGGAACTGATCAGGATAAACAGCACACTCGATTCCATGATGAACGATCTGAGAGCCAAGGCGGCTCAGCGCATTCAGCAGGGATTGCGGACGGACCTGGAACGGACAGCGGGTGTCGAGTCGCAATTGAACGGGCAACTGCGTCAACTGGCAGGGACCGCGGCCAGCGCTACGCCCAAGCTGCAGCGAGCCGGTGATCTGGCAAACGACATTCTTCGTCTGCGGACCCGCTACACCAGTGTGGATGAGCAGTTGCACAATCTGATGCTTCAAGATAGCGTGCCAGGCGCTGTGCATTTGTCAGTGGCCGCGGTGGCTCCGTTGCACCCCACGATCTCAGGAATCCTGAAGAAATCATTGCCGCTGGCGTTGGGCGGGCTGTTGTTAGGACTACTTGCCGCATTGATCGCCAATAATCTGGATCCCCGTGTTTACATCGCTTCCGATATAGAGCAGGTACTGGGCTTTGCACCCATGGCCGTGTTGCCTGATTTCACGGAGGTATCTGACGAGGTGGCGGCAGAACACCTTCTGCGGATCTCGGCCACTATCGAACATGCCTGCAAACAGGGCAATCTGAAGAGCGGTATCTTTACCGGGACCGGGTCAGGGGCAGGCGTTACCACTGTGGCAACCAAGGTGCGAGAAATGCTGGAGGCCATGGGCAGGGCAACGGTGCTTGTGGATGCCTCCGGAACTCCGCCACCGGCTCCGCGCGCCAGCGCCGCCGGCAATGGCCAGTCCGGCGTGCAAAGCCTGGTGGCCACGCAGCGCGGCAGCCGCTCCACAGCGCTGCTGCAGCAGGTTGCCGAGGAGACCGAGACGCAGGCGGGAAGCCTCGTACTTACCGATACCGCGCCGCTGGTTATTTCTGCCGAAACTGCGTATCTGGCGCGTTTTGTTGATTGCGTTATCGTCGTCGCCGAGTCCGGCGTTACGACGCGCGCACAACTTCGAGAGGTGGCCTCATCCCTGCAGCGGCTCAATGTGGCGACAGTGGGGTTTGTGTTGAACCGTGTGGGACTGGCAAAGGCTGACCCGGGCTTCCGCCAGTCCGTTCATGCCGTTGAAAGACATCTCCGTAGCCAGAGCAGGTCGACTGCAAGGCGAACGGTAAGAAGCAGCCCATCCGATGACGTAGCCTCCGCTGAAGAAAGCAACTATTCCCAGGAGGCAGCTGTCCGCGCACAGTCTCGGTCAATTCCGGAACCTGCTTCAGCGGTCTCCGTTAGCCGTTCATCGCCGGCTGTTGCTCGATGGTCTGGTGATTTGGCAGAACCGCAACCGATTTTGCAGAGGCTCAACAGCCCTGCTCAGGCGCAGGAGTCAAATCAGGAGAAGCCAACGCAAGATACAGATATGCCCTGGTGGCTGGCAGATATCGATGCGCCAGCCAAAGAGCCTGTATCTGAGGCGATTCCCCGACAGGCAAGGGAGCGTGGGCCTGAAGCGGCGGCCGCCTTCTATCCTGTCCCCCCCCAGCCAGAAATGCCCCCGGCCCAGTCGTGGGAACGCGTATCTAGACGGAACGATCTCGTACCCGCGGCCCCTGTCGAGGAAGTGCAGAGCGCAGGGGAGGAAGAGAACCCGAACGATGCAGCATCACGGCTGAGCGGTCTGAGGAACCTGCTCTTCTCACTGGGACTGAAGAACCTGAACAACGCTCAAGTACCCAGCGCACACGACGACGAATCCTTGCCGCAAAGCGAGGCAGGTTCCGAGTATGAGGGTTATAAACAAATCCATACGGCACCACAGGAGCCCGCGCCAGTTCCTGTTGCCCCTGCAAAGAGCAACGTGGCCGACACTTCGGTCAGACTGGTAACCGCGCAACCCGAGTTTCTTCCTCCAAAATCCGTGGTTGTGACGATAGACAAAGATCAGGCACAACAGACCGGCGCCACAAACCGTCATGATCGCCGGGATGCATTCGACGAGGTCGAGATTCTGCCATCCTGGCGCGGTCAATACAGAAAAAAGGACTGACAGTTGCATTTGGCTTTCTGAGCGGAGGGATTCTGCGTTTTGCAGAATCCCTTTTTCTTTGCATTTGACCCGGGTTTTCATTTTGACCGACGATCGTGATACCTCGGATCGCCGCCATCTTCAACGTGTATGGGTGTGCAAGCGCAATCCAGGCGCCGCGGAGATCAGAACACAATGGTCGAGAAACCAATACGCCATTTTCAGCCTTCCTTAAATGGCGCCGGTCACCAATTCCAGTGTGCAGCGGTTGGCGCAGAAGGCGCTTTGCCTGGCGTTGCGCCCGCCTTGCCTCCACTCACCCCCCCGGCTAGTGTATGCTGGTGCGCATGTGAAATCGGTGAGAAATATTACTCCGGAATCATGAGGAGTGACCGGTTCCTTTTGTGCCAGTTCTTCTAAGAGAGACAGGACACAAAGAAGCGAAAAGTAGCGAAGGGCGAGAAGCAGACATCTGAACAGATTATGAGTTTGCAGTGCCAGATAGGACGAACGATATGAAGAGCGAAAGCTCGTTTTGGAACCGGCGGGATTTTTTGAAGGCAGGCGGCACATCCGCAGCGGTACTGGGCATGGCGGGAGCAGCGGCAGTCCCGGTTGAGGCAGCACAGGCGCCCGCGGCGCAAGCGGCTGCACTGGCGGATACGCCCTATCCAAAGCTCTCCATCATCACCCCGTACTCGCCGCAGAAGCTCGCCTTTGCCGCACAGGCCGGTTATGAAGGCGTCGTGATTACACCGAGTGCGGACTTCAACCCGAACCTGAGCGACAGCGCGATTGACCAGATTCTGGCCACGGCGCGCAACGCAGGCATTCGCATTATCAGCATTGAATACTTCGGCCCCAACCACCAGGATCCCGATGCCGCCAAACGCGCCACCGCGAATGCCGATTTTGTGCGCGCCCTGGAATTTTGCCATCGCCTGGGCTGCAAGTTTGTGGGTACCTTCAGCGGCGGACAGCCGGGCGCCACAATGGAGGATCAGGCCAAGGCCTTCGCCGATGTGGTCAACGAGAAATACCTGTCCGTTATGGAGAAGCTCGACGTCTCGATGGGATGGGAGAATTACCCTACCGGCACCAATTTCGCCACCACTCCGGGAGCCATGCAGGCGGTTTTCGACCGCGTCCCCAGCAAGCGCCTGGGGCTGGAATTCGATCCCTCGCATTTCATGCGGCTCTTTATTGACCCGATCGCTGCGGCCTGGCAGTTCAAAGACCGTATCCTCGCGGCGCATGCCAAGGATACTGAAATCATTCATCCCGTGCTGCAGCAGGTGGGCATTGCCGGCCGCGGATGGTGGCGCTATCGGATCCCCGGACAGGGTATTGTGAACTGGACGGCGTTCCTCTCGGTCCTGCTGCAGGCACGCTTCAGCGGCGGCATCGCGGTGGAGCACGAAGACTCATTCTGGGATGCGCCGCACTCCGGAAACCTGCCCGATTTTCCGCAGCAGCGCAAAGACGGATTCATCCTGGCGCGGCGATTTCTGGAACAGTATCTGCCCGGACGCCAGGCATAACCCTGCAGTGCCGGCCTTCCGGCACTGCTCAGTTCACTGGTTCTGACAATATTTTCCCAAGCCTGCCCCCGGCAGGTGTATGCTGTTGCGCATGCGAAAACAGTCCCGTAATTTACCCCTGCTGAATTCTTCGGAATCCGTTCCGTCCTGCCTTGTCAACCGCCGTGATTTCATCAAGACTACGTCTTTGGCCGCCGGGGTGATCGCGTTTGGCGTTCCGACGCTTTTGCGCGCCAAAAACCTGAACAGCAAGTTGAACATCGCCTGCGTCGGAATCGGCGGCAAAGGCAAGAGCGACACCGATGCCTGCGCTGGTGAAAACATTGTTGCGCTGTGCGACGTGGATACGGGTTCGGATGCGTACGCGACGCAGACAAAAAAATATCCGGACGCGAAGTTTTACAAGGATTTCCGCCAGATGCTGGACCAGATGGGCAGCCAGATCGATGCGGTGACGGTTTCCACGCCGGATCATATGCATGCGATTGTGGCATCGGCGGCAATGAAGATGCACAAGGCAGTTTTTTGCCAGAAACCGTTGGTGCAGACGGTCTATGAGGCTCGCTATCTGCGCCACATGGCCAAATCGAAAAAAATTGTCACGCAGATGGGCAACCAAGGGAGCGCCGCGGACGGCTTGCGCCGCGCGGTGGAGACGATTCAGGACGGACTCATCGGGCAAGTGCACCAGGTTCACGTCTGGACGAACCGTCCCATCTGGCCGCAGGCGATGGACCGTCCGCTGGGAGAAGATCCGGTTCCTGGGACATTAGCCTGGGACCTCTGGATTGGAAGGGCTCCCATGCGGCCGTATAAGGGCAATGCCGATCCAAAGGACCGGAATGGAGTTTACCAGCCATTTAACTGGCGCGGCTGGCAGGATTTCGGCACCGGCGCGCTGGGCGACATGGCATGCCACACGGTCAATATGCCGTTCCGCGCCTTGAACTTCGGCTACCCGACCGAAATCGAAGCCACGCCTTTCGGCAAGATGAACAAGGAATCGTATCCGGTCGGCTCCAAGATTCGTTTTGAATTTCCGCGGCGCAAGAGTGCCATCGCCCTCGAGCATCCGCATCTGTTCCACCATCACAAATCGATCGAGCAGGATGCCGCAACCCTCTGGTGGTATGACGGCGGCCAGCCCGACCCGAATGCCCGCGGAGGCCATGACCTGAGCAACAAGCCGCCGGTTGAGCTCACCGCAGACATCGTCGCGCTGCTCGGTAAAGTTCCCGACAGCGGGTGCCTGCTGATTGGCGAAGGAGGCTCGGTCTTTTCACCGGACGATTACGGAGCGAACTTCTTCGTGAAGCTGAAGGGCGACGAAAAATACATCAACTACACCAAGCATCCTGCGATGGCGCATTTTGCCGAGCGCATCCCGCGCAACACGCTCGCGAAGAACAATGGTTTGGCCCATGCGCAGGAATGGCTGACTGCCGTCAAGGAAAACAAGCCGGAACTCTGCTACTCGCGTTTTGACATCACCGCGCACCTCACCGAAATCATGCTGCTCGGCTGCGTGTCTTTGCGCGTAGGCCAGAAGATCGAGTGGGACGGGCCGAAGATGCTGGCAACGAATTGTCCCGAGGCCGCGCAGTACGTCAAGCGTGAAAACCGCTCAGGCTGGAGTCTTTCCTGACGCAAACAGTTAATTCAATGACACTCGATGGCATATTCAGCGCGTATAAGCGATGAATATGCCATTGACGTGTTCAGGTGGCCGCTGCACAACACTGCTTGCCTTGGAGGAGTGGCTGTTCAGTTAGATTATCGGTCACCCGTGGATTGAATCGAAACACTGACATCCATCTCAAGTATCGAGAGATCACGTGGCGTTCGGATATGAATGCCCTTGCCGGAGGCTCATCTCTGGCCGGAATGACGTCTGGCATTACTAATCATCACAGCTAAAAGCGCGACAGCAAATTTGGTCTCCATATTTGCCACATAGATTAAATTCTATAACCTGCTTTAAATCAACTCAATGCGCGGCCATTTCGACCCGGAAATGGAAGCGGGCGGCGTGAGCGGTCCGCGGCGTTCAAATGACTTGTACCAGTGCTGAAATCATGACGGGTCATTCCAGCTTCACAAATGCCAGAGGCGAGGATAAGATATCCGCAGCAACGCGTTTCCCCGCAAGAAACAATTGAGATGGGAGAATCAGCCATGACTGAGATGGCAGATCTGAAGTCAACTGACGGCGCACCCAAAGCGGTCACTCGGCGGAGATTCATCATGGGTGTCATTGCCGGCGGAGCGGTGGTTGCCGCGGCCAATTATCGATTTCTCGCCTCCAAGGTGCATGGCCAGAGTTCTTCCGCCGATGCCGGTGAACGGCTGATTACCCTCAATGTCAACGGTCAGCAGCGGCGCGTGGATGTGATGAAGCAGGAAACGCTGGCATGGACTTTGCGCTACAAGTTGGGTTTGACCGGCACCAAGCTGGGCTGCGACCGCGCCGAATGCGGGGCATGTACTGTACTTATCGACGATGTGCCGCACTATAGCTGCTCGGTGCTCACGCACACGGTGCGGGGCCGCAAGGTGACTACTGTCGAAGGACTGGCGGCCGCTGACGGTACACTGCATCCGGTACAGCAGGCGGTGATCGATAAACAGGGCTTCCAATGCGCCTTTTGCATGTCCGGCTTTATCATGGCCACGGTCGGATACTTGAAGACTCATCCCAATCCCACGCGCGCGGAACTGGCGCACGGCATCTCGGGCAATTTGTGCCGTTGCCAGGACTACAACAAGATTCTCGACGCCATGATGCAGGGCGCAGAGAACATGAGGAGGGCCTGAGCATGTCTGAGAGAGTACCGTCTACAGGGACCACGCCCGCCAAGGAAACTGAGCGTCAGTATGGCGCTGGTCACAAGCTGATTGGCAAGAACTATAAGACGAACGATCTTCTGGCGAAGGTTACCGGAAAAGCAAAGTATGCCGAGGACTTTCGTGCGGAGGGTATGCTGTTTTGCAGGCTGGTGCTCAGCCCCGTGCCGCACGCGCGCATCAAGCGCATCCACATGGACAAGGCGCTGGCCATGCCCGGCGTGAAGGCTATTCTTACCGCGGACGATATTCCAGCGCAGGCCGATTCACTGAACGATAACGGCACGGTGATCAAAGCCAGCAAATGGGGCGAGCGGGCGCTCACCAACGAGCCGGTCTATCAGGGCGATCCGATTCTTGCTGTGGCCGCAGTCGATGAGTTGACCGCCGCGGAAGCGATTGAACAGATAAAGATAGATTTCGAGCTTCTTCCTTTTGTGATCGATCCGCTGGAAAGCCTGCGGCCCGGCGGGCCGAATCCTCGCGAGGACGGCAACGTATGGGTTCGACCGGCGCCACCGCAACCATCTGCACCGCAACTGACCGAGTTGAAGTGGACCGAGCAGGATTTTGCCGAATACAACCAGGGTCGTCTTCCGATGGGCCACGCGCCCGACGAGTGGAGCTATGGGGACATTGATGCAGGTTTCCGCAATGCCACATTGATCCTGGACGAAACCTTTATTACGCCTGACGTAAGCCATCAGTGTCTGGAAACGCGCACTGCCATGGCTTACTGGCAGAACGGCAAGCTCTTTCTCCATTCCGGTACGCAGAGCACGGCTCAAACCCGTCCTGCCATTGCGAAATGGATGAATATCGACGAGAGCAAAATCGTCTTCATCAGCGAATATACGGGTGGCGGATTTGGCAGCAAGATTACCGGCGGAATTACGATGATTATCCCCGCGCTGCTGTCAAGAAAACTCAACGCTCCCGTGATGATGCGCATCAGCCGCGAGGAGGAGCACTTCATTGGACGCGCCCGGCCAAGTGTAGAAGGGCGCTTGAAGATTGGCTTTGCCAAAGACGGCCGGATTATTGCGCTGGACATGTTCACCATCTGCAACAGCGGCGCCTACGATGCGCAGGGCGACGGCGCTTCAGCAGCGCGTATTGTTTCCTTGCTGTACCAGCCGCAGGCGATGCGGATGCGCGCAGTATCGGTGATGACCAACACCCCGCCACGCAGCGCACAGAGCGCGCCGGGCGGATTGCAGGGAATCGCTATCATTGAACCCATCCTTGCCAAGGCCGCTCGCAAACTTGGTGTCGACCAAGTGGCCTTACGCCGCATCAATTGCCCCGAAGGGAAGGCGGAATACGGAGCAGTCGTCCACGGCAAGCGTGGGCATGCAACAAGCTGCTTTCTCAAACAGGCATTGGACCGCGGGGCCGAGCAATTCAAGTGGCAGGAGCGGGTGGCGCGCCAGCCCAAGCGCATTGGCTCGAAGGTGCGCGGCGTTGGTGTCTCACTGAGCGCCTACGTTGGCGGTACGATCGGATTCGATGGACTGCTGGTGATTACTCCCGAGGGCCGGGTCTGTTTCCATTCGGGCATCGGCAACCTGGGCACGGAATCTGTCATCGACGTGCATCGCGCAGGCGCCGAAGTTCTCGGCGTTCCCTGGGAGGTGTGCGACATCGTATGGGGAGATACGTCGAAGAACTTCCCTTATACCTGTGCCTCCGGAGGCAGCCAGACAACCCACGCCATGACGCGGGCATCGTATGCGGTCGCCATGGAGTGCAAGCAGAAGCTCAAGGAAATTGCCGCGAAGACACATGGCGGTCAACCGGAGAATTACGAGGTCAGCAATCAGCGTGTTTTCCGCAAGGGCGGCGGGGCCGGCATGAGTTTTGCGCAGGCGGCGCATCGCGCGATTCAATTGGGCGGTATCTACGATGGCCACGAGGCGCCTGCCGACATTAATAAACTTACAAAAGCATCAGTGGCGGCGCTGGCTGGCCAGGGACTGGTGGTATCGGCAAAAGACAAAGCCCCCCGCGACGGCGACACATTCTCTTATGTTGCCAGTTTTGCCGAGGTGGAAGTGGATGTGGAAACCGGCAAGTATTACATCGTCGATTTTCTCGCGTATGCCGACGTTGGCAGTGTGATTCATCCGGCAGCGCTGGGCGGGCAGATTCTTGGAAGATCGACGCTGGGCATTGCCCATGCGATTGGACAGAAGTGGGTATTCGACCCTCATTACGGCGTTACGGTTGCGAAGCGCTTCTACCAGAATCGGCCTCCTACCATTCTGGATGTGCCGGTCGACATGCAATGGGCAGCGCTGGACATTCCCGATCCCGAGACTCCGGTTGGTGCGCGCGGCATCGGCGAGCCACCCGTCGGTGGTGGATGCGCATCCATCCTGAATGCACTTTCTGACGCGCTTGGAGATGATATCTTTCAGCGCGCTCCCGTCAATGCCGATACCATTCTGACGTCTCTTGAAGCTGGGCGTCCGATGCAGCATCCCTTGATGGCCAACATTTGATAGAGATGTGAACGGAGAGCTCTATGGCGGTAATTCGAGATGTAATGCCCGCATTTGATCTGTTGCAGCCAGGCTCGGTGGCGGATGCGCAAAGACTCTTGGAGAAGCATCAGGAGGAGGCCTGGATTATGGCCGGCGGCCTGGACAGTTTCGACTGGCTCAAAGACCGCATCAAGAAGCCAAAGGTTCTGGTTGACCTGAGCGGAATCGAAGAACTCAAGGGAGTTCGCGGCACCAGCGACGGCATCGAGATCGGCGCCATGACTGCGCTCACTGAAATTGCGAATCACCCCACGGTCAAGAAGGATTACGGTATTCTCGCGCAGGCCGTCGAATTAGTAGCGTCGCCGCAGATTCGCAATCAGGGAACGCTGGGAGGCAATGTATCGCAGGATGTTCGCTGCTGGTATTACCGCGGCGGCTGGCCGTGTTACCGCGCTGGCGGCAACATTTGCTACGCTGACACCCCGGTGGGCCGTAACCGTGAGCACGCCATCTTCGGCGCCAACCGTTGCGTGGCTGTACATCCTTCCGATTCGGTTCCTGCGCTGATCGTGCTCGATGCCAAATTCGTGATTCAGACACCGAAGGGCGAGCGCATTGTGGACGCTGAAGACTACTTTGTTGGGCCGGAGACCGACATCACGCATCTGAATATTCTGCAGCCGGGAGATCTTTTGAAGTCCATTCGCATTCCCGCGGCGTGGGCTGGCGCGAAGTTCTATTTCGAGAAGGTGCGCGACCGCAATGTGTGGGATTTTCCCCTGATGAACGTGGCTTCCGCGATGGTGCTCTCCGGCAGCAAGATTGATCGAATCCGCATTGCGGTCAATGCAGTGGCGCCTCGCCCCATGCGATTGAAAGCTGTTGAAGATGCGGTTCGCGGCAAGCCGGCGGACGCGTCGACGGGAGAAATGGCGGGGGAACTGGCGGTCGAGGGCGCGGTTCCATTGCAGTTCAACGCATATAAAATTCCGCTGATGAGAAATCTGGTGAAGCGCGCCATAGGCGGCGTGCAGGAGGCGACATGGGCTTTATAACCTGGGCAACCAGTCCGTGGGGAAGGGCGGTTCCGATCCATATTACGTGGTTCCTGATATGGGTCGCACTCATCGCGGGATTGCTCTTCATGATCGTCCACGCCATTTATGTAGGCATCTTTGCCCCGCCCAAGACGTTTGCGAAAAACGATTCGCCTGCTGTGGTGGCTGCAATTCCCGAACGCGTTCCCAGACACTCCCTGGTTGCGCGCGCGTTTCACTGGGTGATGGCAATCTCAATGTTCGTGCTTCTGTTTACCGCGTTCCTGCCCAAGGTAGGTATCCAGTTCAATTGGGTGGTGTATCACTGGATTGCGGGCCTGGTGCTGACCGCATCGATTCTCTTCCACATCGTTCACGCATCATTCTTTCTGGACTTCTGGTCGATCTGGCCGGACAAGATCGACCTGCGGGACGCAAAGCGCAGGCTCCTGCGTTCACTGGGCAAGCAGGCGCCGCCGCCGGATCGATTTGCCAAGTATCCACTGGAGAACAAGTTCTACCACGCGGTCATTGTTCTATCGGGCCTGGCTGTGATCGTGACCGGCGTTTTCATGATGAAGCGGGTGCACACGGGTATCTTCACGCGCAATCCATATCTGTTCGGCGACATGACATGGGGCATGATGTACGTTCTTCACGGGCTGGCCGGAGTCGGTCTGATCGCACTGATTTCGGTTCACGTCTACTTCGGAGTTCGGCCGGAGAAACTTCCCATTACCAAGTCAATGATCTTTGGCTGGATGAGCCGCGAATTTTATCTGGAAGAACACGATCCACAGCGATGGGCGGTCGAGGAGCCATCGCCATCTCAGGAAGAACGGGGCTGACTTGCAAGCGATGCCGACTGAAATTGAAGAGCGTTGCAACACAATAGAAGAGTGCTACGAGTTTACGCTGTCGTATGCCGCACAGGGACTTTCCAGCGATGAAGGCAGCGCGTCGGGGAAACAACTCCGGGAGCATTTGGACCGCGCCGTGAAAGCGCTGGAAGGCCTGGAGCAGAGTTGCGCCGCGACGATCAAGCAGGAACGCCTTGAGCCTGCCGAACGCTATGAAGCGTTCTTCGCGGTTCTGGTGCGCGACGCACAAAACGCGAAGGTTGCTATCGAACTCGTTTTGGCGCAACCTGGCATCAGTTCTCAATTAATCGATAATCTGAACGCATCCATTCATTTGCGGGCCCTGCTGACGGATTTGTTCCTGGTGACGGAGATTCTTCAGGCGCGGCCAGCGCAAGCGAAGGCTATGGCCGCACAGGGATTGGATTAGATACTGATTCAGCAGGCGGTCGAATGTACTCAGTCCAGATTCTCGATCACTTTGCGCATCCGCGTAACGCCGGCGAAGTGGCTGAGCCGGACGCATCCGTTCAAGTGGAGAATCCGGCCTGCGGCGATGTCCTGAAACTGACGCTCAAGCTAGCGGGCAGCCGGATCGGAGCCATAGGGTTTCTAGCCAAGGGCTGTGTTGCCTCTATGGCGTGCGGTTCGGCGCTTACCGAACTAGTGCGCGGCAAAACTGTGGAGCAGGCGCGCGAACTGAGCAGGGAAGTGTTAGTCCACGCACTCGGTGGATTGCCTCCCGCGTCCGCTCATGCCAGCCACCTGGCGCTGGACGCGCTGGCTGCCGCACTCGATCAATTAGCCTGCAAAAATTAGTGCAGCTTCCGCACGCTCCGGGCTGCAAGCGCCGCGTACTCTTCAGGCGTGTTTACATCTGGACGGACCAGCGCATCGGGCACGGGGATGTACTCAATGGCTTGCGCGCAGGTGCGCTTGACCGCTCTTGCATCGCTCGTAGAGGGCGCCTGCAGAAAGGCTTCGATGAGTGCGCGGCCAGCCAGAAGCGGATGGCCGTGCTTGCCGTTGTTCTCAGGGGCCACGGCCCATTTGCCAGCGGACAGGGCCTGTTCAAAGGATGCGCAGAGCCGCTCTAGAGAGGCCGCGGACAAGGGCGGACAGTCGACCGGAACGATCATCGCGGCGTTGTAACCGCGGGCCAGGACTTCCCTCAATCCTACTTGCAGGGAACTGAATTGCCCGCGTTCGGGAGCGGGATTGCGCACCAGCAAAGCGCTGTTCGCCAAAACCACAGGAGCAAGGTTGTCTGCATTTTTTCCGGCAACGACGACGATTGCTTCCGCGAACGGCTTGAACGCGGAAATCGCGGCGGAAAGCAATGTTTGACCGGAAGAAGCAACAATACCAGGCAATGCGGGAGGCCATGGGAGCAAGGCCTTGTCCGTGCCCATACGGGAGGATTCGCCGGCTGCAAGAATCAGTCCGCAGAGTTTGGAAGCCGCTGTCATAAGGTAACGGCCGCAGAGGACGAGCGCATCATCGGCCTCTGGCCTCGGTCTCGGTGAGGCAAGCCGTGTCATCCACAGCGGCGCTGCCGTCCATGGCATGGATTGCGCCAGTCCCTTTCTTGTGGAACCAACTCATATGCGGCAATGCAGACTCCGCACGCCGGCGGATGGCAATGATCTCCGCCATGATGGAAACGGCGATTTCTTCAGGCGTGACGGCGCCAATGTCCAGGCCCACCGGGGAATGCACGCGCTCAAACAGTTCCGGCTTCAAGCCTTCCGCCGTCAGCTCCCGGAAGATTGTAATGGCCTTTCGGTTGGAACCGACCATGCCGATATAGCGGGCCTCAGTCTGCACCGCCCAGCGGAGGACGCGCATGTCGTCGCGGTGGCCGCGCGTGACGATGACGATGAAATTAGACTCAGTGGGGGTGAGGCTGGCCATGGCCTGGTCGAAATCCTGGGCAATCACCTGACGGGCTTCGGGGAACCGATCGGCGTTGGCATAGGTTTCGCGATCGTCGGCGATGACGATGTCGAATCCGGCATTTTTTGCGGCTTTGTATAACTCGAATGCCACGTGACCGGCGCCAAAGATATAAAGCAAGGCGGATGGGAGAACCGGCTCGATGAAGATCTCCAAGGCGCCACCGCAGACCAGGCCGGTATCGTATTTCGGATCCTGGTTCAGATCGAAGGTGAGGGTACGGGGTTTCTCGCTGGCGATGACTTCCCGCGCCGCCTGCCACACGTCTGCTTCAACGCAGCCGCCGCCAATGGTGCCGGCTATGGAGCCGTCGTCGCGGACCAGCATTTTTGCGCTCTTGAACGAGGGGATGGAACCGCGCACGTTGACGATAGTGGCAACCGCCCCCCGGCGTCCCTCGCGCTGCAACTTGACGATCTCCTCATAAATGTCCATTCGCCTCGATTATTGGGTTTGCGCGGGGGTAAGTCAATCGATATGGAGGCCCCAGGCCCTGCCCGTGGAGGTCACTGTTCCGTACCGGCCAGAGGGGCTACCCCCCCCCACTGGTATTTTGGACGCAAAATCCTCATTTATATGGAGTTATGGCGTATGCTTCGCCGCAAAATCGTGAAAACATTGAAGTTATTTGCAGAATCGTGAGGGCAAAGGAGTTACGGGCGTTTCAGAGAGCGTTTTGAGATATTTGTACCGTAATCCGGTATTGAGACCGAATCGCGTCGAGTTGAGAACATCCTCCGATGTGGATGCTTTGGGGCCTGGATCAGCCGTTAGGTCCTTCTGATCCCTTCGGGATTCGATAGCTGAGTTGAGAAAGACGCTATGGATTGATTGTGCGCGTGGGGAGGGTAATTATCTGCAAAATATAAAGTGCAAAGTGCTGGGAATTGGGAAAAGGAGGACTCGCGGGGGAGGGGCGTGGATTCGCACCCTTTTCACGCTGAGGCTGTGAAATGGATGGGGCACCTAGTGTCCTGAGTCTAAAGTTCATATCAAAAATACGGTGTCATCCTGAGCGTAGTTTGGCGCGTTTTTTGCGCCAAACGCAGTCGAAGGATCTGCGGTTCGGAACCTCAACTTATGCTACGAACTTTGGATTCACCACACTAGCAGTCTGAGTCTAAAGTTCGCGTCAAAAATAAAGGAGAAGCAACCGCAGATTCTTCGCTTACCACCCCCAAACTGAAGAACGTTTGGGGCCCCGTGCGCTCAGAATGACAGCGGCAATTTTGTTAAGAACTATAGACTCAGGACACTAGCGGCTTTAGTGGTTTCTTTGCCGTCGACGCCAGCACACATTGAAAAGCAGTGATTACAGCATTTTTTGAAGGAATCGATAAGTGGTTGCATCTCCCCGGGTCAAAGTGATATTCAGATGGATCATGTCCAAACAGTCTGGTTCTGAAGACACACTGAGGCTTTCTACGTTCAATCGCCGTCAATTCCTGAAAGTTGCCGGATCGGCCGCGATAGTTCTACCCGGCCACGCCGCGCAAAGTTCAGGAACTGCCGCACAGAGCACGAAACCTTCAGCCAACAACCTCATCAATCTTGGTGTGATTGGCATGGGCTGGCAGGGGACAGGCAATACGCAGTCTTTTCTTGCTTCGCCGGACTGCCAGGTGGTTGCCGCATGCGATATCGATGCGAACCATCTGAAGGCCGCGTTGAAGCTGATCAACGACTATTACGGGAACGAGGATTGCAAGGGCTACCACGATTACCGGGAGCTGCTTGCGCGCGAAGACATCGATGCCGTGATGATTGCCGTGCCCGATCACTGGCATGAGATTGTCGCAACCGAAGCCGCGCGCCGCAAGAAGGACATTTACTCCGAGAAGCCCCTGGCGCACACGATCGCCGAGCAGCAATCGATTGTTCGCGCGGTCAAGGAAAACAACATCATCTGGCAGATGGGCTCATGGCAGCGTTCGGTTCCCACATTTCACAAGGCCGCGGAGATTGTCCGCAACGGGCTGATCGGCACGGTGACGCATGTGGAAGTGGGCCTGCCGGGCGGCAACTCGGATTTTGACGGCGTGCAAAAAACTGCGCTGGCCAATCTGGCTGCCCAGGGAGTGAATGTGGCGAGCCTGGAGCAGGTTGTTCCGGGCACGAAGGCCTGGGACCTGCTTGTGACCGAACCTCCGGCGGAATTGGATTACGAGACATGGGTTGGCCCATCGAAGATGGAGCCTTACATGAGGGTGCGCTCGCATAAATCGTGGCGCTGGAATTACAACACCGGCGGCGGGGAACTGTTGGATTGGATTGGCCATCACTGCGACATTGCGCACTGGGGCCTGGGCTTCGACAACGCCGGACCGTCGGAAGTGGAAGGCAGCGGGGAGTTGCCGCCGGCCAAGGCGGCTTGGAACACCGCGCCCAAATACCGGTTTGAATTGAAATATCCGCAGGGCGTGACAATGACCATTGCCGGCGGCCACCCGGACATCAAGAGCGGCGCGAAATGGATTGGCACCGAAGGCTGGGTGTGGGTGGACCGCGGCAAGTTTGACGCGTCGAATCCCGACTGGAAGCCGGGCAAAAACCTGGCCAGGGAACTGCGCAAGGTGAAGCTTTACAGCTCTTCCAATCACCAGCAGAACTTTCTGGACTGCATAAGAACGCGCCAGGCAACCATTACGCCTGTGGAAGTGGGGCATCACTCGGCCATTCCCGGGCACCTTTGCCTGATCTCCATGCTGACCGGCAGAAAGATCCGCTGGGACGCGAAGGAAGAAAAGATCATCGGCGACATTGAAGCCAGCAAGCTGACGACGCGCGCATACCGCGGGCCGTGGAAGATGAGCTAAGCGCCTTTTTGACCGCAGCCGGTTTCCGATGTTTCCCCCCGGGAGACATCGGAAGCTTTTTGTTAAATTCCAGCAATTATACCTTGGTATCGACCGGGAAGATATGACTGATTTGCCTGAAACGAAACTGCAAACTGGCCGGAAGGTCAATTGGGATTTTACTTTTGCCTTTCTGGCTTTGCGCCTTTGGCTCAGCGTGCGCACCATCTTTGTGGGCATTGAGAAATTTGGCGCGTATCGATCCGTGGCGATGCCGCTGATCGATCCTGCGACGGGCCAGCCGGATGCGAGCGGCGTGATGGTCAACGTGAACGTCAAGACCTATGCGCTGGCTAATTACGCGGGCATTCCCGCCTCACTCGCCGACAAGTTTGCCCATGAGCCGCTGTTTCCGAAGTTTGTATTAGTGGCATTCGACCGCATGCTCGGGCCGGCATTTATTCTGACCGGAATCATGCTCCTGATCGGCCTGGGCACGCGCCTGTCACTGGCCGTCCAGGCGCTGCTTTATATCGCGCTGACCGTGGGCCTGGTCCTGATCGACCAGGATGCCGGTGTGGCCTGGCTGGGCATTCATATCGGCCTGGTCGCGGCAGCTTTTCTGCTTGTCGAACATAACAGATTTGCGGTCCTTAAAAAATGGTAGATACCTTCATGAATCGTCGTGATTTCATCGGTGCGACCGCCGTGGCCGGCGCTGGAATGTTGTTGAACGCCTGCAAGTCCGATACCGGCAAGAAGGCTGCATCCGCCCAAAAATCTTCGCTGAATACTATCAATATCGCCCTCATCGGTTATGGCGAGGAAGGCAAGGTATTGCTGGAATCGCTTTTGAATATCGAGGGCGTCAGGCTGGTGGCGCTGTGCGATATATGGGATTACCACCGGGACGAGGGCTCACGCTACCTGGGGAAGATCGGCAACGAGGTCCGCACCTACGAAAATTATGAGGACATGCTGGCCAAGGAAAAAGATCTGCAGGCGGTGGTGATTGCCACTCCGGATTTTTGCCATGCGCCGATGACCAACACATGCCTGAAAGCCGGGCTGCATGTGTACTGCGAAAAGATGATGAGCAACACCATCGACGGAGCTCGGTCGATGGTGCAGACCATGCGCCAAACCGGCAAGCTGTTGCAGGTGGGCCATCAGCGGCGCAGCAACCCGCGCTACCTTTTCACGCTGAACCGCCTGCTGCACGAGGCGCAGTTTTGCGGTCGCCTGACGGCGGTGCAGGCGCAATGGAACCGTGCGGTGAAGGAAGATTTCGGCTGGCCCAAAAAATACGAGATGCCGGCGAGCATGCTGGCCAAGTACGGCTATAAAGACATGCACCAGTTCCGCAACTGGCGCTGGTACAAGGGACTGGGTGGCGGGATGCTGTCAGATCTGGGCGCGCATCAGATCGACATTTTCAACTGGTGGCTGGGCACGACGCCGAAGTCTGTAATTGCCAGCGGCGGACTGGATTACTACAAGAACCACGACTGGTATGACAACGCGATGGTCATTTACGAATATCAGTTGGCCGAGGGCGTGGCGCGCGCGTTCTACCAGGTGCAGACGACCACCAGCGCGGGCGGCGGCTATTTTGAGATGTTCATGGGTGACGACGGTACGATCAAGATGTCAGAAGACCCGTCGATTTGCGCGATTTACCGCGAGGCTCGCGCCACCGGCGTTTCATGGGACGACATGGTTGCTAATGGCTACGTGAGCGCCAAGCCGGTCAGCGCAGAGGACGCCGCGAAAGTGGACGTACGGGAAACCGCGCAACTGGCGGAGTATGAGATTCCGGTGTTTTTCAACAAGCCGCCGCATCAGCCTCACCTGGAAAACTTTTTCAATGCGATTCGCGGCACGGCAAAATTGAATTGCCCCGGCGATGAAGCGTTCAGCAGCGAATACACTATTCATAAAGCAAACGAAGCCGTCGCCGCGCAGACGAGAGTCGCGATTACGGCTGAGGAAGTGAAAGCCTGAGACCATGATGAGAATACTTTCAAAGAATTTATCCGTTCTGGCAGTCCTGCTGCTTGCAACCGCCGCGCTTGCGCAGGACAAAGTGGTGTTGAAGACGCAATTGCCGCGGCCCCTGTTTGTGGGAACGCCGGTGCCGCTCCACGTGACCAATCTTGAGCCTCCGACGCGAAGCAAGCGCCCGGATTTTTACATTCCCGCCGGCACGAGAAACCTGGCCAAAGACAAGAAGGTCACCGCGAGCGACAACAATCCCGACGTGGGAACGCTGGACATGATTGTCGATGGCGACAAGGACGGCAACGAAGGCTCCTGGGTTGAGCTGGGGCCCGGCAAGCAATGGGTGCAGATCGACCTGGCGAAGAGAGCGAATATCTATGCGGTTCTGATCTGGCATTTCCATTCGCAGGCGCGCGTGTATCGCGATGTGGTGGTGCAGGTTTCCGACGATCCCACGTTCAGGTCGGGCGTGACGACTATTTTCAACAATGACTTCAAGGGCGAGCTTGGCCTGGGCGCAGGCAAGAATTTGAATTACATCGAAACGTATCAGGGCAAGCTGATCGATGCCGGCGGCGCGAAGGGGCGTTTTGTCCGTCTTTACAGCAACGGAAACACGGCCAACAAATTGAACCACTACATCGAGGTTGAAGTGTGGGGCAAGCCTGCCGTTTGAAATCGCCCATCTGCCGCGCTGGAGTAGCGGCGCGGCAACGCTGGACCGCCCCTGCATGTGCAGCCCGGCATTTGCAGATATGCATGGGTGAATCGATCCAATGAGCGCCGCTATTCGTTCACAGTGGACGCGCTGGGCGGCATTTCTTCTTGTCGCGCTATTTGGACTGTTACTTCGGCTGCCGCAACTGGGCGCGCGGCCCATGCACACGGACGAAGCTGTCAACGCATACATCGTAGGCCAACTGCTGGCAGGCGAGAGCTTTGCCTACGATCCGCAGGACCGCCATGGTCCTGCGCTGGTTGCGCTGGCCTTGCCGCTGGCAAGAATGCAGGGCGCAAAAACGTTTTCAGAGCTGACGGAATCGGAACTGCGCCTGACAGCGGTCGTGGCAGGAACGGTCACGATTTTGCTTTTCGGCGCGGCGGTGGAATTGTTCGGCTTCGCGCCCTGCCTGATTGCAGCGCTGCTGTTCGCCTGCGCTCCTCTGCCCGTCTACTACGACCGTTATTTCATTCATGAGTCCATATTTTTGGCCGCCACGTTTGGATTGATATTGACGGGTTGGCGCGCATGGGCAAGGAACTCCGCGGTGCAGGCTGCGCTGGCTGCCGCCTGCGCAGCGCTGATGCTTGCGTGCAAGGAGACCGCTGTACTTCACTTTTTTGCTCTGGCCGCTGCCGCTCTTGTCTTCTGGCTCTGGAATCTGCGCGGGAAAATTTCTGGCGGCTGGTTGCGGCCTAAGGCAGTTCTAGTCGCGGCTGTTGTTTTTCTGCTGCTGAGCATGTTGCTGTTCACCTGGTTCGGCAGTAACTGGAAAGCGCTGGCCGCGTTGTTGCAGGCAGTTCCCCACTTCCTTGCACGGGCGGGCGGCGAAGGCCATCAAAAGACTTTCTGGTATTACGGACGGCTTCTCATTGGCGGCTGGTCGGGCGTATTGATTTGCACCCTGGCCGTCATCGGGTTCTTTAAGTCGGTGAGAAAGCGCGAACCTTCGCCGTACGCTTTTCTGGGGATCTACGCCATCTTGATTGTCGTCGTCTACAGCCTGATTCCCTACAAGACTCCGTGGCTGGCCTTGAATTTCTGGCTGCCGATCGCGCTGTTCGCCGGTCTGGCAATCAAGTGTCTCTGGGACATGCCTGCAAAGTATCCCTCGCTTCGCATTGCCATTCCGGTCTTTTGCATTTTGATGGGAGCTGCGGCCGCCGTGTTGATTGGCCACGATACGCGGCATCGCGTCTTTGTCGATCCTGCGGATGGAACCAATCCGTATGCCTATGCCCACACCTCAGAGGATTTGCCGGGACTGCCCAAGGAGATTGAAGTGCTGGCGCGTCAGGATGCCATCGCGGCGCCGCGCATTGCCGTCATTGCTTCCGATCCCTGGCCGTTGCCGTGGTATCTGCGGCACTTTTCCCAAGTGGGATTCTGGCAGCCAGGCGAGCAGGCGGGAGAAGCGGATTTTTACATCACGTCTACGGAAGCAGCGGATCAATACGGAGATCAATTGCAGGGGTTCAATCCGGAATATTTCGGAGTCAGGCCCGGTGTGCTGATCGTTCTGTGGTCGCCGGCGCCGAAATGAGATTGAATGGCTGACATCCACCTATTCAACCATCGCGCCATGGCGACCTACTTCGAGGTGCGCATCGCCGACGAAGAAAGAACGTATGCCGCGCAGGCTGCGCAGGCCGCGCTCGATCTTCTGGATAAGCTGGAATCGCATTTAAGCCGCTATCGCGCCAACAGCGACATGGCGCAGATCGCTCATCTCGCACCGGGGGAAACGATGCGATTGAGCGAGCCGGCCTTTGCCTGCCTGGAGATTGCAAAGAAGATGGAATTGGCCACGCATGGCGCGTTTTCCGTCACGGCCGCAGCCTTGCAAACACAGAAATCTACGCCGCAGTGGAATTTACTGCCGGAGGAGCATTCCATTCACTGCGAGAGCGGGCGGTTGCAATTCGATCTGGGCGCCATCGGCAAGGGGTTCGCGCTCGACCGCATGGCGGAGCTGCTGCGTGGTTGGGACTGCACTTCGTTTTTGCTGGTTGCGGGCGGCAGCAGCATGCTTTCGGGCGATGCGCCGCAGGAGACCGCAGGCTGGTCTTGCGGTTTGGGTGAAGACCATGCGGCGCAGCGATTCTTTCTGACGCACGCTTCGTTGAGCGGCTCGGGGCTGGCGGTGAAAGGGAACCATATTTTTGATCCGCGTACGGGCCGTCCGGCCTTGCGGCAAAACCGCGCCTGGGCCCTGGCCGATACCGCGGCTGAATCGGACGCGCTCTCGACGGCTGGCATGGTTTTGAGCGAGCCGGAACTGGAAGAAGTGCTTGCGCAGGATGACTCGTGGCTGATTTTTCTCGAGACGGACGGAACCGCCCGGCCGATGGGAAGCCGCGTGCTGCCGCAGCAGGCCTGATTCACTGCGACAGGGGCTTGCATCGTTGTGCCAACTGTTACGAGTTGCCCTCATCCAGAATCGGTGAGGGATGGACTTTTTATCTTCCAGTTTCATGCATGGCCTTATTGCAACTAGCGGACCCCCCCGTCTCTGCCAGGGAGAGAGCCGGAGTTTGACGTTTACGGGAGGCTCCCCTGGCTTGGATTTTCCATTCTTTACACAAACGCGCGGATTCGCGGGAAAAGGACGGGCTTGCTCCAGAAGCGCCGTCCCTATGGGACTCCTGATCCATTCTTTGGGTACGCCAACCCCACCCCACGCTGAAGCGCGGTGCTAACAAACACCACTCTTGTCCAAAATAGCTTTTGAGCAAATGGGTCTGGCTGCCCTCCTTTGCGGTGTATCAGAATGACTTTATCGAGAAGTCGCTGAAAACC
>Ga0316217_10002497_pt1 | contig 22061 bp, 23 predicted proteins | sample 1anoAmetaG_FD_203633 | JGI IMG/M metagenome (GOLD analysis project Ga0316217, IMG submission 203633) | Freshwater microbial communities from Trout Bog Lake, Wisconsin, USA - 1anoA | ecosystem: Environmental > Aquatic > Freshwater > Lake > Hypolimnion/Profundal zone | place: USA: Wisconsin...
CTAACCCTCCAAAGTGCTTTGGTTTGCGTGTACGACACCATCGCTTTGGAAGTCACCAATCAACTTATCTACTAGGCCTTCTCCAAGTTCGGGCCTATCTTCAAGGTGCTGATCTTCGAGAAGGGGGAGGTCACCAAGTTGTTCGTGGAGTACACCTAGCCCAAATACGCCCAGCAGGTACAACTATCCTCACCCAGGCCAGATCGACCCTCGACGGCACCAAGCTTTTGGGGGCTATCGGCAAAATGAACATCTACTTCTCCAATTTCAGCAACGTGGACCTCAAGAACGAGACCACACAGGGTGCAGACTACACCCTGCAGGAGGAAATGAAGAATTAGTATGTGAGGCGCTTCGACCAAATCACCCTCTCCTACCAGAGCGACTAACATGACTTCATAGACGACGAATACATCATGGAATCGGCCTTCAGTCAGTTTGTCCCAAGATCCAAGACCGAGAATCCCCGGAGACTGCAAGAGGAGATTCAGAAAATGAACGTGACTGCTCTCAATCCTCAGCACTCCAAGTACCAGCCTATGATCAACGAGGAGTAGGAACTCGAACACATCATCAACCATGGGATCAACAACATTCTTGAGACCCACTCCTCCCATTCTAACTAGCTCAAACCTGCCAACAAGACCAATCCTTCCAGCCAGTCCACTGCCGAGAGAATCAACCCTTCCTTGCGCATCAAATAGACGGAACCCCCCAAATCCTCTGTTCTGAGGTTTGATCTCACCAAAGATCTGAGCATCAAGAACATCTACAATCTGTTCAGCAACTTCGGCAACATTTCCTTCATCTCCAAGAAGAACAAAAAGGCCTTTGTCAAATTCAGAACCATCGAATTCGCAGCCATCGCAAGAACCTATCTCAACTAACGATCTCTAATGGGCAACCTTCTCCTCCTCCAATACCCTGACAGCATCGAGGAAGCCGCCCCCAAGGAAGTTGAATACTGCGAATGCATTTACTACGACTAATCGTTTGACAGGTATTTAGGAAGTTACTTAGATTTACCCCTCATAGGTCATTGACTGTGAATTCGCCGTCCCAGACTTTACACGTCAGCTCTTTGAAAAAAGATACCTGTAAAGAGAGTGTTTTGTACAAGATTTTTAGCGATTATGGCAAAGTTGAGGCAGTTAAGATTCTGTGCTACTCGAATGAGAAGAATATGGCTTTGGTCAAATTCTATTCAATGGAGGATAGTTTTTAAGCAGTTGCTAATCTCCACAATGAAGTCTTTTCAGGCCGAAAAATGCAGATTTCTTTTACCAAATCACGAGTTTGAATATTGATTCTCTCTTATTGCTTATTTATCGAGATATGGCATTAAAAATTTAAAAAACGGGCCAAGCTTAGTTTGACTCTTCAATTAGCTTACTTTCCTCTTTTGAATATCCTTTGTGAGTGATTTAAGGCTTTGTGTTATGAGATCTTTGCACAGGTTCGTCGATTTTGAGCTATGAACCTTTCATTAGCATTCTATGGTTTGATTCCAAGATTTACTGTTTAGCTACTTTTTGAATTTGAACAAACTTTGTTGTAGTCATAAATGGACTTCGGGAGAATCCAAATCAATACAGAAAATCATCAGTTTCAAACAAATCTTAGAACTGAGAGTTCCTCACTTAAAGACAACAAGAATCCTATCCAGATCTTTATTCTTTAGACCAGATAGCTATCTTATTCAGTGAAATAGAGTGATCCACTCTAGCTGACACTCATTCAAAAAGAGGCGAACAAAAGCTGAAGCTGAGTTCAGTTGGTTTAGTTTAAGGGTGGTTTATATTCAATAAGATTTGCTCTCAGATCAAGGTGGCGATGAGGACGAGAAGTGATAGAAGAGCGGCGATATAGGGTTCTCCGAGGAAGGCAGAGACGACGGTGAGGTCATGGTTCTCCACAAGGGTGTTGGCAGTGGCCTGGAATGCGAGGGCGAGCATCACAACGAGCATGAGAATCAAGTTCTGCATATTTAATTTTGTATATTCACCAAATCCAAATCACCTGAAATAAATGGCAAGGTTTTGAATTCTGGAATTGCATAGATTAAAATACTGGACATAAATATATGGCTTCTTGCTTCTCTTTTTAAAAGCATTATAAACCATTCTTTTGATGTAACAAAAATACCATAGCTAGCGCACTGAGAGTCAAAGCAGATCGGGGAAGCTTCAAAACCCATCCAATATTCAAAATGGGTATTGTTAGAACCTATCTTTAAACGATTAGGCACCTTTGGGGAGCAGCGAAAGAAAAAAACATAATCTGTATTAACTCTATTCTTCAGCAGCTACTTAAAATGGGGAGCTTGAAACCCATTCAGGGATTAAACAGCATAGGAAAGATTTAGAAAGCAATCGAAATGAAGGTTAAATTATTGATAATTCTCTAGATTCAGTAGCAAAGCAGACAGAGGAAACAAAAAATTTGAGTACTTTTCTTGCTTCCTTACTTTCAATTCAACAAAATCACGGCTCTTCTGAATCTAAAAAGTCAAACAACAGTCAAAATGCCTCCAAGTTGGTTAGTAATCAAATAGCACAAGAAAAAATGAGCTTAACTGACTTTAATTTCACCTAATATGCTATTTCAAAGAATTTAAATCTAACTGAGTCATTATTTTAATCCTTGAGTAAGCAAATTTCTTAGTAACAATTACTAAGCCATTTGCATGATATAAAAACTTTGAAAATTCTGCCCAAGAACAACAGAGAGTCAATAAATATAGATTTTGCTTAGTTTGGCTGTCAAACCTAATCATTTCTTAGTAATAGTCAATAGCTGCCTATCCAAACAATCCAGAAAATTGAGGAAACTAAGCATCTGCAGAAGTGTTTAGCTGAGGTCCATGAAACTTTGGTTTTAGAATCTAATGAATCCGATTTCTCTCTTGATGACAAATGTGCATAAAAGGTTTACGCTTAACTTCCATTAGGCAGTTTGAATCTTAAAAAAAACCAATAGGAAAATGAGGATTAGTCTTTTTAGTCATAGAACTAAGCCAAAAATGGTCTTTGGGAGAAGGATTTTTTTCAGCTAAAGCATGAAGATCTCAAACAAATGCAAGAGATACACAGAAGAAGCGAAACTGGATCATAGACAAGTTAAGGGGGGAACTTAGAACCTTTTCTTTAAAAATAGAAAATCTACCTGAAGTAACTTGAATAGCTCAGAAATGAAAAGCAAATCTTAAGTGCATCACTTTTCAAAGCTACCTAGCAGTTGGACCTCCATAAAGCAAAGTAGCGAGAGTTGAGCTGCAAAAACTTGGAGTTAGAAACAAACTATGAAACATTAAACTAAAGATTAACTTAGCTTTTGTAGGAATATAGAGAACTCATCTGTTTAGTACAATAGTACAAATAACAAATTTTTGACTTCCAAAACGAACGTTAAGCCTCTCAAGTAAACAAAAGCATCCTACAGAAAGAAATCAGTCAAATACAACTCGTAATTTCAAAGAAGGACTAAGAAATCTCTCATCTTTAGAGGCAATTAACAGTAATCAAAGAAGAAGCCTACGATCTTTATCTTATTAACACATAACTTGAATAGCTGCTAAAAATCAAGTAAGAGCAGCTGTAAGAAAAAATGCAATAGATGTAAAAATAGAGAGAAAACCACACTGAAGCGATAAATTTCTACAAAGAAAGGTTAAAGAACGAAGGAGTTGTAATGGATCTCTAAGAACTAAGCTACATAAAGGACTTGATTGAGGCCCAAAAAGAGGAGCAAGCCTAGAAAATAGAGCAGTTAGAGAATTGCTTTAGAAAACAGTTACTTGCCAGCTAAAAAGAGAAGGAAAATTTGCTTCATAAAATAGCAAAAATGCAGCAAGAGAAGTAAAAGTTGAACTCTTTGCTTAAATCAGGTCAAAATTCTTATATTCAAACCGAAATATAAGAAGTGATCAAATAATATGATAGGTAACTAGAAACCAGGGATGAAGAAATACTTGAGTTAAAAAGAAAACTTAAGAAGCAAAGCTAACATCGAACTTAATTTTGCTATAGCGACTATGGGAAATAAGTTGATTAAGTTAAAAATTTAAGAGATTCTGTGTGCTCTAAAAGCGCCTTTTCAACCTTACTTGGAGTGTAGTTTGTTTATGCTGTCGATAAAGTGTTAAGAATAAACTCTATGCTCTTATAGAAAAATGCCCATCTAGAGCATTAAAAGACTCAGTTCGCCCTTTTAATGCAAAAAGTGTAGAGCTACTACCAATAAGAAATAGAGTCCTATAAAAAGTAGTTGTAGTCAAGTTAATTCATAAACAGTAAACTTGAATAAACCATAAAAGACTACTAAAAGAAAATAACTCAGCTAAAGAGAAAGCTGCCAATAAAAGGCTAAGCTAAGGGAACGAAGCAGTGTGACTAGAATTTCATAACGCCACTCAATAGAAATAAGCAAAAAGATTCATATTCTATAGATTTGGGGCAGGCTCAGCAAAATAAAGGAGGTCCTAGCCATAAGCACGGGAAAAAACTGCTGTTTGACGAAGCAGAGAAAAGAGAAGATGACAGTAAAAGAATAGCTTTTAATTGAAGTAACTTTTGTGCTAATTAAAGCTTGATATCTTTTTTCGTTATACTGCATAGGTTTTATTAGAACATTCAATAATCTCTTTTTAAAGAGATTTGATGTTTAGTATAAAACTTAATAAACTCAATAAACTTCTATTATAACTCAATACCCTAAAAATGTATCTAATGAAACTTCTCATATTTTCCCTGCTCTTGCTAGAAATCAGCTCCCAAAATATGTACACCTTACAGCTACTGCCAACTGAAAGAGGGGGCAGATGTTTATATGATTCTCCAGTGGCTGTCTGTTTCCATGAAGTAAAGTAAGTTTTATATTGATATGAACAGCAGTGGATTTTGCGATGGATTCACACTTGATAATAGCTTGCAGGCTTGCTATAAGATTACTAAGAGTAGTTTGGGTTCAACCGCTCGTGCTCTACCTCAGAGAAGTTTTTGACCAAAAAGGATTGCCCTCGAAAAAACATTTTTTGACCTTTTTCAGAGCTTGAGTACTTTCTAGTACTTTTTTTAGGAGTTGAGTAATAAGGGTTACTCAACTGACCAATACCCCTCCTCCTTGGGAACCCCAAAAAATTAAAATTTTTCACCTCGTCTGTGACTTGCATTTGGAGAGCTCCAATCTAGCAAAAATATGATCATTTTTGAAAAACTATTTTTGATCATTTATGGTCTATAGTCTATAGTACAGTTCTTGAAGGGCTCAAGGATTGGTCCAGGGCTCGACTCTACCTGCCAATACTCTTTTAAGCTTTCTCGTAGGAGGTTGTTTTTGTTTTCCCTTATATCTCATGAAACTAATCAAGCCAGGACATTCTTAACAGGCTCGAGAATTCGGTTTAAATAATCTGAGGGATAACTGCTTAGAGATTGAGAGCAGTACTTTCTGAAAATTGACTTACAGTAAATTTTGTTGCTGGTATAATACATAGAGTCGATAAAATTATTAATGAGCAAAGAGAAGAGTCGAAAGAGCAGAAACAGTAGCAACCAGCTCTAGCCGCTGAGGCAAAGGCAATCCTTGTAGATTCCAGCATCTGTACTTGCCCCCATCTATGACAAAGTCTAGCTACTGAGGAGGGAGATGGAGAATAGAGCAGTCGTAAGGCAGCAAGTGCAACCCGTCAAACAGGAGCTTTACACCAAGACAAACAGAGACTATTTCTTGTAGCTTGCGATTAGCAGAGACATGGAGATCGAAAAGCTGCGAAAAAGCTATGAATCTCTCAACCACCCTTCCCAAACCAGCATCGAAACAGCCAAACAAAGGGCATCAATTACAGTCATGAATTGGAAAGAACATGAGCGGAACAAAACAAAAAGTTTGGTCCACTTTTTATCCAGCAATAAAATAGTCAGGCGCATTCCAAGTAAAAAGGAGCAACAGCAGCCTCATCAGCCAGTCATTGAGAATGAAGAGGCTGTTATAGAGCACTTTTAGCCCCTGGGCTAAGAGTACAAGCGCGAAAAACTATACCAAGAGACTCTAAAGTCTTAGACTCAGAGCGTGAGCTCACTCCGCCCTGAAAGCTCCTTGAGGTCTTCCAAAATTATAGCAGGGTCAATGCCGAGATAATCAAGTAAGAAGTACTTGAGGAAGGGAACAAGAGTGCGGTAAATCCTAATGCGGCAGCTCAAGACGCCAGACCAGAGAGGCTCCTCAGCTTCCTCAGGCCTGACCTACCTGAAATAGTACGACCAGTGGGTGCCCACGACGATGGTCGAGTAGAAGAAAGCCGAGCTTGAGGCATTCATGAGCATTCTTTTCGGGGAGAAGAGGGCCAAGGGGGTAGCAGTTGATCTTGAAAAAGTTAGCCTTATTTATCTTTGAGCATTTGGTGTCAATTATTCAAGAAAGGCCAGTTGGAGTATCGCAGCATAAGATACCCATATACCATTCAATCGATAGAAGACAATAGTTTGATAATTTGATAGGTTTATAGTTGCCAGGTTGTTGTCCAGCTGCGTTTGGTAAAGGCAGTTGGCAGCTGGCATCTGCAAAGACAGGCTTAACAACCTAAAGGAGCTTTTGCTGCTGGAATTCTGCTTGAACCTGATACCTCATCCACTTCAACCACCTTAGGATGTGCTATATTTAGAGGGCCTAGCTTCTCATGGGCAAATCTAATTCGGCCATGAATGTACATTCTCTGCCAAGCATTCCGCGATTACTTTCTTTGCTCAAACTTCCTCTAAAAGTTTCGCAGCACGATAACGATACTTTTTGATGCCAAGCGCGGTCCGTTCAAGGATCCAGGCGTGGTTCTAGGTACTCACTGGCCTAATAAATTAGCAATCTTATTAAATACACACTAGGTTCTAAATATAATAGAAAATTTGATCTCGATTTCTGCATATAATATCATTTTTTACCCAAATTTTGGTTTTTTGGGGCTGCCTTAACCTGCACTGCTTCCCTTACAATTTGATAAAGCTAACAGGGCTTGATCCCAGGATTGAGGACCTTGAATTTATTACCATTTCAATACGCAAAAACCAACGGATCCACACTTTGCTTATAGCCTCAGTGTCACCATGGATCGGCTTGAAATAGGTGAATTTATGATTTTGAAGCGCCTCATTTATTCTATTTCAAAATTGCAAATCCGAATCCCCGTCAATAGGGCTCACACTTCTCATCCTCTTGAACTTCGACCCCCTCGAATCATACAACCTGAGAAGATCTCTTATTTTGTTCGCAAGCAAAAATATCATTACAAGTAGCATAATAAGATTTTCCGACAGAAGACCACTCCCCTGGGAGAATTAACACTTCGATCTGCTAGAATCGGCGGTCTATAGCCTTTAGGGCAGGTGAGTGTACTTTTTTGTAAAATTTTGGCTCCTGCCTCAAATCTACATGCATTCTAAAGCTTATAATCTGATATTAATTGCGACATGAGCGAAAGAGATTTATAGCTGGGACACCAGAGCACCCTTCTGAGCAGAGAGAATCCTATCCTTGAGCAAAGATATCCAAAATACATACATTAATCGACCTAGAAACTTACACCTATTCTTAATGGCAGCCAAAATGAAAAAACAGAGAAAGATAGCAATCTTCAAAGCAGGAGCCGTACGGTCACATCCAGTCCATCCGGGTTCAAGAAAACTACTAAGAAAACACGCAAAAAGCGGTCCTTTTCCAACCACAACTTCCAGAAGCATACTGTGGTGACAGTCAAAAAGCTGGGCTAGGACCTAGCCACAAGTCTGGGCCCTACTCCACCCGAAGAACTAGCTAAGCGAATATGGCTGATTTTTCTCTCTAGCGATATAACATCAAAAAAGATCTTACTAATATTATTCGGAGAGGCCAGTTTCAAAAAGGAGGCATGTAAGATACTATTCAGAGAGTGTTATCTAGGCGAGATCTGCATCTGCGAGTAAACTGTGGTCCAGCAGGCCCAGAATATCCTGCGCGTCCGCTTTTTGACCCTAGTCAACGACGACCTCATAAGGGCGCATACCAAGCGGGCCAGGAGCATCTACCACAAGTAGGAGTTCATTGCCTACTTCATCTGCTTTGTCTAGTAGCTCAGGAAGGGCCCCCTCCTGAGGAACAGGATTGGTAGTGAGACCAAGAGGAAAATAGAGAAGCGAATTTTGGTCGAGAAGTGGCTCAGCAGGCCGCAAGTCAAGAGGAGTGCCGACTTCCTCTATCAATAACTAGCGTGATGTGAGTAGACTATGTTTGAAAGATCTCATGTTGTGAGCCCAACGCATGTGGCCATAGATGCCAGTAAGGCGCCGAAATTCGCATTTTTGGGGCGTGGTCCAGCGCAAGGGGAGATCTTCTCGATTATGATCATAATCCACCCAATCACCACAAAATTGCTCGACTATTAGTCTTTCTTTATTTTATTTCTGGAGAGGCTGAAGCACCCAACCAGCCCTCGGAATGCAGGCCCAACAAAATTTTCAATGCTAGCCTGAAGTTCCAGGCATTCTCGGACTCTTTCAGCAGCTATTGTTCCATCCAATCGTCCTTTCCTTGGATTTCGTTCAAAAAACTGTGGTTATCTATATATAACGATAGGAGCAAAAACCCGCAACAATGTAGAACTATCCGGGTAGTCCCTCTGTAGCTGAACACACCCCTCGTAATCATGCACTCCGTCAAGTGTATTGAGCAAGGTCATCTCAATGGCTCTTAAGGGCTTTCGGAGGGCCACAACTCCATCCGCATCCTCATCCTCATCACCCAATTCAATCCCCAAAGCAAACCAATAGGCAAAAAAGCCAGCACTTGGGTCAAGCATTCACTCAATGGCTTTCTGAGGCTGTCCAAGATCCACCTATGCAGTAATTCAAGATGATTCGGCCCTAAAAAGATAATCCTTGGCTGTGAACTATAAGCTACATCGCATTCGGAAACGGATAGCTGACGGGAGGCAACTACCAATATGCCCCCAACTCGCATCTCTAGCCTAGATCCGCAGAAATAAAAACACAAAGGGTTCAACCAACCTAGGCCTCATTTATGGCAGCCAACCCCCAACCTTCAGCTCTACCCAATTCAACTCAACTCGTAAAGAACCGTGAGTTGGAGTCTCACTTTTTTCGGCCTACTAGTTCACCAAATTAGCTCGCCTTTGATATTATTAATAATGATGTAAATCTCTCCAAGGTAGAAAAGCTCTAAGCGTACAGCCGCAACTGTCGATCTCTAGCTTACGCTTGATTCCGGTGAATCTGAGTAGGAGAAGCGGCAGCCCCATCGCAATGCTTTGATGCTGCTGTATTCGCTGGTGATGGTGGGATTGACGGTCTACTTCTGCGGAAAACATTCGAGGCGTTGGAAAAGATGGGCAGTTGCTGTTGGCGTAGGCAACTATCTGTTTATGAAGTTGGGCCACTGCCAACATGACACCCATCTGAACTGATTTTTCATATTTTGTGACGTCATCTTTCTTCACTCTTATCATAATTGGATGTAGTGTGAAGTTTGAGGTCGCACTTGCCACGGCTTTTGGATTGTGTGGGGTAGGAATGGTGAAACCTGGGCTATTTTGGCCAACGGCTGTGGCTGAAAATGTTGCAAATAGAGGTTTTTTGATAGTTTTTTAACACCTGTAACCTCTATCAAATTTTTGTAAACTTTCTGCCATCAAAAAAACAACACCGATAGTTTTAGGCTAATCGACAACATAGCTGCTAAAAAAGGTCAACCCCTCAAATCTATAGCTTTAACCCACCAAATCTCCCGCCCAACCCACTGCCCACCCACCACAAACTAACCACCTCTATTCCAGCCGATCTTATCATAGCAAGGCTATCCTGTGAGGCTGCGATAAGGTTTGTTGGTGCATTTGTCAAACCGGCTCATAAACTCTATACTGAGACCAGCAATAAAATAAACTCAATCCGAATAGGGTTATATAGGTGAAATGACCACCATCCTTTATCACGACCCGCAGGTCACCATCTACAAGGAACTCATCGCCATCAACAAGTACTACTTCCCACTCGCCACCTCCCGTCACATCTTCATGTCTGAAATCGAAAGAGTCACCCTCTTCAGCTCAGAGGGAGTGACCCATCGGTGGGGAATGTGCGCCAAATACATGAACAACTGGTTCCCCTACGACAGCAGCCGCAAGAACAAGAAGAGCTTCATCTAGATCGTCATCAAGGGCAAAAAGATGCGTCCCTCCATCACCCCCGATGACCCCCAGAAGGTCATAGACATCATCTGGCAAAACTTCACCCAGGAAGGCAAACAGTACTCCGAGAGGAAGTCAGAACCCAACGGCAACGAAACCGAAATCGCCCAGCAGTAGCTGCTAGAGAGAGAGAAGCAATCCATGGATATATCGCAGCAGTAGCTCACCCAAAACAAAATCATCGATGATGAGATCCAGAAATGATTGATTAATACATACATCAGGTAAGATCCAACTAAATACCACCGGAGATCAGCTTCTACGGCAAGACCTGCTTGTCTTAGGCTTGAACTAGCCAGATGGCTGATACTTTCAATGCTCTGGAACAGCACAGAGATAGATGATAAGCTCTTACAAAGATAATTCATGGCTGCATATCATATCAGCTATCGTTGTTGTAGTTTGTTTGTTCCTTTTGGTTTGCTATCCATGGATGTGAATTTGGAAGTAAGATAAAATGAAGTACTAGCGGGTCCTGTCCGCTTATAACTCTTGCAGGATGTCACCTTTACTTTGGTTGGCCTGTCTTTCCAGCTGCCAACCGCCCCAAACGACACGCACCGGACATCAACCTAACTACTATCAACCTATCAAATTGCTATCATTCACTAACTCTACAGGCCCACCCTGATCATCTGTAAGGCGCAGCCTGGCACAGTCTGCATGCTTAATGTATGCTTATCAAGGATGGCTTGGCAGTTATTGGCCTCAACCCCACTTCCCTTTGACCTCTCAACCCATCTGTTTTCATCATAGCTCAGGTGAGTCATCCAGCCACGGCAAGGTGGTGAGCTGTTCGGTCGCAGATGGTGTATTGGTCTGTAATAATTATAATGAGGCTGTTATAATGCTACCTAATAGTACCGTCCAAAGTCTCCTAAATTAGCAATCAACCCCCGAGATCTAACTCATTCGAACGCAAATTGGCTTAAATCGGCTGCCGATTATAAGGATATGGTCTGAACCAATCTGAGTAGCTGCCGCGATATAAATCCCAGACAGGAAGGTTCTCAAGTTGCCTCAGATGCAGCAGCAAAAGACAACAACAAAGAAGGGGCTGACTATGGCCCAGCTCCAGCATAGACCTGAATCCGGCAAGTTCGCCAAAATATGACTAAACTACAAATACAAAGCCGGCTGAACTTATTTATACATCATTATACAATCAGCATGAACGTCGACCACCTCGTCTTCACCGGATAGCTGTTCAGCAAGCTAGTCTTGACCTCTGAAGTCACCCTGCCTTTGCTTGCCGCCCACAAGGGGCAACAAGTAGTACAGAGAGTCCACTTGAATGCTACTCCTTACTAGTCCACTTCTCAGCCACTCATCTCTCAGACAAAAAATGTTAGCGGGCTCCATTTTGGTCAGAAAGTATCCCTCAACCCCTAAGGTGAGCACTAACTCAGAAGCTCAGTCCTCTAGCCAGCTCCTAGAAAAGGGAAGTACCTCAAATAAAAGCTGTCTTATTAGCAAATGAATGCTAACAGCTAACTGTTGGTGAGTGAGTCAAAAAAGAAGACATAAACGAACTAATGAGGGGCTGCCAGACACGAAATCAATCCAACACATTGATCATAAATACTTTATCAGTATTAAATCATTAAAAATCAGCCAGTTTGCATTATTACCGGTCCTAGTCAACTGTAGCTAGGCCTCAAACTCAGAACTAACTAGTCAGTATACGCTAATCTACCAACTCTGACTCTTTTTATATTACCAGCCAGGAGAGGCTGATTCATTGTGGTGATTGTAGGCTAATTCATTGTAGTGATTGTAGTTTGGAATTATTTGGATCAGCCACCGTCATGATTCTCCCCCAAAGACGAACAGCCTTGGCCCATGTCCTCAGAATATAAATGCAGCATCAGTCCAGCTGCCCAACATTATTCTCTTATCATCCCCACTTGCCTCTGCCGACCCCTGAACACCATTGTCGCAGATCTCCATTCACCAACATCTCCGCTACAGAGCCACCTCACCCACCCTACATAAAAACATGAGCGCGATAGTCTCCCAGATGTCCGTCTTGAAAAGGAGCAGCACTTATAAGAAAAGGGGTTACCCATGTCATTCAAGGCAGGGTAGATCGATCCAAACAATCATTTCGAACGAATTCTGATAGGACTCAAATCGAACAGCCACCATCCAGAGTCAGGGTTTCGTCTTCAGTCCAAACTCAACTTTACTGCCACCGGCTCCAAGACTTTCCCCCTGCCATACTGGTTTCAGCTTCGCCCTCAATCAAAATATCAACCCTCAGGATAAGTCCCTCCAGATATTAGCAGATGATATGCATGTGTTGGGCGGGTGGGAGTCGAGGGGAGGGGGGCAAGTGGACCGGGCGGGGGGTGATGGGCTAAATTTTCTTATCAAGTTATATGAGTTAGAAACTAATAAATCGATTATAAATGGGAGCCTGCGCACAGAATGGCAGATTGCTTCCCTGCGACCCGGTTGCCCCTGGCCAGGGCCACGCCCGCCCCCACTCGCATCCCCGACCCCACCACCCCCCCAAAGAAATCATACTGAAACCACTTTAGATTTTGGGAGTCCCCACTAACGCCAAAATCAACGGCTCCCACACCCGCGCCAGCACCACCCACCAGCCCTCCGTCCTCGACCCCATCGAAGAGGAAGACCAAGGTCTCAGAGTTGGAGATAACCTGCTCGCCAGAGACCAATTAAATTTGTTGGAAACGGACTCTTATTTCATCGACTCCAGGCCAACTACCCTCACAGGCACTCTCAGTGTACGGAAATCGAATGGGTGGGGGAACTACGAGCTGGATTCCAAAAAGCAGCTGAGCTGCCACAGCCGTGCAAAGAAGGGGGAGGTTTTTCCATTCACTGGCGTAGCATCTAACGGCCACGGAATCTACAAAAAGACACAATCAATAGATGTTTGATCTGCAATTTATATACTTTCCATTCGCTATAGCTTATCATCTCTCCACTCGCTTAAGCGCCCTTCCTGTTTAACTCTGGCAATCAAAATCGCGCAACTGCTTGGAGCGTAGTTGTGTCGGCTTTGTAGTGGCAATTGTGGATGCACTCCTTTGGTTGGTCTTACCGGAGAGTCTTGGATTGACTTTGCTTCTTTCAACTCTTGGACTTTGGTAGCTAAGCTCCGGAGATCGAGAGTTAGATAATTTAGGAGCAGAGAGTAGAGTTATCTGTCTAGCAATCGGTTCTGCCGGTTTCTCGGCCTATTTAAATGCCTCCTGTTTGAGTTTCTGCTTGAGGGAAAGGTATCTCTTCAAGGTTCAGCATCATTTTAAAGATACTGACCGAAAAACTACAAATGCAGCAATTGATAGCCTTTGGATGCTCCCCTCCAGATTTTAAGGAAGAGAGGCCACTTTTATTGCGTTATTGGTCACTGTAAGACTTTCTCCAAAATGCTGCAAAATCTAATCAAATTTTATCGAGCTCTTTTAATTGGCAAGTTGAGGAGAAATAATCAACTCGATTGTGTCCAATCCAACCCTCATAGAACAAAGTTCGAGAGCTCTTTGAGCCTTAGTGAAAGATTATGAAGTTGATGCTCTGACCCCTCACTTAGACTCAATATAGCCTAAAGGCAAAATTCGGAAAGTAGGTTAAACGAAATATTCTTGCTAGATTTACACTTTTTTGAGTTGGAGTCAGCTATTGTCATTTTTGAGGACTATTTGACCTAGCGAGTTATAGGTTGGACAGTATATGTAGAAAAATTGGAGTGAATACAGCTCTGAAGATAGGTCTCGGCCAAGGCAACACACTTATGTATCTAGCTGTCTGTCCATTGCCAAAAATAGTCCAAGTTGATGTGATCCAGTCTTTAAGAGTGGCATACTGACCTTATTATTATAAATTTAGTATCATAGCAATAGCTAACTGCCATTTAGAGAATGGTGGTCGCTCTGGAGTTGTTTGGTCGTTCTTTTGATATCCGAAAAGACTATATTTTGGCTCAGCTTTACGATCTTTGGCTATAGTAATTTGAGATCTCAGCCATTTCGGCCATGTTCCATAAATTCGACTTGATCAGCATATGTAGCGAAAGGGTGAAGGCCTTGACATCAAGTGTGTATTTGTAATGGCTGCGAAGAGAATCAGAGATGTCCGAAGGATCAGGGGGTGTGGTTTGAATGAAACAAAACCATTCGGTTTTTGGAAGAACCTTCAAGAAGACTATTATTTGCTAAAGGATAATATAAACCAACTATACTTTAACAGTAACATGAGCTAAGGCTCATTCAAAACCCACAAAGAGTAGACAGCTGTGAATGCCTGTTCCTAGACTAGTTTCATAAAACTAGATTTGGGAATCAGCTGTATATCCATATATACTCTCAGGTAGCTGAACCAAGAGATGAGAGGGATTTGGCACTCAAGAAAGTATTCTAATCCGAAGAATAGCTAGATTTGGAAGGAGAACTATTGTACCAATAACTATTGATTGGATTTGGACAGCAAAAGCTAGGATTTATGAATCAGATAACACTTGATATAAAGAAGAGCTTATTTTGAAATATGATAGCCTCTGTTTCAGTTCCATGTCTTCTGTCCATAGGGCAATTGAACGAAAACCAGTCTAAACCCGTTTATTGCTGTAAGACAAGTTGTCTTTGGCAGAAATATCTGATTATGCCTTAGCTTTGCTAGGTTTCGTATTCAAATAAGTTAGTAAGTCGCAGAAAGTGCCATCATAAATTTCATAAATCCCATCACTCATTGGCTTTTCAAATGTTTCCATTTCAGATATGAATCGCAAATCATTTGGTTGACTTCGTTGTGCCCACTCCAGAAATTGCAAGAACTCAGGTCATTCAGAATAGCTCGAAGACTCTACCCCTCATCCGTCCTCCTTTCGCTCTGTGCCTCAGAAATCGCCAGCACTACGAATTTCACTTTGGCTGCAATATCCGCAGCGAAGTGGCGATTGATCTCTTGGATGAATTGATGGTCCTATAGAGTTCCTCTGAGCAGCAGCTAGCCAGTAAGTTTTAAGTCCCTAATAAGAGTCTAATCAGCCTGCTAACGTTCCTGTTATGACAGAATTTTGTTGCCCTCCAAAATCATCTTGGGGAAGACGGCACTCAGAATCTCATGTATCTTCAAAATGGTATCCTCTATGATGGAAAGTCTCTAAATCTCCTTGGTAGTAAAGGCTTCCTTTTTCTCTTTGGGCCTGCCCCTGGGAAGTTTTTCTCTGGGAGGTTTGCCAATATCATCCAAAAATTGTTTATCGAGCTGGTGCTTGTTTTTGACGTGAGTGTAGGCAGCAGCATAGGAGAGGTAGGTTTTGCCACATCTGCATGTGAAGTCGCGGCTTTAGGGGTCTTTTCTTTTCCGCCTTGTGTTTTTTAGAGCTTACATTTTAATTTTGCATTATACCATTCATCATTTTCTGAACGCATCTGCCAAACAAACGCAACAAAGGGGCTACTTTGCGCATCCCAATGAATTGAGCAGCGATTTGCCGAATTTCCAACAAATCGGATCACATTTTTAGTCAAAATTTCAAAATTTTGCAGCATCTTACTAAAAAGTATTTTGACGCCCTCCTCCAAAAAGAATCAACAACCCAGTGACCACAAACCGAGGACTATCCTAAAACCACAAAAGAGTGCTGATTTAGTGCGATTTAGGTGAATAGTGGAAAATGGATGAGTGTGTGGAATGTGAAGATTGGAACTAATAGAACTTTACTATTTTAAGTTATAATTAGAAGAATTATCCCTTTAGAACATGAACAACAAGGACAGTTCCAACCTCATCGTCAGAAACATCGTGGCCTATTCCCAACAGAACGGCGACCTCCTCTCCAAGTACAACCTCGACTTCTTCCTCACCTATCTCGACCGCGACGCCATTTTATAAATGACCGACTATATACAGCCCCACCAGCATCTCACCGTCTAGGAGTTCGTTCGCATCTTCTTGCTCAAAATCGAGCACCCAGACGACTAGACTCTGTATCTCGCTCTCAGTCTGAAGCAATTCTACGAGGCCATCCTCTAGAGGACTGCCTCCACCACCAACTACATCTAGTTTTCCGATTTCACCACCTACCTCTGCGAAGTATCTCTGTCGTAACCCAGAAAATATCGAAAGAAGATCTAGATGTGGTGATCCCGCCCAAAAAGGCAAACAACTAGGCGAGTTGCGGCTAGGATGGCAGCCAATCGGAGCAGATTGATCTAGAACCGACCATAATAACGAGCAAGATACACCAAGATATACCCAAAATCAGCAAGGATTTGCCCAAGAGGAACAAGAAACTGGAAGAGAAGAAAGGCGTCTCCAAATTTTACTATTCCAAGGATATGCACAAAATCATCGCTGTCGGCAGTCTCACCTCCTCCATCTATATCTACGATAGCGATTTGACAGAGAAGCATGACCTCAAGCCCAAGGTCTACAAAGAAATGTAAAAAGATCTAGGCATCCTATCGATGGGCTACTGCAGCAGAAACAACCGCATCGGAGCCCTGCTGACCAACGGAATGATGGTCTTCTGGTAGGGCTGCGACAACTTCACCACCGAAAAGTACATCTCAACCCGCAACTGCGGCTAGAAGATCATGTACCTCTAGCAATCGAATGAGTGGATAACCTATGACAAAAACACAATCTACTTCTGGGATCTGAAGGAAGAGGCTATCACCCATAACATTGTGTGCAAGTAGGCCACCTTTATCAACGATATCTGTGAGATCAACCATATGAAAGCAATCTGCGTATCTGTGGTCACTGTCAAAGAGGAGAAGTATCTGTTTATCTACCATCAGAATAAGAGAGTGGCGAAGATCAATCTTGAGAACTCGGCTTGTCATACCTTGCATTACAATAAACTTACCCAGTGCCTCATTCCTTTGGGCTATCACAATAGTGTGCCGATATACTCTGTTTCTGGGGTCTAGTTCGATACCGAAATGAAGTTTGTGCTTCGAGGGCACAAATCAATCATCACCTGCATTGATTCGATTGAATCCAACACACTGCTGATAACTGGGGACGATTTGGGAGAAATCAGGATTTGGGAGCTTGCCTATATGAGGTGTGTGCAGTCAATAAAGTTGTCAAAGTGGTTGGGAGGGATACGAATCGTGGGTGATAAGCTTTACTATTCGGACAGTAGGATTAATTTGATGCAGTTGGACCATTTTTAGATCAAGGCTAATGAAAAGTACAGTCCTTTGAATCAGTTTTATGATAAAAACACTGAAACCCTTTGGATTATCACCAAAAAAGATGCAAGGTCAATCAACATCAAAAAAGGAAAAGTGGCCCAAATCTTTACTCTTTGCAACTAATAGCAATAGATCTCAGCAGCAACCCAACTGGCCGATGGTTTCGTGATAGGCAACTCAAAAGGAGAAATCTTTCGTTATGATTCAGACTGTAATCTCAAATGGAGCAAACAAGCCCACGATGGATAAGTCAAACAACTCCTCTTTGACCAAAAGAACCGCTTGATATTTTCAATGGGATCAGAAGGAAGGATCGTGGCCTGGCCATAACGCAACACCGAACTCTAAGAAGAGAGAAAAAGTGTGCTATTCAGGAGGAAGCAAGTAAGCTATATGAGGATATCCAACAAAAGTAACATCCTGGTAATTGGCAACAACTAAGAAAAAGAACTGACCATTTGGGATTACTAGACTCTCAAGTTGTTTGAGGTGCTTTCGATGGAGACTTCAGTCACTGCCTTGTTTGCTAGTGAGAAGCTGGATCTTATCATTGTTGCCACAAAGGATATGAATATCACTCTTCTTAAATTTAGCAAAAAGGAGCATCTGAATTTGAGCAGGATTCATACTTTTGAGGTACAACTCAACGAATCTTAGCCAAACCTTGAAAACGAAGTACAGCAAATCAACGATTTAATGCTGCTTTCACTCAACTAAGACACTCGCTTCTTTCTAATTGCATCAACTAACAAAGGCACAGTCATCACATTTGATTTGTCAGCTGTCATCAACTTGCATTTTGTGGTTGAGTAACCCATAAACTGTTAGTCTGTGAACATCCTCAGAAACCAAAAAGAGTAGTTTTAGAGCAGTTTTTCCCAAAGAGGAAAATACGAAGAAATTTCAAACATCCCCAACTTAACTCGCTAAGACACAACTGCCAAACTTATCTGGAGCAAAAAAATAACCAAATAGGGCAGTATTCTCCTTTCCGAAATGTGCATCAACGAGAACATGTTTGGAGTCATATGTCAGGACTACATCAAACTTATCAATATCAACAATGGCGATATCAAAGCTTCACTCAATATCAATGAAACTTTGCCCATTAAATGGAACCTCACTATCAATAACTTTACTTCTCTCAAGAAAAACATCTATGAGACACTCAAGATCCTCGACACTATTCTTAGAAACAATGGATACGAATTATTAGCAAAGTAATACAAAAAAATCAATATTACTAAGTTTATTGAAGAGATGAAGACATTGACACAGTATTCGCCTTATTTGACTGAAATCAACAAAGCTGCGATTCCTGAGAAAAAGCTGCTTTATAAACCTTAGAATGATTAACCTACTTTGAAGTCACTTTAGGCTTACAAGAGAGTCAAAAACATCAAAAAGATAAGCGAGGAATCCATGTATTTGCCGATTGTTAATGACTCAGTCAAAAATAAGCAGAATCAGTATGACAAATAACAGATAGCAGACTTTCTGCTCTCTACTCCATCTTTTACTGACACCATTAGCAAAATTTTTAGTGGTGTGATCTAAAGAAACCCTTATATCTAAAACCTTGAGACAAAACTCAGCGAAAGCGTTATTTTGTCTCATTAGGCAAAAAAAGCCAAGACTTTCAAAGTCGGAGAGAACTAAAGCAAGAGAGTAGGCAATGGAAAGGGCAACTTTTTAGAGGACCTTCTCTCTCGCCAGCTTTAAAACCCTCGCAAGAAGCATGTGCTAAACAAATAGAATAGTATGAAGTGGGAGAAGCAATCAGAGCAGAAAAGCATTAAAGAAATTCTAGGCAATTTGAACTCCAAACTGAAAATTTGTCGACAAAAGTACAACAGAGATTTTGAAGGTGAAGCCAAAAAGAACAGCATTTCACAAATCTAAGACCACATCCTTTGATTATATTTTGCATATAGCTAACTCCTCCATATTCACAATCCAATGGCTACTAACCCCCTAAAAACCTCAGCCGCCCAAATCAGCTGGTCTCTCGCCTTCACAAAATATGACCAACCCTCTTGATAATTTTATTCCAGCCATTCAAACTCACAGAATGCACTATAATTGCATTGCAACCTATGTAAATAAGCAAAACCTAAACCTACCAGTACCAACTCAACAAGGACATACATCATCGCAACATCGTCAACTCCAAGCCAGCGGTTGCAGACCACATGCATCCTGCCACCGCCCGCACTATCCTCCTTACCCATGCGCGGCCGTACAATCGTGACCAGCCCTATGTCAGGCAGATGGAGATGCAGCACTCTAATCATACTATCACTCATCGACTTATCGATATCTTTGATAGTAAACACTCTCCTCTCCAATCACAAGGCTCTTATGCTCGCTACAACGAATTTGAACGTCCATTTAGGGCCAAAAACCCGCAGAGAGATAAAACTAAGCGTGAAATCGCAGAGCAGAATTAAAAGCTGTTCGATAGGCTGATAGGTACTAAACCTCGAATCGGAAGCATATCAGAATGGAAAAACCATCACTAAAAAACGAGTAGTTACAGCAAAATAAAGAGTAGGTACCAATCAAGCCACAAATAGCAAGCAGGAGGAAAGGAGAGTCTGTATGAATCTACGCTGCCCGAAGCATTGCAGGAGCTGGAGGCAAGTCTTCGTAGGATTAGGAATTCGGGAAAAGGGAGAGGAGGGTTAGGGATAGACAGTTCGGGAGCTAGGGTGGAGTTGCCTAAAGTTGAGAAAAAGAAGAAAGGGCTCTATTACGACATTGATCTGTATCTTTGACTTTTTAATGCTTAATAAAAGAAAACTTTGTAGCTTGTTGAGAGTCAAATAATAGATTTATTTCTGTTTTAGATTCCTTCAGAACTGATATTAATTTGAAAGCTAAATCATAAACTTGAGCTTAGAAATTTGTCCGATTCTGAATGACGAATTAAGTCTGTATGCCTGTCATAATCCTTAATTAGAAAATCAATTAGAAATGATACTCACTCTCCTTGTCAATAGCCAGAAGTGCGAAGTCACTTTTTAGAGACACCATAGTTTTGAGAGGGCTCTTATCCTCCTACAACAAAGTGGAGTCATTGGAAACTGCTTTGCTTTGGACAGAGCCGAAATTATCGGCCTAGATGGAAAAAATTATAAGATCAAGGACCTTATAATTGATTGTATGAGATCATCTGACAACAGATGCTAAGCCAAAATAAAATTTGCAGCCCCAGAAGTGAACTTAGCTGCCAATATGAAAGAATCTTTCTCTCAAAATCTTCCCAAAAAGGCAAAATTAGTGGATGTCCTAAAAGGCTTCTTCACAAAGATGTAGAATCATGAATTCCGGAAGCTGGAAAGATACTAGAAACATCAAGATGAGATAATTAGCTTGGTTGCTAGATTTTCTAGAACTTACGAAAGACTGTATGCACTGAGCATTTTCTACAAAGGGAAAGTTGCTAAGTTAGACTAAACTGAACAGAGATAGCTCTAGGACTACGGCAAAAGATTTAGCTAAGACCTGGAAACTGCAGAAAGATAGATATTGCACAAATCGCACATGATAAATGATAGTTTCTTGCAGTAGTAGAAATCAAGCCGAAAAGCAAAGCAAAACATAATAGACGAGCTAGAGGTAGATCTGCTGAAAAGAGAAAAGATTAATAGGCAGCTTAGAGATTAGAGGGATAATTTGGCATTCTAGTGTAAAAAGCTGCGGTAGTTGATCATCGAGGAAAGGATAAAATAGGAAAAGATGTCAGTTTATTGGGAGAAAGAAAAAGCATAACAGGAGAAAATCGTAGTCTTCTTGAGATAAAGCCTATAAAGAAGTAGGAACGACTACTAAAAGTAAAAAAAGATGCTAGAAGAAGAGCGGATCTCCCTACAGGCAAAAATTGATAGCCTTTAACATAATATCATCGAAATAGAGAGAGAAAAATCATTTTTGACTGAATAACTCAAGCGCCAAACAGAAAATCTTGATTTTAAGATTGAAGAATCAAAAAGATTGACCATGCTTCATGATCAAATTCTGAAAGATAAACTTTAAGTAGAATAAAAGTACAAGAGACTGAGTCAATAATTATCTTATATGCAGTAAAGAATCTAGGAAATGCAATAAATAACTGAAGAATGGAATAAACAGAATCCTAGAAGCAACAGATTGCTCGATTTAATGCTAAAGAGAGAAAAGAGCAGCCAGTGTTTCGATTAGGAATCTTTTCAACCATCAAAAAAGCTGAAAGATTTCTTTCAATAATAACTCGCCAGATAATTTAACTAAAAGATGGAAGCTTATCTCAACAAAAAACTTATAAAACTAACGAAGTTAGTTTAGCATCCTTCTGATTTCAAACTTAGCTCAAAGAAAGTATTGAAAAAAATCAAAGGGAAGTAAAATTTGTTGTTAATCGGTTTAACAGTGTAAAACAAGGTCTTTGGAGGATTTACTTCACTTCCAATAGATTCTCAATGCACTGCTGATTAAACCAGCAACTGTAAAGCTTTTCTGTTCAATATTGAGCAGTAAAACGTGAATCTATTCTCGCTCAAAAAGAATAAGAGCCCAGTTATTTACGACTAAGATTATTTTATCTTAGGAGAAGAAGATCTTTGCATTTAGTATGAAAACTTGGTTGTTTCAAGCAGATTCGTTTGCAACTA
>Ga0316217_10002498_pt1 | contig 22057 bp, 18 predicted proteins | sample 1anoAmetaG_FD_203633 | JGI IMG/M metagenome (GOLD analysis project Ga0316217, IMG submission 203633) | Freshwater microbial communities from Trout Bog Lake, Wisconsin, USA - 1anoA | ecosystem: Environmental > Aquatic > Freshwater > Lake > Hypolimnion/Profundal zone | place: USA: Wisconsin...
CCGCCAGCAGCCGTTCACACAGGTGCGAGCCGATGAACCCCGAGCCGCCCGTGACCAGCGCCAGCATCCGCATGTCCTTTCCGGCTCAGGCCAGCGCCCGGTCGTAGACCCGGTAGGTCTTGGTCCGGCGCGCCTTGATCTGCTCCAGGGCCGCCAGCATCGGGCCGTTGTCCTCCAGGATCCAGCCCAGCTCCGAGCTGGTGAAGCCCATCCGGGTGGCGCTCTCCACCAGGTGGTGGACCATCAGGGCGTCGAGCCCCCGGCGCCGGTAGCGGGGCAGGACGCCCATGGCGATGGTGCGGATCCGCGTGCACTTGGTCACCTTGAGCCGCCAGAGCAGCCTGATCAGGCCGAACGGGAACAGCCGGCCATGGGCCAGCTTGATCGCCTCGTTGGCGTCCGGCACCGAGATGGCGAACCCGCAGGGCCGCCCGTCGATCTCGCCCATGAACGCCAGGCCGGGGTCGATGAGGGGCTTCAGTTCCTTGGCGATGAACGCCAGCTCCCGGTCGGTCCAGGGCACGAAGCCCCAGTTGTCCGCCCAGGCTTCGTTGTAGCAGGCGCGGACGAAGGCCAGTTCCTCCTCCCAGCGGCCCAGGTCCACCGGCCTGATCCGGAAATGGCCGCGCTCGGCCAGCCTGACGGCCACATGCTCCAGCCGGCCGTGGTATTCCCCGGCGTCCAGGGTGAAGGCGAACAGGTCCTTGGCCCGGCTGAACCCGGCCGCCTCGAACTGCCCGGCGTAGTAGGGCGGGTTGTAGGGCATCATGATGGCGGGATCGTCGCCGAAGCCTTCCACCAGCAGCCCGACCACGTCGTTGGTGGTGAAGTTGACCGGACCGCGCATCACCCGCTTGCCCTGTCCGCCCAGCCAGGCGCCGGCGGCGGCGAACAGCGCGTCGGCCACGGCCTGTTCCGGCACGCAGTCGTAGCTGCCGAAGAAGCCCACGTCGCCGTCGTCCGGGTGGTACTGGCCGTAACGGTCGTTGCGCACGGCGGCGATGGTGCCCACCACCTCGCCGTCCCGCAGGGCGGCGAACAGCTGGATCCGGGAATACTCGTAGACCGGGTTCTTGTCCGGGTGGAAGAACTCGCGCCGTTCCATGAACAGCGGCGCGACCCAGTGCGGCTCGTCCCGGTGCAGCCGGAACGGGAAGGCGATGAACGCCTTCAGCTCTGCCGGCGACGTCACGGGCTGGACCTGGAAGGACGCGCTCATGACAGCGACCCGATCAGCCCGAAGGTCCGGCCGGCCTTGGCGAACCGTTCCAGGGCCCATTCCAGCTGCCCGCGGGTATGGCCGGCGGTGACCGAGATGCGGATCATGCAGCGCCCGGGCGGCACCGCCGGCGGCACCACCGGGTTGACGAAGATCCCTTCGTCCCGGAGGAACCGCCAGACCTCCAGGCAGCGCTCCCAGTCGCCCACCACGATGGGGATGATGGGCGAATCGGACCGGCCGGTGTCGAAGCCCAGTTCGTCGAAGCCGCGCTTGAGGAAGCGGGCGTTGTCCCACAGCCGGAGCAGCCGCTCGGGCTCCTCCGCCATCACCTCCAGCGCCGCCAGCACCGCGGCGACGCTGGCGGGCGAGGCCGAAGCGGAGAACAGGAAGGGCCGCGAGTTGTGCATGAGGTAGTTGATCACCCGCTCGGGGCCGGCGATGAAGCCGCCGATGGCGGCCAGGGACTTGGAGAAGGTGCCCATGATCAGGTCGACCTCGCCGGTGAGCCCGAAGTGGGCGGCGGTGCCGGCCCCGCCGGGGCCCAGGACGCCGATGCCGTGGGCGTCGTCGACCATCACCTGGGCGCCGTGGCGGCGGGCGATCCGGACGATCTCGGGCAGATCGCAGAGGTCCCCCTCCATGGAGAAGATGCCATCGGTGATGATCAGCTTGTTGGCGGCCGGGGGCAGCCGGGTAAGCTTCTCTTCCAGATCGGCCATGTCGTTGTGGCCGTAGCGGACCAGGGACCCCTGGCTGAGGGTGCAGCCGTCCAGGATGCAGGCGTGGATGTACTTGTCGACGATGACGTACTCGCCCTGGTGCACCAGGCTCGCCACCACTCCGGTGTTGGTCTGGAAGCCGGTGGGGTAGACCAGGGCCGCCGGCTTGCCCACCAGGGCGGCCAGCCGCCGCTCCAGTTCCAGGTGGATGGGCAGGGTGCCGTTCAGGAAGCGCGATCCGGCGCAGCCGCTGCCGTACTGGTGGATGGCGGCGGCCGAACGCTCCTTGATCCTGGGATGGGTGGTCAGTTCCAGGTAGGAGTTGGAGCCGAGCATCAGCATCCGCCGGCCGTCGACCATGACTTCGGTGGCCTGCCCGGTTTCGATCACCCGGAGGTAGGGATAAAGTCCGACCGCCTTCAGTTCGTCGGCCCGGGTGAAGTTGTCGCATTTATCAAAAAGGCTCGCCTGGCGTTGCCTGGTCAAGGCGCCAAGGATGCTGCTGGGACCGGAGGGCATTGAGTCCATCACGTCTCCTCAGGCTGGGCGGAAAGGGGTTTGCAATATGAATAAACTAAATGCCAGGAAGCGCAAGGCCTTATTCCATCGCGCAAACGGCCATATCTCCTTCTGTGCATTGAATATTTCAATGGTCCTGTTTCCTTTCCCGCTGCGGTCGGCCGAGCCCGCCCTGCCAGCAGGATGCGGCAGCGGGTTCACCGGTTCCGTCCGGCGGCGGCGGGAGGCTATCCTGTCCAGGTCCGGCCGGGCGGATCACCGGTCCCCTGGAGCCCGGACCCCTTCCTGATCGAGACCCATGCCCGCTTCCTACCCCTCCAACCCGCTGCCCCGGAGCCGGGGCGTCTTCTGCAACCGGACCCTGAACTTCCGCTCCCTGCGCGCCATCGGCTACGACATGGACTACACCCTGGTGGACTACCGGGTGGACGTGTTCGAACGGCAGGTGTTCGAATTCGCCCGGGAACGTTTCCTGGCGGAGGGCTGGGCGGTGGGGTCGCTGCAGTTCGATCCCGGGATGGTGGCGCGCGGTCTGGTGATCGACACCGAGCTGGGCAACGTGGTGAAGGCCAACCGCTTCGGCCTGGTGCGCCGGGCCCAGCACGGCACCGCCCCCCTGGACTTCTCCCGCCAGCGGGACGTCTACGCCGGCACCATCGTCGACCTGGCCGACCCGCGCTGGGTGTTCCTGAACACCCTGTTCTCCCTGTCGGAAGGCTGCCTCTACGCGCAGATGGTGGACCTGCTGGACCGGGGGCTGCTGCCCGGGGCCATGGGCTACCGGGATCTCTACATGCGGGTGCGGGCCATGGTGGACGCCCAGCACATCGAGGGCAAGCTCAAGGCCCAGATCATCGCCGCGCCCGAAAGCTGTGTGGTGCTGGACCCGGAGATCCCGCTCACCCTCCTGGACCAGCGCCACGCCGGCAAGAAGCTCCTGCTCATCACCAATTCCGACTGGAACTTCAGCGCCGCCATGATGACCTACGCGTTCGACCGCTTCCTGCCGGCGGGCATGACCTGGCGGGACATGTTCGACCTGGTCATCGTCGGCGCCCGCAAGCCGGAGTTCTTCACGGCCCACGCCCCCTTCTTCGAAGTGGTGACCGGCGACGGCCTGCTGCGCCCCCAGCTGGGCCCGCTCCGGCCCGGGGCCGCCTACATGGGCGGCAGCGCCGCCCAGGTGGAGCGGGACCTGGGCTTCGAAGGCGACGAGATCCTCTACGTGGGCGACCACATGTTCGGCGATGTGCACGTCAGCAAGAGCGTGCTGCGCTGGCGCACGGCCCTGATCCTGCGCGAGCTGGAAACCGAGGTCGACGCCCTGGAGTCCTTCGCGGGGGCGGAACGGCTGATCGCCGAGAAGATGGACGACAAGGAACGGCTGGAGGCCCAGCTGTCCCAGGCCCGGCTGAGCCTGCAGCGCCTGCGCGGGCAGTACGGGCCCCAGCCGGCCGAGGACAGCGCCCAGCTGGAGGCGCGGATCCAGGATCTGCGCACCCGGCTCATGCCCCTGGACGCGGAGATCGCCCCGCTGGCCCGGGCGGCCACCGAACTCACCAACAGCCGCTGGGGCCTCCTGACCCGGGCCGGCAACGACAAGAGCCACCTGGCCCGGCAGGTGGAGCGCTATGCCGACGTCTACACCTCCCGGGTCTCCAACTTCCTGCACGCCTCCCCCTTCGTCTACCTGCGCTCGCCCAGGGGCAGCCTGCCGCACGATCCCGGCAGCCCCGGCGGGTCCTCGCTGGCCATGGCGCCCGAGGCGGCGGGCCCGGATCTGCCGGTCTGACCGGCGCCGCCGCTGCGTCCTTCCGTTTTTTCCGAGGCCTGATTCCAACCCGGCCCGGCGGCATGGTAGGGTGTTGCAAACTTGTAATCAAATCCATGCCCTCAAGGAATTTCATGCGTCGTGCCTTCTGCTTCCCGGTCGTGGCCCTGATCCTGGCGGCCAGCCAGGCCTCCACCCTTTCGGCATCCCAGGCGAACAACGGCGGCCAGGGGACCCAATGCCCCGACTTCGCGGCGCTGATCGGCGGCTTCCCCAGGCCGGGCAGCGACGGCGCCAAGGCCGACCTGGCCATCCTGCTTTGGCTGCAGCAGACCCGGACCCCGGGCCAGCTCCGGCGGGCGGAGTCCGAAGTGAAATTCCACCTGGGGATCTTCTCCGAGGTGACCGGCAAGGATCTGGAGTCCGGCCCGTATCCGCTCACCCGGGCGCTGGCGGAAGACCTGCAGAGGGCCCTGGGCCAGGTGGTCGCCACCCTGAAGACCCAGTACGCCCGCCCACGGCCCTTCGAAGCCAATTCCCAGATCAGGCCGGCCATCGCCCTGGCGGTCGGCTTCTCCTACCCCAGCGGGCACGCCTCGTGGGGGATGGCGCAGGCGTCCCTGCTGGAGGCGCTGGAACCCCAGCGCCGGGAGGCGATCCTGGACCGGGGCATGCAGGTGGGCTACGACCGGGTCCTCGGCGGCGTCCATTATCCGTCGGATGTGGAGGCGGGCCAGCGCCTGGGCGCGGCCTTCGCCCAGTACTGGCTGGCCCTCCCGGCCCACCGCAAGCACCTGGAGCAGGCCCGGTCGGAGTGGTGACGGGCGGGCCGGGTCACTGGTCCATGTCAACTCAATCCCAGCGGTAGGCGATCCGGATCTCCAGGGGGTGCGGGGTCGCCAGAGATGAACTCTGGCCGCCAACATCGTCGTAGGCGAACCCGTAGGCCCGGTGCCCCAGGCCCTGCTCATGCCAGAACCGGGCATAGCGGTTGCAGGGCTCCTGGCGGTAGTAGGCCGGGGCCTCGCGCCAGGCCAGGGGGGTCTCCATGATGTGCCGGTTCAGCAGAGCGCAGATCTGGGCCCCCAGCACTTTTTCCAGTCCGTTGCCCTGGGCCAGCACCCCGTTGCCCAGGAACACCTCCTGGCTGGTCGGCTTGCCCTGGATGACGTAGCTGACGGGGTCCGAGGCCCGGGTGAAGACGATCCGGTCCCGGGCGTCCACCTTGCCGGTGAAGATGCCTTCGTCGGGCGTCAGCACCAGCGGTTCAGTGCGGTATTTCGCCCACATCCGGTCGATGTATCCCCGCAGGTAGTCCCGCTCCGGCCCGGAAGCGGAGAAGCCGCCGTGGGCCGGGGCCAGGATCCGGGCCCCCAGCGGGTCGGCGAGCCCGGCGAAGGCGGGGGGCATGGCGGACCGGTAGGCCGCGAACAGCCCGGACCGGGCCGCGGTGAGCCCGACTTCGCCCACCGGGCGCTCCGGGTCGGCGCGGTCGAACACGGTGATGGCGACGGGCAGGCCGAACTGGTCCACGCAGGTGGTGTTGCCGTGGAAGCCCGAGGCGTCGAGGGTCAGCTCGATCCAGTCGTAGCAGATTCCGCGGTTGGGATCCGTGGGATTGGCCGGGTCCGGCTGGACCAGCCCGCCGGAGGCCTCGTCCACCCTCAGCCAGAGCGGCCTGCCCACGCTCAGGTAGAGCCGGCCGCTGTCGATGGCGAGCCGCGGGTCCAGGTCCAGGAACGGGGTGTCCTGGAGCGGGATGGCGTAGTCGCACCAGGTCCTGCCGTCCCTGGGCACCACGTTGTCGGCGGGGGTGCAGGGCAGGAACCGTCCGTCCCGGTCCAGGCGGCAGAACCGCCCCGAGCCGTCCCGGCCGGTGAAGGTGGCGTAGACTGGGAGCCCGCGATCCGGACCGAGGGTGCTGTTGCGGAAGCTGAACCGGATCCGGCCGCCGGTGCCGGTCGTGGCGGCTGAGATCCCGGCCGGCGCCGGCGGGGGCGGGCCGCCGGAATCCCGGCAGTTCAGCAGGCTCAGGGCGGAAACGAGCACCGGCATCAGGAGCAGGGCAAGGGGTCGGAGCATGGGAGACTCTGAAAGGTGGAACGGAAAAAGGCTTCTGGAAAAAGGGATCTGGAAAAAGGCCGGCCGGGATCAGGCCCCCCATGGTATCCGACTGGAAAACCTATGCAATGTGGTTGGAACCGTTCGGCAGTCCTAGAAGAAGGTGAGTTCCAGGACGCCATGCGGGGTGCCGTCGGCGAGGGTGATGTCGAAGGCCGCGCTCTCCCCCCCGGCGTCCAGCTTCACCTGGATCTCTTCGCCGGGGAGCAGCTGATAGGACGGCTCCAGTTCCCAGTGCAGTTCCAGATCGGCCATGCCGGGGGCCGACGGGCACACCTGGGCATAGGGGGCCGCGCTGCCCGCGGCCTTCGGAAGGCAGAGGCAGAGCGATTCGCTATTAGATGAATTGAATACAGTTATTTGAGCGAGGTGGAACCGCTGGCGGGCGCTGCCGACCCGGGTGGTCCTGGCCGGGCGGACCACCCAGGCCTGCAGCCCGCCGGCGGTCTGGACCCCCAGATCGATGCGCGGTCGTGCTGCCGTTCCCCCGCTGGCGGTCGCCGGGGAGGCCGGTCCGTCCGCGCCCGGACCCGGCGATGGCGCCGGAGCAGCGGACGCCGGCCGGGTCGGCGGAGCCTCGTCGAAATCCTTCGACTGGGCGAGGGCGGGGAGGGCGGCCACCCGGCCCGAGGCACCACCTTCGGAGGCTCGCCAGCCGGGAATGTTGGAAGGGCGCTGCCGGGCGGAACGATCCCGGGCCGGCAGTCCGGAGACGGGTGCCAGCCGCACCGGGTGGTGCCGCTGGCGCCGCTGCTCGGCGGTCAACTGCCCCGCCCCGGCCGAAGCCCTGGCCGGGGCCGCGGAGGCGGCGGCCTTGCGCTCCTCCATCCGGCCGGAATCGCCGGACAGGAGCCTGGCCCCGGTGGTGGCGAGGCTGCTGCGCACCCCCCTGGGGCTGCCGGCCGGGGCGCCATCGGCCCCGGCCGGCCGCGCGGGTCTGAACATCGCGTTCAGGAACGGAGAACTCAGGCTGAGAACGAGGATCAGGCAGGGGGTGACTTGCATGGACGGCACTCCAGGCTCGGGGTGGATGGGGCACACGACCGGCCTGAACGACGCTTGGGAAACCGGAGGGCGAAGCTCCGGCCCGGCGTGGGATCCGTCAGACGGGTCTGCCTTCCAAGTGCGGCCAAATTAAAAAATGTTCATATTCCCGCGGACGAGTCCAGGCGATCAGGCCTGGTACTTCCGGTGCTGGCAGTGCAAGCACTTGCGGGTCAATAGGTTCCGGGTCCGGCCCCGGTGGTGGAAGGCTTCCCCGCAGTTCGGGCATGGGAACTCGGCCAGCGGGGTGGTGCCCCAGGCGATCAGCCCGACCAGCACCGCCAGGCCCACGTAGAACGGGCTGACCGCGTGGCGGACCCGGGCCAGGTGGAAGCAGTAGCTGAAGATGGCGACCCCGACCAGGGTGGCCCCCAGCAGCAGCCTCCTGCGTTGACGGTAGTCCTTCCATGCATTGGCGCGTTGCGACATGTTATATCTTTGCATGACAAGGGTTTGGATTCATCCCAGGAAATCGGCCAGTTCCGTGAGGGTGTCGACGGCCAGGTCCCAGGTCTCCGGGCCCGGATCACCGAATCCATAGCGGCAGAAGCAGCGGCGCATCCCGGCCTGGCGGCCGGCTTCCAGATCGGTGAAATGATCCCCGGCCATCCACGATCCGGCGGCGGCGCATCCGCTCCGCTCCAGGGCCAGGAACAGCGGCGCCGGATCGGGCTTGAGCCCGGGGCAGTCGCCGCCGCCCACCACCGCCGCCATGTGCCCGCCGATCCCCAGCCCGTCCAGGATGAGGTCGGTGAACTCCCGGGGCTTGTTGGTCACCACCATGAGCGGGATGCCGCGCTGGCGCAGGCGCTCCAGCGCGGTCTCGACGCCGGGGTACAACCTGGTCTGATCCAGCAGATGTGCGCGATAGTGACGCTGGTTGACCGCAAGCGCGCGGTCCAGCAGTTCCGGGCGTTCGGGGATGGCGCGGCTCAGCAGCCGGCGCACGCCTTCCCCCACGTAGCCCACCACCTGGTCCTGGGGGATGGGCGGCAGGCCCAGCTCCTCCCGGGTGAGGTTCACCGCCAGGGCCAGATCAGCCCGGGAATCGATGAGGGTGCCGTCCAGGTCGAAGATGATTCCAGTGCGCATCGCTTATTTTAGACTGAAATAGACCCGGCTGCCGGGTTCCTTCCGGGCCCGGTCGCCCCCGGTGACCGTGAACAGCCGGCCCGGGTCCACCTTGGCGTCCAGCAGCAGCTGGAACAGCGCCTTGGTCCGGGCGGCGCCGAGCTGGCGCAGATCGTCGGCGGTGACCGTGTAGGTGCCCAGCAGCCGCTGCTCCATCTCTCCGGGAGGGGGCGGCGGGGGCGCGGGGCTGGTGGTGGCGGCGGCGGGGAACGCGCGCTGGTAGGCCACCCGCAGCCACTGGGCGCGTTCCTCGGGAAGCAGGCCCTGGCCGGACGGCGGGGCCTTGGCGGCCCCGGCCTTCAGGGCGAGCAGGGACTGTTCCAGCATCTGCTGCTTGAGGGCGCCGGCGTCGGCCCCGGGGTCGGCGCAGCCTTCGGCTTCCAGGCCCAGTTCCGGCCGTTCCGCCAAGGCCCTGGCCAGGGCCTGGGCCTTGGTCACGGCCACCGGGTCGGCCGCGGCGCTGCCCGGGGCGAAGGCCACGTAGCTCAGATCGTGGCCCTGGCCGCCGCCCAGCTTGGCCAGCAGGGTGAACGGGGAGGTGACGATCTTGCCCATGACGTTCAGGATGGCGTGCAGGATGATCTTGCCGTAGTGCAGGTCCGGATCGTCCAGGCTGCCCGTGACCGGCAGCTCCAGGTCGATCACGCCCGCGCGGTCGCGCAGGATCGCCAGCGCCAGCTTCATCGGCAGCTTGACCGCGTCCGGGCTTTCCACCTTGTCGCCCAGGTAGAACTGGTCCATGCGGGTCTTCAGCAGGGCCTGGAGCTGGCGCTGCCTGATCTGGACATGGGCGTCCAGGTCCAGCTTGCCTTTGTGGATGGTGTAGCCGAGGTACTTGCCGGCGTAGGGGCTGAAATCCGACAGTTCCGAGGCCTGGATGGTCACGGTCACGTCGGTGTCCTGGTCCTTGCGCAAGGGCATGGCGCGGCCCTTGATGCGCAGGGGCGCGATGCCGCCGGCGAGGCCCCTGAAGTCGAGCTCGGACTGGCTGTCGGGTTCGGTGGACAGGCTGGTGGCGAGGCCCTCCAGGCCGGTGATGACCAGGGCGGCGTTGGGCTCCAGGCTGCGGTCGATGAAGCTGAGCCGGCCCGAACGGATGCGGGTCTTCATGATGCTCAGCTTGAAGGGCCGGCCCTGGGTGGGGGGCAGGGCGGCGCCGAGCGGCGATGGGGGATTGGGGCCGGGCGGCGGGGTGAGCTTGAGCGCGCGGTTGACGTTGGTGCTGCCGTCCGGGGCCACCACCATCCGCGGCGCCGGCTCCACCAGGTCGACGCTCTGGATGGTCAGGCTGTCCGGGTTGGTGCGCACCTCCATCCCGTCCAAAGCCAGGCTCCGGTAGCCCAGGAACGGTTCGCCCCGGGTTCCGTCCGCGGCCTCGAACTGCTGGAGCCGGAGGTTGCCGCGGAAGGCCGTGAAGTCGGTCGGCCGGGCTTCGAAGGCCCCGGTCAGGCGCCCGTCCAGGCTCAGGGTGCCCCGGTTCAGGCGGATGTCCATGGCCGGCGCCAGGTAGGGATCGAAGGGCGGCAGTTCCAGCTGGTCGACCTTGACCGCCAGGTCGACCGCGGGGCGCAGGGCCGCCACCTTGCCTTCGGCGCTGATCCCGGTCTTGCCGTTGAGCTTCAGGCTCAACTTCAGGTCGGCCTGGCCGGCGGGGTCCAGCGAAAGGTTGCGCAGGGTCAGGTCCAGGTCCCGGATCTGGGCCTGGACCGGGCGGACCGGGGCCAGGTCCTGGAAGGCCACCTGGAACCCCTTCAGGCTCAGTTCCTTCAGATCAAGGTGGAACGGGGCCGAGGGTTCCGGTCTGGTCCTGGGCGGTTTCGGGGTGAGCAGCCTGACCAGGTTGATGCCGCCGTCCGCGGCCCGGGTGGCCCCGATCCGGCCGTCCTGGAGGCTCACGCTGGCGATCCGCAGGTCCCGGGCGATCAGGTCGGCCTCGACGCCGCTGACCGAGACGCGCGGCAGGACCACCAGGGGCGCGTTCCGGCCCTGGGCCAGCTTGAGGTCCAGCAGTTCCAGGGAGCCGTCGGCCAGTTGCATGGCATGGTGGCCTTCGGACCACTGGAAGCTGTAGCCGGCCTTGGCCGAGGCGATGCCTTCCGGGATCTGGAAGGCGACCTGGTCCTGGTAGAAGGGACGGTACTTGGGCAGCTGGAGCCGGCCGACGGTGAAGGTGCCCCGGGAGGCCAGGGGGTCCAGGGAGAAGGCGCCGGACCAGGCGAAGGTCTCCCCCGCCTCGGTGCGGCCCGAGAACGCGTAGGGGTTGCTGCTGTTCGGCCCGGTGCTGAAGCCGGTCAGCTCCAGGGAAAGGGGCCCCAGGGTGGTGGCGAAGGATTCGGCCATCCGGTCCAGGAACACCACCTGGGCGCCCTGGATGGAGAGCCGGTCGATCCTGAGGGTCCGGGGTTCGCTCTTCGGGGCGGGCGCGCCGGGGGCCAGGCGCGCCAGGATATCGGCGTAGTTGAGCTTGCCGCCCCGCTCCAGCACCACCCGGCCGAACGGGTGCACCAGTTCGATCTCCTTGAAGACCACGGTGCGGGTGACCAGGGTCGCGAACCCCAGGCGCAGGTGGAGCCGGTCCCAGCCCAGGAAGTCGGTGGTCCGGTCGGGTTCCTTCACCGAGAAACCGTCCACGGTGACGGCGAGGGTGAACGGGTTCAGCCGCACCTGGCGCAGGCCGACCTCCCGGCCCAGGACCCGGGACAGCGCCGGTGGCAGCTTGGCCTTGACCACCGCCGGGACCACCAGGAAGCCCAGCACGGCGTAGAGCAGGATGACCAGGCCTGATGCGGCCAGCAGGCGGGAGCCCCACCGGGAGGGACGGAAACGGAGGTTGGCGATTTTCATGATTTCAGAATAATCATCGATCGCTGACGATACACCAGGAACATCTTGCCCCGGGTGGCTGCCCGGCCCATCCTGCGACTGCCTGGCGGGTGGCTCCAGGCCCCATGCTGACGCTTGCCATGGCAAGTAAAAAAACTGCAATTTAAGCAGTTTTTTAATTTTTTTTACGTACCATGGGGGACACGGGTGGTCCGGTGCGCGGATGGCCGGGGCCCGTGATCGGGAAGGAAACCATGGGCGAACCTTTTCTCCAGGCCAGTCTGAAACGTCTCATCGCCGCCTGTGTACCGGTCCTGCCCAGGCGGGAGCCGATCTCCCTGCAGGGGGCCCTGCCCTGGGTGGCGCCGAAGGTGCGGCCGCGATTCATGTACGAGGCCCTCAGCCTGCGGCCGGGGAATCCCGGTCCGGTGTTCCAGCCCCTGGCCGGGATCTTCGCGGTGAGCCTGGTGCTGGATCTGCCGGAGGGGGAATTGGATGTGGGCGGCGCCGACCTGGCGCGCTGGAACGTCGACTTCGACCGGCTGATGCAGAAGGCGCGCAGCAATCTGCTGGCCCGGGGCGGCGAGGAGGGGTTCCAGCGGATGGGGCCCGGGCGCTACCGCTCCAAGTGGGAGGACAACCTCGACGGCAGCCGCCTGCTGCTGCCCGGGATCCTGCGTCGGCTGGCCCTGGAGGGGGACCCGGTGGTGCTCCTGCCCAACCGGGACACCCTCCTGGTGGCCGGTTCCGAAGACCCGGCGAGCCTCCAGTGGGCCCTGGAGGGCGCGCTGGAGTTCCTGAACGAGGACCCGAGCTCCCTCAACGCCTGTCCGCTGCGGCTCCGTAACTACCAGTGGGAGCCGTTCCGCGCCCGGGAGGAGCATCCCGTCTGCCCGCTGCTGATCAGGGTGGAGCGGCGGCGGCTCATGGAGGAGTACGCCCGCCAGAAGACCCTGCTGGACCGCCGCCACGGCGAGGCCGGCAAGGCGATCACGGTGGCGCCGCTGCATCTGGAGCAGATCCCGGGCGGGGCGGCCGCGAGCTTCACCGCCTGGTCTCCGGGCATGGGCGAGGCCTGGCTGCCGGTGGCCGACCGGCTGCGCCTGGCCTGGGATCTGGGCGGGGAGCGGGGCAGGGCCTGGGTGCCCTGGGAGAAGGTCCAGGATGGTCTGAGTCACCTGCTGGAGCCGGTCGGGCTGTTTCCGGAGCGCTACCGCTTCAAGGCCCACCCGTCGGCGGAACTGCTGGAGAGCTTCGTCTAGCTCTCCTCGGTGGTGGTCCCCATGGTCTTCCCGGAATTCTCGTTGACGGCGAAGGTCCGGATCAGGTCGAAGCCGGTGGTGGCCCCAGGCTTCAATGCGGGGTAGCGGGCCGAGAAGTGTTCGATGAAGCTGGGGCGGGTCAGCAGGCTGAGCGCGCCGGGCCGGGGGCCGTCGAAGGTGACTTCGAAGGTCTTGGGGTCCACCGCCCGCAGGCCGGCCAGCCGGAAAGGGGAAAGGTGGCGTAAAAATAAAATAAAGAAAAACTGACGATTCCTTTATTCTGTATTTGCACCCACCCAGGATCCATCAGGCAAAGGAGCGGTATGCGAGGCAACTGGCTCAAGACCAACCTGGACCGCGTGCTGGCCGCCCTCATCCCGCCCGCGGCCGAACTGGGGCCCATCTCCCTGCCCGACGCCCTGCCTTGGCTCATGCCGAAGGTGCGGCCGCGGTTCGAGTACGAGGCCATGGCGCTTCGCACCGGCAGGCCCGGGCCGGAGTTCCGGCCCTTGGCCGGCAGCTTCGCCGTGAGCCTGGTAGTGGATCTTCCGGATGCGGAGATCCCGGTGAGCGCCGGCGATCTGCTCCGCTGGAACAGCGACTTCGACCGGCTGCTGCAGAAGGCGCGCAGCAACCTGCTGGCCCGGGGCGGGGAGGAAGGGTTCCAGCGGATGGGCCCCGGGCGCTACCGGTCCACCTGGCAGGACAACCTGGACGGGAGCCGGATGCTCCTGCCCGGGATCCTCCAGCGGCTCTCCCTGGACGGGGATCCGGTGGTGGTGCTGCCCAACCGGGACACCCTGCTGGTGGTGGGCTCCGAGGATCCCGCGGGACTGCGCTGGGCCCTGGAGGGCGCGCTGGAATTCCTGAACGAGGACCCCCGCTCCCTGAACGGATGCCCGCTGCGGCTCCGGAACTACCAGTGGGAGTCCTTCATGGCCCGGGACGAGCACCCCCTGCGGCCGCTGCTCGGGCGGATCCAGAAGCGCCGCCTGAAGGACGAGTACGCCCACCAGAAGTTCCTCCTGGACCGCCGCCATGGTTCCATGGGCAAGGACATCACCGTGGCGCCGTTCCAGCTGGAAAAGACCCCGTCCGGCCAGACCGGGAGCTTCACGGTCTGGTCCCGGAGCATGGGCGAGGCCTGGCTGCCTGAAGCGGACCGGGTCTGCATGGACCTGGAGGCCGGGAAGACTTGGCTGTCCTGGGAAGCGGCGCAGCGCAGCCTCAGTCAGCTGCTGGAGCCGGTGGGGCTGTTTCCGGAACGCTACCGCTTCAAGGAGGTTCCGCCCACGGACCAGCTGGCGAGCCTGCTGGCCTAGACCGAGAGCCTGGCAAAGTCACGAGAGGGTGGACGCCGCAGTGATGATAGCTCGACTGCGACATCCACCCTTCCGCTGAATCCGGAGGTTGGAAATGAAATTTATATTAATATTAAATTGTATTTCTTAAAGATGAATGGGTGCGTCCAGGGTGGAATTTACCACCGGGCACCAGCCTGCATGAGTCCCGCCGCGCGCCGATGGGTTTACGGAAAGGCAATAAAACAAAACTGTTTGTTATCTCGCAGGCGTTCATCCGCCAGCGGGCTGGAGTGCCATCGCCGACAGCCTGATGGATTTTCCATGGTCGAAAAATTTCATACCGATTCCACATAGAATGATGGACAATTCACTTATCCCCAACTGCGAACCAGGTGACGAAATGAACGTTGATGTTGCCAACAAAGTGGTCGAGTTCATCTTTACCGCCTCCGGCCGGTACTCCATCGTTTGCAACCTCGAGGGGATCATCGTGGCCGCCAAGGTGGGCAGCCGGGTCGGGGATGTCCATCCCGGTTCACGGAACATGCTCAGCGAGCACCTGCCTGATGCCATGATCACCGTGGAGCAGGAGGAGGCCTCCGGCGGAACCATGAAAGCGGGGTGCAACCTGCCCATCGTCCACAACGGCGAGGTGATCGGCTCCATCGGCATCACCGGGGATCCCGACCGGACCGAACCGCTGACCCGGCTGGCGACCGCGCTGTTCTCCAAGGATCTGCGGGAACGGGAACTGCTCGACAGGCTCATGGGCCACGCCGCCCAGATGGACCGGTCAGTCAAGGAGATCGCGGCCATCGTCGAGCAGGCCGACGCTTCGCAGCTGAAGGTGGCCGCCGAGGTGGACGAGGTGGAGCATCTGGTCCAGGCCTCCTTCGAGGACATCACCAAGACCGACGAGGTGATCGGCACCATCCAGTCCATCGCCAGCAACACCCAGATGCTCGGGCTGAACGCGTCGATCGAGGCCGCCCACGCCAGGGAGCATGGCCGGGGCTTTTCCATCGTCGCCGAGGCGGTCCGGAAGCTGTCGGTGGAGTGCGGCGCGGCAGCCGAATCGGTCAGGGCCACCCAGGGCCATCTGCACGAGTCCATGAGCCGGGTCGTGGAATTCTCCAAGGACCTGCTGACCAACACCCACGAACAGACCAGGGCGACCGGCTCCATCGCCAGGATGGTGGCTGAGCTCAAGACCGTCAGCGACGGCCTGATGGCCATGACGAAGGCCTAGCGCTGCCGGTTTGCGTCGGATCCTGATGGCCGGGCCCAAGCAGCCCTGGCGGCGCCAGCTCCGCGACGGCTGCCAGCCATCGCCCGTCTGCATCAGGTGAGGCCGCGGCGCGGCCTCACCTGGTACCGGCGTCCTGGACCTGCTACCAGACCCTGCCCTGGGCGGCCACGATCGGCCGGAGCCCGGCGACCATCTGCAGCAGGTCGTCCGGGTTGAGCGCCTGCTCCTTGTCGCACAGCGCCTCATGGGGCCTGGGGTGGGCCTCCACGATCAGGCCGTCGGCCCCCGCGGCGGCGGCGGCCAGGGCCAGCGGGATCACCAGCTCCCGGTCGCCGGCGGCGTGCGACGGATCGACGATGATGGGCAGGTGGGTCAGGCGCTTGAGCACCGGCACGGAACTGACGTCCAGGGTGGCGCGGGTGGCGGTCTCGAAGGTGCGGATGCCGCGCTCGCAGAGGATCACCTGGAGGTTGCCGCCATGCAGCACGTATTCCGCCGCCAGCAGCAGTTCCTTGATGGTGGCGCTCATGCCGCGCTTGAGGATCACCGGCTTGTCCACCTTGCCCAGCTCCTTCAGCAGGGCGAAGTTGTGCATGTTGCGGGCGCCCACCTGGAGCACGTCGGCGTGCGCCGCGACTTCGGGGATGTCCTCGATGGTGAGCACTTCGGTGACGGTGGGCAGTTCGAACTGGCGGCCCGCGTCGCGCAGGTAGCGCAGGCCCTCGAGGCCCAGGCCCTGGAACGCGTGGGGCGAGGTGCGGGGCTTGAACGCGCCGCCCCGGAGCATGGTGGCGCCGCTGGCGCGGACCATGCGCGCGGCGTCGACGATCTGGTCCAGGCTTTCCACCGCGCAGGGGCCGGAGATCAGGACGAAGTGCCCTTCGCCCAGGATCACCTGGCCGATCTGCACCGTGGCCCGGGAACGCTCGGATCTGGGGGCGGGCAGGGGGTCCGGCGCCGTCTCCAGGATGCAGGTCGGCTCTTCCCGCGCCGGGGCCGGAGCGGGCGTGGAGACCAGGTCCAGGTGTCCGTCCTGCTTGCGGGTGCGGGACGGATAGCTGCCCAGCATGCGCAGGTGCGAGCAGCAGGAGCGCAGCTTGAGCAGGGCCGCCGCCAGGTTGGGGGAGCCCATGTGCCCCTCGACGTCCACGAAGAACAGGTACTCCCAGGGCATGTCGGGCTGGGGCCGGCTTTCGATCCGGGTGAGGTTGACCCTGGCGTCGGCGAACACGTTCAGGGCCGCCACCAGGGCGCCTTCGTGGTGGTTCACCTTGAACAGCATCGAGGTCTTGCAGGGCAGGCGCTGGTCCGGGGGCTCCGGCTCCTGGGCCAGGAGCAGGAACCGGGTCTCGTTGCACTCCCGGTCCGCCAGGCTGTGGGCGAGCACATCGAGGCCGTAGAGCCGGGCCGCCTCCTCCGAGCAGATCGCTCCGGTGTCCCCGCGCTCCCGGGCCACGCCCTCCTGCAGCGACGCGGCGGCGGCGGCGGTGTCGCTCCAGGGTTCGCGCCGCACGTCCTCCATGCTGGAGAGGAAGGTCTCGCACTGGGTCAGGGCGGCCGAGTGGCTGCGGATAACCCGAAGGCTGGACAGGGTGGTGCCGGGCGGCACCGCCAGCACGTGCTCCACCTGCCAGACCTCCTCGTCCACGATGTGCAGGGCGTGGTCGCAGATCAGCCGGTTCACGTCGGCGATGCTGCCGCCGATGCTGTTCTCCACCGGCAGCAGGCCGTAGTCGACCTCGCCGAGCATCAGGGCCTTGCCCACTTCCTGGAAGGTGCCATAGCCGGTGAGGGTGCACTCGTGGTTGGAGCGGTGGGACATCAGGTGCGAGGCGGCCATGGCGCTGTAGGAGCCGCCCTGGCCCTGGTAGCCGCAGCGGATCCGGCGGCCCGGGCCTTCCCGGGTCTCGATCATGGCCTCCTGCATGCGCCTGGACTGGTTCAGGATCTCCTTGAGCACCCGGCGGGCGAAGGGGGCCGAAAGGCCGAGGGCCTCGGCATCCTGGACCCAGGTGGCCTGGATCCGGCGCTCCCGCTCGGTGTCGAGCAGGGGCGCATCCTCCACCCGCTTGACTGAGCCCACCCGCTTCACGGCGTCGAAGCGGCGGGCCAGGATCTGGATCAATTGACGATCCGCTTCATCGATCTCCTTGCGGATGGGATCGAGCGGATCGGGAACGGGGTTGGGGGTCATCGCGGCTCCGGGTGCTGGTCCGCCTGGTCCTGGAAGATCTGGAAGGGGTATGCGAAAAACCCGTCCCCAGGAATCAGGCGGACGGGTTTGTGGGATGTCTTCGGGCTGTCGTGCTAGCTGAGCGCCCCCACCATGACCAGTCCACCGCCGGTAAACTGGCGGTAGGCGTAGGTAAAGGTGAAGGTGAAGGTGGGCATGACGCCTCGTGGATGAGGAAGGATAGCCCGTTGCGGGGCGGCTGTCAATCAGGCGCCGGCCTCGGCCGGCTCCTGGGTTGGAAAATGGCGCTCCAGCAGGCCCAGGAAGGCGGTGGCGGCGGGCGAGTGGGTGCGGGTCTTGGGGTAGACCACCCGGATGTCCCGGCCGATGGCCATGCCGCGCACCTGGGGCGAGCACAGTTCGCCCGCGGCCAGCTCCCGGGTGCAGCACATGCGCGGCAGGATGGCGATGCCGTCGCCGGCCTTGACGAAGTCCTTGATGGTCTCCAGGCTCGACAGCTCCATCACGATCCCGAGCGGGACGCCCTCCCGGGCGAACAGGTCGGTGAGGCGCTTGCGGCTGGGGGTCTCGGCCATGTGGGCGACGAACTTCTCGTTGGCCAGCTGCTGCAGGAGAACGCTCTTGGACTTGGCCAGGGGATGGCCGGGGTAGACGATCAGGGCCAGTTCGTCCCGGAACAGCAGCCGGGAGACCAGATCGTGCTGGACCGGGGTGAAGGAGAGGAAGCCGAAGTCCACGTCCTGCTCTTCCAGGAGGGTGGAGATGCCGTTGGACGGGCACTGGAGGACCTCGATCTTGACCGCGGGCAGCCGGCTCCGGTAGGCCTTCAGCAGGGGCGGCAGGACGTAGGCGCAGACGCTTTCGTTGGCGGCGATCCGCAGCACGCCCCGCTTGAAGTTGCGCAATTCGTCCAGCGCCCGGTGGGCGTCCTCGCGCAGCTGGACCATGCGCTTGGCGTAGCCCAGCAGGATGGTCCCGGCCGCGGTGAGGACCACCTTGCGCGAGGTGCGGTCCATGAGCTGGGCCTGCACCTCGTCCTCCAGCCGGCGGATCGCCTGGCTGACGGCAGGCTGGGAGCGGTGCAGGCTTTCGGCCGCGCGGGAAAAACTCCCCTCCTGGGCGAGGCTGATGAGGACTTCAAGTTCAGAGAGATCCATAGGGATTCACCATACTCCGTCTGGCCCGGGAGGGAAGCGGGTCATGCTGGACAACCGGCGCCTTGGGCGGGGGTCAGCCAGGCGGTGCGCCCGGCCACCCGGCCGTGCACCAGTTCCTGGTAATAGGCGGCCAGTTCCCGGGTGATTGGCCCGGGCTCCCAGGTCCGTCCGTCCAGGGCGCTGACCGGCGCCACTTCGGCCGAGGTGCCGGTGAGGAACACTTCGTCCGCCTCCAGCAGTTCCGCCAGGGTCACCGGGCGCTCCTCGGCCCCGGTCAGTTCGACCAGGGTGGCCCGGGTGATTCCGGGCAGCGCGTCCGGGTGGGCCACGGCGACCACCCGCTTGCCCCGGACCATGAACACGTTCTCGCCGGTCGCCTCCACCACGAACCCCCGGTCGTCCTGGAAGATGGCTTCGGCGAACCCGGCCCGGGCGGCCTCGCGCTTGGCCAGGATGGCGTTGACGTAGGCGCCGCAAAGCTTCAGCGGCGGGATGGCCAGGGCGGCGTTGCGCCGCATCGGCGAGCAGTGGGCCCGGACCCCGGCCAGCGCGCCCTCGCCCAGGTGGTTCTGCCAGGGGATGGCCGCCACCAGGGTGTGGGCGGTGTGCTGGTCCACGTCCAGGCCCAGGCTGCCCTGGGCGAAGAAGGCCAGGGGCCGGATGTAGGCGTCGCTGAGCCCGCCGGCCGCCAGCACCTCGCGGCAGCCCCGGGCGCAGGCTTCGGGGTCGAAGGCCAGGCCCAGGGCCTCGGCGCCCTTGGCCATGCGCGCCATGTGGGCGTCCAGCCGGAAGATGGCCGGGCCGGTTGCCGTGCCGTAGGCGCGGATGCCTTCGAACACCCCCAGCCCGTAGTGCAGGGCGGGCGCCAGGGGGGTGACCGGGGCTTCGGCGACGCCGAGCAGGCGGCCGTTGTACCAGATGGGCAGGTCGGACATCAGGAGCTCCAGGCAAGGTGAGGATTCGGTGGGGTCGGGGGTGGGGCCGGGCGGCCGCGGCGGAGCGGGCTCCGCGGCGGCGCTAGGAGGCGCTGGTCTTGTCGGCGACGTCGATGGGGTCCAGGAACGGCATGCGCGCCCGCAGATCGCGGCCGACCCGCTCCAGCTGCGAATCCCGGCCCTCGCGCCGGCGGGCTTCGAACCATTCGCGCCCGGAACGGTTCTCCTCGACCCAGGCCTTGGCGTAGCTGCCGTCCTGGATCTCCTTGAGGATCTTCTTCATCTCCGCCCGGGTCTCGGCGGTGATGAGCCGGGGGCCGCCGGTGTAGTCGCCGTATTCGGCGGTGTCGCTGATGGAGTAGCGCATGTAGCTGAGCCCGCCCCGGTACATCAGGTCGACGATCAGCTTGAGCTCGTGCAGGCACTCGAAGTAGGCGATCTCCGGCTGGTAGCCGGCTTCCACCAGGGTCTCGAACCCGGCCTTCACCAGCTCCGAGGCGCCGCCGCAGAGGACGGCCTTTTCGCCGAACAGGTCGGTCTCGGTCTCCTCGGCGAAGGTGGTCTCCAGCACCCCGGCCCGGGTCGCGCCGATGCCCTTGGCGTAGGACAGGGCCATGGCCTTGGCCTGGCCCGAGGCGTCCTGGTGCACCGCCACCAGGGCCGGCACGCCGCCGTTGCCGGTGAACACTTCGCGCACCCGGTGGCCGGGGCCCTTGGGCGCGACCATGCTCACGTCCACCCCTTCGGGGGCGATGATGAGCCCGTAGCGGATGTTGAAGCCGTGGGCGAACATGAGGGTCTTGCCGGGCTTGAGCTCCGGGGCGATGGCTTCGTCGTAGAGGGCGGCCTGGCCGGTGTCGGGGGTGAGCACCATGATGGTGTCGGCCCATGCGCAGGCGGCCCGGGGCTCGGGGACGTCGAAGCCCTCGGCGACCGCCTTGGCCCGGGAGCGGGAGCCGGCCGGGAGGCCGATCCGGACCTGGACGCCAGAGTCGCGCAGGTTCTGGGCGTGGGCGTGGCCCTGGGAACCGTAGCCGAGGATGGCGACCTTCCGGCCGCGGATGAGGGCCAGGTCGGCGTCCTGATCGTAGTACAAGGTGGGCATGGTGACTCCTGGTGGGTTAGAAAGAGACGGCGTCGTCGATATCCTCGGGCGCCGGGGAAACGGATTCGATGCTTGAACTGCGCTGCATGGCCACCGCGCCGGACCGGCCCTGCTCCAGGAGGCCGAACGGCCTCAGGGACTCCAGCAGGGCCTCGATCCGCTCCGGGCTGGCGCAGACCGACAGCACCAGGCTGTCCGGGCTCACGTCCAGGACCTCGGCGTGGAAGATCTGGGCCAGCTGGAACAGGCCGGGGCGGCTTTCGGCCGTGGCCCGCACCCGCAGCAGCGCCACGTCCCGGACCAGGGACGCGCTCTCGGTGAGGTCGATCACCGAGTGCACGTTCAGCAGCCGCTCCAGGAAGGCCTTGGCGCTGCGGGGCGAGCTGGCCGTGGCGTCGGTGACCAGGGTCATGCGGCTGATCTGCGGGTCCATGGTCGGGCTGACGGTGAGGCTGTGGATGTTGAAGCCGCGCCGGCGGAAGGTGGAAGCCACCCGGTCCAGGACGCCGGGCTCGTTGTCGGTGGTGACGATGAGGATGCGGAACATGGATTACCTCGCGAAGGGGATGGGCGGGGGGGGCTGGTGGAGCATGTCCTGCAGGCGGGCGCCCGGCGGGATCAGCGGGTAGACCGAGGCTTCCGGGTCCACGACGAATTCGATCAGCACCGGCTCCAGGCAGGCCCTGGCCTGGCGGACGGCGGCGCTGGCTTCGGCCAGGGTGCGGGCGCGCAGGCCCTTCATGCCGTAGGCTTCGGCCAGCAGCACGAAATCGGGATTGGCCATGTCCACCGCCGAGCGCCGGTTCTGGTAGAACAGGGTCTGCCACTGCCGGACCATGCCCAGGGTGCCGTTGTTGATCACGGCGATGTCGACCTTCAGGCCCTCCTGGACCAGGGTCATGAGCTCCTGCGAGTTCATCTGGATGCCGCCGTCGCCGGCCACCACCCAGACCTCGGCCTCGGGCCGGGCCAGCTTGGCGCCGATCGCCGCCGGCAGGGCGAAGCCCATGGTGCCCAGGCCGCCGGAGGTGATCAGGGAGCGGGGCCGGGAATGGCGCATGACCTGGGCCTGCCACATCTGGTGCTGGCCCACGTCGGTCACCCAGACCGCTTCCGGGGCCGCCTGGTACAGGGTCCGGAGCACTTCCACCGGGCCCAGGCCCGGGCCGGCGGTGACCGGCGGCCAGGGTTCGGCCGCCAGGACGCTGTGCGGGCCCTTCAGCTGTTCCAGCCGGTCCAGCCAGGGCCCGGTCGGCACCGGGGCCAGGTCCGGCAGCATCCGCTCCAGGACGTTGCGCAGATCCCCCTGGAGGGCCAGGTCCACCTTGATGATCTTGCCCACCTCGGCCCGGTCGATCTCCACGTGGATCTTGGTGGCGTGCGGGGCGAAGGTGGCCGGGTCGCCGGTGACCCGGTCGTCGAAGCGCATGCCGAAGGCCAGGATCAGATCGGCCTCCTGGATGGCCAGGTTGGTCCAGGGCGAACCGTGCATGCCCATGAA
>Ga0316217_10002499_pt1 | contig 22057 bp, 23 predicted proteins | sample 1anoAmetaG_FD_203633 | JGI IMG/M metagenome (GOLD analysis project Ga0316217, IMG submission 203633) | Freshwater microbial communities from Trout Bog Lake, Wisconsin, USA - 1anoA | ecosystem: Environmental > Aquatic > Freshwater > Lake > Hypolimnion/Profundal zone | place: USA: Wisconsin...
CGTCCTCCTGTCCGTAAGCACGTAGGTGTGAATGTGGGTGAAGATGAGCCGGTCGATGTGCAGTTGGAGGTCGGCCGACTTCGGATTTTCGACGATATTCAGGCCCAGCTTCTCCCAGTCCTTTTGCTTCATCAACGCCCGCTCCATGGTGCCCACGGTCAAAAAGGCGGTCTCCGAGCCGATCTGGATCGTGCGGGCGTCCTTGAGCATTCGTTCGCGATCGGAGCTGGGGCTCGCTTGCCGCACGTCGGCCGCTTGGAACGCGATCCAGCTTGCCTGCGTGGCAGGTGTGGTGGGAGCGAAAGCCTGTTGCGGTTGCTGCGCCGCCAGGAGCGGGCAAACGATCAGGAAAAGCACCACTTGAGAAATGGAACGCATTGTCGGGTCTCCTTGTCTGTCTTTACAAGGACCGATCTTAGGGTGGCGGCGCGTGGGCGCGGGCGGCCATTGGGACAGTTTCGCGAGTGTCACACCGCGGCGTCGCCGGGCGGCTGGGCAGCCGCGGCTCCGGCCAGCGCCTTCTCCATCTCCCGGAACTGCGTCGCGGAGGCTTCGCCGACCAGGCGATAGACAATCGCGTGACATCCCTTGGGCAGGCTTTTTGCGGTGGCCGCATCGCAGACCACCCCGGCGGTCGCCTCCAATCCCCGCTTCCATCCGGGACGCGCGGCGTCGCGCACCAGCAGGCTCTCCGGGGCCAGACCGGCGGCAACCAGCATGGTCTGCGCAATGCGCTGAAACTCCTTCCAGCGCGAGGCGATGCCCACCAGCTCTCCGGCGTGGCGCGGCATATAGCGTTGCAGATGCACCATCAGTTCCAGCGAGATGGGGTGAACCTGGAGCACGGTCAGCTCGGTCCCCGCCGGCAGCAGCGTGCGCACCGCCTCCGCCTTGCTGGGCAGGGTCACCGGCATCGACCCTGCCAGCAGGCCGGGTTCGACTAACTGCTCCGGCGAGCATCCCGCCACCGGCAGCGTCAGCACCTGCGCCATTTCCTCCAGGACGATGCGGCGCAGCTCCTCGTCCGGCTCCACGACCAGCCAGCGCGACGGCGGTACAAACCCAAGCCAGCGCCGCAGCCGTTCCCGCAAAAGAGAGTCCGAGGCGCCCAGCTTGCGCGCCTTGGCCACCAGGTCGCCAATCAACCGATCGAGCGCAAACTCGGCGGCCAGCTCCGGCGTTTGCGGCGCGGCGGGCTGCGTGGCCCGCACATAAACGCCGCTGCCGTGGCGGAACTCCAGCCAGCCCCCGCGTTCCAGCTCGCGATAGACCGCGCTGGCGGTGTTGGCGTGGATGCCGAACCGGCGCGCCAGTTCGCGCGTCGAGGGCAGCCGCTCGCCCGGCAGCAATTCCTGACACAAAATGCCCAGCACAACCTGTGTGCTCAACTGCTCGTGCAGGGAGACTTCGCTGGTGCGGTTCAGCCAGAGTCGCATCGGTCTACCCGGCGGCCTGTGGCAGCGCCGCAGTTCTCTTTCGGCCATAGACGGCAATCAGCGCCGCCAGCAGCAGCAGAATGACGCCCAGCACCAGCAAGCTGCCCTCGGGGCCGTCCGCGCCGCCGCTCCACAGCGCGTTGCCTGCCGCACGGGCGGTGAGCAGATGGCCGCGCGCAACAAATCCGCTGTCGGCCGTGCCGTAGAAGTAGGTCTCTGCCCAGTCCCAGGCCGCATGGCAGCCGATCGCCCACCACGCCGAGCCAGTCAACCGCACACTCACGCAAAACACAAAACCGATGGCCGCCGCGGCAAAGATGCCCACCCAGTTCTCGCCGTTGTTATCGGTATGCCAGTAACCGAAAAGCGTCGAAGTGACCCAGGCTGCCTGCCAGAACCCGGAGCCGGGCGTCTTCTTCAGGTGCAGATAAAGGCAGGGCGCTACTCCCAGCGCCGCCATGAGATACACGCCCCATACCCCGTTGCCTTGCGCGCCGAGCGCAAGCCGCAGGCAAAGCAAGCCCACCGCGGCGAGAGCCCACCAGAAATTCAAACCGCGCGCGAGCGTGAATTGCAAATAGCAGCGGAAGGCGCCTTCCTCGGCAAAGCCGGTGAGGAGAAAGACGACGCCCCATGCCCCCGCATAGAGCAGAATGCGCACGCCCGCGAGGCCCGCCGGGCCAAAGTGCAGCCAACCGCCCAGCCACAGCGATCCAACCAGCAACGACAGCGCCGCAAACCCCGCCGCAAAACCGGCCAGGAAGCGAGCAATGCGCCGTGGTCCGGACAAATTGAAATCGTCGAATCGGCGCTGCTCCAGGCGGGCCATCAGCAGCGCGGAGCCGGCTACCGCGGCGGCTTCGATCAGCTTCTCGATCAAGGCGCTGCGGGCGCTGAAACTATCCATGTCGGCGGGGTGAATCGTCACATTCAAAATTTGCAGCGCGAAATAGAAAACGTAAGCCAGGATCGAGAAGAGCAGCACCGACCATCCGGCCCGCAACCCATCGTCTCCGATCAAGAACCAGCCCGGATCGCGCGGATTCTCGGCAACCGCGAGGCCGGACGCCTGTCGCGCGGACGCGTCGTCGTCGTGCGCCGGCTCCGGGGTTGCGTCCATCGCCAGCGGTTCAACCTCCGGCTCCATCGAGACTCCTTCAATTAAACACACGAATGCTTTGTGCTGAATTGTACTGGAGAGAGTCTACGGCTGAGTCTGTTGCGGAGTTCCAGGGCGACGCGGCGCACGATGAACAGGGCTGGTCGAGGGCGGCGGTTTCCCACCCTTGCGCGAAAACAAAGACGCGCAAGGATGGGGCACGGAGCGTTGTGGTGGGTGAGCGCGTGTTCTACTCGTCGCGCAGCGCGGCCATGGGATCGATGCGCGCGGCCCGCCGGGCTGGGAACCAGCTCGCCAGCAGAGCAACGCCCACAATGGCCGCCGCAATGCTCGCAAACACCACGGGATCGTTGGGGCTCACTTCGAAGAGCAGGTTCGCCACCCCGTGCGCCAGCCCCAGCGCCAGCAGCAGGCCGGTGCAAACTCCCAGGCCCGTCAGCCATCCGGCGCGGCTCAGGATCATGCGCAGCACGTCCTCCCGCCGTGCGCCCATGGCCAGCCGCACACCGATCTCCCGCGTCCGCTCGCCCACCAGATTGGCCATGACCCCGAAGATGCCCACCGCCGCCAACAACAGCGCGATCAGCGCGTCGAAACCCAGCAATCCGGCCACGTAGAACATGCCGGTCAGCTCTTCGTGGGTGTACTGCGCGTAGGATTCCACCAGGTTCAAGGGCAGCGCGGGATCGAGCGCGGCCAGCGCCTTGCGGGCTGCCGGCGCCAGCGCCAGCGGATCGCCGGGAGTGGCGATAGCATAGGCGATGCCGTCGGGCGGCAACTGCGCGGCGTCCATGTAGACGGCCGGCGGACGCTCCCGCAGCCACAGCGAGTACGTGGTTTCCTCGACCACGCCGACAATGGTCAGCCAGGGAGTCTGCGTGGCGCCTGCCGCGCCCATGCGAATGTGCTTGCCCAGCGGGTCCTCGCCGGGAAAATAATGCGTTGCGAACGACCGGCTGACCACGGCCACCGGCTGCGAATGCAGATCGTCGCCCGTGGCGAACAATCGTCCGGAGAGCAGCGGGATGTGGAACGCGCCAAAGTAACCCGCGCTGACCGGCAGCCGCAGCGCGGTGCGCGACTGGCCGGGCGCCAGCGGGCGATTCTCGATCTGCGCATCGTCGTTCCAGCCGTCGTCGCTGTGCGGCAGTGCGCCGGTCGCCTCGGCAGATTCCACTCCCGGCAAGGCTCGCAGCCGGTCGAGGCTCTGGCTGTACCAGAGCGCCTGCTTTTGTGCCGTGTCGTAGCGCGCGGCGGGCAGGTGAACGGTGAAGGTGAGTGTATGCGTGGGGTTGTAAGGATCGTTCAGGTGCATCATCCCCAACATGCCCTTGGACATCAGCGACGCGCCAATCACCAGCGCCACCGCCAGCGCGATCTGCGCCACCGCCAGGATGTTCCTGAGTTTGTGGCTGCGGCCGGCGCCCACCACGGCGCGCGATCCGGACTTGAGCTGATCGACAAGATTCACGCGCAGCGCTCCCAGCGCGGGGGCAAATCCCGTTACGATGCCCGCCAACACGGCCAGCAGCAGCGAGTAGACCAGCGTGCGCCCGTTCAGCGAGATATTGCTCCAGCCGGCCATGAAGCGGGCCACCCGCTCCGGCATGAGGACCTGGTTGATGCGCATGTCGGCCGCGGCAACCAGAAGCCCGCCTGCTCCGCCCACGAGTCCCAGCAGAATGTTTTCGGTGAGCAACTGCCGCATCAGCCGTCCCCGGCTCGCGCCTAGCGCCGTGCGCATGGCAATCTCCGGCCGCCGCGCGATGCCGCGCGCAAATTGCAGATTGGCGATATTGGCGCAGACCACCAGCAGCACAAACAGCGTTGCGCCCTGCATCAGGTTGAAGTAGAGCGGCGTGTACTCGCCGTTGATGTCGGCCAGCAGCGTAGACACCCTGACCCGCCAGCCCAGGTTGGTCTCCGGATAGGCCTGGGCAAGATGCTCGGAGATGACATTCAGGTCCGCCTGCGCCGCGCCGGGCGTGACCCCCTGGCGCAGCCGGCCGACCACCATAAAGTCGTGCGCGGCGCGGTTGGCCCATTGCGCATCGGTCGGCGCCAGGGGCAGGTAAAGATCGGCCCTGGAGGGATACTGCATGGACTTGGGCAGGACCCCGATGACCGTGGAGGTGTGCTGGTCGAGCTCGATCGTGCTGCCCACCACGCCGGGATTGGCCGCGAAGTGCGATTTCCAGAAGGCGTAACCCAGCACTGCCACGCTGTTGCGCCCCGGCTGCGACTCCTCCCGATCGAAGACCCGGCCCAGCAGCGCACTGGTCTTCAATACCGTGAAGAAAGAGGGCGACGCGTTCACCGCCCACACATGCGCGGCATCCCCGGCGCCGGTCAGGCTCATGTCGGAGTGGCCGTGCACCGCCAGCTCTTCGAAGGAGCGGCTCTGGCGCTGCCAATCGGCAAAGTTGGCCAGCGTTGTCTGCTGGTCGTCGCCCCGGTTCTTCTGTTCGTAGACCACCACTACATGCTTCAGGTCGGGCACCGCCAGCGGGCGGAAGATTACCGCATCCATCATGCTGAACCCGGCGGTGTTGGCGCCGATGCCGATGGCCAGGGTGAGCACCGCCGCCAGGGTGAATCCCGGAGATTGCCGCAACTGCCGCACCGCGTAACGCAGGTCCTGAAGCAAGGTTTGCAAAAAATGCCTCCGCAAGGTCTTGAGATGTACGAAAGTGTCCGTACCGTGTAGAGTGCATTCTTCGCGCCAAACCGCAAGGCGGGCGAACCGCTGATTGCAAACGGATTAGTCGCGGAACCGCGTGTGCCTGGCCTGCACCCCACGTTCGGAATTGCAAAGGGTCGTCCGCAAACGAACAGTGCCGGGCCTGGCCCGGTGAGTTCCCATCAGAAGGATTCAGGCCATTGCTGCGCGCCGTGGAAGATTGCCAGCACATGAATCGCGCTTTCGACGATTCGATATACGACCAGGAAAGGCGTGTGCGAAACGACAATCTCGCGCGTTCCTTCCACGCGTCCAATCCTCCCCGCCTGCGGCATGCGCGCCGTCTGATGGATCGCTTGCCGAATGCGCTTTACGGTGCGCGCCGCCGCCGCGGGGTTATCGGCGGCAATGTGCTCGAAAATGCTCTTCAGTTGGTTTGCCGCAGGCATCGTCCAACGGACTTTCACGCGATGGCCTCATCCTCTTTCTTTTCGGTTGCCTCTTCTCGTATCCAGTTGTCGATCATGACGCCCACATCCTCGTCGTCGATCAGCTCTCCCTTTCTGGAAGCTTCCAGCCCCTCCTCCACCATGGCGGCAAAACGCCGCTGTTCGCTCAAGTAGTTCTCTACCGCCTCGTTGAGCAGGTAGCTGCGGTCGCGGTCCATGGTTTTGGCGATGAGATCGAGTTGGGCGACTTTGTCGGAGGCAATGCGGAAACTGATAGTGCGCGGGGTGTTCATAATACGAAAAAATACGCCGCATTATGAAAAAATACAAGAGAATATTCGCCCCTTTTCTCGGAAATATCCTCGGCGATCCCCCCTTGGGAGGTTGCTCGCCCACCCCGCTCCTTGACACAAGAGGCCCGGCCCTTGATGCTTAACAGTTCCGGTGATTCAATTTTTCCGCGCAGGGAGAACCCAGGCTTTGCAGGTTCGCGTCTTCTACCACGACAAATGTTTCGACGGAGCTTGCTCAGCCTCGCTGTTCACGCGCTTTCACCGTGAATGCATCGACTCCTCGGCAAGCTACCAATACCACGGGCTGGTGCATCGCGCCGGCGCGCTCTTCGACGAGAGCGAATTCACCGGCGACGAGAACGCCATCGTGGACTTCAAATACTCCGCCTCGCCGCGCATCACCTGGTGGTTCGATCACCACCTGTCGGCGTTTCTGACGCCCCAGGACCAACAGGATTTCCTCGACTACCAGAAGAATGCGGCCCCTCCCGGGCGCAAGTTCTTCGACCCCGAGTACACCTCCTGCACCAGCTTTTTGGCCTACATCGCCTCGACAAAATTCGCCTTCGACACCGCGCCGGTGGCCGAGCTGATTCACTGGGCCAATATCGTGGACGGCGCGCAGTACGAAAGCCCCGAGTCGGCCGTCGAGATGGCCGCCCCGGCCATGAAGCTGACGCTGATCATCGAGTCCACCCAGGACCCGGTCTTCATCCCCCGCCTGATTCCGCTCTTGACCTCGATGCCCTTGGCAGAAGTGCTCAGCCAGCCCTTTGTGGCCGATTTGCTGCCCCCGCTGCTGGAGCGCCACAAATCGGGCATCGAGCTGATCCGCAAACGTTCGGAAGAGCGCGATGGCACCATCTTCTTCGACATCAGCGACCGGCCGCTCGAGGGCTACAACAAGTTCATTCCCTACTACCTGCATCCCCAGGCCACCTACTCGATCGGATTGTCGAAGTCCAGCTTCCGCACCAAGGTTTCGGTGGGCTCGAATCCCTGGACCAAGGCCGACCCGGCGAAGATGGTCAACCTGGCCAAGGTCTGCGAACGCTACGGCGGCGGCGGCCACGCCCGCGTCGGCGCCATCAGCTTCCCGCCCGACCAGGCCGACCAGGCCCGCGTCGCCGCCGCGGAGATTGTGGCGGAGCTGCGAGCGAGCAACCCGCGGGGCTGAGGGCCGGCGAGACATAAGATTTCGGAGGGTGCTAATTCATGAACGACACACCTCCTACGATGCAGGATCAGCGGCAGGTTCTTGAACGATTCGTTGTGGCGAATCTCTACTTGGCGGAGCTTGAGAGCCTTGCCAAGCGGTTCAACATCTTCGAGGCGCTCGGAATAGTGCGAGCGGAGCGCAACCGCTCCAGATTTCTCGGCTTTCTTCTGAACCCAAGGGAAAGCCACGGGTTAGGCGATCGCTTCTTGAAGCGATTTCTCCAGACTGCGTTGAAGTACCCACCCAAAGTGCACCCGCTTACGCCTATTGAGATCGACCTCCTTGACCTTTCTGAGGCAGAGATACTTTTCGAGCATGACAACATCGACATCCTGATTCGCGATGCTGAGAGCCAAATCAGCGTGATCGTTGAAAACAAAGTCGACTCGACGCAACATTCCGATCAGTTGGCAAGGTACCATCGGCTCGAGTCGAATCGCTATCCCGAGCGAAATGTCTTTGGCATATACCTCACAGTCGAAGGCGATCAGCCTGACAACGATCACTATGCGGCAATTTCGCATTCTGGGGTCCGAACCTTGGTAAATGAGGTATTCAAGATTCCGGGTCTTCACATCGAACAGCAAGTCGATTTCGCTCTCAAACAGTATTCGGATGTTCTTGGGAGGCATTTCATGGCCGATGAAACGATAAAGACGCTTTGCGAAAAGATATATAAACAACACAAACAAGCAATCGACCTGATCGTTAGATACCGGCCAGATCCGAGGGCGGCTGTTCGCGAGCGACTGGAAAAACTCGTCAAGGATAACAGCGCGTTGATTTTGGATGACTGCACGAAGGTCCTCGTCCGCTTCATTCCGAAATCCCTCGACCTGCCCTATTTCAAATGCGCGTCGGGATGGACTAGCTCCAATCGCGTTCTCCTATTTGAATTCGTGGTAGACAAATCGGTTTTCTTCTTTGCTGAAATGGGGCCAGGTGATGCCGATAGACGCGGGCATATTCGCGACTTCGCATTGGCTAACGAGAATACATTTCGAGTTGGGAAGGAACTCACCGGAGGGTGGCAGTATCTCCTCAAAAAGGAGATCGTCGAGAGTCTGGACGACGATCTCGACCAAGAGGAGCTCATCCAGTTGGTCGAATTGAAATGGCGGGACTTTCTAGAAAACGACCTTCCACGTATCGAACAGGCTTTTTTGGCTCATCAATGGCCCGCTGCGTAGAAATCACGCCGAAGCCGCCGATGGGCTACAATGTAGCCCAGGAGCTTCCTATGGCCGCGAATGCCGTTGTCCGTGCCCGAATCGATGCACATGTGAAGGAAGAAGCCACGGCGATCTATGCCGCCGCCGGGCTTACGCTCTCCGATGCCTTCCGCATGATGTTGATGAAGACGGTCGCCGACCGAGCACTGCCCTTTGAGCCGTTGATGCCCAACGCCGAGACCGTCGAAGCCATGAAGGCCGCGCGCCGGGGCGACCTGGTCAAGGTGGGCAACGTCGAAGATCTGATGGCCGATCTCCATGCGGACGATTAGCCGTACTGCCCGCTTCAAGAAGGATTACAAGCGCGAGGCGAAAGGCCAGCATCGGGCGACCCTGGATGCGGACCTACTGGCCGTCGTCTCTCTGTTGGCCGCCGACAGCCCACTGCCGGAGAAGCTCCGCGATCATCCGCTCGCCGGGGAGTGGAGCGACCATCGCGACTGTCATGTCAAGCCCGATCTGGTGCTGATCTACCGGCTTCCGGACGCGCAGAGCCTGGAATTGGTCAGGCTGGGTTCTCATAGCGAGTTGAGCTTGTAGGTGCTTCTCCGGACTACGGCCACGCCTTCGCCTTCATGTCACCCAGCCGCTGCGATAGGCTCCCAGCCCCTGGAGTTGCAACCGCGGCTTTCGCATCGCGCATTTGTTTGGAGTACCTTTCCCGTTCAACGCTTGCGAATGAAATGTGTATAAAATCGACCAGTTTTCTGCGTCGAGCGAGCCCGCAGCCAAGCCAGGTGGGAAGAGAATCCTCCGATCAAGTGTCCTCTCCAGCGGGGACTGCCGATAGTCAGTAGGAATTGGCGTCGCTGACGCCCGGGCCCGAGCCGCTTCCCCGCGACCGCATCGAGAATTGACTCTGGCGACCAAACCACCTGAAGAGGGGGACGACCAAGATGAGTATTCTCGACGGCCTCAAGAAATTGGGCCGGGCATCGGGCCGCTCCTCGTTTCCCATTCTCCCGATCACCGCCGCGGCCATCCTCGCCATCTCCTCGCTGGCGCTCGTTGGCTGGGGAACTCATACGCTGCTCCTGGCTTCCTGGTTTCTCTACGCGGTTCCCATGGCTCCCAAGGCCGCGCTGCTTTTCATCGTCTTTGCTCTCTTGCTGCTGGCCGAGGGGCTTTGGCCCGACCGGCCCTTCGTGCGGCTGGCCATGGCCCTCGCTGCGCTGTTGACCATCTTCGAGGCGGTTAAAGCCCTGCTGTGGAGCGCTAGCATCCAAAAGCTCTCCGAAGCCTTCGCCTTCCAGCACCTCCGGGTCTACGAGAAGGTTTTTCAGGGCAGGATTTCACCGCTGACCGCCGTCGGCTTCCTGTTCGCCAGTTGCTTCCTGCTGTTGTGCGCCATGCGCCGATGGACCCGGCCGGCCAGGTTCGCGGCGGATGTTCTGGCGGCGGCCATCTTCTGCGTCGGCGCCTTTCCCTTGATCGGCTATCTGCACGGAACCCCGCTGCTCTACGGCGGCGATGTGGTGCCGATCGCCCTGCCCAGCTCGATTCTCTTCCTCCTGCTTTCCATCGCCTTGATGGACCACGCGCCGGCCCGGTCGCACCTCCTGGGCCTTTTCCAGGGTCCCTCTACGCGCGCGCGCCTGATTCGCGCCTTTCTCCCCTCCATGGCCCTGTTGATGCTGGTCGTCTCGCTCTCCGATGAGGAGCTGGTTCCCTGGCTGGCGCGCGCCAATCCCGCCATTGTGGATACCTTGAGCACCATGCTCGTCCTGCTGGCGACCACCCTGCTGATTGCGATCGTCGCTCCCCGCGTGGGCAAGGACCTGGACGCCGCGCACAAGGCCCTGAGCGAATCCCAGAGCGTTGCCGCCGCCGCTTTCGAGTCCTCCGACGGCATCGCCATCACCGATGCCACATGCAGAATCTTGCGGGTCAACCGGGCATTTTCCCAGATCACCGGCTACTCCGCCGAGGAAGCCGTGGGCCGAAATGCCAACCTGCTCAAGTCGGGCCACCACGATGCCGCTTTCTACGCGGCGATGTGGCAGAGCCTCGCCGTCCGCGGAACATGGAGCGGCGAGATTTGGAACCGGCGCAAGGACGGAGAGATCCAGCCCCACTGGCTGAGCATCGCCGCCGTGAAAGATGAGCAGGGAGAGGTCACACACTACGTGTCCAACCTCACCGACATCACCCAGCGCAAGGAGGCCGAGGAGGCCATCCGGAGCCTGGCTTTCTACGACTCGCTAACCCACCTGCCCAATCGCCGGCTCCTGCTGGACCGGCTGGAGCACGCCCTGGCCGCCAGTGCCCGCAGCCGCCAGAAGGGAGCGCTGCTGTTCCTCGACCTGGACGACTTCAAGACGCTCAACGACACGCTGGGGCACAATGTCGGCGACCAGTTGCTGGCCCAGGTGGCAGAACGGCTGCGGAACCAGGTGCGCGAAGCCGACACCGTGGCCCGCCTGGGCGGCGACGAGTTCGTGGTCCTGCTGGAAGGCTTGAGCGCCAACGCCGAAAATGCCGCCTCCGAGATCAAGAAGATCGGCGAAGGCCTTCTCAAAAGGCTCGAACAGCCCTACGACCTCTCCGCACACGAGCACCGCTGCACGGTCAGCATCGGCGCAGCCCTCTTCGGAGAAGACCGCCAGAGCATCGACGAGCTGATGAGACGGGCCGACATTGCCATGTACAAGGCCAAGGCAGAGGGCCACAACACCATGCGTTTCTTCGACCAGGATCTGGAGGCCGCGGTGGTGGCGCACGCCTCCCTGGAGAAAGACCTGCGCCATGGCGTATCGAACGGCGAGCTTCTTCTCTATTACCAGCCCCAGGTGGACAACCGCGGCTGCACCGTCGGCGCAGAGGCCTTGGTGCGCTGGCAGCATCCCGTGCGCGGCCTGGTCTCTCCGGCCGAGTTCATCCCCCTGGCCGAGGAGACCGGCATCATCCTGCCCTTGGGGCGCTGGGTGATGGAAGCGGCCTGTGCACAAATCGCCGCCTGGGCAGACGACAAGGAGACCGCGCATCTGACCCTGGCCGTCAATGTCAGCGCGCGCCAGTTCCAGCAGCCGGGCTTTGTCGAAGAGGTGCTTTCGGTGCTGGCCCACACCCGCGCCAATCCGCACAAGCTCAAGCTGGAACTGACCGAATCCGTCCTCTTGAGCCACTTCGAGTCCATTATCGGAACCATGGCCGCACTCAACGCGCAGGGCATCGTCTTCTCGCTGGACGACTTCGGCACCGGCTATTCGTCGCTTTCCTACCTGCAGCGGCTACCTTTCCGGCAGTTGAAGATCGACCAGTCCTTTGTGCGCGGCCTGCTGACCGACGCCAACTGCTCCGCCATCGCCTACAGCACGGTGGTGCTGGCGCAGAGCCTTCGCCTCGATGTCATCGCCGAGGGGGTGGAAACCAGGGAGCAGTTGGAACAGTTGAAGTCCTTTGGCTGCAAGGCGTTTCAGGGATACTACTTCGGTCGTCCCGTGCCCGCCGGGGAGTTCAACCGCTGCCTCCTTGAAAAAGTCTCCTGAGAACGCCGGCCCGGTCTTAGCCTTTGCCCCTCATGCTCGGCCACTCGGCGCGGCGGCGCTCCAGGAAGGCCCGCACCCCCTCCTTGAAGTCTTCGCTGGAGCGCTCCTGAGCGTTGGCCTCGATGGCGTCTTCCAGTTCCTCGTCCAAACGGCGGCGGGAGTGCTTCGACAATAGCCGCTTGACCGCATACATGGCGTGGGGACTGTTCAGCAGCAGCGTCTGGGCCAGCGCCCGGGCCGATTGCATCAGCTCTTCTGTGGCCACTATTTGTGTGACCAGGCCGATCTCCTGGGCCTCCTGCGCCTTCAGCAGCTTGCCCGTCAGCAGCAGTTCGCGGGTCCGCTTTTCGCCCACCTGGCGCAGCAGGAACGACGCCGCAATCGCGGGCACGAACCCCACCCGCACTTCGTTCAAGCCGAACTTGGCCTCGGGCACGGCGAGCGTGAAATCGGCGATCGTAGCCAGCATCATGCCGCCGGCCACCGCCGGACCGTTGACGGCCGCGATCACCGGTTTGGGGAAGTCGTAGAGCGTGCGCAACGCCAGGGCCATGTTCTCCGAATCGCGGCGATGCTCCTCCGGGGTGCGGGCGTTCATGGTCTCCAGGTGCTCCATGTCCAGGCCGGCGCAGAAGGCCGGCCCCGCGCCGGTCAGGATCACCACACCGCAGCCGCAGGTCTCGGCCTCGCGCAGCGCCAGCGTCAACTCCTCGATCAGCAGCGGGCAAAGCGCGTTGCGCTTCTCCGGCCGATTCATGGTGATGGTCTTTACGCCGTTGGCGGAGTCGATGAGTACGTGCTTGAAGCGAGCCATGAGAAGAACCTCCAGCGGTGGACCGCGTGCAGTGCTGTTACGGAACAGCCTATCCTAGCGCACTCTTCCCGTGAAATGCCGGTGATTCGAGTCACGGCGCAGCGCGGCGAACCGCCTATTTGGCCTGGTGCGCCACGGTGGTCACCATCCACAAAACCAACATGCATACGGTGTGAATGAAGAGCAGTTGCTTGACGGCGCGGGAGACGCTGACGCCGCGGCTCAAGGTGAGCTTGGTCAGCAATCCCTCCAGCGGAAACTGGGCGAAGATCATCGCCTGCGGCAGGGTGCGCTTGAGTTCGTCGCTGAAGCCGGTCTCCGGAAGCCCGCATAACAGGGCCAGGGGAAAGATGGCCCTCATGCCCCAGGGATCGTACCCCGCGGCGAAGTCGCGCAACAGGGGCGCCACAAGGGCCAGCGCCAACCCGGCCGCAACCGGCCACCACAAACCCCAACCCTCCGGCGGCGGGTGGTACCTTCTTTGCCGCGTGTGCTTGGAAGACATGATCGGGCCATGCCCCGTGCGGGCGACGGGTTTCCGGCTTTTGGGGCTAGGCAAGACTTCGGGAATCTCAGTCATCGGGGGAAGCGGCGAACCTCGGAGAGCTAATCCATGGTTTCATGCCCCGGCGAGCGGCGCAATCGGACGGCAACGCGCGATCTCAACAGCTGAGCCAAAACTGGGTGGGAGACTGAAACTCTCAACCTGGCTCGTTCATTCGGGGGCGCGCAGAGCGTGGCCGACGATCGCCGTCAGCTCGGAGAGATCGCCGCGCATCACGGCCAGATCGCGCGCATGGTAGAGACGCTGCCGATCGTCTTCCGACGGCCCGGTTCGCGCCTGCATCCAGGCCGTGCAGGTCGTTCTCCGCTTTCAATGCGACGAAAACGGCCGCCAGCGCGCCGGGGACATGCTGCGCGGGTCCATAGGAAACCACAAACCCGGAACGGTTCTTGGCCATCAGGCCGATGTCCTTGCGGATTTCGCCGGCCCAGGGGTAAACGCAACCGAAGATGCGCCGGTGCGTCTCCTGCAAGCGCCGAATGTCGAACGGGCCAGCGAGGGGGTGAGCCTTCATGCCTGCATGGGCAAAGAAGACAGCGTCCGCCTCGAACCTGCTCAATTCCGCTTGATCCCGGATATTGCCATTGTTGATCAGTACATTCGTGCCGGGATAAAGGTAGGGATCGCGACCGGCCGGGCTCATGCGATCTTCGAGGCGGCGGGGATGTACTGCGCGCGCAGTTCGGCGTCGGCTTGTTCCAAAGAAATCTCGCCCGCCAGCACGCGCTCCTTCAAAGACATACCAAAGGAGGTAGGCCTGAACCCTTCGAGGAGCAGACTGGCCTCACCCTCGGCAAAGCCGCGCTCCAACTTCTCTCTTTCGTCCGCAGACAGCATGGGAAACCCTCCGCAAATCAGCCGATTCAGAGCGTTCTACCTGGGTCCATTTTACCATCGTGCTCGCTTTGCACCCCCCCTGCAAGCCTCTTCAACGAGCCTCAAAGGAACTTCCGCGCCGCTATAATTTCCTCTTTCCTGCCGACCCCGCGCTGCGTTACAGTGCAGGCGTGCGCGGCCTGCACACCGCGCCATCGATCGGGAGGTTCCATGCGAAAAACACCGATTTGTATTGCCATGGGCTGTTGCCTGCTCGCTGTTGCGCTCATCGCCTGGGCGCAATCCGCCAGAAGGCCCGGCCTGTGGGAGGTCACCACAACCATGTCCATGGGCGGCAGGCAGATGCCGCAGATGCCCCAACTGCCTCCTGGCGTCACGCTGCCCCCCGGCGTTCAGTTGCCATCCCAAGGTTCGCCCTTCGGCGGCCCTACGACCACGCAGGTCTGCGTCACCCAGGCCATGATCGACAGGTACGGCGGCGCCGCGCCCGCGCCTCCAAACAGGAATGCCGACTGCAAGATCACCGATATTTCCATCCAGTCCAGCGGCATGACTGCAAAAATCAACTGCACCGGGCAAATGACCGCGAACGGCACCGTCGAATCCACCTTCGTCGACGCCAACACCACCAAAACCAAAATGCACATGACCGGCACGATGCAACGTGGGTCGAATTCCATGCCCGTGGATATGACGATGCAGTCCAGCTCCGTCTACAAAAGCGCGGATTGCGGCAGCGTCAGGCCGATGCCGCTCCCGCAAAACTAGCGCGGGAACTGCTGGGCGTCTCCAGACCTCGAAAGAGAGACCTGGAGACGCCCGCGCAGCCAACCTGCTTGCCGCGTCCCCGCCGCTCCGGCAGATCTCCACCGCTGGCGTGTCGGTGCGCAGGCTCTTGCTCTGGGTCCATTCGTTCAGCAGCTCCCTGGCCTGCTCGCGGCCAAATTTCCTTTGCCCGGATGCGGAACCGGTGTCAAGAACGGAAGGCATAATTATTTTTGCCGACGTGTTGCTGCATATGGTTCGCGTTTTTTAGGGTTTTTCAGGGTATGATGGGGAAAACTTAGGTAGGACCCTAAGTTTCCACTTGACAATTATGGTTCACTCCCCTGAAAGTAGCATGTATCGCGGTGCAAAATTGCACCCCGGAGGCCCTGCTCTGGCACTCCGCACACAGCCTATGGCTACCACCCTGGTCAGCGTCGAGACGCGCGATGTTGTTCGCTGCGATCACTGCCGCCTGGTGCAGTTCAGAACCAGCAATTCCATTTGCAGAAAATGCCACAAGCCTCTCGAAGTCGAGGAGCCCGTGGTTCTGGCCCCGCAACTGGTCACCACCCCGCCCGCCCCGGCTTCGGCCGAGGCAGGATTGCAGGTCAAGTGCCAGGTGCGCGAGATTCGCCGCGCCCGCCACTTGAGCCAGCGGCAGTTGGCCGGGCGCATGCAAGTGCCCCGTACCTATATCTCCAAGATCGAGAATGGCAAGGCGATTCCCACCTTGGGCTCGCTGGAGCGCTTGGCCCAGGCCCTGGAAGTGGACGTCAGCCAACTGGTCCGGGATGCCCGCAGCCGGCGCGACGAGGAAGTGGCCGCGATAATGGCCGATCCCTTTCTGGCGGAGATTGCCGCCTTGCTGCCCCTGCTCGACCCGCTCCACCGCACGCTGTTTTCCGGCTCGGTGCGGGATATGGCCATGGGCCGCCGCCGCAGCGCATAGGCGGACTCGCTCCGCTTGCCTGTGCGCTGCGATTGCGGCGCATGGGCGCTTGTGCTACGGTCGATGGTGCAGTCTTCTGCTCCTGGCGATGCGCGGCCAAATGCCGCGGTCGAGTTCGGCAAGGGGGCTCTGGCCGCCAATTCCATCCGGTGCGGAAGTTGACCAAGGGCATCGGCGCCGGGTGCAGTCCGGCCTCAACCGGGAAGCCCGAACGCTATGCAGAGGCGAGTTCTTTGTATCCTTCTCCCACGCTGCGCACTCACGAGTTGACCCCCGAGGAGCGCGCTGTCTACGCCACGCTCAAGCCCGAGCGTCTGCCCGAACACGTCGCGATCATTATGGACGGCAACGGCCGCTGGGCCGGCCACCGCTCGCTCAAACGCTTCCTTGGCCACCAGCAGGGCGCCAAGAGCGTTCAGTTGGTCACCGAGACCGCCTCGCGCATCGGCTTGCCCTGGCTCACCCTCTACGCCTTCTCGCTGGAGAACAATCTGCGCCGCCCCCGCGCCGAGGTCAGCTTCCTCATGCGCCTGCTGCGCAATTACCTGGAGACCAACCTGCAGCGCATGATGGACAACAACGTGCGCATGAAGTACATCGGCAGGACGCACGAGCTGCCCCCCGAGGTCCAGGAGAAGATGCGCTGGGCCGAGGAAGCCACCTCCCGCAATACCGGCACCACCCTCACCCTGGCGCTGAACTACGGCGGCCGCTCGGAGATGGTCGACGCCTTCCGCTCCCTCGCCGCGGAAATGAAGCTCAAGCAAACCAGCGCGGAACGCATTACCGAGGAAGACATTCACCGCCATCTCTATACGGCGCACATGCCCGACCCCGACTTGCTCATCCGCACCTCGGGCGAGATGCGCATCTCCAATTACCTGCTCTGGCAGATCGCCTATACCGAGATCTTCGTCACCGATCGGCTGTGGCCGGACTTCCGTGGCGTGCATCTGCTGGAAGCCATCGCCGACTACCAGCGCCGCGAGCGCCGCTACGGCGGCCTGGGCGAGGACTCCGGCGTGGTGGACGAAGAGGCGGAACGAATCAAGATCGCCGCGGGCTGATTCCCTCGGTTTTCTCGAATGCGGCCATTCCCGGGTGAATTGTTTGGCCATCCCGATGCGTTTCGAGGGCGCCTTGGGGCGCGGATGCAGTGAATCCGCGTTGCAAGATCTCGCTTACAAAATCGGATTGTTGAAGTCGGCGATGAACTGGATGCCCGGAATATCCAGTTTGATCAGTCGCTCGTCGCCGGTGAGAAACAGGTCGATCCCCGCCGCAGCGGCGCAGGCCAGTTGCACCGAGTCCGCGATCTTCAACCTCTCTCTCGATCGCAATCTGCCGAACGGAGCGACCGCTCTTTCATCGAAAGCAAGACACCTGAATCCCATCTCCTCCACGGTCGCGCGAATCGCCCGCGTCTTCTCTGGATAAGGCGATTTCTCCGCGCCAGCCAGCACTTCCCCCAGGGTGAGGTAGCTGGTGAAGAGCACGTCGCCGCGATGGTAGCTGCGATCCAGAAGCTGCCCGACACGCGGAGCGAAGGTCGGATGGCCCTCCAGGAGATAGATAAACAGCATGGTGTCCCAAAAGACACGGCTCATGCGGCGTCCTCATCTTCCTCTTCCGAGCGAATCCAGCGCAGGAACGCTTCGCCGCCGCCGTACTCCGCCAGTTCTTCCTTCAAGAGGCCGCGCAACTTCTCGCACAGCCGGAACGCGCGCTCCGAGGCCGTCTCATCGGCCGGAATTGCCACCGGTTCGCCCAATTCGGCCCCTCCCGCGATCGGCCTCGCGCCTCGACCCGCAACCTGGTAGCGGACAACGACGGTCGAACTCAGCTTCTTCGCAGGGCCATCGACGCGCTCAATCTCCAGCCCGTTCTCGCGAAGAAATTTTTGCGTCTGAATCGCAGTGCAGACCTGCGGCCAATTCCTCTGCGGAAAGCCCCTCGCCTGCAAATGGTTCATCAGATCGCGCACTGCTACCGAAAACTGAATCCTGCCGGCGAGGAGAGCCGGTTGCACGTACTTCTCCAATGCCACAGCACGCACTCGATCGCTCAATCCGTGGTTCACAGGACTCCCCTTCCGCCGCCTGCCTTCGCCACACACTGCCACCTGCGGCAAGAGCAGAATAGGATCAAAGGAACAGTCTGTCAATAGACATTCTGTCTATTTCAAATGGACGCTCTAAGCGGCGGCGCCTGCGGCCCGAAGACAAAGGATTCATCCCCCACCCCACCCCAACGGTGTATTCTCATCCCTGAATGAAACGTGTCCTGACCGCTCTCATCCTGATTCCGTTGGTCCTGGCCCTGGTCTTTCTGGGGCCGAGGTGGTTGTTTACGCTGGTGACGGGCGGCGTGGCCGCGCTGGCGGCGTGGGAGTTTCTGGGCATGGCCGCGCGCAGCGGCGCCAAGCCGCCGCGCATCGCCATGCTGGTGGCCATCGGGCTGCTGTTTGCCGGCAATTTGCAGTGGCCGGATCAATCCACGGCCATCTTCGGCATGATCAGCCTGGCCCTGCTGGTGTATTGCACCTTCGCCTCGCCCATCGAGCAGGTCATGCCCAACGCCCTGATCGCGGTCTTCTGCCTGTTCTATACCGGCTTGACCCTGGAAGTGTTGCCCGCCCTGCGCGAAAGCCCCGAGGGCAACGGACCCTCGATGTTGACCTTTTTGCTGTGCGCGGTTTGGGCCGGCGACATTGCCGCCCTCTATGTGGGCCGCGCCTGGGGACGGCACAAGCTGGCGCCCCGCCTCAGCCCCAACAAGACCTGGGAAGGCACCCTGGGCTCGATCGCCGGCAGCGTGCTGGTCACCGGCGGCTTGCTGGGCCTGGCCCATCTGTTGCAGATGTGGGACAAGGTCTGGCTCTCCTATCCGGAAGATTTCTGGTATTGGCTGGTCCTTGCCGCAGTGGTCAACATCGCAGCGCAGGTGGGCGATCTGGCCGAGTCGGCGCTCAAACGCTCGGTGGACGTCAAGGACTCCGGCTCCCTGCTGCCCGGCCACGGTGGCGTGCTGGACCGCGTCGACGCCCTGCTCTTGGCCGCGCCCGTGCTCTGGTACGCCCTGCTGATTCACCAGCGGTTCTAGAGCATTTCGACCATTGGTATAGAGTGATTCACTGCTGGACTGAAGATTGTCGCTCCCAGCAAGAACAGGTAGCGCTGGCCTCCTGGCCGGCTGTCGCGTGGACCTCCCGGTCCACGCTCACTCGACACCTTCAGGAGAACTGCTCTCTACAGCCGTCTTCGCCCCTGCGTTTCCGGAATCGTGCTATGCTCCCGTATGATGGCGACGGTTTTGCACATCCCGCTCGATGATTACCTCGGCACAAACTACAGGCCGGACCGCGAGTACGTGGATGGAGAAATCCGGGAGCGCAATGTGGGCAAGTACGAGCACGCGCGCGTGCAGGCGTTATTGGCGGCCTGGTTTGGAAACCATGAGCAGCAGTGGGGCGTCCAGGTCGTGACCGAACAGCGTGTCCAGGTGTCGCCGACTCGAGTTCGGATTCCGGATGTCGCGCTGCTCCCCAGCGGCGCTCAACCCGAGGTGATTGTCGATCCCCCGTTGCTGGTCGTTGAAATCCTCTCTCCCGACGACAGCTATTCCGACACGCAGGAGCGCGCCCAGGACTACCGCGAGATGGGCGTGGAAACGGTATGGATCGTCGATCCCAAGACGCGCAGCGGACGCATGTGCTCCGGCCTGGAATGGGTTGAGGCCTCGCGCTTGGAAGTGAAGGGAACGCCGCTGTATGTGAATCTGCCTGACATCTTCAGCCATTCGACGCCGGCCTGAGGATTTCGGGGCGGGCCTGCCGGGTGCCCTATCCATTTCGCAGGCTGACCGCGAAATGTGTGGGATACCACAAATCTCCGTTGGCTCAGGCGGGGATCGCCAAACGCATGACCTGAGTAAGAGGCTCTGGAATCGGCAGCCCGTCCTCGCGCATTCCCTGGATGTGCATCTCGATTCCCTCGCGCAGCAACTGCTCGGTCTCGGCGAAGGTCGCGGCAGCCACGCCCAACCCCGGCAGGTCGGGGGCATAGGCGCTCCAGCCGTTCGATGTCTTCTCGAATACCGCCGCGTATTCCTTCATTTCAGCCCCGCCTGTTTGAGAATGTTGCCGAAGGTTCCTTTGTCCATCTCCTGCGCCGGATGACCTGCCACGGTCACCCGGCCAACCTTCACTGGATGCTTGAACTGACGGTGGCTGCCCTTCTGCGTCACCTGAAACCAGCCGTCGTCCTCAATCAGCTTCAGCACGTCGCGGACTTTCATGCGGGCAGTTCAATCCTTGCGCAGATTATACTGCGAACGGTCGCGCGTATTCCGGGAAAGCCGAATGCCTCGCCGGTTCTCATCGCTGGACCAACCGAGCGATAATTGAGGCACGAGGAAGAATAAGAAAAACGTGAAAAAACTCGCCATACTCGGTTCCACCGGCTCCATCGGCCAAAGCACTCTTTCCATCGTCGAACAGTTTCCCGAGCGCTACTCGGTGGCCGCGCTGGCCGCCGGACGCAACCTCGACGAAGCCTATGCGCAGACCGTTCGCTGGCGGCCGCAGGTGGTCTCGCTGGCCACCGAGGAACTGGCCGGCCAGCTCTCCGCCCGCCTGCGCCAGGCCGGCGTCCCCGGCATCGAAGTCGTCCACGGCACCGAAGGCACTGTCGCCTGCGCCACCCTGCCCGATGCGGACTTCGTGGTCTCGGCCATCGTCGGCGTGGCCGGCCTTGAAGCCACCCACGCCGCCATCCTGGCCGGAAAACCGGTGGGTCTGGCCAACAAGGAATGCATGGTGGCCGCCGGAGAAATCCTCACCGCCGCCGCCCGCGAGCGCAACGTGCTCATCGTGCCCATCGACAGCGAGCACAACGCCGTTCACCAATGCTTGCGCGTCGGCGAGCACACCGAGGTCAAGACCATCTGGCTGACGGCCTCCGGCGGGCCGTTCCGCAACCTCCCGCTGGAGCAGTTCGCCTCCATTACTCCGGAGCAGGCGCTCAAGCATCCCACCTGGGTGATGGGCCGCCGCATCACCATCGACTCCGCATCGATGTTGAACAAGGGCCTGGAAATCATTGAGGCCTGCCGACTGTTCGACGTGCCGCCCAGCCAAGTCAAGGTCACCGTGCATCCGCAGTCCACGGTCCATTCGCTGGTGGAGTACGTGGACGGCTCGATTTTGGCGCAGATCTCGGTCACCGACATGCGCCTGCCCATCCTCTATGCGCTGGCCTACCCCGAGCGGCCCCAATCCACGCTCACCTTCGACCTGGCCTCTTTGCGCCATCTGGACTTCGAGGCGCCCGACTTCGAGCGTTTCCCCTGTCTGCGGCTGGCTTACGAGGCGGCCGAAAAGGGCGGCGCGCACTGCATCGCCTTGAACGCCGCCGACGAAATCGCGGTCGAGGCCTTCCTGGAGCGGCGCATCCCGTTCATGGGAATCCCGCGTACAATTGAACAGGTGCTCGCTTCCACGCCGGAATCGCACCCCGCCACCATTGCCCAAGTGCTCGCCTCCGATGGGGAGGCGCGTGAAACGGCTCGTGCCATTGTGGCCCAGTCCGCATCCAACTAGACGGGTCTGCCGGATTAACCGGGGCCGTACGATCGAGGGAAGAACCGCTCATTCATGCATGAAATTCTAGTTTCAGCCGCCGCCTTTATCGTCCTCGTGGGCATCATGGTTCTGGTCCATGAGTTCGGTCACTTCGCCGTCGCCAAGTTTTTCAAGGTGCGCGTGGAGGCGTTTTCCTTCGGCTTCGGGCCGCGCCTTTTCGGCTTCAAGTACGGCGACACGGACTACAAGGTCTGCCTGCTGCCGGTGGGCGGCTTCGTCAAGATGACGGGTGAAAGCCCGGAACAGAATCTGGAAGCGTCGGGCGCGCCGGTTGTCGATTTTGTGGACGATCCCGGGGCATTCACCTCCCATCCGCGCTGGCAGCGGATGCTGATCGGTCTGGCTGGGCCGGTGGCCAACTTCATCCTGGCTTTCGTCCTGATGATCTTCTACTTCGGCTGGATCAACGAGGTCCCCGCGGTCGAGGTCAAAGAAACGACCGTCGAATGGGTGACGCCCGGATCCGCGGCCGCCCAGGCCGGATTCGAGCCGGGCGACGTCATTCGCCGCTTCGATTCCCAAGACAGTCCCAATTGGGATAACGTCTATGCGCGCGCCACTCTCAA
>Ga0316217_10002500_pt1 | contig 22047 bp, 9 predicted proteins | sample 1anoAmetaG_FD_203633 | JGI IMG/M metagenome (GOLD analysis project Ga0316217, IMG submission 203633) | Freshwater microbial communities from Trout Bog Lake, Wisconsin, USA - 1anoA | ecosystem: Environmental > Aquatic > Freshwater > Lake > Hypolimnion/Profundal zone | place: USA: Wisconsin...
ATATCGCGGAAGGTGGCCGAATCATACTGCCGCACCAACTCCTCCGGCGCGGCATTGTGCGGCGAGTGGGTGTCCACGTAGCTGATGTAAAGGAAGAACGGCTGGCCGTTGGCCCCGGCTTTTTGCTGATGCTCCTGGAGAAAATCCACCGCCCGGCGCGTCAGCAACGGCGACTGCTGGCCTTCCTCAATCACCTGCTTTCCTTGATCCGAAAAATGCTGCACGCCCGCGTGCGGATACTGATTCACCCAGTAACTGAACCACCGATCAAAGCCCGGCTGGGGTTCCCGTTCGCGTCCGCAATGCCATTTGCCCACCAGGCCGGTGTGGTAGCCCGCCCCCTGCAACAGTTCGGAAATCAGGGTCTGGCCGGTCAATCCCGGATGCGTGAACGCGTTCTTGCTCTCATCCAGGTAGTCGTGGATGCCGTGCTGCGAGGGCATGCGCCCGGTGAAAAACGAGGCCCGCGCAGGGGAACAAACCGGGCAAGTGGTGAACGTCTGCCGCATCCGGATGCCCCGCGCCGCGAGGCGGTCCAGGTTGGGCGTTATTAATTCGGAGTTGCCATAAGCGTGTTGCGCCCACTGGCCGTGGTCATCCGTGAGAAAGACAAGGATGTTGGGCCGGGCAGGCTTGTTCCCGGCCTCCGCGGCCCGGCTCAGCAACGGCCAGCCCGCGAGTCCCGCGCCCATGGCGCCGGACAACTTGATGAATTCACGTCGTGGTATTTGGTTCATATATGTGTCTTTCTCTTCTGTGTCATCCTCATCCTCATCCTCATCCCCGATTCTTGCGGCTTTCGATTACGAGGACGAGAACGAGGAGGATTTGGTTACGGTGTCAGCCGCGTCGTGTTCACATGCGCGGCTTCGGGCGCATGGGTTCCTGCCGCAAGCGGACGGCGATCCGCTCCACTTCGGGCAGCGCGTGCGCGAAAAACCGCTTGAAACCGCGGCACAAATAGTTCAATCCCGGTTCGCCATCCGGGGTGCGGATGATCCGGTTCTTGGGACATTCGCCCCAGCAATCCCGCAAATAGGCGCATTGCCGGCAATACCGGGGCAGATGGTCGCTCTTGGCGCCACCGAACTTTGTCTGCGCCGGTGAAAACACCATTTCATCCAGCCGGCCGCTCCGGAGGTCGCCCAAGCGATACTCCGGATAAACATAGTGGTCGCAGGCATAAACGCTGCCGTCATGTTCCACCGCCACGTTGGTTCCGCACGTTTCACTGTAAATGCACATCTGCGCGGGCAGCCCCAGATGCTGGGCCACCAGCGTTTCAAAATGATTGACCATCACCTTGCCAAGATCCTGACTCAACCACCGGTCAAACACCTTGCACAGGAAATAGCCCCAGTCGTCGGGATCCACCGACCAGTCCGTGACAATGGAATTTGGATGACCCGGACGCGCTTCCGGCTCGCCGTCTTTCGGCGGTTCGGCGCGCTCCCACTTCTGTGGCGCGACCCGCTCAAAGTCGCGGTATTCCACAATGGGAATGAACTGGAGGTAGTTGGAGTTGAGTTCCTGCCGCAGGAAACGGTACACATCGAGCGGCCGCCGGCCGTTGAAACGGTGGACGCAGGTCAGCGTGTTGAAGGGCACCTCCAGGTGCTGGAGCCGTTTGGCGGCGGCAAATACCGCGTCAAAGGTGGGCCGTCCGCCCTTGGTCACGCGGTAGTGGTCATGGATTTCGCGCGGGCCGTCAATGCTCAATCCCACCAGAAAACGGTGGGCCTTGAGGAACTCGCACCACTCGTCGTCGAGCAGCGTGCCGTTGGTCTGCAAATCATTCCCGATGCGCTGGCCGGGCCGGGCGTGCTGCTTCTGAAACGCCACCACTTTCCGAAAGAAATCGAGTCCCAGCAGCGTCGGCTCGCCGCCTTGCCAGGAAAAGATCACCTCCTCGCCGGTCATTCCGTCCAAATATTGTTTGATGAATAATTCCAGGGTTTCATCCGCCATCCGTCCCGCGCCGGGGCCTTTGGGCAGGAATTCCTTGCTCAAATAGTAACAATAGGTGCAATCCAGGTTGCAGGTGGAACCCACCGGCTTGGCCATGGCGTGGAATTGCCTTTGGCCGCGGCCGCCCCGGACGGAAAGTGCGTCATCATGGTCCATGGTCGGCAACAGATTGGATTCGCGCGCGCGGGACTGCAAATAAATTCACTGCCAATAAATTCACTGCCAGGCGCCGAAATTGGCGTGTCACCGGAGCGCGGCGGTGCTGAAAGCCAGCCGCAGCAACGTTTGCAATCCAAGATGCCTTGGCCGCTCGACCGGCCGGCTCGCTGCCCATCTCGCTGCGGCTGGTCTTCGACCCAGCCGCGCTCCGCCAGAGGGAATGTGCGCTGCCGTTATTCGCCCATTCAAGCTTTAGCCGGTCCAAGAGAATTTTGTCTCACACCCGGTTCGGATATTGGTGATAAAAATTTGGTGATAAAAATTGGTTGTGGAATCGTGAAATATATTGCACAAAGATGCGGTTCAGCTTAGCGGATTTAGCCTATGAAAGCAGCCCTGGTCCAGGAACGATTGGCCGTGTGCAGTTGGTCGCTGCAACCCGCCAGTCCGCGGGATTTAATCCAGAAACTGAGCGCGACCGGCATTTCCCGCGTGCAACTGGAGCTGGACCCGCTGCGCGAGGCCCCCACGGTCTGGGGCGACACCGGGAAGTGGTTTCGCGAGGCGGGCATCACGGTCGTGTCCGGCATGGTGCGCTGCCTCGGCGAGGATTATTCCACCCTGGAATCCATCCGCGTCACCGGCGGCATCGCCCCCGACGCGACTTGGGAAAGCAACTGGCAGAACTTTTCCGCCGGCGCGGCCATCGCCCAGCAGATGGGGCTCAAGCTGGTGACGTTTCACGCCGGTTTCCTGCCGCCGGACGAAGCGCATCCGGCCTTCGGTAAAATGTGCCAGCGGCTCGGTGCCGTGGCGGATATTTTCATGGAGCGGAACATTTTGCTCGGGCTGGAGACCGGCCAGGAAACCGCGCCGGAACTCGCCGGGCTGTTGCACCACCTGAACCACCCGAACCTCGGCGTGAACTTCGATCCGGCGAACATGATCCTGTATGACAAGGGCGATCCCGTGCAGGCCTTGCCCGTGCTCGCACCGTGGATCCGGCAGGTTCACCTCAAGGACGCGCAGCGCGCCAAGGCGCCCGGCACTTGGGGCGAGGAAGTGCCCGTCGGCTCCGGCGAGGTACACTGGCGGGATTTTTTTTCGGCCCTTAACCACGTTGCATCCGGCGTGGATCTCGTCATCGAGCGTGAATGCGGCCACCAACGCGTGGCCGACATTCGCACGGCCCGCGCGGTGATCGAACGGACCTTTTGCTAAAAACCATGCCCGCGAAGAAAGTCAATATTGCCGTGGCGGGGCTGGGTTTCATGGGCGTCACCCATCTGCGCGCCTACCAGGGGCTGCCTAACGCCCGCATCGTGGCCGTTTGCGACAACTCGCGCGCGCCGGTCAACGGCGTGCTCGGCGGCGTCCCGGGCAACCTGGGCGACTCGACCGCGATCACGCTGGGCGGGCAGGTGCGGGTCTATCGCGAATTTGCGGCCATGCTGGCCGATCCGGAGATCGAGGCGGTGGACCTCTGCACGCCGACCGCACTGCATCCCGCGCAGGTATTGGCGGCGCTGCAGGCCGGCAAGCACGTGCTCTGCGAAAAACCGCTGGCGCAAAACGCCGGGGAGGCGCGCCAACTCCTCGCGCGGATCAAAGGCGCGAAAGGTTTCTTGATGCCCGCCATGTGCATGCGGTTCTGGCCCGGCTGGATGGAATTGAAGCAAATCGTCACCGACCAAACCTATGGCGCGGTGCTGGCGGCGAATTTCCGCCGCCTGTCGGCCAAGCCAGCTTGGGGCCGGCACGGCGTTCACGCCGGCGGCGCACTCTACGATTTGCACATTCACGACACCGATTTCGTGAATTTTCTTTTTGGCCGGCCGCAAAAAGTATTTTCCACCGGCGTGACCGATGCGACGGGAAGCATTGACCACGTCGTCACGCAGTATGTTTACCCCGGCGGCCCGGTTGTGCAGGCCGAAGGCAGTTGGCTGCGCGCGGGCGGTTTCAACATGGCGTTCACGCTCCAATGCGAGCAGGCGACGCTTGACTTTGACCTCGCGCGCGGGATTGGCGCGCGGCAGATTCTGCGGCGCGGCCGGGCGGGACGCCGGCTCAAAACCTCCGACAGCGACGGTTACCGCGGCGAAATCCGCTACTTTGTCAATTGCGTGGCGCGCGGCAAAAAACCGGCCGTGGTCACCGCGCAGGATGCCTTGACCGCGCTGGAAATTCTCCGGGCCGAGGAAAAATCCATCCGCCTGGGCCGCCTCGTGGCACTCTAGTGCGCATTCAAAACCCACGCCTGTCAACATGAACCACCGCGCCAAACTCTTGGTCATGATGGCCCTGGAATTTTTCATCTGGGGCGCCTGGCTCCCGCTGATCTTCGGGTACCTGCCCAGCCTCGGCTTCTCGCCGGGGCAACAGGCCTGGATTCTCAACGCCTTTCCCCTCGCCGCCATCGTCGGCATGTTTTTCAGCAACCAGTTTTGCGACCGCAACTTTGCGGCGGAAAAATTTCTCGCTTTCAGCCATTTTATCGGCGGCGCGGCCATGTTTGGCCTGGCGTTCACCCGGAGTTTCTGGCCGTTTTTCGGGCTGATGCTCATTCACTGCCTGCTTTATGTTCCGACCATTTCCATCACCAATTCCATCGCGTTTGCGAACCTGAAAGATCCGCAAAAGGAATTTGGACTGGTGCGCATGGGCGGCACCATCGGCTGGATTCTCGCCGCCTGGCCGTTCACCTTCATCCTCGTGGATTGGCGCCAAGTGCAGGCGGCCAACGCGCACGGCTTCGTGGCCTGGCTCGGCGCCGTGCTCGGGTCCGGCCTCACCGGCGAAAAATTGAAAGCGGCGACGGCGTGGACTTACCTCGTGGCCGGCAGCGCGTCGCTGGCCTTGGCGGTTTTCAGTTTTGTGCTGCCGCCCACGCCGCCGAAAAAGGCCGGCGCGGGCGCGGCGGAGAAGCTGGCGTGGCTGGAGGCGCTCAAACTGTTGCAACACCCGTTTGTCCTCGTCCTCTGGCTGGTCACGTTGGTGGACTCGTTTGTGCAGAATTGTTATTTCAACTGGACCGGCAGTTTTCTCGGCGCCGCCAAAGCGTCCGGCGGCGTGGGCATTGCCGGCAACTGGATCATGCCGGTGATGAGCGTCGGGCAGATTGCGGAGATTTCCACCATGTTGGTACTCGGGGCGACCCTCGCGCGGCTGGGCTGGCGCGCGACCATGATCGTCGGGATTCTCGGCCAGGCGGTGCGATTCGCGGTGTATTCCTGCTTCCCACAGCACGCGTGGCTCATCATTGCCGTGCAGATTTTACACGGCATTTGCTATGCGTTTTTCTTCGCCACGGTTTACATTTTTGCCGAGGCCTATTTTCCCAAGGATGCCCGGGCCAGCGCGCAGGGTTTGTTCAATGTGATGATTCTCGGCGCGGGCGCGCTGCTGGCCAATTCCCTCTGTCCCTATCTCGGCCAGCAGGTGTTTGCCCAGGACGGCATCATCAATTTCCATCGTCTCTTCCTGGTGCCCATGACCTGCGGTTTAACTGCGGCCCTGGCCCTGGCGCTCTTTTTCCATCCGCCCAAGCTCACGGCGCCGCCGCCCGCCGGTCCTTGAACTTCGATCGTCCAAATCCCACCCCCGGCTGGTTCCACGCTTATTTTATGAAGCGCCCAAGGTGGCGACGACTTCCAGTTTCGCGCCTGGCTTCAAGGTCAGCCGGCCCGCAAAGGTGATCTCGATCCGGGTTCCCGTTTGGGCGGCTTGCGCGGCCACGCGGTTGGCCCCTTGCATTACCGTCACGCCCTTGAGTTGGGTGTTGGGGGCAAGTTCACAGGCAAGGGAGTTGAGTTCCAACTGCCCCAGCTTCATTTCGATCGCGTGGGTCTGCGAACCCGGTTGCCGCGACTGGCGGTAGCTGCCCCAACCCTCCGCCGCCGTGAAGGCGGCCTGGAAATTTTCCGGCGTCAGTCGCGGCGCAAAACCAAGGTGGCCGTTGGGGCCATGATATTCAAAACCGCACGCGGCGAGATAGACGCCGTAGCTGGCCATGCTGCGCACATAATGGTCGCCGCATTCAATTTCATTCCAGGGATTCCGCCGCGAAGCCTGATAGCGGTCATGCACGGCGCGGGTAATCGCCAAACCCTCCGTGATCATGCCCTCCCAAAGCATGTGGCCGGCGACCTGATATTCGAAGCCGTTCATGCACTCATCAAAGTAACCCGCCGCCCAGTCCGGCCCTTTGCCCTTGGCCTGCGCGTAATCCCAGTCGGTGCGCGGGAAAGAACACATCAGCAGCCCCGCCTCGCCGGGCATGGCATACCACCGCCCCGCTGGGTAATGCTTGCGATAGGGGCCAACATCGGGGGTGAAATTGTAGCGCCAGAGCGAACGCAAGGCGGTGCGCGTTTCCGGTTCCGGCAGCACGCGCGGCAGTCCGACCTGGAAGGCCCAACTCTGGCCCATCACCTGGTCAATCTCACAGCCCGTGCCCGAGTTGATCGCGTCCAGGTGTTTGGCATCCACCTTGTTCATGAAGTAATCATTGTCGAAGAGCTGGGTGACCAGGTTCTTCTGGCCGGTGGTGAAGAGCTTGCGGCAGCGGGTGGCGAAGGCCGGATCGCCCGCTTCCTTCGCCATGGCTTCGGCGGCCAGCAGCGCCGCCAAATATAGCCCGCTCAACCACGCCACCGGCCCGTACCAGTCGGTATCCAGCGTATTGTGCTGATTGCCCTTGATGAGACCGTCGCGGTCGGCATCCTTTGCCATGAGCCACTCGGTGGCTTTCTGGATGCGCGGCCAGTTGCGCAGGAGAAACGAGTTGTCCGCCGACATCTCGTGTTCGCGCAAGGCGCGCAGGATGGCTCCGGCTTGCGCATCAATCGCCGGAATGTTGTTAAACTCGCCGCGAAAATGAATCGCGCCATCGGGCTGCATGGCCAGGCCGAAATCCACTTTTTCGCGCGTCAAGCGTTCCAGCTCCGGAAACACGCGCGCCACCGCCTGCGCGTAATGCCAGACGTGGCCACAAGTCCCTTCGCAACACGCCACGCCTTCCCAACTGTAGAAGCGGCCGTTGCCCAACCGCTGACAGGTGGACGAGGCCAGGATCGAGGTGTTCAAAAACGTGCGATCCAGAAACCAATACGGCAGGGTCGAGTCATACCAGGTGTCGTGCCACAACCGGGTCTGGGAGGCGAGGCGGCTGAAATTATCGGCGACGAATTCCGCGACGGCCCGGGCGGACTTGAATTTTGTCGCGTAATACCGCCCCGGCGGCAAGCGGTTCAGCTTGAGATTTGGGAAATGCCACGTGAGCACAAACTTGATGGTGGCCGATTCACCCCGCCCAAGTTTGAATTTCCGCGCGAGCGAACCGACTAATTTTTGTCCGAACCTCTTTTGCGCCGGTTCGGCGGAGGGCGTCGGGGTGGAAAAAATTCCGGCGGGCACGCCGTCGGTTGGCAGCGAAGTGTTGGCGGTGTCGTCCGGCTGCGCGCCCAGCAGCGCCAGTCCCAGGGTGCCGAAATCCGCTTCGTCCGTCAGCGGCCCTTCGGCGTGCTGTGGGCGGTCGCTGAACACGATGTCGTCCACACTGATGTTGCCCCATTCGCCGGACCATTCGTCCACAATCACCAACTGCGCGGTCTGGCCGGCCCACTGGCCCACGTCCCAGCTCAGCGGCGCGAGGCGGTTGTTGTTCGCGCCCGTGGCGGAGAGCACGACTTTGTCGTCTATGACCAGATTCATGCACGTCTTGCCAGCGTGGCTGCCGCCACCGATGAGAAAATTGATGTAATTGCGCTCAATGCTGAACGGGCGGCTGGTGAGCCGGCCCGTGGCAGCGTCTTTCTCTGCCACCGAATTGCCAGGCGCGGAGGCGTGGCTGCTGACCAGCCGTTTGCCATGGGCGCCGACGTCGCCCTGGTAAGCCGGCATCTTGGCGGCCTCCACGGGCCCGTTGCCGAAGGCCGTGCCCGTCACCGACCAATTGCCATAGGTTTCGCTTTCAAAATCGTCGAACCCAATGTCCGGCCGGTTGCCCGGTGTGCCGGCGGGCAAACCCTCGGCGCTACAATCAAGCAAGAGAACATTGCTGCCGTGCACAATGCGATTGAGGCGCATTCCGTCGCGCCGTTGGGCGGTGTGCAGGCAGACCGCATTTTCGAGCCAGCCGGCCAGTTCGCCTTCCACCACCTCCGCGCCCGTGTTCTGAATCGTGAATTCAAAAATAGTCGCAGGCAGGGAAGAATCGTCGGCCTTCAAGGGAACGAAGGGCGAGAAGGCCTCGAGGCTGACCGAAAGCGGACAGGCTTCATCGGTATAGGTGACGTGGCCGATGGGATATTCGCCGTTGAAGGCAACTTCCTGCCAGTGCGCGGCATCCATCGCGCGCTCCTGCGGCTGGCCGCCGTTGAACACGCGCAGGGCAAAGCCCTGGTCCAACGGCGACGAGGGCTGCATGGGGTTGGCATAATGATCGGCGCCCGTGCTTGGTATGTGATTGAAAATGTCCCAGTGCCACAGCTTCCCGTCGCCGCCAAGATAAAGCTGGCCGGCACAAAGGCCGCCGACGGGCATCCCAATGTAACGCAACTCGCCGCGCGACTTGCGATAAATCGTGGGGATGCCGCGCTCGGAAAGGGACTTGATCCATTGGGGCGAAAGGGCCTTGTCCTCGGGAACGAGCTGCTTGAAATCCGCCCGCGTGAACGGCCCGGCCATGACCGCCTGCCACGGGCGAAACGCCAGCCAGGCCGCCGCGCCCGCGCCGGTCAGGCGCAAAAAATCGCGGCGGGCCAGGCCATTCGTAAGCGGTTGGTTTGCGGGGCCGCGTTCCCGCGGCGCACATTTGGGATGTGATTCAGCATTCATTTCAAATTTGTTTCCCGAGAGAACAGCGCACGAGTGGTTAATCGTCTCCGCCAGTGAACGCAAGCCATTTGACAGTCTCGGTGGCCGACGAACACGGTGTTCTCATTGGTTCAGTTGGATGCGGTAAAAACGTTTCCCGCCTCCCGCCAGATTGGCATCCGTAAAAGTGGTCGTGGTTCCCGCCGAGGCGGTGACGTTCGTCGCCAGCGGCAGCCAGTTGGCCGGGGCAAGCGAATCGCTATATTCGATGGCATAACTCTCTCCCGGCAGGCTGGCCCACGTTACTTGAAAATTGTTGGTGCCGGCATTCTTCACCAAGGTGCCCGGCTGAATGGTAAAGCCAGCCATGAATCCGGCGCCGCTGAATTGAACCACAAAATCCTGATTGGCTGGGATCGTCAGACGGGCGGACAAGGTCACGGTAATGCGGTTCCCGCTTTGACTCATCGCGGCCGCGACCGGCACGCCGTTCAGCGTCACGGTCATCGCTAGGACCGCCGCCGTGGCTGGAACGTCAAAGGCCAGCGAGTTCAACTGCAACTGGCCGTTCTTGATGGTGATCGTGTGCGTCTGCTGCGTCAAGCTGCGCTTCTGCGTGAAGCTGCCCCAGCCTTGGGCGGCGGTGAAGGCGGCCTTGAAATTTTCCGGCGTCAGTTTCGGGCTGAAAGCGAGGTAGCCTTTCGGCCCGTGATATTCATAACCGCACACGGCGATATGCGTGCCATAACTGGCCATGGCCCGGGCGTAGTGGTCGCCGCACTCGATTTCATTGTAGGGATTTCGCTTCGACGCGGCGTAGCGGTCGTGAACGGCGCGCGTCACCGCCAGACCGTCCTGCAACAGGCCCTGCCAGATCATGTGACTCGCCACCTCATGCTCGAAGCCGGACATGACCTCGTTGAAATAACTCGCCACCACCCCGCTCGAAGGCTTCGGGTTGGCCGGGTCGGGAAACGTACACATCACCAGGCCCGCCTCGCCGGGATCACTGAAAACCCGCCCGCCGGAGACGGGATTCGACGCATTGGTGCGGAAACCGGCGGCATCGGGCGCAAAATTATATGTCCACAAGTGCGCCAGTGCGCTCAAGGTTTGGGTCTGGTTCAGCCACTGGCCAAGACCAACTTGAAAAGCCCAGCTCTGGCCGAAGACCTGGTCAATCTCGCAGCCGGTGTTGGTCCCGATATTTTTGCCGCTGTCGTCGGCAATCTGGATGAAGTATTCGTTGTTGTAGAAAAGCTGGTTTTGGAGGTAGGCCGCGCCGGCTTGGGCGATGGTGCCGAGCTGCGTGGCAAAAGCGGTGTCGCCCATCTCCGTCGCCATCGCCTGGCACGCCTTGCACGCCGCGAGGTAAAGCCCGCTCAACCAGGCGATCTTGCCATACCAGGACGCATCGAGCGTATTGGCTTGGGCGCCTTGCAAAATGCCGTCGGCATCCAGATCCAAGCCGATGAGCCATTGCATGGCTTTCTTAAGGTTCGCCCAGTTGGCCGTGAGAAACGTGCTGTCCGCCGACATCTGGTGGTCGCGATACGCGCGCAAGATGACCCCGGCCTGGCCATCCACGGCCCCGGACATGTTATTCTCCGCCCGGAAACCAATCTGCCCCGTGCTGGAATTGAAGGCGATGCCCAAATCCACATACTGGCGCAAATATTTCTCGATGGCCGGGAATATTCTGCCCATCGCCTGGCCATATTGCCAGACGTGCGTGCAGGTGCCGGGACAACAATACATTCCCTCCCAGCCCCAAAACCGGCCGCTGCTGAAGCGATGCGACGTGGACGTGGCCAGCGTGGAGGTGTTGGCAAAGGTGCGGTCGAGCAGCCAATACGGCAGCGTGGAATCATACCAGGTGTCGCGCCACAACTTCGTCTGCGGGCCCAGGAGCGTCGCGTAATTCGCCGCGACGTAGGCGGCAACGGCGGCGGCGTCGGCAAACAGTGTGCTGTAATACCGCTGGAGCGAACTGAGGTTCTGGATGCTCGTCCAGCCACTGCCGTTCACGGTGGCATTGTTGTTTTGGACACTGGGAAAATTCCAACCGATGACAAAGGTTACCGTCGCCGACGCGCCCGGCGCCAGCGTCAATGGCCGGCCCAAAGCCATCACCAGCGGACTGCCGGAATTGAGCGTTTGCGTCACATCGGCGGATTTGTTCGCGGCCAGGCTGTTGAACAGATCGGCCAGCGTGTCGGTGGGCGTATTCAGCGAGACTTGGTCGCCCGCCAGAGGATTCAGCAGCGAGAGGCTCATGGTGCCATAATCCACGGCGTTGGCGGGTTGCACCCAACCTCCCGGCGGGGTGTCGCTGAAGACGATGTAATCAATGCCGATGTTGCCCCAACCGCCGGTGGCGCTGTCCACGATTTGCAGATAAGCCGTCTGCCCGGCCCACGGCCGCACATCCCAACTGGCCTGGGTGTAGGTGCTGGTGTTGGATCCGGTGGCGGTGCGGACGACCTGTCCGCCGACGATCAGGTTCATGCAGGTCTGACCGGCATGGTTTCCGCCGCAGATCAGGAAATTGATGCAATTGCGGGAAATCGTGAAGGTGGGACTGGTCAGCGTGCCGGTGGCGCTGTCACGCGTGACATTGTCAGCACTTTCCGTGGCGGCGGTGGACGGAGTCTGCGGCGGAGCGGAGGCGTGGGAATTGACCACGTAACGGCCATGGAATCCAGCCAAAGTCTGATAAAGCGAGGAAGGATAATTCGTCGTGTCCACGGGACCGCTGCCAAACGCCGTGCCCGCCGCCACCCACGGCGCATAAGTGGTGCGCTCAAAGTCATCGAACACAATGTCCGCATTAACATTGGCCATGGTGATGTAATCCACACCGATGTTGCCCCAGCCGCTGGTATAGTTATCCACCACCTGAAAATAAACCCGCTGTCCCACCCAGGCCGACACATTCCAGCTTTGCTGGGTGTACGTGTTGGAGTTGGCTCCGGTGGCCGACAGCAATACCGAGTTGTTGGACGCCAGGCAAAGATTGAAGCAGGTCTGGCCGGCATGATTGCCGCCGGAAAGGAGAAAATTGATCTGGTTGTAGTTCAGGGTGAAGGCCGGACTGGTGAGCGTGCCGGTGGCCGAGTCACGCTTGGTAATATCGGCCGACTGGGTGGCCGCAGTGGAGGGCGTTTGCGGCGGCGCCGAGGCATGCGAGTTGATCACATAACGCCCGTGAAATCCGGCCAGGGTCTGATAAAGCGAGGAAGGATAATTCGTCGTGTCCACCGGAGCACTGCCGAACGCCGTGCCGGTGGTCACCCAGGATTGCCCGGTGTAAGCATTCAGAAAAGTGCCGCTCTCGAAATCCTCGAAGACCACCGGGGTTGCCGCCGTTCCCGGCGACACGCTGCCGACCATCGCCGTGTGATCCGACGCGAATACGGCATGATTGAGCAGCGTGCCGTTCACCCCCGAGGTAAAGCCGCAAACCGCGTTTTGCAGCCAGCCGGCGAGCTCCACCGTCACCGGACTGGCGCTGGTGTTTTTCAGGGTGAACTCCATGACCGTGGCCGGAATGCCGGAATCATCTGCATCGAGCGGGATGAACGGAGAAAAGGCCTGAAGCTGCGCGGTCACCGGACAGGACGGGTCGGCGTAAATCACCACGCCAATCGGATACTGGCCGGTAAAACTGACATTTGCAAAACCGCTGGCGTCGAGCTTGAAATACTGCGGGTTCGCGCCGTTCCCGATTTTGAGTGCGAACCCCTGCTGCACCGGCGGTGAACTGCTGTCGAACGGCGAGTCGTAGTTGACTCCCCCGAGCATGGCGCTGGTCGGCGAGTTGAAAATGTCCCAAAACCACAACCGCCCGTCGCCCCGGAGATAAAGCTGGCCGCAGCAAATGCCGCCCACCGGCATGCCAATGCGGTTTAACTCCGCCGTCGCCGTCACCACGGTGGGGGTGCCGCGCGCGAAGAGCGAGGCGACCCAGTTTGGATCCAGATTTTTGTTGGCGGGAATGAGCGTATAATTGAAGTCGGCCGCCATGAGCTGGCGCGGGGTGAGGAACAAGGAACCGCCCGCCAGCGACGCGGCTCCGCTCAAGCCCAGCAGCTTGAGGAAGTCGCGGCGGCCCAAATGGCCCTGGAAACCCTGGGAATTACCGCCCGGAACCGAGGGGTGATTCCACTTGCGTTTTTGGCTGCTCATGAACAATAGACTCCTCTTGATTCTACCTCATTAGGTTCTTGGCGCAACCTCTGCCACCCGCCGGCCAGCAATTCTCATTTTGGCCCGGAGCGCGGCTGTGTCGTCCCGACCAGCCGCAGCATGCCTCCGGATTTCCCGCCCTTCGGAGACTGTTTAGCCGCTGCGGCTGGTCTTCGACCCAGCCGTGCTCCTCAAAATGAGAATTGCTGCCCGCTGGCAGCCGCAACCACGCCGCCAACCTGGCGATGAGGACGATGACGATCAGCATTTCAATCCGGGTCAAGGCGCGCTTGGAACCTGCGCTTGGCATGACGATTTTCATTTCTGTTTTGCGCCGATCAGGACGAGATAGACAAACCTCACTGATCGCCCGCTCGCTGGAGCGGATCCCAGTATCGGGAATTTTTCAATTGATCGCTCTTCTGCGGATTGATATTCACGTCCTTGCGCGCTTCGGAGTGGCTGTCGGCAAACACCACCACCCCCAAGCTGCTGGTGAGGTTTTTGGCGCTTGACCCGCCGTGCCGGCAGGCAATGCCCTCATAGCCAGGGTCGGATCCATCCATCACCGCGGTTGGCCAGTAGGAACTCATGCTCCACCAACCCTCGGAGTCGCCGATCACCAAGCAATCACAGGGTTTGCGAATGGTGGAGCGCTTAACACCAAATTGCGTCGAATAGGTGAATGGGCCGACGGAAACTGTGCTTGGCGCCTGAACCGAAGGCGCCGGGTAGAACAGAAAATACACATTTGCCGAATACCCAATGCGGTCGCCCGGGTTGTTGGCCCCGATCCAACTCCAGGCGAAGTTGGGAGTATATTGATTGCGGACTCCCTGCAACACCGGGCAATGAAAGAGGTTGGAATTGCCGGCCGCATACTTGGCCAGATAATTGCCCCACCAATCATCCATTGGCGGCAGCAGGGTCGGCTCCTGTTGGCGACAGGCCGGAAAGACATCATTGAATTCATCCGTGTAGAGTTGCACGAAAAGACCGACTTGCTTGAGGTTGTTCAAACAGGAAATTGTCCTGGCCTTCTCCTTCGCCCTGGCCAAGGCTGGCAGCAGCATCGCGGCGAGAATCGCAATAATGGCAATCACCACCAGCAGTTCAATCAAGGTGAAGCCGGCCTTCCGCCGTTGGTGACCGAACGATGTCTTGCTAGTTGTTATCTTCATGTCAGAAATTATCTTTCATTTTCAAGTCGGGAGGAGGCGGCCACCTTATGACCGCCTCCACCCATGTCCTACAAGTTCAAACCCCGCGCTTTGGCTCACTGCTGGAGGCGCAGGAACAAGCTCGGCGTGCCCGGACTCACCGTGTTGGTGTAGCTGAAGCTGCCGCCGCCACCAAATACGTTGGTCACCACCGGCGCCCAGACCACCGGCGGGGTCAGGTTCGTCGCGCTCTCGACCGCATAGCTGTTGCCCGCCACGCCACCCGTGCCACTCAACACCAGCTTCCCGGCCCCCGCCGAATTCAAGCCGGCCGGGTTGATGCTCACCTGCGCCGGCGCGAGCACCGTAAAGGGAACCTGCGCTGAGGGCGAGCCGTTCACCACCGTGGCGTTCCACGTGCTGGCCAGCGCGCCCGGCACGAAACTCACCGAGATGCTCGTGTCGTTGTTGAACATGAACGGGTAGCTGGCTCCCGCCGCCGCCGTCACGTTGGTCAGCCACACCGCCGTCGCGCCGGTGAACCCGCTGCCCGTCAGATTGAGCGTCACCGGATAGCTTGAGCCGGTCACCGGATTGGGGGACACGCTCGTCAGCGTCGGGCCGCTCGGCGCGGTGATAACACTCAACACGCCATTGGTGAAGCGGAAGGCCAGCCCCGCGCCCGGGCTGCCTGCGATGCTGCCAAAGTTGCTGGCACTGGTTGCCCCCGCGCCGCTGAAGAGGGCAAAGGTCTGGCCGAGGGTGAACGAGTCGGACGGCACGATCTGAAGCACTCCGCCGTAGGTGGCCGAACCGCCCAGCGCCACGCTGTTATTGGCCGGCGTGCTGCCGTTCACGGCAAATACGTTGGTGGACCCGGCGTTCAGCACGAGGTTGCCGCTGATGGTCAACGTCCCCACGCCGCTCGGGTCAGGCGAAAGCGTGCCGCCAGCGTTGTTCGTGACCGCGCCGGTGATGGTGCCATTGCCGCCCAAAGTGCCACCCGCCACCAAAACGCCGCCGCTGCCGAGCGAACCGTTCACCAGCAGCGTGCCGTTGCTCACGGTCGTCAACCCACGATAGGTATTGGCTGCGTCCAACTCCATCGTGCCGGCTCCGAGCTTGACAATCCCGTTGGTTGAACTGTTGCCAGCGGCGTCAAGTTTGCCGTCCGTCAGCGGCGCCGCAATCAGCAACCCGGTTCCCGATGCGCCAGGCTCAACATCGAACGTGGTTACGCTGTTGACCACATTGGCGCCCACCTGAATCCCGGTCCAGGCATTGACCGGCGCGCCGGCCACCACGATGTAATTTGTGAGCGCGCCCGATGACGTCACCAAGTTCCTAAGTTGGTAGGCTTGATAATTAGTGTTCACGCCGCCGTAAACGACCAGGGATCCGCCATTGGTCAGCAGGAGGCTTGGGAAGGAGTTGTAGTAACAGGCAGTGTTGGCGGCGTTGACGTTGTTAACCACCCCACCGTTGATCTGCACCGCAGCCGCCGGGGTTGACAGGTTGTTCCCCAGAATGTCGTTGTTGGCGAAGGACAGGCTCGCGCCGCTGCCCACCACGATCTGTCGGCCAGCCGCCTGCGGATTGCCCAGCGAGCCGGTGACGGGGTTCAGCCCGCCGGTAGTCCCGCTGGCAATCAACGCGCCCGCGCTGACGGTCACGTTGCCCGTGTAGCTGCTGGATTTGCTGGACAACGTCAGGACGCCGGCGGTGTTTGACATGCTAAGCGCACCGGTGCCGAAAATGGGGCCGCTGAAGGTCTGGTTGGCGCTGCTGTTATTGATGAGCGCGCCGTAGTTCTGGATGGCAGCGGTGTACCAGCCACTCCCATAGACATTTCCCAATGTTCCGGGGTCGCCAATGACCAGCGTGCTGTTGGTGCCAATGGTCGTCCCCCCCGCATAGCTGTTCACCGCCGACAAGGTCAGCGTGTTGGTGCCCGCCAGCGTTAAGCCCGCTCCGCCGTTGTCCGACACCGGGCCGCTGAGGACGAGGTTCCCCGCAGCGGCGTTGAGGGTCTGCGGCGCGTTCAAGACCACCGGCATGGCCAGGGTCTGCACGTTGGTGGATTGATTGGTGATCCCGGTGGATAACGTGAGCGGATAGTTGTTGGCACTGGCGAGGAGGAAGGCGCCCGCATTGGTGCTGAAGCTCACGGCGCCAAGATTATAGCCGGCGTCCATGTTGTTGGTGATCTGGGTCAGCCCCGCAAACAAGACATTGTCGCTATCCAAGGGAGGCTGGTTGTTGATCCAGTTGCCGGCCGTGCTCCAATTAGTGTCCGAACCGACGCCCGTCCATATCTCCGTCCCGGGCACAATGGTCACATAGGTGCTGCCCACGGCTTCGTCGCCCGGGCTGTCATAAGCGTCCACCGCCAGCGCCGCGCTCCCGAGCGAAACCCCGAGGCTCACCGTCACGGTGTTGGTGTAAAGCGCCGTGCCATTGGAAGCCACCAACGACACCGACCCCGCGCCGATGGCACTCGCGTCCAGATTGACAGAGGAGATCGGATAAGTGCCCGCGGTCACATTGGCCGTGACGGTCGTGTTCTGTCCGCGCGCCAAGGTGGACGGACTGGCGGTGACCGAACTCACCACGGGCAGCGTGGTTTGATTGTATTGGAGGACGATATTGTTGCCGCTGGCAGCCAGGCTGAAATTGGCATAATTGGCCGGCACTGGGCTGTCAAACACCAGCGTCGGCGTGGTGGCCATGCTCGCGGATCCGTTCACCGCGAACAGAACATAGTCGCCGTTGGTGTCCAACTTCGCCGTGCTGCCAGCCACGATATGAATGGCCGTGCCGCTGGAAAGTGTCAAGGTCCCACCCACCGTAACTTGGTCGTTTCCGGTGGCGTAACTGCCGTTGTTGACATCAAAGTAAACCGACCCGCCGCTGCCCAGGTTGAGGTCGTTGTTAAAAGCAAGCGTTCCCACCACCCCGGCGCCGCCCGGAAAGATCTTGGAACCAGCCGAAGCCGGCGTGGCCACCGACCCGTTGACCGTGCCGGAGCCTTGCAAGATTTGGTTGTTGCCCAGGGTGAAGGACGACGGTTGTGAAACGTCAAACGTCGCGCCGTTGGACACGGTAATGCTCGCCGAGTTGGGAAGCGTCGCGCTCGATCCCAACGCCAGCGTGCCAACCTGGATGATGGTCGGGCCGGTGTAGGTGTTCGCGCCGGAGAGGGTCAGCGTGCCGGTGCCGGCCGAGTTGGTGACCGTCAATCCGCCATCGGCCACCGCCCCCAAGGCGCTGGCATGCACTAACCCGTTAGTAATGGTGATCGCATAACCGGCAGCATCAATCGTTCCCCCGTTCGTGCTAACATTCAGATTCAAGCCGCTGCCCGCAGCGAACAAGGCGTTGTTGTTCAAGGCTTGGAGGGTTCCGCCATTGAAGTAAAAATTCATGGTGCCCAAGGCGGCATTGTTGTAAATCTCCCCCAAAGCCAATGTGCCGCCGTTGAGATTCACCGTGGCCGTGCCGGTGTTAAACCAAAGCACGTTGGTGCCGTTGCCGCTGATTGAGGCCGTCACCCCCGCCGTGCCCACATTCAGCGTGCCGCCATTCACATTGAGCGTGCTCGTTGCGGTCGCATTGTTGGCGGCCATCAGAATGCGGCCGGGCACGTTCAGGGTGCCGCCGTTGACCGTCAACGTGCCATTTGCCGTGGCGGCATTGCAGCCCAGTCGAATGCTCGCCGCGCCATCGGTGTCCGCCGCCGTCGGGGCCAGGGTCAGCGTGCCAGACACCACCACTACGGCCCCGGTGTAGGCGCCATCGCCGATCAAGACTGAATTGCCATAACCGCCGCCGGAAAAGGTGACCGTCTTTCCAGCTCCCGGATTGATGACGGCGGTTCCGCCATTGGCAACCAACATATTTCCTGAGGTGCTGCCGCTGGTAAAAGCGTTATTGAGGTTCAACACCCCGTTACTGATCGCAGTGGCGCCCAGGTACGTATTCAGCCCGGACAACGTGGAGGTTCCCGTGCTGTTGTGGGTGAACGTGACGCCCGGACCCGCAATCACCCCGGAAGCCGCCTCGTTGATCACGGCGTTGCTGTTGACGGTGATGCTGGAGCCGGTTTCCTGCCCGGTGAGGTTTAAGGTGCCGGCGCTGATCGTGGTTGCGCCAGTGTAGCTGTTCGCCGCCGAAAGCGTCTGCGCGCCTCCGCCCTGCTTGACCACCGCGCCGCTGCCGCTGATGGCATAGCCGGCGTTGTCGCTGCCATACCGGTTGAATATCAGCGTGCCTTTATTCGTCACGCTGCTGGTGCTGGCAATGGTGGCGTCATCGCCGCTGGTGCCATCCCCCAGTTGCAGCGTGCCGGCGTTGATGACCGTCGCGCCGCTATACGTATGCGCGCCGCCCGCCAGGATGACCGTGCCGCCGCCGTTCAAAGTCAGGCTCCCGCTGCCGCCGATGACATTGGCGCCACTGGCAGTGAGCGTGTAATTCTTGCTGCTGTTGTAGAAAACCACGCTGCCCGGCGTCACAGCGGCTTGGAGCAACACCGTGTTGGTGCTGGCCGAGTCATCAAACCTCGCGCCGTCATTTTGGGCGTAGCTGCCCGCCGGCGAGTTGGCCGCCGCTTTGCCAAGCCAGTTCGTGGTGGTGGCGATATCCCAATACGTCGGATTGTTGGCGGCGTTGCCGGCCCAAATATCGGGCGCCGTATCCACGACATACACCAGCGTGGTGCCATTCAACGCGAGATGCCCCGTGACATTAGCCGGCTGTGCGCCCAGGGTGTAACCGACGGTACTGCCGGCATTGGCCAGCAACGGAAAACCAGTGCCGACACCAATCAAGCCTACAAAGCTGTTGACATTGATGGTCACGCCGGAAACCGTCCCGATGGGCGACGCCGGCGCGAGCGGCGCGATGGTGGTGCCCAAATTCGTCACGTTGTTGAACGTCAAGGTGCAGGGATTGGCCAGCGACAGCGTGGCCGGCGCCCATTGACTGGCGCCCGCGGCGGTCAACATCAACGTGCCATAGTTGGTGACCACCCCAGTATTGGAGGGCAAGGACGACACCACCAAGGTGCCGTTGCTGATGGTTGTCCCGCCGCTGTAACTGAGGGCACCGGCGGAGAGGGTCAGTGTGCCACTGCCGGTCTTGGTCAAGCCGCCCGCGCCGCTGAGCGCAGCGCTGACCGTGAGGTTATTCGCGCCCGAATTGATCGTCCCACCGCCGCTCTGCACGTTGACTGTCAAGTGCGAGGCGGCGGCGAGGAATGAGTTGGAAGCGTTCAAACCGGCGGCCAATGTGCCGCCATTCAGGTTGATCGTCTCCGTGCCGGAGGTGCCGGTCTGGATCTGGCCGACCGTGAGCATGCCACCACTGCCAACCGTCAAGGTCGCCACACCCGTGTTCCCGGTCGTGTCGCCAATGCCGCCGTCCATGAACAAAATGCCGTTGGTGGCGGCGTTGCCGCCGCCAATCGTGACGGACCCGTTGTTCGTAATGGTGAGCGCTGACGTCGAGGTGAGGCCTTGCACAGTGTTATAGTGGCCACCCATTTTCAACCAGGTGCCGACATTGAGGTTGCCGCCGTTGACCACGATGGTTCCGTTGGCGTTGGCGGTGTTGTTGCCAATGTTCAACCAGCCGTTTCCGGTGCCAATTGTGGATTTGGTGAAGTTCATGGTGCTGCCGTTGAGGGTCAAAACGGAGGTATAGGCCCCGACTGCCACGTAATTCATGTTGCCGTTATTATCGCCACCGAAGCTCATTGAGCCGCTGCCCGCGACCGTCAGCGAACCACTTGTGGTACTGGCCAGCAGCAGCCGCTGATTGGTAATGAACGCCCCGCCGGTCCCATTGGTGATGGTGCCGGTGAACTGGTTGTTGCCGGCCTCGCTTCCGTTGTTGCAGGTGAGCGTGCCGTTTTGCAGCGTGCTGCCGCCTTGCAGCGTGGTCACTCCCGTGGTGGCCAGACTCTGGCCGCCCAAGTCAAGCTTCGCGCCATTGGCAACGGTGATGGCGCCGGCGGATGGCAGGGACGACGCGCCAGCAAATTGCAAAGTGCCGGCCTTGACCGTTGTGGTGCCTGTGTAAGTGTTGAGGCCGGAGAGCGTCAGCATGCCCGCGCCGGCCGTCGCCAGCCCCGCCGTGCCGCTGAGCGCGGAACTGATGGTGGCATTCACATTGGCGGTGATGGTCGGGGTGGTGCCGCCAAGCGACAAGGCGGTGCCGCCGCTCACGATGTAGCCGGCCGGGGCGTTAAAAGTGATGCCGTTGAGGGTAATCGTGCCGCTGACGGTGATGGTGCCCGCCGTTCCCCCGTTGCCAATGATGGCAACGGACGTCGTCGTGTTGGGCCATACCGCGTCCGTGCCGCTGTTATACCAGTTGGCGGTGACAGTGTCCCAGGTGCCGCTGCCATCCGTTGCGCCATTTCCCGCGTTGGCATCACTATCCCAGGTTAGTTGGGCCGCCGCCGGCAACGGCGCGAGGGCGGCCACGCAGGCCAGCAAGCTGGCGAGCGCCAGCTTAAGGGATTTGGAATTATTTTTCATGCGTTTTTTGGTTGTTGGCGGGTGTTTTTAGTTTGTGTTTTGTTGCTTGGTTATTTTCCCATCTCCTTGGTTTTAGCGGCGGCGCCAATTACCGGCGGAAGATGAAAATCGCTGAATTCCCGTCCACTGCTTGGCCATGCACACGCGGCCAAAGGGCGGTTCGGAGGAGTTCTCACCCAATTGAGCGCAAGCTGTTTCGCGCTGGCCGAATCGGCTCACAAGTTGGGAATTCATATTCCCCACCCTAACACGTTCCCACGCGCGTGTAACTAGACAAAACTGTCTATCCAAGGTGCGGTAACTTCGGAACCCGAACCTGCCGCTTGGTTGAAAGTCAGGACCGATCCGGGGTTTCGGATGGCAGAGGCGGCCGGCGTGGGAGTTTCATGGGCCGCTGGCTGGCGCCTCGCAGCGGTTGGCGATGGCGGTTGGTTTGGGAATTCAGAGCTGATGGTATTTTGCCACCGCCTGGCTGCGAGATTGCACGTGCAGTTTCTGATAGATGCGCGCCACGTGGGCATGCACGGTCGCGTAGGCAATGTTGAGCTTGTCCGCAACCTCCTTGTAGAGATAGCCCTTGGACAGCAATTCCAGCACCGCGACCTCGCGGGACGTGAGTTCCTCCTGCGCGCTGCCCGCCGTCTTGTTCGGCCGCCGGAACGATTGAATCACTTTGCGGGCAATGTTGCCGGTCATCGGCGCGCCGCCGGATTGAACATCGTTGACGGCGGCGACCAATTCCGCCGCCCGCGCAGGCTTGAGCAGATAGCCGCTGGCGCCCGCTTCCAGGGAATGAAAAATCGCCTCCGTATCATCATGCACCGTCAACATGATGAGCTTGGTGTTCGGTGATTGTTCTGCAACCTGACGCACAAAGTCCACCCCATCCATCCCTGGCAGGTTGATGTCCACCAAAATCACGTCCGGAAAACCGCCCGCCAAACCAGCCAGCGTGTCCTCGGCTGATCCATAGTCACCCACACATTTGAGGCCCCGCTCCATCTGCAGAATGCCCGCCAGACTGCGGCGGACAGCGGCATCGTCCTCAACGATGGCAACTTTGATGGGCATGATGTCCATTTCGATTACGGCATTGTGCCGGAAACCGCAACTCAAAAACAGTCAGCAATTCTCATTTTGAGGAGCGCGGCTGGGTCGAAGACCAGCCGCAGCGGCTAAACAGTCTCCGAAGGGCGGGAAATCCGGAGGCA
>Ga0316217_10002501_pt1 | contig 22039 bp, 8 predicted proteins | sample 1anoAmetaG_FD_203633 | JGI IMG/M metagenome (GOLD analysis project Ga0316217, IMG submission 203633) | Freshwater microbial communities from Trout Bog Lake, Wisconsin, USA - 1anoA | ecosystem: Environmental > Aquatic > Freshwater > Lake > Hypolimnion/Profundal zone | place: USA: Wisconsin...
CTTCACCAGCGTATTTCAACATTTTCCCGGGCGGTTGTCTAGCAATTTCTTTTCCCCTCTGTCCGTCGGCTTTATTTCGCTGCCAGCCAAACGCCCTGAGCCCAGGTCTACCTGTTTGAGATTGCTCTTGCACTTGAGTTCTTGCGCCCTCTGCTTGGCGCTGGCCAAAGCAGGCAGCAGCAGCGCCGCCAGGATGGCAATGATCGCGATAACGACCAGCAGCTCGATCAGCGTGAAGCCTGCCGGCACTCTTGAATAACGTGAATGGTTTTGCATATCGTGAAAGCGCCACTGTGTTGGCGACAGGGACTCGACTCCCTGCCGCCAACAATTTTTGCCCCAATGGTTAATTGAACTACGTTCTAATTCATTATGATTTCCATTGAATCACAGCGTGACATGAGGCGTCTTAATTCCGAAGTCTGTAAAAGGCGGCCGCGTTGGTCATCGGAACTGAATAAGACGGCGGCGAGGGAGAATTGGGATCATCGGTATAAGGTCCCGTCACGGCATTGGCATCTTGCAAGGTGCCAAGCAGCCAAGTGATGAGCACATTGCCCGGCGTGTTGGGATCGGGCACAGCGCTGAGGGGCAACGCATTCAGACTGCCTACGCCCGCCACATAAAGATTGGTGATGGTCTGCGCCGACAAGGCCTGATAAAACACAGCCACGTCATTGAAGCGCGCGTCGCTGGTTTCGTAGTATCCGGCATTTTCAGAAGAGGAGAAGGTGGTCCGGCCCAGAGCGAGAGTGGCGAGCGACGTGCCACTGGGAATGTTTTGGCCATTGATGGCTGAGCTATAAGTGACGCTATTCAGGCCACTTTCGGAAATCGCACCCAGGTACAACGTGGCATTGGTGTCCGCAGTGATTGAATTGGCGATATCATCCTGGCTCAGATTGGTGGTGACCACCAGCGCCACAAAGGTCCATTCCGCCGAGGGAATGACTAAGCCGGAGCCGGTAACGGCGGTGGATCCCCACTGATAATCCAGCTCGTTGCCACCACTGGTATACAGGCCGAAACCGTCGGAGGTGTCGGATGGCTCAGTGTAAATCAAGCCAACGCCACTTGAGGCCACGGTTGGCGTATAAACCCATCCACACAGGGTCATGCCCGTGTTGCTGTAAGCGGGCAGCGCCGGCATGTTTAATTTGCAAGGTAGATCATGCTGGACTTCAATGGCGGTATTCTTGGCCGGAAAGCCGGGATACCATGGGCTGGCCGGACCACCATCAAACAACATGTCTGCCGTGTTCAGCGCCTGGCCGTCGTAGCCGTTGGCATATTCCGACACCAGGAAGTTGTTGGCATTGGTCGGCTCATTGACCAGCCACAATGCGTAGGGGGCGTTGGTGAATACGGTCTGGGCATAACTGCCCGGGGTGACCGGCATCACGGTAATCACGCCGGCGGCCGAATTGATGCCGCCGACGGCATTGGTGATCGAGCAGACGAACCTGGCGCCGTTGGCCTGCATGCCAACGTTGGTGAGGGTAAAAGAAGCATTGGTGGCGCCGGGAATCACCACATTGTTGGAACGCCACAAATAAGTGAAGGTATCCGGAACGCCGGAGGCGGCCACGGAGAAAATCCGGTTGGCTCCCGCAAAAGTGCTGCCCGAATCGGGCTGCAGGACGATTTGCGGCGCGGACGGAGGACTGGCCACTGTCGGGTATCCAAACCATCGGACTGCCATCAATTGATTCGAGCTCAGTATCCCATTATAGACTCGCACATCGCTAATCTGGCCGCTGCTGAGGCCGCGCGGTCCGCCCACGGCGCAGCCGGCCAGTATCAGGCTCGCGTTGGTGGTGAGGGGAATGCCGCCGAGATTTTCAGTGCCCACAAAAGGATCTATGCCCGGGGTTCCCGTGAGTGTGCTCGCATTCGTGGAAGCCAGCCACACGGTAAAATTATTTCCAGTCACCAGGCCGTTGTAGGTGACGGCCTCAAAATACCAGGTTTGGCCATCGTAAAGAAAGCCGCCGGTGAAATTAGGATCACCCGTGATGGTGACCTGTGGATTTGCGCCGCCGGCGGCATTGGCAATACCATCCTGAAATTGGGTGGCTGCGGTGGCGCCAGAGCCATTGAGGGCAGCGCCGATGCCGCTATGGTTTCCAACCGGCCCTTTCCCCCCTTCATCGTAATTCACCGAGGCGCCGATTTGAACCTCGCGCGCCAGTGATTCGGATCCGGCGTATTGAACCCAGTACGTGACGGTGAACTGGTAAAGCGTCCCCAAGACGAGGCTGCTGTTGGTGGCGACGGCCGAGTTGCCGCCGTTATAACCCTGGCCGTTCAGAACCAACGCGCCGCCCGGTCCGCCGGGCGGGCCGTAATTCGCGTTGGCGAAGAAAATGAGGCCCGGTGTGATGGCATCCCCGGATACGTTTAGCAAACCCATTTGACCGGTACCCGGCACGGCCGCCACGGTGGGGGTGGAACTGACGGCGGTGTCCGTAGCATTTGTAAAGTCCCATTGATACAGAAGTTGGGCGTTAGCCGTGAGGCCAGTGGCAAGCCATAAAAGGGCGGCGGCGGTTGTGAGTTTTTTCATATTTGTGGTTTTTGAGTTTTCGTACATCAGCTGGGTGGGGTGCCTTGCGGCAAGCAAAGCGAAACATTGCCTGCAACACTCGATTCCACATGGCTGATGAATAGAATATATTTAACCCCATCCAAACCGTCATGTCGTAGAAGTCATTGACACCTCACCCTCTGATTGGACTTTCAAATGCGTTTCGGGCACTCAAAAAAGTGGAGCAGAAGATTCTGTCAGGCCCCAAGCCGCCCCAAGCAGGTGTCAATCCAAGCCATGCGACCAGGCCAATAACGTATCCAATTAGGAGCCGGCGGGAGCCAGCCGGTAGCTGCTTCCTTGCTTCGTGGCAAAAGTGTACACTTCACCCTGCCGGCCTGTCGGCGCAACCTGACCCTGTTCATCGGTCACTACCAGTCCTTGACCAGGCCACGGATTGACCACCACGCAAAACTTTCCGGCTTCACTGCGAATTTTAACTCCGCTGATGAGTCCGTTGTGGAAGGAGCCGGAAACAAGAAACGCGCCTTCGGTGCGAAAATCTTCGAAGACCAGGTTTTTCCAGCGCTTCGGCACGGCGGGAAAAATTCGAATCACGCCGCCCCAACTTTGCAGCAGCAGGTAATCAATGCTTTCCACGCCGGAAAGCGGAGTCTCCACGACCTCGCCGCCGCCTTCCCAATACATCGTGTTCGGTTTGAGCCGCGGCTTTAATTTATCAAGCGTGGCAAGCGCACGGTCACCCTCGCCGAGCGTGGCGAACATGGCGCATCCGCCCGTGAACGTGTAGCCGGCCTGGCCGCCCTGCAAATCCTGCCACCGGTTGACGGAGCGCGCGATGAGGTCGCGTTCCTGGTCGCCCTGTTCCGGAGTCATCGTGTGATACGGATAAATCGCCAGGAGATGCGAATAATGCCGGTGGCTCATGTCGAAGCCTTGGTCGGCGTCAATGCGCAAACCATGCTCGTCCGTCGGATAAGCCGCCAAATGATCCAGCGTTTCGCGCCACACGTTGGTTTGCGGATCGTTGAGGGCCAGTTCTGTGTTCATCGCGAGAAGTGTTTCCAACACCCAGCGCGTGGACATCAGGGCGTAATTCGCGTCTCGATGCAGCGTATCGCTGTATTCCGGCGAGCGCGAAGGCGTCATGTGCCACACGCCGTTGGTGTCTTTTTGGAGTTGTGATTGCAGAAACGCGGCGCTGTCCTTCAGCATCGGAAAGAGCGTGCGGCCGATGGTGTCATCAGCGGAATACCGCCAATATTTCCAATAACATTGCAAAACCCACGGCAGGTTGCCGTATTCATTGCCCCACGAACCGCGGCCATCCTGGGTGGTGGCGCGGCCGATGGTGATGCCCGGATTGGGCCGGGCGTTTTCATGCAGGGCTCCGGATTTGTAGATCCGATTCACGCCGTTGATCAGAGATTTGCCGGCGTCGAGTTTGTTGGCGCTGAACATCGGATAGTAGGATAACTGAACATTCAAGTTCCACCAAATAGCCGCCCAGCCACTGTCCCATAGCCACGGGCCTTGCGTGTCAATGATCAAGTCGGAGGTTTCCGAAGACGCACTGCCGAATTTGTAAATCTGGCGCCACCAGAATTTCTGCCAATAAGGATCGTCGGGGACTTCAAGGTAGCTGCTCTGCAAATACCGGTGCCACCACTGCCGATGCGAGCGCGTCAAGGCCGCGCCGCCTTCGTTCACGGCGGCCTCGACCCGATCAACGGCGTCTTTGGCGGCGTTGGCGGCCGCCTGGTTGACATCCGCATCGTCCGCCGCTCCGATGGCGACAAATAACCGCGCTTGGCCGGCTTCGCGAACCAACCGCGACGCGACGACATGCGCGCCGCGCGTTTTCATTTCTTGCGTCACGAGCTCAAGTTCTCCGGACCGGCTGATTTTCGGCTTTGGCGGCAGATACGCCGCGTAGTCTTCCGGCTTCTTGTTCTGGAGATAAAGGCACGGCGTGATGCCCCACTCCTCGCGGACGCGGGCGATCGCACCGGCTTCGCCGCCCCTCCCTTTAACGGTGACAACAAAAACATTATGCGTGCGCTCACAAAACGCGCTCCAAACAATAATCCCATCTCCGCTGGTAATTGTCCCGCTGGCTTCGCCGTCCCAAAGATTCAGCCTCATGGTATGGAGCGGCGACACGCCTTTTGGACTGATGATGATATTGCCGGCAAAGACCCGCGACACACAGTATTCCAAGTTGGGAATGGAATAGTGCGTGGTGGCATTGTAGTGGCCCATCAAAATACGGACGGCATTGGTGTCCAAAGTGTCCCGCATGATCATCGCGCCTTGTACGCCGTCACCAATGAAGGCGCCGTCGTAGAAGTCCGGCTTCAAGCCGTTGGTCCAGACGAAGTCGCTGGTGGCGATAAACTCCGGCCAATTGATGTCCTTGCCCAATCCGCCGGTGACCAAGAGCAGATACATCATGCAGGCGCCACTGCGGTTTGCGCATATTTTAGCCAGGTTTATGGATGATTTGATGGTCATGGCACTTGAATCCGAAAGAGCATCTGGGAATTGGTGGCTGTATTGATGATCACGTTGGTAAACCGACCATCGCTTCCATCGAAGGAGCGGTTACCGACAAGATTGCCATTGGTGAACCAGCTTGGCAAGCCCAACGACAGGTTGGTTGTGCAAAGGACGTTGAATGCCGCGTTGGCATTTAACGGATAATTGCTGCCAACGAGCTGGATGTTGGTGCCTTGCAGGATTGACACGAACGTAATCAGCACGGAAGCCGGCCGGATGACCAGTGAGGGAGGCATATTGGTGACGGTGATCGCCAGAGCCGATGGGGCACCGCCCAACCCATAGGCATTGGTTGCCGCCAGGATCACGTTATACGTTCCCGCCGCGACGTAGGCGTGCGCCGGGTTGGCCAGAACCGAGGTCGTGCCGTCGCCGAAGTCCCAAAGCCAAGCGCTGACGCAGCCGACCGTCAGGTTGGTGAAACTGAGGACTTGGTTGGTTGTCGCACTCGAATTGTTCACCACAAAGTCAGGCGTCGGTGCGGGCGGAAAAACCATAACCGGGGTGGGGTTGGTGAAAACGCTGACCCAGCCGCTGTTGCTCACGCTCAACACGGCAAAGTTGGATGCGGCCACACACCCGGACTGATGGTAAGTGTGCTGCACGATCGAGCCGGTCAAGTTGGTTGAATACCCACCATCGCCAAAATTCCACAGACCGGAAACAGCCTTTCCAGTGGTAGTATTCGTGAAGATGACGTTCACGGAACCCACACCGTTTGCCGGGCCGAGGGTAAAGGAGGCAGTTGGAGCACCGATTCCCGAACCGGCGGTATAGAGGCTCGTCACCTGCGCCTGGGACAGGCAATAATTGTAAATCGAAACATCGTCAATACCGCCGTCCCACGCCCTGACGGAGGAGCTATAGACGTCCGTGCCGATCGTTGTGGGGTTGGCAAAGGACTGATTCACGTTGGCCACGGCGCTGGTGGCGGAGAGCAGGCCCTTTGACGGACTCATCAAGTACAGGAGAGCATTGCCGGGGGAGATGACGAGTGCGACCATAGCCCACTCATTTAGATTGGGAATTAGGCCTGAGTCCCAATTGTAGGCGTTTCCGTTGTCGTTCCAGTTATAACCGAGGGCGTTGTCGCCATGATTGCCCATGCACAGGCCGGCGGTGGTGCCGTTCCCGCGGCAAAAAACGATACCCCGGTCGTTCGCCAGTGTTTTGGGATTGATCCAAGCTACGATCGAGACGGTGTTGGTGTTCAGATTCAGGTTGGGCACGATGACGATGGAGTTGGAGTCACCGCCCGTGGTCTTCAAGGCGGTGTTGGTAGTCCAGAAGCCGGGATAGGCCGGCGGCTGCGGACCAGCGTAATTGTTGTACCCATTCTGCGCAGTCGTGCCATAAGCGCCATTGAACGGACCAACGCTATCCAGCGCCAACTCACTGCCCGCCGCCGGATTGCCCAGCTCGTTAAACTGATAAAACGCCACCGGATCGCAGCCTAAAACCGCATTGGCGGCCAACTCCGGCTGACGCACTGTGAGCGTTGCCGGGCGGCTCACCGCTGCGCCCATGGAATTACTAATAACCACGACGTAATCCAGTTGGTCCGCAATGGCCACATTGCTGATCACGAGGGCGCCGTTGTTCCCGAGGCTGAAGCGGCCGGCCAGCGGGAGATTGGTGTAGATGCCGCTGCCCACCGCACCAGACAGCCACTGGTATTGCAGCGCCGTGCCGGTGGCGCTGCAACTCAGCTGGGCCGTTGTGCCTGCGTAAACCGTCTCGCCTGCAGGTTGTTGTGTGATGCTGGGTGGATTCGTGAACAGGCCCAGACCAGCATTATACAGGTTCTGAACCTGCAGCGACCCCAGACAGGTGGTGAAAACGGCCACCTCGTCAATGCATCCGTCCCAAGTCCGGGTAGCGGTGCTATAAACATCCGTGCCGATGGTGGTCGGATTGGCGAACGACTGGTTTGCGTTGGCCACGTTGTTGGTGGCTGCGAGCATCCCTTTGGTCGGGCTGATCAGATAAATGACCGCGTTGCTTGGGGAGACGACGAGCGCGACCATGGCCCACTCGCTCAGGTTCGGGACGAGGCCCGAATCCCAGTTGGAGGCGTTCCCGGTGTTGTTCCAATTGTAGCCCAGCGCATTGTCGCCTGCGTTGCCCATGCACAGGCCGGCAAGGGTGCCATTGCCGCGGCAAAAAACGATCCCGCGGTTGATGGCCAGTGTATTGGGTTTGATCCAGGCCAAAATGGTGACGGTATTCGTATTTAGATTGAGATTCGGCAACGTGACAATGGAATTGGCGTCGCCATTGGTTGTTTCCAGAGCGGTGTTGTTCGTCAGGAAACCCGGGAAAACCGGCGGAACCGGACCGGCGATACCGTCGAAACCGTTCTTGGCGGTGGTGCCGTAAGCGCCATCAAACCCTCCCGCGCAATCGTTGGCCGGCACGCCGCCTGGCGACGGGTTATTCATCTCGTTCAACTCGTAAAAGGCAACTGGACTATAGGTGAGAACCGCCTGGTTGTAATAATTAGTCGGCGGACCAGGATCCATGTAGGGCATACCACGACCGGCGGAGCTCATATAGACTCGTCCAAACACGTTCTTGTCGCCTTCGATCATGCCGGCGTTGCCCAACCCGCCGTATTGATGCAAGTTATCGTTGACCCGCAACCAAGAAGTAGCCATATCGGTCGAGCGATACATTCCCACGGTACTGGCACTGGTCGGCCGGCCCCAGATGAACAGCGTGGGATAAGTGGCGTCGGGGTCGGTTTTCCCGAAGGCCAACGCATCGGCCTCGGTCACCCCCGCCGCTATGAACGAGGCTCCGGAGTTGGTGGAATACTTCAGCCCATTGCCGGCGCCCGCGATCCAGATGTGACCTTGCAGATTGGGGGCCACGGCAAATCGTGTCGGACCACCTCCGACGGCCAATCCGCTGCTGGCGAAGTTCAGGCCGCCATTCGTGCTGACATAAGCATAGCCATTCCCGCTGTCATAGGCGTAGAACGTGGAAGGATTCACCGGGTCCGCCAAGGGCGAGCAACCAAAGGTCAGCCCGGTGCTTCCGGTCCAAGTGGTCCCGAGGTTGGTGGTCACATAGCATGCGTTCGTATTGCTCACGGTGGCGTTCCAGAGCACGGTCCGGCCATCGGCGCCGATGGCTGGCGTTCCTCCAGCCATGCCCGCAGGCGTCGTGGCGAAGGCGGTCCAGGTCACGGGCAGCCCCATGGAATAATTAAGACCGCCGCCGTTAACTGCCTGCACCACAAAATTGGTCAGTTTTGAAGCATAGGCCAATCCCGAAGATTGGCTGATTCTGCTGCCGGGCGGCACCAGGATATTGGTATGCACAAATCCGCTGATATCGCCCACCGAGCTTATGAGCGGTCCGCCGGGAACACTCAGGAAGGTGATGGGCACGGTCTCCTCGAGCCCCTTGACGGTGAAGTTCCAAGGTGCCGCCGCCATCCCCGCGTTGAGATTCGTGGTGCACCAAACCCCATTGCCGGAACCGACGAAGACCCGGTTCGGGTTGTGCGGGTCCATGACAATGGTGCCCGCCCAGCCAATGGCATAACCCACAATCCACGGGTATCCATAGGCCTCCATGTTCACCAAGTTATTGCCAAAAAGATCGGTCCACGACGTCCCGGCGTTAGTGCTGACATAGATTTTGTCCCCCCAGGTGGCCCAGGTGTCCTGATAGTCCCACACGCTGAAAGTTGACACGATCATCAAGCTGGGATTAGTGGCGCAAACGCTGATGGCGCCGTACGTTTGCGCCACCCCGCCCGGAGTGCAATTGGCCCATGTCTGGTTGGTGACGTTGTAACTCATGAGACAGCCGGTGTTGTTTGTGCCGTAGGCAATATAAAGGAGGTTGTTATTGGCCAGTTCACATCGTTCGGGCACCGAAGCCGACGGGCTTCCCGTGACGGCACTCCAGGTGGCGCCGCCATCATTGCTCACAAACAGGTTGTTTCCGGGGGAGAAGACCCCCACAAAAATGCGCGGCGTGGCGGTTCCCAGCCCGCCGGACTTGGGGTCAAACTTCACGAAACTAATGCTCTGGCTGGACGGCGTGATGTTGGTGTCGAAACTGGACACAGCGGTCCAAGCGGCCCCGTAATTGGTGCTCTTGAACAGGCCGTTGGCGCGGCTGCCGCAGAACAGGATGCTGCCCTGGTTCGGGTCCACCGCCAGTTCTTCGCCCTTGTTGCGGTCGCTGCCGTTGCCGTTGGCTTTGAACAGGGAGGTAACATCCACCACCGTGAAATTCGTGCCATAGTTCGTGGAACAGAGAATGGCAGTGATCCCGTTGTTCCAATAGGAGGTGCCCACCACCATATAAAGCCGATTGGGCGACTCCGGGTCTGCGGCGATGGCTTCGACTCCCTGGTAGGAAGTCTGACTGGGCGAGCACCAGTCCAGCAGCGGAACCCAAGACTGGCTCGGTTCGTCCCAGCGGTAAGCTCCGCCCACGTCGGTCCGGGCGTAGAACAGATTCGTTTGAGCGGGACAGGAGATGAGACCGTCCACATAGCCGCCGCCGCCAATGGCGACCGAGGCGAAGGTCTGGCCGCGGACACCGCTGATGGTGAGTGACAGGCAAAGAAAACCGAGCACAAGACTCTTCATTTTGAGGCAGGGACAGTCGGCATAGGTTAGGGCGAAACCAGACGGTAAAAAATCTCAACTTCATTCAGATTCATCGGCACCACGATTGAATTGGTCGCGCCAGTGCCGAACACATCCACCCAGTTGGTGCTTAACCCAACGTCAGGCATGCTCGTCTGACATTGCAAATGCCAGCCAGCTTGGTTCGGCCAGGACAGATAGGCGAGGTTGGAAAAGGATATAAACTGACCGGCAAGCACAGGCTGGGCGGCGTTGATCGTCACGGTGCTCACGGTTTGCACCTGTCCATCGCTGGCGGCGAGTTGAAGCAAATAAACGCCGGGCAGGGAGAAAGTGGCGCTGGTGGCCAGTGCGTTCGCGTTGCCAAAAGCCACCACGCCTGGGCCACTCAACTGGCTCCACGAAACCGCGACCAGGCCGGGCGGGTTGGGATTGCCATCATCACTCACCGTTCCGCTCAAACTGGCGGCGGCGGGCCAGATGATGGCTTGGTTGGTTCCAGCGTTCACGACCGGAGCGCGGTTCGTCAGGGGCATAGCGGCCAGCAGTTGCACTTCGTTGGCGTTTAGTATGCGGTTGTATATGCGCAAATCGTCAATTAATCCATTCCAGCCGCGCGCGCCATCGTAACGGTTGCCAATGTAGCCGGGGCCGGCAAGCGCTGCGTTGGTGCCGCCGGGACTGGCCAGAACTGAAGTCGTCATCGGGGTGCCGTTCACGTAAAACACGGGCGGCGTTGATAAATGGTTGCGGTCAAAAGTCACGGCGACGTGATACCACGTGTTTTGGCTGATGGTGCCCGGGCCGGAATCGTAGTCCCCATTCGTCTGATCCCACGTGGCAAATCCGACGCTGTTGACGTCGGTTCCGGTGAGGCGAAAAATAAGGCGATAGCTCGGCGAACTGACGACAAAAGGATAACTGCCGCCGCCGGTGCCAGTTGCTTTAACCCATACAGCCAGGGATTGTTGACTTCCGTCGGCGGCGGCAAACGTGCCGTAACTGCCCGAAGTGCCGGCCAGTTGCAGCGCGTTGGAAAGATAGCCGGTCGTGAAACTTGTTCCCGTGAGTGTGGCGTTGCGCGCGTGGCCTGACGAATCGGCGGCGGTGAGGCCGCTGGTTTCATCCATTTTCCACCACGCGATCAAGCCGTTGGTCACGAAATTGTTTGTGCCCACCACGACCGTCAGACTGGCGCTGCTGTTACCGCCCATCGTGCTGGCGGTCACGCTCAAGGCGTAGAGGCCCGGGGCAGTGAAATGCACGGTCGTGGCCAGAGCGCTGCGGTTGCCAAACGTGGCCGTGCCGGGGCCGCTCACCTGGTTCCACGCCGCCGCGAAAGAGCCGGCTGCATTCGTCACCGCCGCCGAAACTTGCACCGTGTCGTTGGTGCTGTTCAAATAGACCAGGCTGGCCAAAGGACTGGTGATGCTCACCACAAATGGCGCGATCGGAGCGATCCAAGACAGCGAATCAGACACTTTGGATGCGCCCTTGCTGCCAACCGCTTGCACATAGTTACTGCCGCTGGCCAGCGCAACCGGCCACAAGAAAATGCAATTGGTGCTGGCCTGGCTGCCCTGCGAAACGCCGTTTACGAACAATTCCACCGAGTCGCAATTGGCATAGACCTTGGCGGTGATGAAGTTGGTGAGCCGGTTCGTAAAAGTATGCCCCGTGATGTACACCATGGGGTTGGTGGTCCAGTTGGCCTTGTAAAAATAAAAGGCGTCCTTGTGGACGAGGCGATCATACGTGGCCAAGCCTTTGTCATTCCTGCCGGACGTGTCGCCCTCGTTGCGCCAGGCTGACGCGAAGTCAAATTCGTTCCAAATCAATTTGCACCAGAGAAACGGCCGCACTTTCATCAGGAGCCAGTTGGTTTCATGCGCAATGTTTTGCCATTCCTCGGGATGGAACGAGGTCGCGGTGTTCGCCGGCTGCGTCGGGTTTTCGCTGTGCTGATAAATACTGGCACCGGCACCGTATTCGCTGACGCCCACGCAGCGGTTGGGATAGTTGGCATGAATGTTGTCCGCCCAGGACGCGATGCCGTTCAAGGGGGTGACATACCAGCCATAATATTTGTTGAAGGCGATAAGCTGGGTATAAAACGTGGTCGGATCGCCGTCGCCCGCGTCGGAGGCCGCAGTGGAAAGGCGGTTGGTGTCTTCCTGGTTTAGCAGTTGGATTTCCTGGCTGATGAGGTTGGTGGGCGACGGGCCGGGACTGGTAATCTCGTTATAGACACTCCAGCAGATCACGGAGGGGTGATTGTAGCGCTGACGGATCATCTCGCGCAATTGTTGCAGGGTGTTTGTGTAAAACGCCGATGAAGCGGTAATGTAATTGATCAGCGGAACTTCGCTCCAGACGCAAACTCCATTCTCGTCCGCTAGCTGGTACGTATAATCGTTGTGTTCGTAATGCGACAGGCGCAGAAAGGTGGCGCCAATTTCCTTGATAAAAACGAAGTTGGTGTCGCGCTGCGCGTTGGTCAGCGCCCAGCCGCAGTTGAGCCAGTCCTGGTGCATGTTGACCCCGTGCAGATCGTAATGCTGGCCGTTCAGGAAGAAGCCATTGGTCGGGTCCACGCTAAACCAGCGGAAGCCCAGCGGCTGGCTGACCAGGTCGCTGAGGTTGGACTCATTGTAGATTTCCACGAACACCTGATAAAGATACGGATCCGACAAGCCATTCCACAGATGCGGGTTGGCGATGGTCGTGCTGGCGACCACGTTGGAGATGCCACCTGCCGGCAACGAAACCAGGTTGGTCAGAATGGTCACGATATTGGTTGCCGCATCCGTGATGACGGCACGGAGGGTAACGCTGGCTGCAGCCGGGCTGGCGTTGGAAACGAGGGTAGTTACTTGCAGCGCCGCGGAATTCGAGCCGACATTCGTGGGCTTGAGATAGACGCCCGGTGAGGCATAGTCCAATGGAGAAACATGCACCGGGTCGGTGACGAGCAAATGCACATCGCGGTAGAGGCCGCCGAAGAAAGTGAAGTCGGCGCTTAAGGGCGGAATGTTCGTATTGAAAGCGTTGCTGACCTTCACGGCGATGACATTGTCGGCGCCGAGGTTGAGGTTGGTGGTGGCATCAAAAACGAAGGCGCCGAAGCCACCTTGGTGCTCGCCGAGGAACGTGCCGTTGACATAGACATCCGCGACGTTATACGCGCCGTCAAACTTGAAAAAAAAGTGGCGGTTGGTGAGGCCCGGGTTCAAGATGTAATGAACGCGATACCAGCCGATACCTTGATAGTAGCCGCCGTATTGCTCGCCATCCAGATTGTTCCACGTGTGGGGAAGGTTGAGATTGGTCCAACTGGAATCGTCGAAGCTGCTGGCTTGCGCTCCGGCCACGTCCTGACGAATGAATCGCCAGCCGGGATCCAGGTTAATGTCCATCCTGTCGCTAGCGGGGGGACTATAAGTCTGCGCCGCCAACGCCACAGCGCATCCGAGCGTCGTGGCACAAAGCCAAGCCGTGCGGTTCACCGCGCTCATTATGCGGCCAGTTCGCGCCGGGAAAGATGACAACATTCTTTTCACAGTTTTGTCTAGGACGTTGATTTCTCCGGTGCAACCGAAAGCCGCCGGTTTATCTTACAGTGATCAATTTGTCCTCTTTCGGATTGGCTTCGATGAAGATGTCCTTGTATTCAGAAGCGCCGCCACCGTGACGAAACATTCCGATGGGTCCAGGAATAATGCGCTTTTCAGCATCGGTGCGTTCTGTAGGATAGGGATGCGTATAGCGAGCGATCTCGACACCGTCCACGGCGGCGCGCATGGTGCCCTTTTCTAAATCGCAAAGGATTTCGGTCGTGGTCCACTTCGTGGAGTCCTTTGTTCCCTGCGCCATGGTCGTGTGCGGCAAATTGTGATGTTGCGGCGGATGGTAATCCCACATCCCGCCGAATGGCGGCATAAACTGAATCCAGCCGGCATTGTCAATCTTGGGTTTTGACGGATCCTTCGGGCGATCGCCCCAGAATAATACTCCAAGGTGGTCGCCATTCACGGGGTTCATGCGGGCGGTAAAAATAAGGCGGAAACTGCCGTAGTCGGCCTTTGTAAAGGCCAGACGAGAGGTGCCGCCGATGCCGCGCATCGCGCCGTCCACAATGCTCCAGGTTGACGGGTCAGCCATCCAGCCATCAAAACTCTTCCCATCGAAAATCCGGACGCAACCTGGGTAAGGGTTGATTGGTTGCCCCAAACCAGCGGGCGGCTGCCGGATGTCTTGAGCACCGGCAAGAATGAGGGCGTGGCTCAACAACAGGCAAGCGAGGATGCGTCTCACGGTGATTTTGATTTCTCTCATCGGCGTCAGTTAAAGCGTTTCAATAATCCGCGGCGAACTGTCACAAAAGCATCTGCCAACTGCGTTTTGGAGAGCCAAGTGAGCCGACACCCGGCTTGCCCACTTGGCCCCAACCCAACCCCAAACCCATTGCAGGATTTTTATCCCGTTCAAAGCGAACGGCCAGCTCACACCGGTTCACAGACATAAGCGGAACCGGAGGAGCCGGTTGAATAACGCAATCCTAACACCTGCTATCATTTTGTCGTGTCGTAGAATCGTATGAATCGTCTGCTACAGCTTCGCGCGGCAGGCATCTCCAGAAGCCAATGGCTGCCATGTGAAGGGGGCGTCTCACAGAAATTGCGCCGGGCGGGATTTCTTATGGCAAACGGCTCGCCGGAGAACCAAACCAGCGGCGAGGATGCGCCTGAACAGAAAAGGCGGGGACGGCCAACCCAAAGCCGTCCCCGCCACCCAATGCGAGTCGGTCAACCCGAGTCCGTCTCGCAAAGTTCTACCATCATTTCGCTTTCGCGAAAGGAGCGCGGTTGATTGTTTCGCGTAAAGGAAATAACACGCGTTAAGACCGGGCCGCACCACCGGTCCAGCGGCTCACGGATAGCGCAGTTGGAAGAACACCTGCGGCTGCGCCGGATTGATCGTGATCGTTGCGCTGGTGCCGTTGGATGAACCCGCCATCGGGTACCAAGAGCCCGGCGCGGTCAAACCCACGATGTTCGTGTACAACTGCCAGCCCTGGTGGTCCGCCGCCCAAGTGAACTGCAGCGTGTTGTTAGCCCCGGGCACGCCCCTGAAGTTCGCCGTGGCCGCGTTCGTGTTCACCAACGGCGTCACCGATTGCAGCGTAATGCTGCCGCTCGCCGCCAAATTGGTCGTCCAAGTGTACTTGTAGTTGTTGTCAGACACCGGCAGGATGAGCTGCGAGAAGCCGGTCACCCCGGAAGGGAACAACTGGAACGTGTTGCCCGCCACCAAGGCCGGCCCGATGTTGGTCACTGTCAGCGTCCCCCCAGTCGTCAGCGTCCCTTTGACCACCAGCTTGTCGTTATTCGGCCCGGTGAGGTTGTTCAATTTCAATACCAAGTTGCCGCCCAGCGTGACGTTATTGCTCACCGTGAGCGTCCCGAGGGTGGTGGCTGTGCCTGGGGCCACCGTGCCCAGGCTCCCCACCGCAAGGTTGCCTTTGAGACTGCCCGAACCCTGCATCATTTGGGGGATGGCGCCCGTGCCCAACGGCAGCGCTTGGCTGTTCTGGAGAGAAACATCCAGCAGCGCGCCGCCTTGGATGACGATGTCAGCGCTGTTGCCAATGTAGGCGTCAAAGCCGTTGACGTTGGCCAGCGCCAAGGTGCCGTAGTTGACAATTGTCGGGCCGTAGTAGGTGTTGGTCTCGCCCAACTTGACCAGGCCGGCAAACCCCGGCGCGCCCACCGTGATCCCCGCCGACTGGTCCGTGCCGTTGGCCAGAATGCCGAGGTTGTTGGCGCTGCCGGCAAAATCCACCTCGCCGCCCGTGGCCGCCACCAGCGTCGCACTCTTGCCCCGGTTGGCGGTCCAGCCCAAGACGATGTTGTTTTGGTATGCATTGACGCCGCTAGTGTTCTGGCCGCCAATGGTCATCACCCCGCTGTTGGTGAAACCAAGGTCGCCGTCCGACACATTCAGCGTCACATTGGGCGCCACCGTGAAACCACCGGTGGAATTGTTCGCGTCACCCAGATAAAGGGCGCAGTTCACACTGTTGTTGGTAGTGACCGTCTGGAAGCCCGTGGGCAGGCTGGTGCTTCCAGGCGAGACCACGTTGGTGGCCGGCCCCAAGTTGAAGAAACTGATGTTATTGTCTGCCGTGCCGTCGGTGTTGTTGATCAACGCGGCGCTGTTGTCCACCACCAAGGTGCCGTTCTGCACGAGGTAGCTGTAGGAATCGCCGGTCGCGTTCTTGACCGTTTGCCCGGTAAAGGTGACGGTCGTCCCGCCGTTGATCGTCAGGATGCCGCTGCCGTCGGAGGTGTTGCTGAACGTGCCGGCAAAAACGGCGTTGCCGCCGCCGCTAAAGCTCAGGTAATCACCCCAGTTGCCGGTCGTAAACGACGCCAGTTGCACCGTGACTTCGGGAACGACATTGATGGCCACCATCTGGTAAGGATTGTGGGTGGTGGCCGAGACTGCGGTGATGTCGCCCAAGGCCAGGGTGTAACCGTTGGTGCCGGTTACATTGATGGTCTGGTTGGCCTGACTGTCCGTGAATGCCAGCGGATTGTTAAAGGTCAAGGTCTGGCCCATGACGCCCGCAGTCAGCGGCCCCACGTCGAAGTTCAACGTGTCGGCGGCGTTCGGCAACGCCAGGCTGGCCGGCGTGAACATGACGCTGGCATCCGACCGCAGTTGCAGGGTGGAACCGTTGCTCAACGCCAGCACGCCGCCCCCCAAGGGATTGTTCCCGCTGGCCGCGAATTCGTCCAGTTGCAGGGTGGCGTTGTTGGTCACGGGACCCGAGGCGCTGGTGTTGTTGCCCGAGAGAACCATCGTACCCGCATTGATCAAAGTCGGTCCGCTGTAGGTGTTGTTGCCCGCCAAGGTCACCGTGTTCGTCCCGGACGCAATAACCCCGCCGGTCAAGCCGTCGTTGACGTCGTCGGCGAGGACGTTAGTAAACGCCAGATTGCCGGCCGCCGCATCCATGATGAGCGTGCCGCCCAGGTTCACCGGCACCCCAAGAGTTTGGAGGTTCGGCGAGTTGTTGGTCACACTGCCGGTCAGGGTCAAGGTGCCGCTGACATTGGTGATGATGAAACTCCCCGCATTGGCGGCAAAGTCCAGCGCCGCCACGCTGTAGCTGCTTTCCATGTCTGCCGTCAAATGTGCGGTCCCGGCAAAGGTCACCAAATCACCGGCCGCCGGCACCACGTCGTTCGCCCAATTCAACGCGTTGGCCCAGGTGTTGTCCGGCGCGGCCAGGCCATCCCACACTTCATTGGCCTGCAACACCGTCAGCGCAATCCCGGCCGTGCCGATCAAGGGTGTGCTGTCCGTGACTGCAACCGGCAGAGTGTAGCTTTGCACCGCCGTGCCCGCTGGAATTACGATGGTGTTGGTATAGACATTGGGCACGCTGGACAGCATCAACGGCACGGCGGACGACAAGCCCACTTGGCTCGCGTTCAGCGACACCCCGGTATTCGGATTCACCGTGCCGGTGCCGGGCGCGACGGTGACGCTGATCAGCACGCTGGCGCCATGCGCCACCGTAGCCGGGCTGGCCGTGGCGGTGGCGATCGTCGGCGGAAGGGCCGGCGAGTAGTGGAGCACGACATTTTTGCCGGACACCCCGACCGTAAATTCACTCCCGTTGAGTGGCTTGACCCCCCACAGCGGGGTGGCAGAAACCGTGCCGGAAACGCCGCCGGACGTGGTGATCAGCACGTAATCTTGACTGATATCCAAGTTCGCCGACGCGCTGGGAGCATTGATATATGCAAAGCCGTTGTCCGTCAGGGCGCCATTCACCACCAGCGAACCGTTTTGCCCATTATAGGCGGCCCCCAGATTAAAATAACAGGTGGCCCCGAAGGCGAGGTTGAGATTGCCGTTGAAGGCGTTGGTGCCAAAGCCGCCGGCCGGGCCGGCATAAATAGCGGAGCCCAAAGCGGCGTTGACCGAACCATTGACCGTGCCGCTGCCGAACAGATTCTGGTTGGCTCCCAAAGTGTAGGAGTTGACGGCGGACACATCAAAGACCGCCCCGGCGCCAATGATGATGTTGGGGGAGTTGGAGATCGAGCCTTCCAAAAACAGGGTGCCGTTGCTGATGACCGTGTTGCCCGTATAATTGTTCGCACCCGCCAGGGTCAACGCGGAATTGGCCGAACCACCCACCGCCAGCGAGCCGGCGCCGGAGATGACGCCGGACAACGTCTGCCCGGCCGTGGTCGTGGAGATGAAGGCGCCGTTATTGGTGATATTGGCGGCATAACTGCCCGCGCCCAACTGGCCCGGATCGGCGAGGATGAGCGTGCCGGCGCTGATAGTGGTGGGGCCGACATAGGTATTGACGCCGTCCAGCCTCATGGTGCCGTTGCCGGTTTTGATGATGCCCGTATCGGCCAGGGCAGTGCCATTGATCAAAGTGCCGGTGACATCCAGATCCACACCGCTGGTCGTCCCGCCGTTGGCAACATTGAACACTGTTCCACCCGCCTGGCTGGGAATGACCGTCAAGGCGGCGATGGTGGAAGTCACGCCATTGTTGGGACCGCTGTTGACCGCGACCCCGGCATCCAAATCCCACGAGCCATAGGCGGTTAATATGCCGCCGGCGTCGTCCAAGGTGCCGCCATTCAACGTCAGGACACTCCGGATATGGCTCGAACGGGGGGCGCTCGTGAGCAGGCCGCCGGCATTGATAATCACCGGCAAGGTGCCGATGGCGGTGGCGGAGCCCGCGAGATTGTTATCGGCAAGGAGCTTCACCGTTCCGCGACTATTAATGGTCAATCCGCTGCTGGCGTAGATGCCGCTGGCAGCGGCATTGTTGAAACTCAAATCCAGCTCACCGCCATTGACAATCGTCGGCCCCGTATAAGCTTCCGGAACCGCCGCGCCATTGAGCGTCAGGATGGTGCCGTTGGGGCTGTTCAACGTCAGGCCGCCCGTCCCGGAAATCAGTCCGGTCAAGGCTTGCGCCGCCGAACTGCTGTAGTTGAACGTGCCGTTGTCCACCATGGCACCCGCATAAACGCCGCCGCCCAATTGCCCCGGATCCGCGACCTGCAAAGTGCCGCTGCTGATGGTGGTGTTGCCGGTATAGGTGCTGACGCCCGCGAGCACGGAGATGCCAGAACCCGCAGTGGTCAGCGCGCCCGCGCCGGCAACCGCTTCGCTAATGGCATTGGTGAACAACAGGTTGCCGGCGGCCGGATTAAGATTGACCAAGCCGTCCAATAGCACCGGCACGCCCAGGGTCGCGGCGTTGGTCGAGTTGTTGGCCACGAGGCTGCCCGATGCCAACGTCAAGGTGTTGGCCGTGTTGGTAATGATGAAAGCCCCGGCGTTGTTGCTGAAAGACAGACCGCCGACGGTGTAACTGCTTTCCATGTTCACATTGGTTTCCAAGCCCCCCGCAAAAATCACCGGGGCATTTGCCACTGGCACCTGGCCGCCCACCCAGTTTAAGCCGTCGGCCCAGGTGTTGTTGGGCGCGTCCCCGCCGCTCCAAACATACGGGTTGGCCGGATTGACCGTCACGGTGACGTTGGTGGAAACCGCCCCGCCGCCAAGGGTGTTGCTCACGATGCACGAATACACGATGTTCTGGACAGCGGCCAGGTTGGCGGGCGTCACCGCCAGCGTGGCCATAGTGGCATTGGGGATGTTGGTCGGAACATTGCCGCTGCCGCCATCAGTCTGCCACTGATACGCCAAGTACTGGCCGCCCGCCAGCAAAGTCAGGGTCAAGGGGGTGCCGCCAAAGACCGTCGTGCCCGGGGAAACAGCGAACGCAACCGCCTCGGGCGGGGCGTTTGTGGGCATGCCCTGCGTATAGCGGATCGCTTCGAGTTGCGGCAGGGAGAGGGTACCCGAGTAGATGTTCACATCATCAATGTAGCCCGGCCAAGAACGCGTGCCTTGGGGCTCGTTGCCGACGGCGATCGAGAAGGGATTCGTGCTGCAGTAATTGAACGCGGCTTTCGACATGCCCGCGCCAACCGTCAAGTTCGCCTGCTGGGCGACCGGAGTGTTCGGGCCTCCCGTATATATGTAACAGCCGTTGCCAGCCGTCCCCGTATAGACCACGGCCACAAAGTACCATGTATTCTGCGCATAGACGGCGCCGTTCCAGACACCAGCGGACGACTGCACCGAAGTGCTGCCGTTGACCCCAACCTGGATGGGGCCGGTGCCATTCAACGCGATATTCAGCAGATTTCCGCTCCCGGTTGAAGTAACGGCAGGCGGCACATTCGTGGACAAATACAGCATTTTTTGATTATTATAGCCAGCATCACCTTGAACCCACAGAGTGAACGTGACCGCATTCGTCACCGACGGCATGGCTCCAATCGTGCCCATCAAAGCTTCGTTGCCTCGGTTATCCCCACTGAAAGTGGCTTCATTTGGAACTCCATCCGGTCCGTTTGTGAAGATAAAAGGATACGTCGCGCTGGGGTTATAATTGGTAAGGTAGGTGCTGTTAGGTGGCGCTATAATCGGGGTAATACTCGCGGTAGTGGTGCCTGATCCGGTCCCACCGAGAGCATTTAGGAAATAGACAGGGGTGGGTGTTTGCGCCTGATTTTGCAGCGCGATGCCGAACAAAGCAACGGCGGCTATCATTGTTTTGAGGTTGTTCATGTGAATCTAGTTGTGGTTGGTTGATATTTCACCAAAAATCCGTTGAACGGTTAAGAGGTGATTTGACGGATAATTTGCCCCAAATGGTTTAAACCGTCATGTCGTAGAATCGTATGATGCTCCGGCTCGGGCTTGTGAAGCGCAAGTTCTCGCAAACCAAGGGTTGCCGTACAAAGTTGATCACCTCACCAGAAATGCAGAGGACGGCATTTCTTAATACAAGCGGTTCGCAGGAAAGCCGAAACAAAGGAGCAGAGTGCAGCAAACGTAAAAAGCGGGGACGGCCAACTCAAAAGCCGTCCCCGCCACCCCATTCGCTTCGTCCGTCCACACGAACACGCAAATGCAGCAATCAATATTGCCTCAGTGAGAAGGCATTCTAATTTATTTCGCGTCGACCAACCAGAACGCGATAGAACTGGGCCGGGTTGGCCGCGCCGACGACATAAATCGACCCAACTCCGGCGCCGAAGGCTCTGGCCCATTCAGATTACAACGCCTACTCAATCAGTGACCGTTGACAGTTTTGGGGTTCCACCAGAGGTAGTTTTTCACATTCGCGGCATCGGTGCTCCAAGCTTTGAAGCTGAGGCTAGTGACAAAATCCACATGGCCGTCAATGGCCAAGGCATTGCCGCCATGCTTGCTGTGCAAGAGGCCAATGGCTTCACCTCTGGTGATGTCAGGAAAATTGGCGCCGTCATTCCATTCATAACCCCCAATTGGCACGCCGTTCTTGAGCGAATATTCGTCCGGCTCCCAAATCAGATAGCATTGGGTGCTGTAAACGTCAGTGATCTTGCAGGTCACATCCTCGGGCAAGGTAGCGGTGGAGTTTTCTCCAAAATCACACACCGCGCCATTCATCACGTAGGTGGCATATTTATTGACTCTTCCAGTGAAGGGTGCGGTCCCGGTGTTCGGCGGTATGAAGTAATCCTTGCTCGTGAGAGTGTCCACCGGACACAAGTAGGCATTGAGATTATTGACATATTTATACCACAATCCCCCCTGCCAATCTTGAATGCCGGTAGGTAACAGGGCATAGGGAACGGCGGTGCTGTAAGGATCCACGCAGCCGGTAGTCCCCGGATTATAGAGCCAGCCCTGCGGATAGTTGGCGTTGCCACCGTCCCAATTGGGATAGGCAAAGTGGTCGGCAAACTCATCCACATACATGCGATTGCCCAACCCCAATTGCTTGATATTGTTCACACACCGCATGTTTTGGGCCTTGGCCTTGGCTTTGGCCAGCGCCGGCAGCAGCATGGCCGCCAAGATGGCGATGATGGCGATGACCACCAGCAGTTCGATCAAGGTAAAACCGCAGTCGTTGTGTACTCCCACGGCACGTCCGCTTAACTGCTTCCGATTTGTCGTTGATGGTTTGAGCTTGATTTCCTTCATTGTCGTTTGTTTGATTCTGGTCGCTCGCCGATATTTTCGGGATGGGGCGGAACATTGGCCGACCGGGGCGGATTCTTAAATGCGCCGAGCACTTTGAAATCACATTCGCTATACGCGCAGGCTCGGTCATGAAACAACCGCGACCCCACTCCGGGAAAACGGGTATGCTGAGATACAGCTTACCATCTGGGAAAAGCCCGTCATGTCGTAGAATCCTACGATA
>Ga0316217_10002502_pt1 | contig 22039 bp, 14 predicted proteins | sample 1anoAmetaG_FD_203633 | JGI IMG/M metagenome (GOLD analysis project Ga0316217, IMG submission 203633) | Freshwater microbial communities from Trout Bog Lake, Wisconsin, USA - 1anoA | ecosystem: Environmental > Aquatic > Freshwater > Lake > Hypolimnion/Profundal zone | place: USA: Wisconsin...
GGCAATGCCGCAACATCGGCCTGGACCAGTTGCCGGTTGCCGTGCCGGCCGGCAAATTGCATAGCCAGCGGATGTCGATCGAGTCCGCAAACGCGACCAAATTCCGTTAGCCAGCGCAACGCCCTGCCGGTTCCGCAGCCAGCATCCAAAATCCACTTATTCGATTCATGGGGCAACTGTCGCAATAAATCCGCCGCGATGTCCGCCATGCCGACATGCCACCAATGCGTATATTCCATGGCCGCAAGGTTGTAGTATTCAGTGTCTTGCACGGACAGTCACCTTGTTGTCACCAATGTGGATATTGGCCGGTAAACAGCCGGGATGTGGCTCGCACGGCGTCGTTCCTGTTGAAACAGCAAACCATAAAAAACGATCAACCCCAGCGCGGTGCCACCGGTAATGGCCGCACCCATCAAAAAACTTTGCGGCCGAAACCGCACGTCAAGAGTGCCATGGCCGGCTTTGGGGATGACAATGCCTTTGAATGCAACGAAGGCGTGGACTTGTTGGAACCGTTGGCCAGTTTCGTCCCGGACTTCCCAGCCGGGATAATAACTTTCCGACACGAAGATGATGCCCGGCGTGCAGGCGTGATACCGGATTTGATAATGTTCCGGCGACTGCTGGAGTAATTCTACCTGGCTTGGTGGACCGGCTGGCGGCACCGGCAAGGCGAGGCTGAACTCCTGGGTTCGTACCGCCAGCACCCGCCGGTAATCCAACCGGCCGGTATCCAAGTCGCGCAAAATCGCCGCATCTGAATCGTAGGGCTTAACCGCCGCATAAAACGCGACGCGCGGCAGGCAATTGGGCCGGTATTCGCCGGTGATCGTCTCGGTTTTAGAAGTCCGCTGCACGGCCAATCCGACATTTTGGAGATCAAGCATTGCCGTCGCGTTGGTCAGTTGCCGGAACCACGCCATCTTTTGCAACATGAGATCGAAGTTACCCTGTGGTGTCTCAAAATTTCGTTCCACCAACGGAAGATTGCGGTCGATCACGACTTGTCCGAACCGGCCGTTTTCAAGTTGGGCAAAGCGAATCGGCCCGGTGTGGCGGGTCACGTCCTGATATTTGTCGACAGCCCAGTGGTTCGCATTGTAGTAGGCGAATGGCGCAACTTCGCCCTGGTGAAAAAAACCATACGCTTGGTAAAGATCGAAAACCAGCAACACCACGAAGACCAAACTGCCGGTCCAACGCCACAACCGACGCGGCTGACACAATCCCCACAGGCTCCCGGCCAAGCCCACGAACAGCAACACCGCTGTCCACACCTCTTGCTTGGTGAACGCCGCGAGTGTGGCCGCGCGTAGCTCCGGGTAAATCCGCGTGCCCCAGAGCAGCCAGCTCACGCTAACCAACCCATACAAACCCAACCCAATCGCTGTCGCCCGGCCAAGCCCTAACCGGACTGGTCCGGTCACCGCCTCAACCAGACAGGCCACCAATACCGCCGCGCAACAATCCGCCACGCCCGCCATCCGGGCCGGACTCCGAAACAGTGCCACGCCGGGCAGCCAGTGATAGAGCACGGTGAACAGCCCGCCATACCGGCCCAGCATGAACCACAGCGCCAGTCCCCAGCCAACGGCAAAAAATCGGGCGGGCGAGGTGCCCCACGCCCGCCAGCTACAACCCACCGCCAACAAAGCCAGCAACGCCAACTGCCCGGCATAGACGCCAAACTCCCAGTAATGAATCCGGCCCGGCTTCAGCGCGGTGGTGCCGGTTGATTTCGGATCGTTACCCCAGAAATTGTCATCATCCGGGGTGCAATTGCTGGTGCCGAAAAAGTTCGGCACCGCAATCTGGATCAAGTTGCGCACCGGCAACGATTGCCCCGCCGCGACGGGAAAGCCCATCGTCTCCCGCGTGCTCAAGCGCCAATGCTCAAACGTGGGCAAAATCAATACCGCGCTCAGCAGCAGTACTGAGCCGAACACGCCGGCCATCCGCCAACCCTCACCGGCGAAATACCGGCTGATGACCGCCAGCGTCTGCGGCGCGCGCTCCGGCAGGTCGCGATACCGGCAATACAACCAGTAGGCAATCACCAGATATGAGTCGTACAGCGCCGTCTGGGGAAAGCCGGCGCAAACCGAGATGAAAATGACAGCCGTCAGCCCCGCGTAATATTTTGGCTGGCGCGTCGCGACGACTTTGTCCACCAACCACAGCTGCAGCGGCAACCACGCGTACACCTTCAACATCGGAAAATGAATAATGTGCAGTGCCGCGAACCCGGCCAGGCAAAACACCACGCTCCCCGCCCAACACGCCAGCGGCCCGAGCCGGTGGCTCTTGAGGTAGCCATACATCAACAGGCCGCCCAACAGCACGTGGCTGACGATGTAGCGCTGATACACCAAGACCGGCAGCACCCCGTCATGCTGAAACAAGACCAACACCCACCGGAACGGATAATACATCGCCGTCTGGAAATCCGTGTAGATCGGCACACCGTCCAGCAACCCCGGCAACCAAAACGGAAATCGCCCACCGGCTACCGCCGCGCAAAAATAATTCAGCGTCGGGTAGTACCAGCTGACCATGTCCTCCCAGATAAACGCCTTACCGGTTAGGTAATCAAAGTAGTACCCAACCACCGCCGCGACCAAGCCGGCCAGCGCCAACCAGTGCCCCCGGCGCGCACTCATTGGGTTGTTGGAAAATCGAAAGCCCAGCCTCACCGCGGAAACTTACTTGCCGCGCGGCAACCACGACAGTCGGTAAAACTACCGACGACGCTCACATGCAGATCTGACTTGGCACTCCTTCACAAGGTTAAGATCGCGTTGCATCCCTGCCGATCTACCATGCCAAATCAGTCTCATAGCCGGTCGTGATGAGGACGCCGCCGTAACGGGCCTTAAACACTCTTTTCACGCGGTCGGTAAAGTAATTCCGCCAGTCACCGGCAATGCCTTTCCGCTCGTGGGCCAGAACGTCTTCCTCACCGCGCCGGCGCGTGCGGGTCAGGTTTTCAAACCGGTTGGCGCAAATGACTGCGCGCAGCCGTTGCCGTGTCACTGGCAACTGACAGTCGTCCAATAACACGCGCTCCAAGATGGCGGTGTCGTGCGTCAGTAAATCCTCATACCGGATCAATGGCTCGCCCGCTTCCTGCCAAGTCAGTTGAATATGAGCACATGGGGCCAACCATTCTTCCATCAGATAAATCAGCCCAGCTTCCAGCGATAGCTCCTGCACGGCAAGCCGCGCTTGTGCGAGTTGTGGGGTAGTCAGCGGATGTGAAAATTTGAGGCTGAAATACCAAGACACCAAGGTATCCCGCAAATCGCGAATAACCACGAAGTGTCGTGCGCCAGCCGGCCGGCGGACATGGTCGAATTGTTGTTTGGTAACGTACACCGTCGGATACACTTTGCCCGGTTGGATTGGCCAGAATCGAAATTGCGATTCCCCACTCTGCGGTGGCACAATTAATTCCGGAACGCACGCGCTGAGAATGCGCCGGATCCATTGGGACCCAGCCTTCCAATGGGTCACATGGAAAATCGTCGGGAGAACCGGTGGGGCAATCGGCCCAACCGGATTAACGGACGGCAAGCCGGCTGGTTGTCGTGCCGTCACGTCAATCTGATCGGGTAGATTGACGATCCCATAATGCAACAACTGGTCTTGGGCGGCCAAGCCGACACAAAACACGCCGCAATTATTTACGCGACAATGTTCCCGGCACAAATTTGCAAACTGTTGGTGAGTCAGCAACCGTTGCTGGTACATGGTATAATTCGCTGCATCAAGCGAAGCCAATCCGACCGTGACCGAGTAGTTGCTGGGGGCGACGTCCAAGCGGACAGCATGATGCACTCGTAATCGGTGCCCGATTTCAACTTTGTGAGGATTCTTAAGTTCGCACTGAAATGAGGTTTTGCCGTAAATTACTTGCCCGGTTGCATCCTGAAACTCCAACCCGACACACGGCACGCCAATCTCACCGCGCACTTCAAATTCATAATAGAAATGCGCCATTTCGCCTTGCGCAAAATGTTGCATTGGCTGGCCCGCGGCATTGCAGATTGCGAGCCCAGTACAATACCCCGTTTTGTCGGTTAGCTGCGTGCGCTCAGCCAAAGCTTTGAAAACTTCTGCTGTGGGCCAAAATGCCCGGCTGTTCATGCTCAATTTATCCAAAATTTGTTACCACCGTAATTCTCATGCCGCGCCAAGGTCCAATTCGTCAGAGGTTTTAGGCCGCGTGCTACCGGAACGAATACCGCGCAACATTTAGTGCTCATGACCGTTGCAAAATAACGGCTAAGCGTTGCGGTGGGGAGTCGGTAAAATTACCGACCCAGATAGCGGGCAACGGCTTGGGAACGCGAGCGGACCCGCAGCTTCTGGTAAATCCGCTCGACGTGCGTGCGGATCGTCGCGTAACTCACGGCAAGCCGGTCGGCGATTTCCTTGTAGAGAAAACCTTGGGCCAACAACTCAAGCACTTCCTGTTCACGCGGTGACAGATTTTCCAGTTCCCGCTCCGCCGGCCGGCCCTGCTGAAACATCTGCACCACCTTCCGGGCAATGCCGCTGGTCATCGGCGCGCCACCGCCATGCACGTCGCGGATTGCCACCAGGAGTTCGGCAGCATGCACCGGCTTGACCAGGTAACCGACCGCCCCCGCTGCGAGCGCTGCAAAAATGGAATCGGCGTCCTTGAACACCGTCAGCATCAACACCTGCGGCGCCGGTAACTTGTCGCTCAACTGCCGGACACACTCGACGCCGTTGAGCCCGGGCAAATCAATGTCCATCAACACCACTTGCGGTGGTCGCACCGGGAGGCCGGCCAACGCCGCCTCAGCCGTGGCGTACTCGCCGACACATTCACAGTCCGGCGCACTGCGCACGATCCCGGCCAGGGTCTGCCGGACCCGGGCATTATCTTCCACGATGGCAACTTGAATCGGCATGGTCAAATTGCGGGCACTGGGACCGTCAGCACAATGCGCGTGCCTGCGCCCGGCGTGCTGGTGAGTTGCGCGGTGCCGGCAATCTCGCGCAACCGTGTTTGCAAATTTTCCAACCCGTCGTGCCCGGCTGGCGCGGTGCCGGTAAAGCCGGTGCCGTTGTCGGCGATGGTGACGGTCAATTCGTTCCGGAGTAAATCCACCCGCAATTGAACTGCGGTGGCGCCGGCGTGTTTGACGGCATTGTTCAGCGCTTCCTTGATGGCCAGGCAGAGGTGATGGCGGATGTTGGGGCGGAGTGCCAGCACCGGCGGGTCGCGTGGCAAATCCAACCGGCAGGCGATGCCGGCCGCTGACAGGAAGCCTTGCGCGAACTCGGCGAGATACGACAGCAGGCCCTCGAGTGTGTCGTTGCGCGGGTTGATGGCCCAGACGATTTCGTCGAGCGCCTGCGCCAGCTCGCGCGACCGGCGGAAGATGCGGTCGAGATGATCGCCGCCGGTTTCGGTCTGCGCCAAATCGCTGAGCAACGCCATCTCGGTTAACCCGGCGCCGACCTCGTCGTGGATGTCGCGGGCGATGCGGGCGCGTTCGCGTTCGACGGCGTGGTGGCGCTCCTGCGCTTGGAGTTGCCGGGCGGTGCGGCGTTTGTCAAAAAAGCGGACGCTGAGGACGGCCACGGTGATCATTGCGCCCACCAGCCCCCAGCGAAACCCGCGCGTTTCCCAGAAAAATGCCGGCACGAAAATGGCCACGCTGGCCGGAGCACTCCAGTCACCGTCCCGGTCGCGGGCCACAACCGAAAACCGGTATTGCCCGGCCGGCAACTGGGAATACCGGACTGTGCGGTCAGCAATGGACCACGACCGCTTTGGGTCATGGCCTTCCAACTGATAACGGAACCGCGCTCGGTCCGGCGCAGTGAAGACCGGCGCCGTAAATTGAAACTCCATGTCGCGCGCACCAATCGGCAGGCGCACTGTCGCCATGTTCTGCAGCGGCAGGGTGTGGTCATTCACACGCAACTCCTCTAGGTACACCGGTGGACTGATGGGAACCGTCGGCAAAGTCTTGGGGTCCACCACGGCGATCCCTTCCATCGTTGGAAACCAGAGCCGGCCATCGGCGGTCTGGGCCGCGGGTGTGCCCAAGTCGCCGGTACATTCCTCGCTGGCCATGCCGGCGTCCAACCCCAAGACCCGCGCCGGCAAGAATGCTTTACGCCCCGCCGCCACTTTCGCAAACTCCGCCTTCTTCACGCGCATCAACCCATGCCGCGTGCCCAGCCAGATGCAACCGTCTGCATCTTCCAACAGTTGGAGAATCGCATTATCCACCAGCCCATTGGCAGTGGTGAACCGGTCATGCTGCGCGCCATGCCACCACTCCACGCCGCTGGTCGTGCCGATCCACAAATCGCCCGTGGTCTCCGCCAGCAGTGCCCGAATTGAGCCGCAGGGAAATTGTTGGCGCCGGCCATCCGGCGCCACCTGCAGCAGTCCCGCGCTTTGATACCCCACCCAGATGCAGCCGGCCTGGTCTTCACACAATTCCTCCACCGTGTTGCGTGGGCTGCCGGGCACCGGCGCCAACTGCCCGGTCAGCTCCAGTATTTGCAGCCCATCCCACGTGCCGACCCACAACCGCCCCCGCCGGTCTTCCAACAACGCACAAACACCACGTGTTGTCGGCACCTGTTTAGCCTGTTGTCCGGGCCGGCACTGCCACAATCCTGCGCCTTGCGTGCCGACCCACAACGCGCCATCTCGGCTGCGCAATAAAACCGAAATTGTCGTTGTCTCCGGCAAACCGTCCCAATGCAGCAACCGCAACCGATCCGGGGGCCCGCCCACCAAGCCGCCTCCGGCCACTCCCACCAGAAGATTGGTGGGTGATTCCGCCAGCAATGCCGTGATGGCCTCATTGCCCCACGGTAACCCAGTGCGAACCACTTGCACTGGCGCGTGCCGCAACCGGACCAAGCCGCCACTTGTGCCAACCCACAAATTACCTTCGTGATCCAGCGCCAAACACTGGACATCCACCGGGTAGACCACCCCATCGCGGGCCGTCAACGACGCCCACTGGCCGTCGTGATACCGGTACAACCCGTGCAGTGTCCCCACCCAGACCGCGCCGGCCTCATTGGTCAACACTGCCGTCGGCTGTTCATCCGGCAATAAATCCGGCAGAACCATGCCCGCCGGCAAGACCGTGGCGGCCGGGTGGGCCCAGTCAACTGGTGGTGCCGCTTCGACAAAGCGCAGGCCGTCAAAGCGCACGACATGCCGGGGCGTGGCACACCAGAGAAAACCATCCGCGCCTTGCTGGATCGCCGTGACGTCGGCTTCCGGCAGGCCATCTTCAACGGCCCAGCGGTGCACCGCAAATTCCGGAATCAGGCTCGGCACGTCCGCGCGGACACCGCCGCCGGCCAGCAGCACCCTCAGCAAGCTGCACAAGATCAACCGCTGACAACAATTCGTCTGCATTGAAATTATTTGTGGGCGCCAGTCTAGCGCACGCCGTGCCCCGGTGCAAACTCCGGTTCAATTCCAGTTGAGACCGCACGCGAAATGCAGTATTGGTGTCGCTGCCATGTTGAAGCATCTTTGTCTGCTGGCCGGAATTGCGCTGCTGGCCGGGAACCTGCCCGCGGCCCCGCCCCCGGCCGACGGCCTCATTCAAAGCGAACGGCAACAACAACTCCTCCGCACCAACATCGAAACCGTCAGCACCCAGCTCCACGCCTTGATTGAGGACTACCAGCGCAACGGCATTACCGGCGACGAAGTCCAAACGCTCCAGACCATTGCCGGCATCCTCGCCCGCCTGACCGGTCCGGAAATCCAGCGGGTCGTTGAATTACTCCAATCCGCCCGCAGCGCGCCGGATGCCGGCTCTGCCCAACATAGCGTCGTCGCCGCCTACTCCGCCCAGAAAACCATTCTCGTGCAACTCCGGCAGGTCGTGGCCGCCTACCGGCACCGGCAGGAATTGCAGGAACTCGCCGCCCGCCTGATCGCGCTGGCCGACCGGCAGCACGCCAATCTCAACCTCGCCATCGCCTACGTCGAGTCCACCCAGGAAACCAGCACGGTCAAACCGGACGAATCCCGCCTGGCCGCCCTCGCCGCCCAAACCACGGAGCAGGACGCCATCGGCGCCGAAACCAAAACCGCCCTCGACCGGCTGGCGCAATTTGCCAGCCAACCGGCCACCGCCGAAATCGCCGAGCGCACCGGCAAAACACTGGCCGCGGTCAAAACCGGCAACCTCCAACCGGCGCTCGCCGCCGCCTTGACCGGCTTGCAAGCCGGCCAAATCTTCAACGCCGCCGGCCACGAAAAAACCGTCCGCGACGAACTCCGCCACCTTGCCCAACTCCTGACCGCGCCGAGCGCTCCGGCCGACGCGCTCCGGCAAGCGGTGGCCGAACTCGACAACGCCATCCGCGACCAGCGCCAAGTGGCAGCCGATGCCAAGGCGTTACAAGGCAACGATCCCGGTAAACGGTTGGTGGAAGACCGCCAAGCCGGCTTGATTGACCGGACCGACACGCTCCGGGCCGCCACCGCCAATCTCGCGCCCGTGGCCGCCGGCAAACTCAAGGACGCGCTCACCGACATGCAGGTGGCTCGCGCCGAACTCCAACAGGCCAATCCCGAGCGCGCCGCCACCGCCGCCAGTCAGGCGGCTGACAAGCTCGCGGACGCCCAAACCGCGCTCAAAACCGAAGCCGACCACGCGGCGCAAACTCCGGCCGCCGATCCCGCCGCCCAACTCCGGCAAGCTGATCAGCAATTGAAAAATCTCATCGGTGACCAGGAAAAACTCAAACAAGACAGCGCCGCCGCGCCCGACAAGAAAACGCTGGCGGATCAGGCGCAGCAGGAGAAAAAGCTGCAACTCGCGGCGCAAGATTTGCAACGCGCCACCGCCCCAACCAGTCCTGCCGTCGCCCAATCCTTGAACGATGCCGCCCAACAAATGCAGCGCGCCAGCGACAAGCTCGCGGCCGGCCAGAATGCCGGCCCCGCTCAGCAAGCCGCGCTCGACGCGCTCCAGCAAGCCCGGCAACAGTTGCAACCGGAACTGGCGGACGCCGCGCAAGCCGATAAAACCGCCGCCGCGCTGGAAAAACTGCTCGACCGCCTGGCCCAAATCATCAGCGCTGAACAAAAACTTGTGCTCGATACCGGTCTGGCTGCCGCCGCGCCGGCGGGATCAGTTGCGCCCTTGGCCACCGCGCAAACCAACAATCTCACAGCCACCGACGCCCTGCGGCCGGACATCGCCAAGCAAAACGCCGATGCCGGCACGTTGCTGGCCGACGCCGGTCAGGACATGACCATAGCCCAGACGGCCCTGGCCGGCCGGCAACTCCCCGCCGCCCAACCGGCCGAGCAAGCCGCGCTCGACAAACTTTACAAAGCCAAGGCGCTGCTCACACAACAACTCGCTGCCGACGCACCGCCGCCACCGGAAAATCCGCAGGCGGCCGCCGCCTTGGACCAGGCGCAGCAACAAATCGGTCAAGCGCTCGAGCAACTTGCCCAAGCCCAAACCAGCCAGCCCAGTCCCGCGGCCGGCGCACCGGCCGCGCCGTCCCCGAGCCAACCCGCCGGTCCACCGAGCGCGGCAATGCAGCAAGCCGAACAAGCGTTACAAAACGCGGCCCAAACCGTGGGCGCAATGGCGGCCAGTCCGCAAAACGGATTGCCGGGGCCGGCCCAGGCCCCAATGCAAACCGCCCAGCAAGCTTTGGCCGCCGCCACTGCCGCCGCCGCCGGCAACAACCCGGCGGCCGCCACCGCCAGCGCCACGGCGGCGCAGGCCGCGCTCGCGCAAGCGCAAGCGGCGGCGGCCATGGTGGGCGGTCCACACCCCGGCGCACAACCGGGCCCACCACACGGCCCAGGAGACGGCACTGAGCCGGGCCAAACGCCGCCTGGGCCCGGCGGCGACGGGTCCGGCAATCTTGCCAACCAGGCGCCGGATGGCACGGTCAAAGAGGTCGTCGGCCGCAGCGCATTCATCGGGTTGCCGGCGCGCGACCGGCAGGCGATCAAACAATCCCAAGGTGAGAAATATCCGGAGGAATTCGGACCGATGATCGAGCAGTATTTCCGCAATCTCGCCGACCAATCCAGCCGGGAGCATTAAGTGAACCGGTGGGGATTCCTGATTCTGCTCTGCGCGGCCGGGCCAGTATTGGCGCAGCAGGCCGAGGTAACGGTGGACCGCGACACGGCGGAGGTGATTCGGGGCGGCTTGAAGTATTTGGTGGCGCAGCAGAATCCGAACGGCGCGTGGACGGAAGCGAACAAGCCGGAGTGGGAGACCGCCATCACCGGCTACGCCTTGATGGCGTTTTTGGCGACGGGCAATCTGCCGAACGAAGGCGAGTTGGGCAAGGTGGTGGCGGCGGGTCGGCAATATTTGTTGGGCTCGTTGCAGGGCGATGGGAAATTCGCCACGTTGCGCCATGGCGGCCAATACATGTATGGCCACGGCATTGCCACCATCGTGCTGGCGGAGTTGTACGGGCAGACGAAATCGGAGGCGATTCGGCCCAAGTTGGAGAAGGCGGTGCAATTGATCGTGGGCGCGCAAAATCCCGAAGGCGGCTGGCGGTATTCGCCGGGATCGAAGGATGCCGATATTTCGGTGACGGTGCTCCAGGTGGTGGCGTTGCGGGCGGCGAAAGAGGCGGGCTTGGATGTGCCGCAGTCGACGTTGGACGAGGCGGTGAACTACATCCACACCTGTTATGACGTCAAGACCGGCGGGTTTGGTTATCAGCCCCACGGCGGCGCCGGGTTTGCGCGCACGGCGGCGGCGATTTACTCGCTGCAAGTGCTGGGCCGGTATGACGACCCGAAAGTCCAAACCGGCGCGGAGTATCTCGTCAAGCATTTCAACGATAAATCCGGGTATGTCGCCTACGGCCATTTTTACGCCGGTCCGGCCGAATACATGCTCGGCGGCGAAGCGTGGAAGTCGTGGTATACCAACCTCCGCGCCAGTTTGCTCAGCTCGGTGCACCGGCAAGGTGACATCGCCTATTGGGAAAAACAAGGCAGCGATCCCGGCCCGATTTACACCACCGCCGTCTACACGACGTTGCTCGCGCTGCCATATCATTATGTGCCGTTGTACCAGCGGTAAGCGCATGCGCCGGCTTGGCTACATTGCGGTGGGCGGGTTGGCGTTGCTGGCACTCGACGTCGCCGCGCGCCCCGGCACCCTCCGCACCTTGACCGGCGGGACGTACGAAGGCGATGTCACGTTTAGCCCGCTCGGCGGTTTGATGGTCAACCTGACCGGCGGGAGCACGGCGTTGGTGCCGCTGGCCTTTCTAGTCCACGCCCAGTTTCCACCAAGCGCCACGGTCGCCCTCAATCCCAGCAACCGGTGGGTGGTCTTCCGGACCGGTTCGGTCCTGCCGGTGCAGATTGTGCATGGAACCGAAACGGAGTTTCAGTTGGAATGTCGCGGTGTGAAATTCAAGCCGTCACCGCTCGACGTGGCCGGGATTATCTGCCAGCCCGGCGATCCCGGCCAGTGGCCGGCGTTTCAGACCGGCCGGACCGGCGTCGCGCTCAAAAACGGTGATTTCATGGATGGCACGATTCACGTCATGGACAATTCCCACGTGAACTTGAATACCGTCATCTTCGGCGCCCGGAAAATTCCCATCGACAAAGCAGTCGCCGCGGTCGTGCTGCGCGCGCTGACGTTGTCCGCCGTCCGCTACCAGCTCCGGCTGGCGGACGGCAGCGTCTACGGGTCGAAGCTGGTGCCGGCCCTGGCGGCGGGCGATGCGTTTGTGATCGCCGATTCGATCCTGGGCGAAACACGCGTCCCGTTCACCAGCGTGATCGAATTCAAAACCCTGCCTGGCGCGCCCCGGTAACCGCCAGCAAAACAGGCCGGTGACTTTCTGGTGATAACGGATTGACAACACCGCGTGGTTTTGTCACAAGATCACCCTATGGCGGTTTGTTTTTCAGCCAGTCAGCGAAGCCACAGCTTAGGCGTGATCGTAGTCAGCGGACTGGTTGTTGCCGGTGCCGTGGTTATCCTCGCGCGAACCAAGCAGCAAGCATCGCTCCTCCCGGTTTTTGAGCAAAATTCTCCCGCCCGCACGACAAGTGGCGACCGCCGCGTGGTGTTGGAGGGGTTCGCCACGGCGAATTATTCGGAGGACGGGAAAGTCGTGTCCCGCCTGCGCTTGGGAAAATGCGAACTGCGTCCCACATCGGCGGCTAACTGGCTGTTTGATTCCGGCCCAGTTTTGGAAATGCACGACGTGCAGGTGGATCTGTTCCACTGTCGGCCCACTGATCCGGCCAGCAGTCATCCAGCCGCGCCGGAAACCGCGGAAGCCATCGACTCCCTCACCCGCCTCCCGCGCCAGTTCCGCTGGGGTGCGCTCGGCGGCTTGGATGTCCGCAATGTCTCGTTTAATCTGTATGAGGATGACCACCGGGAGACTGCCATCCATGCGCAGCGGTTGACGCCGGGCGCCGGCGGCGAACTGACGCTGAAACAAGCCGTGTCCGTCAGCACACGGGATGACCGCCGGCAATTGACGAGCGCCGAAGTCATCTGGTGGCCGCACTTCGGGGTTCTCGCCGTCAAAGGCGACTACCAACTCACGGAAGCCGGCCACCCGCACCCCGGCGCGCGAACCATTTTCAATTTGGCACTGGAACCAATCACCAACCAACAGGAGATCAGTCGTTATGAAGAACACATTCGCCATCCAACCGAACTCACCGCCGCGCAATAAATCAATGTGGCGGCTCGGCCTCGCCGGTGGCTTGAGCTGGCTCTTGGTGCTGGGCGCAACCGCCGGCGGTCAGACCGCTGACCAGTGGGTGAGCACTGGGCGCGCGGCGCTGGTTCAGCAGGACATCGTCACCGCGAACGCCGCATTCCAGCATGCGCTGACGGCGGATCCGCACAATCAAAATGCGAACTTTTTTGGCGCCTTCACCCGGATCGCGGTGCTGATCAATGCCAACGGCGCGGGAACTGTCGGCGGATTGCTGACTGGCTTGGGTGTGGCGGCCAGCGGGCGCAACCTGTGGAATTGGACCGCCGACTTCCAGCGCAACCTCTACAAGGAGCCGGTGTTACCGGCCACCAGTCCGACATCCGGCGCGGTGATTGGCGTGCTGACCAACACGGTGCTCCCGCAACTTACCGCCGCGCTTGCCAACCTCAGCCAACTTAGCACCAATTACACTGTCACCCTGGCCGGGGAATTCACGCATCACGGGAACTCGAATGCCGTGGTGGTTTACGCCGACGTTGTGCTCGCGCAGTCCGCGCTGGCGGCCATCCAGGCGGCGGTCCTGACCATCGGCAGCTACAACCTGAATCTGAGCACCCACGATTTGGTGACCAAGTTCGAAGCCCTGCACCACGGCAGCGGGTCAATCGATCCAAACACCGATGTTCTGACTCCCTATCCGCAACTCTTCACATTGACACCCAATGCCGCGACCGCGCTGCCGGCCGCCGGCCAGTCCCTGAACTCGGCCATCACCGCGTTCTCAAATGCCTGGCAGCTGGTGCGCAGCCAGCAAGGCCGCTTGCTGTGCTCGACAAATAAACTCCAGAGCCTGGAACTGGGACAAGCGGCGCTGGCAGGCCCGGTCACAATTACCCCCGGCGGCCAGTCCGTGACAGTCGCCTTGGCGCCGTTTTTCAACGCGCCGGTCAATCTCCGCGCGGACTTCCCAACCATTCAAAATGATCCCACCAACAATCATCCGTCAGTCGTGGCCGGGTCGTTTGCCGATCCGACCATGGGCGGGGTGTTGCCGGCGGCCACGCAACAATGGTGGATCAACTTGCTCGAATCGCGGAAGCTGCGCATCCCAGTGATTACCCAACCGACCGTGGCGCCGCCGACAATCGCGCCGGCGGGCGGCACGTTCACCAACTCCGTCACCGTCACGCTGACCTGCAGCACGGCCGGCGCGACGATTCGCTACACCACGACTGGTTCCAGTCCGACGGCCAGCTCGCCGGTCTACAGCAAGCCGTTGGCGGTCACCAGCACCAGTACGATCACCGCCAAAGCCTTCAAGACCGGGATCGCCACCAGCGCCAGCGCGACGGCCACGTTCACAATCATCACCACCACTCCCGCCGTCGCGACCCCGACGATCACGCCCGCCGGCGGCAGCTTTACGAACCAGGTCAAAGTCACGCTGAGTTGCACCACCGCGGGTGCAACAATCCGCTATACAACGAATGGGGCGGATCCAGCCAGCAGTTCGACCAGCTACAAGACCGCGCTCACACTGACCAACTCGGTCACGCTCAAAGCCGCGGCCTTCAAGACCAAGATGGCCGACAGCGCCGTGGCGTCCGCGGCGTTCGCAATCATCCCACCGCCACCGCTGACAATCACCACCTTCGGTCTGCCGGCCGGCAACACCAAGGCAAAATACAGCGCGGCACTCACTGCGACCGGCGGCGTGACCCCGTACAAGTGGTCGTGGACGGCGGCATCTGGCAGCAAGCTGCCGCCGGGTTTGACAGTGAACGCCACCACCGGGGCCATCACCGGCAAGCCCACGAAAGCCGGAACGTTTTTCGTCACGGTGAAAGTCACCGACGCCAAAAAACAGACGAGCAGCCAACCACTGGAAGTGATCATCACGACCGGGTCATAACGGCAAATTTTACCGGTTGCTTTCGAGTTGACCAGAGTGGCGGGCGCACCTAGAGTGCCTGCTCGCAAGTTTATGAAAATTCTGGTCATCGGCGGCGGCGGCCGCGAACACGCTTTGGTGTGGAAACTGGCGCAAAGCCGGCAGGTCACCAAACTATTCTGCGCGCCCGGCAATCCCGGCATCGCCGCGCTGGCCGAGTGTGTGCCGCTGGCCGTGACCGACATCGCCCAGCTGGCGGCGTTCGCGACCGCGCAGCAGATTGACCTGACCATTGTCGGTCCCGAAGGGCCTTTGTGCGCCGGCATCGCCGACGCGTTTCAAGCCCGGCATCTTCGCGTGTTTGGACCGACCAAGCGGGCCGCCCAACTCGAAGGCAGCAAGGTTTTCTCGAAACAATTTCTGCTCAAACACAACGTCCCCACAGCCGCCGCCGACATCTTCGACACCCCGGCGGCCGCGCGCGCCTACGTCAAGCAGCACGGCACGCCCATCGTCGTCAAAGCCGACGGTCTTGCCGCCGGCAAAGGCGTGATCGTTGCGCAGTCGGTGGCCGAGGCCGAGCAAGCCATCGCCGACATCATGGAAAAACGCGCGTTTGGCGATGCCGGCCGGCAGGTTGTCATTGAAGAATGCCTGACCGGCGAAGAAGTCAGCGTGATGGCGCTCGTGTCTGGTTCCACTGTGAAAATTCTCGCGCCGGCCCAGGATCACAAACGCGCCGGCGACAACGATACCGGGCCGAATACCGGCGGCATGGGCGCCTACTCACCGGTCGGCCTGCCGGTGGATGCGACGGAAATTTTCGCGCGCACGTTGGCCGGGCTGCGCGCTGACGGGATTGATTATCGGGGCGTGCTCTACGCCGGGCTGATGTTGACGCCGGCGGGGCCCAAAGTTTTGGAGTTCAATTGCCGGTTCGGCGACCCGGAAACGCAAGCCGTGGTGCCGCGGATGGATTTTGATCTGGTCGAGGCGTGTCTGGCGACGGCGGATGGGACGCTGGACAAGTTTGAGTTGCGCTGGAAACCGGGCGCGGCGGTGTGCGTGGTCCTGACCGCCGGCGGTTATCCCGGCGACTATCAGCGCGGCCACGTGATTGCAGGGTTGCCAGCCGCCGGGAAGTTGGCTAACGTCACCGTGTTTCACGCTGGCACCCAGTTCCATGACGGTCAAATCGTGACCGCCGGGGGGCGCGTGCTCGGCGTGACCGGGCTGGGTGGCGATATCGCGGATGCGACGCGGCGCGCGTATGACGGCGTGAAGTGGATTCAGTTTGCCGGCGCGCATTACCGGCGCGACATTGCAGCGCGGGCGTTGCAGCGCGGGACAAAATGAAATTAAACTTTTTAATCGGCGGATTGATTTTGGCGATCGCGGGTGGCGTGGCCAGCGGCGCGGACGCGACGGCCGAAATCATTGGCGTGCTCAAGCAGCATTACGTTGACCGGGAAACGCTCGACGCGCAGAAACTCAACGACGCGTCGGTGGCCGGGATCCTGCAAATGCTGGGCCCCGGCGCGCAGTTGTTGACGGCCGCCGCGGCGCAGTCGAACAGCGCGGCGGTCCTCCAACTCAACGTGCGCGCCGCTGAACCATTAGCACGGGTCGAGGTGATCCAGCCGGACATCGGCTACATCCGCCTGGCCGACGTGGTGAACGAGACACCGCTGGCGTTGGATGAGGAACTGAAAAAGTTTGCGCAGGCGAAGGTGGCCGGCTACGTGCTTGACCTGCGGTTTGCGGACGGCACGAATTTTGCGGCGGCCGCGGCGGTGGCGAGCCGGTTCCTGCCGGCGAACATGGAGTTGTTTACGGTGAAATATGCGGACGGCGCGCCGCGGGTTTACCGGACCACGCCCGCGCCGCAGTCGCTCGCCGCCGAACTGGCCAAGACCCCGTTGTTGCTGCTGGTGAACGCGCAGACGCGCGGCAGCGCCGAGGGGCTGGTGGGCGCGTTGCGGACGCAAGACCGCGGCATCGTCATTGGCGGGCCGACGGCCGGGTTGCCGGTGGCGTGGCAAGATCAGCCGCTCAGCGACGGGCGCGTGCTGCGGCTGGCCACGGCGAAAATCATTTTTCCAAACGGGACCGAACTTTTCCCGGCCGGCATCAGTCCGGACATCCTGATCATGACTGATGCCAAGACGGAACATGCGGCAGTCTTCAACGTCGCGTCCAACGTCACCCTGACCGCCAGCTTGCAGCCGCAATTAACCAAGCACCTCTACTCGGAAGCCACGCTTGTGAAGGTTTTTCACGGCGAGGGCATTGAACCGCCGGCCCTGGCACTCACCAATGCCGCCACCAGCACGACGAATGCGTTGACGCTGGCCGGCGGCGCGCCGCTGACCGCCGAATCCGCGCCGGCCGCCGCGCCAGCGCGCGACGTGGTGTTGCAGCGGGCGGTGGACGTTTTGAAGGGGATCCGGGTGTTTCTGTCGTGGCAATGAAGACGATTCTCTTTGTTTGCACCGGTAACGTGTGCCGCAGCCCGATGGCGGAGGCGCTGCTGCGCGCCGCGTTGCGCGATGACCGGAATTACCGGATCATGTCGGCCGGCCTCGGGGCCCTTGACGGGCAGCCGGTCACCGAAGAATCGGCCGTGGCTATGGCGGAATTCGGCGTGGACATTGCGGCGCATTACAGTCAGTTGTTGCGCGCGCCACTGGTTGAGGCGGCGGATTTTATTTTCACGATGACCCGCCAACAGCAGGACACCATCCAGACGCTGTATCCGATGGCGGCGGAAAAGACGTTTTTGCTCCGGGAATTCGAGGACGCCGAGGTCATTGGCAAAGATGTCGCGGACCCGATCGGGCAACCGCTGGAGGTTTACCGGCGCACTCGCGACCAAATTAAACGCGCGCTGCCGAGCGTCATCGAGTTCATCAAACAAACCACCACCGACCGCGAAGTCGCCACCCCGGCCGCGCCCCGGTCAGTCCTGCGCATCGCGCTGGCCGCCGACCACGGCGGGGTCGCCTTGAAAGCGGCATTGAAGGCTTGGCTGGTGCAACAGGATTACCCGGTCACCGATTTCGGCACGCACTCGACTGAAGCCGTGGATTACCCGGATTACGCGTTTGTGGTCGCGCGCGAGGTCGCGACCGGCAACTTTGATCGCGGCGTGTTGATTTGCAAGAGCGGCATCGGCATGAGCATTGCCGCCAACCGCGTCGTGGGCGCGCGCGCGGCCGCGGTCAGCAGCGCGGAATGGGCGAAACTCAGCCGGGAACACAACGATGCCAACATCCTCGTGCTCTCGGCGCTGGAAACTGACAACGAAACGGCCCAGTCGATCCTCGACGTGTGGCTCAAAACCGAATTCGCAGGAGGCCGCCACGAACGGCGGGTCGAAAAAATGGACCATCCCCCCACGCTCACCACCGGTACGAAACTCAGCGCGCTCGCGCAAGCGGATCCGGAAGTGTTCGCCGCCATCCAATCCGAAACCCAGCGCCAGCAGGACAACATCGAGTTGATCGCCAGCGAAAACTTCGTCTCCCTGGCCGTCCTCGAAGCCGCCGGCACGCTGCTGACGAATAAGTACGCCGAAGGGTATCCCGGCAAGCGGTACTACGGCGGGTGCGAGTGCATTGATGTCATCGAGCAACTGGCCATCGACCGCGCGAAACAACTGTTCGGTGCCGACCACGCCAACGTCCAGCCGCACTCCGGCTCGCAGGCCAACATGGCCGCCTATTTCGCGCTGGCCAAACCCGGCGATACCTTGCTGGCGATGAGCCTGAACTTTGGCGGCCATCTGACCCATGGCTCACCGGTCAACTTCTCCGGCAAACTTTTCCGGATCGTCCCCTACGGCCTGAGCCAGGCGACCGAGCGCATCGACATGGACGAAGTCGCCCGGCTTGCCCGCGCCGAGAAACCGCGGATCATCGTCGTCGGCGCCAGCGCTTACCCGCGCATCCTCGACTTTGCCGCGTTTGCCGCGATCGCCAAGGAAGTCGGGGCGGCCTTGGTGGTGGACATGGCGCACATCGCCGGGCTCGTCGCGGCCGGGTTGCATCCGAACCCGGTCCCGCACGCCGACATCGTCACCAGCACCACCCACAAAACGCTACGCGGCCCGCGCGCCGGGTTGATCCTGTGCAAAGAGGCGCACGCCAAGGCGGTGAACTCGCAAATCTTCCCCGGCATCCAGGGTGGTCCGCTGGAGCACATCATCGCCGCCAAGGCTGTCTGCTTCAAGGAAGCTCTCCAACCGGAGTTCAAAGCCTACCAGCGACAAGTCGTCAGGAACGCCGCCGCGCTCGCCGCCGCGCTGACCGGCAAAGGGTTCCGCATCGTCAGCGGCGGCACCGATAATCATCTCATGCTCGTCGACCTGCGCCCGAAGAAGATTACCGGCAAGATCGCCCAGGAAGCCCTCGACAAGGCTGGCATCACCGTGAACAAGAATATGATTCCGTTCGACCCCGAAAAACCGACCGTCACCAGCGGCATCCGCGTCGGGACCCCGGCCGTCACCACGCGCGGCATGCAAGAAGCCGAAATGACCCAAATCGCCGCGTTCATGACCGAGGTGCTGGATCAACCCGACGACGTCGCCGTCCACGCCCGCGTGAAAGAAAAAGTCAACGCCCTGACCGGCAAGTTCCCGTTACCCTACTAAGGAAATTATGATTAAAGGCATCGCCAACATTGTGATCAAAGTCGCCGACCTCGACCGGTCGTGCGAATTCTACACCAAAACGCTCGGCCTCGCGCTGGCGTACCGGGACACCGCCGCCAATTGGGCGGAAATTGAGTTGAATGGCGTCCATCTTGGCCTGATGCAAGCCGAGCCCGCCGGCGGCGCGCGCAATCCGTTCCTCAGCCTGCTGGTGGACGATCTCGCCGCGACCGTGGCCGTGTTGAAGGAACGCGGCGTCAATTTCGACGGCGATATCCGCACGGAAGCCTACGGCCGCCTCATCACCGTCACCGATCCCGACGGCAACCAATTCGACCTGTTCGAGCCGGCTGACGAATAAGCGTTACCGGATCGCCGCGGTATCGGCCAGATCGAGCAGGCCGCGGTAATACGCCAACCAGCGGTCACGGGCGGGCCGGTCGCCGGCGAGGTCGGCAATGGTTTCGTCCACTTGGGGCAACACGGTGATCACCGTGCCCGCGCCGATGCGTCGCTGGATCAACACCGGTAAGCCATCGGTGGCGCGGGCCAGTACCGTTGCCGTGTCGGGTTCGACTTCGATCCGGATCGCTTGCGCGAAATTGGCACAGGGCCACATCTGTCCGAAGGCGCGGAACTCAATCGGCTGGGCACTGCGATAATCCACCGGCTTGGCGCCAATGAGTTCGTTGTACTCGAGCCCCCAGCTGAATGGGTCAGGCGCGTGCCACACCAGCGTGTTCCCGGCGCGGACCCAGTGGTTCAGGGCCTGCGCCTCGGCGGCATCAAGCCGGGCACCGGCGATGATCAGGGTGGGCAGGTCGGCCGGCAACGGTTGGTCACCGCGCACAATCCGGGTGGCGTGGCCGAGTTGCTGGAGCATGTAGTTGGCCACACAGAAACCGCGGGCAACCGTGCGCGGTTGGTTGCCGGGGCTGTTGGGATTGTCGCGTGGATAGTAGTGTTTTGGATAGTACAGGCCGATGGCAGTCGCCGCCGGCGCGGGGGCGGGCCAGGCTTGCACGGCTTTGGCGAATTCAAGGAAGGACTCGAGGCCGGGCTTCACTTTGTCGTTGGCGTCCACGAGGCCAAGCGTGCTCTCGAAGGCGTTTTTGGTGTAGGGCTGGTTGGTCGAAGAAATGTCGCGCAGGCACCACCAGAGGAACCCGTTGGCGCCGGCCTGCCAGCTGGCTGGCAGCAGGGCGCGGAGGTAGGCGGCCTGTTGCCGGGCGCCGAAGGTTACAATGGTGCCGAATTCCTGTAACAGCACCGGTCCGAACATGCGCGCGATCTTGGTGTAGAGCGGGAGGAGCGACTGGCAGAGCGGGTCGGTCAGGCCAGCGAACCCGAGGGCGTGCCAGGTCGGGACCGGATACCCGTGCATGCTGTAGAAATCGCAGCCGGGCTGGTCCCCAAACCGCCAGCCAGTATCAGCGATCACTTGGTTGTGTTCGTTGCCGGAGACGATGAGCGCGCTCGGGGAGGCCGCCCGAATGCCGGTGTTAACAGACTGGCACCAATCGTGAATATCGCGCGGCGATGCCGCCCGGCTCTCGGCGAGACAGCACAGCTCGTTGCCTTGGTCCACCGCAAGGATGTGCTCGGCATGGCGGTGAATGATTTTGGTCGCGTTCTCAGCAAACGCGGCGGACCGGGCGCGCAGCTCCGGCTCGGCAAACACGTTATGTCCCTGCACCCACCGCGGCCAATAGACAGCGCCACTCATCCAGCCGACGAACAGGCTGGGATGGGCGAGGATGTTCCGTTCGCCGCACCAGCCAAGGAATTTGTCGAGCCGCTCAAACATGAGCGGATCGTAGTGGCCGGCGGCCGGTTCAAAGTCCTGCCAGCGCAGGAAAAAGCGGATGCAGTTCAACCCGAGCTTCGGCAGCAGGTCGAGGTCACGGCGGATTTCATCGGCCGGCCAGCGTTGCCAGAGTTCGACCCCAACCGAAGCGGGCCAGTAGTTGACGCCGACGGGCACAAACCGTTGGCCGTTGCGGGTGAAGTAACCTTGCGGATCAAGCTGGATCATGGTGGACGTTGTAATGGGGAGCGGCGAACGCGTCAATCGTTACGTCGGGGCGCAAATGGCGTGGGAATCCAGAATTGTGGAGCGGCGTTCCCGCCGCTCGTACGATGGCAAAGCGCAAGTTTGCACCACCAGCCCACCAGGGCAGACGCAGCTAATATTTTTTTAGGATTTGGCGAAAATCTGTTGTAACAAGGCCGGTAATAGGTGTTTGTAGATGAAAGTTTTTGATTCCGGAAATTGCTCAGTTGTGATTTACAATTGGGATGCACTTACTCCCATCAAAACTCAGTTTGCTCGAACACTTCCAAACCCTCCCCGATCCCCGCGTCCAGCGCACCAAGGTTCATGACCTGATCGACATCCTCGGCATCGCCATCTGCACGCTGCTGTGCGGCGGCGAGGGCTTTAACGATATGGAGGACTTCGGTCACGCCAAGCAGGACTGGTTCAAAACGTTTCTGCGGCTGCGGAGCGGCATCCCCAGTCACGACACCTGCAATCGTGTTTTTGCCGCGCTGGATTCCCAACAGTTTCTCGATTGTTTCCTGCGATGGACGCAAAGCCTCCGACAAGCGGTGCCGCAGGAGATCGTGGCGCTCGATGGCAAGGCGTTGCGCCGGGCGCTGAACCGGGATCAAAGCCTCCAGTATATCGTCAGTGCTTGGGCCGAGGAGAACGGGCTGGTACTGGGTCAGTTGAAAGTGGCCGACAAGAGCAACGAAATCACGGCGCT
>Ga0316217_10002503_pt1 | contig 22037 bp, 28 predicted proteins | sample 1anoAmetaG_FD_203633 | JGI IMG/M metagenome (GOLD analysis project Ga0316217, IMG submission 203633) | Freshwater microbial communities from Trout Bog Lake, Wisconsin, USA - 1anoA | ecosystem: Environmental > Aquatic > Freshwater > Lake > Hypolimnion/Profundal zone | place: USA: Wisconsin...
GATGACCAATTTTTTTAATTCTAAACCAGAACAATCTAGTGATATTAAACTCACTGATGATGATGGATATTTAAAAAATCCAGTTACTGGTGGTAACACTTGGTTTCATAGCTCTGGTGGCCACGATACAGTATTTAGTGATGAATACCTTGATAAAAAATCAGGACATGTTGGTACCTATCATACAGCAGACCCAGAGGAAACTCTTCGTAGTGGTTATTTACATGAAAATAAAATTAAAATGAGTAACCCATTGGTTGTTATTGATCATCATGATAGTGCTCATTATAGAAGCCCTTATGAAACCGATCGTTTAGACAGAGGTCAATTCCATAGTATTGTTTCTCTTGTAAGACATTATGCATTTAAATATGGTCATGAAGTTCTTCCACATATTGAAAACCCCAACGAACCTGGTGCAGAAGAACGATTCTATAAAAGTCAAAACGATAGAAATACAGCTAGACTTACTAATTGGCAAGAACATTGTGATAGAATTACCGCTGAAAGAAAAAGTGATCCATGGCATGTAGAGTGTCATGATGAAAAATGTAAGACTTGTAACTATCTTCCCCCTAGACCACAACTTGAAACAGAAAAATTTTCTCATAATTATTTAGATAATTTCTCACCCAGTCAAAGACTACATGTGTTAAGACATGGTGCAATGAAAGATGGATATGATGGATTTATATTCCATTATACTTCTAAAAATCCTACTATTTTTGTATTAAAACCATCTAGTCAAATTGAATCTCATAGAATTGTAAAAGAAGATTCTGAAAGTCATAGAAAACTTATGGAAGAAACTCCTGCAATAAATACTGATACAGGACTACATCAATATATTCGTAAAAATGACCTCTTTGAAGCAGAAAAAGCTAGAGGCGCTGAAAAGAGAGCATCATGACATTACCACTTAGATTTTCTGAAATTGAAAATAATGGAGAAATGGGAGTTGGAATTGGGTTCATGGGTGGACCTGGTACTCCAGCTACTCCTGATGAAGGTACCAGTAATATCACTGATGTTACTAAAAGCCCTGGTGGACCAAGTATTGTTCCCAATCCTGTTGCCCCTAGAGGCGATAGAGGACAAGGTGGTCCTCAAATGAACACAGTGGAAAATAATACCCAAATTAATCCCAATACTGCTGAGGGTCATGGTAAGGTTACTACAGAAAGTATTCCTGTAAGTAATCAAGGTCAAGCAATTTTACCTGCTCTTAATAGTTGGTATACGAGCAGTGTTCATTTTGGTTTAAATGATGAATTTTATGATGAAATAGAGAATGATGAACTATAAATATTATCCAGTAGGTGAAGCTGCAATTGATTACAAACCAGGAGATTTTTTTCTTGTTGAAACAAAAGGTGTTGCTGCTAAAGTAATCCGTTTTGGTCAATGGTTGAGATATCATGGTAAAATGAAACCATTTAGTCATTGGAATCATACAGGTGTTATTATTAACTCAAACGGTGATACTGTTGAAGCAAAACCTACAAATGTTAGTCAAGCTAACATTCGAGATTATATAGATTGTCCTGTTTATATTATCTCAACCAAATTAAATAATCAAAGTGCCCAACAAGTAGAAGCTGCAGCTAAAAGCTTCCTAAATGATAAGTATGGATGGTTGACCATTGGCTCTATTGTTCTACAATTGCTCACAGGTGTTAAGGTACAGTTATCATTCTCCAAAAGCGTAGTATGTAGCGGTCTAGTAGCACAAAGTCTTTGGGCCGGTGGAGTTATATTTAGTGAGAATCCATTCCAAATGATGCCTGCTGATCTGGCTGCTGCTTTTAATGTTATAAGAGAAAATAATTAGTAAGCTCATTTGATTTAATTCAATAAAGCTATATATAATCATAATATGAGAAAAATAAGTATTGAAATCACCTTTAATAATCCAACTCAACAGAATTTGGAATTAGCTGAAGCAGAAGTAAAGGAAAACTTTACTGGCTTAATGACTAGTCTTCGTAATCAGTTGAATAATGTTAAAGGTGCTATTAAATTTGAAGACGCAGAATAAACCCTTGGTGGTCGTAGTTCAGCGGTAGAACGCCAGGTTGTGGTCCTGGTTGTCGCGGGTTCGATCCCCGTCGATCACCCCAATGGTCCTGTAGCTCAGAGGAAGAGCGCTTCCCTGTCACGGAAGAGGTCGGGGTATCGTAATCCCTCAGGATCGCTAAAGGAGAGAAATGATAATACAAATTATTGGACTTCCAGGTAGTGGTAAGACTGTATTGGCCGAAGCACTAGTAAAAAAAATAAATGCTATTCATCTTAATGCCGATGAAGTACGAGAATACGTAAATTATGATTTAGGTTTTTCTCATGCTGATAGAATAAAACAATCTAAAAGACTTGGTGGAATTGCCAGAATTTTATCAAAACAAGGTTACGATGTTGTTGTAGATTTTGTTTGTCCCACTAAGGAAACTAGAACAGCTTTTGGTATCCCCAATGTTTTGATTTGGGTAGATCGAATCAAATCAGGTAGATATGAAGATACTAATCTCATGTGGGAAGACCCCAAATATGTAGACATTACTATACCTCATGGTATGACTCTAGAAGAAGAAGTTGAATTAATATTTAGAAGACTTTATGAATGATATAAGTAATGTTCCAATTAAAACAGGATTTACTTTTAAATTCGTTAAAAATTTTAATGTTCAAAAACTCTCTATGTATTTAGAAGATTATACTTGGAGTGAAATACCACCCGATAGTCGTGGTTATGATTTTTATAAAGAATCAAAATATATACCCATTGAATATATTTCTTCTATTGGACCAGAAGGTAATTTACCAATTACTTCATCTACAATATTAGAAGATAAAAATTTATTAAAATTAATTGAACCCATCATTGATGATTTATCAAAAAATTTTAAAGGTAAAATAATTAGATCTTCTTTAATTAAACTTCCAGCTCATAAAAAAATACTTCCTACAAATCAATATAAAGATTTTTTTAGTAGAATTTCTCATAATTTGTATCTAATTATTAATAGTAATGAATTTATATTTTTTAAAGTAAGTAAAGATTTAAAAAGAATAAATTCTGGTGAATGTTGGGAGATAAATAATAATTTAATCAATACCATTTGGAATATTAGTAACGATGATTTAATATATTTGACTATTGATGTTATGCCAAAAGAATATTTTGAAGAATGAAAAATTTTACCCTAAAAGATCGAAAACAATTTCTTGATGACATTAAACCCAAAAAGGGTTTTGACTTTAAGTATATTGATAGATTTAATGTTGAGCAACTATCTGAATACTTAAACACTTTTGATTCTGAATGGAAATTAAACACTTCAAATCAAGAATCATATTTATCTCAAAAAGATAGTAATTCTTATTTTATTACTGAAGTATTTAATTCTGATCAAAACGATAAACCTTTTATAAATGGTGTAGTAACAAAAGACCCAGAAATAATTGAATTAGTCGTTATACCAATAATTTACGAATTAGAAAAATTAGTTGGTGGTAAATATGCAAAATCTCTTTTTGCTAAACTTCCAGCCAATAAAAGAATATTTCCTCATTATGATCAAGGTGGGCCTTTATCTACTTATATGATGTTAATTCGTAGATTTCATGTTGTAATTTCTACTAATGATAAGGTATTATTTAGAATAGGAAATAATACCAAACATTTAAAAGTTGGAGAATGTTGGGAGATCAATCAAAATATGATACATGAAGTTTGGAATGATGGTGACTCTGACAGAGTTCATCTTATAGTAGACATATTTCCATATAGGTGGTTATAATGGAAGAGTCAGTACCAATTACACATAAAATATCAAGAATAACTTTAGAAAGAAGATGGGAATATCTTAAAGACTTAGAGTTCAATTCCCATTTAGATTATAATTTTAGATTTCTTAAAAATCTTGATGTTGAAAAATTGATTAACTATATACATTTATTACAAGATGAACATTGGGAGAAACAAGTATTATTAGGCCAAAAATATTCTACACATAAAAATTCTAATGCTATTATTATAACCAAAGTCGATAGTTCTTGTATTGACCCTTATGTACCATTTAATGCAACTTTTGCAATTGAAAATCAAGACTTAATAGATTTAGTTATGCCAATTGTCAATGAGGTAGTTGATCTATATGATGGTAAATACGGAAGAATTTGGCTTGCTAAGCTTCCAGCAGGTAAAATGATTCCATTACATAACGACGGGTTTGATTTCTTTAAAAAGAACAAATTTTCAGACTATTATTATCTACAATCTGTTTATAGAGTACATATTCCTCTAGTTACCAACGAAAAAGTTATTTTTACTGTTAATAACGAAAAAAAGCATCTTAGGGTTGGGGAAGCTTGGGATATGAATCAACGACCATTACATACTGTTGAAAATAACAGTGATAAAGATCGAATACATTTAGTTATAGATGTTTTACCTTACAAATGGTTATAGGAGAAAAATGATTAGTTTAGAAAGTAGAATGGAATATCTTTTAAGTCGAAGAGATCATAAAAATAGTCTTAGGACAGATTTTAATTTTAAGCATCTAAAAAACTTTGATGTTACAGAATTAGTAGAGTATTTAAAAAATGTCGATAAAGCATGGCACGAGAATGACTATACACAAAAGCTTTATTTAACACAAAAAGATACAAATAGTATTATGATCATTTATGTGCCCAATACAACTTATAAGATTGAATTTCCATTTGTACAAGAAGTAATGTGTCAAGATGAAAAATTAGTTAATTTAATTATGCCAATGATTGAAGAGATTGCTGAAATGTATGGTGGTAAATATGGAAGAGTTTGGTTAGCCCGACTTCCAGCTGGAAAACAAATTCCACTACACGTAGACCATTATGATCCTTTTAATGAAGGACCTGCCGCTGATGATATGTACTCTATTGCTGTTCATAGAATTCATATTTGTATTACTACTAATGAAGACGTTTATTTTACAGTAAATGATGAAAAGAAACATATGAATGTTGGTGAGTGTTGGGAACTAAATCATCATCTTCCACATTTTGTAGAAAATAATGGAGATACAGAAAGAATTCATATTGATTTTGATATTCTCCCATACAAGTGGTTGTAATGGAAATTAAATCACTTGAAGATAGACGATGGTTCCTTAAAAAGGTTAGACCAAAACCAGCAAAATTTAAATTCAAATATATTGGTGATTTTACTGAAAAAATTAAATTAATACAAGACTATTTTCATGATGATATGAATTGGCTCTCTCATGGGGAAGATTCTTGGATTTATTTTACTCATGGTCAAGTAACAACCTATACTATATTAAATGTTCCTAATTTTGCACAAATAGATTTTCCATATAAAGCAGAACTTATGGTACAGGATAAAAATGTTTTAGAGCTTTGCAAACCAATTATTAAAGAGTTAGAAACTTTGTACAACGGTAAAGTTGGAATGGTTGGTTTTAATAAACTTCCACCAGGTCATTTTATGCCTCCACATAAAGATCAAATAGATGGTGCTCAACCTTTTTCACCTTATTATAAAGTTTTACGTAGATTTCATATTCCTTTATTTACTAATGAACAAGCTTTTATTAGGGTAAGTAGGGAAATTAAAAATCTTAAGGTTGGAGAATGTTGGGAGTTTAATAACAATCTTACCCATGAAGTTTGGAACGATGGCGATTCTGATAGAATTCATTTTATAATAGATATTTTACCCTATAGGTGGTTATGATGGATTTAACCCAAGAACAAAAACAACAAAGAACAGAATTTCTTTTAAATGTCAAACCCAAGACAGGATTTAAATATACACATATTTGTAATTTTAATGATGAAGTTGCTGCTATTGCCAATCATATAGAAAATTATGACTCAGAATGGTTAGAGGATACTTTTCTTAGAGATACCTATCCAGTCTTTAAAGAAGGATATAATTATCATATCTGTGATGTAATGAATCCAGGACAAAATGAAGAGCCTTATATTATTGGCTGGAACAATAAAGATGAAAAATTAATTGAACTCTGTAGGCCAATATTAAATGAATTAGAAAATATATTTGACGGAAGACATTCAATGATTTGGTTGGCATTGCTTCCAGCTGGAGCAAAGGTTCCACTACATACAGATCATTTAGAGACAAAAGTATTTACCGGAGATAATTATCTCAAATTAGTTCATAGAATTCATATTCCAGTTATTACTAACCCCGGTGTCTTTTTTAAAATACTTGGTGAGAAAAAACATATGAAAGTTGGAGAATGTTGGGATATTAATCAAAATGTTTTACATGAAATCTGGAACGAGGGAGATTCTGGTCGAGTTCATTTAATTGTTGATATGCTTCCTTATAAATGGTTATAATAGATATATGATTAAGATCACTATTAATAAAAAAGATATTGAACAAGAAGACGTTTCACATCTTGCTTCTTATCAAGAGGGTTGGAGTCCTTTTGAGTTAATGTGGGATCAACCTGCAGGAGTCACAGAATTTAAACTCTATTCCTATCTAGCTAATAAGTTTAAAAATACAACTATCCTAGATATTGGAACTTTATTTGGTGGAAGTGCTTTAGCTTTTTCTAATTCAAATAATCACGTTATTAGTTATGACATTCTTCATTTGGTAACTCATGATAATCTTAAAAAAGATAATATTGAATTACGTATCGGTAATTTTATGGAAGAAGATATTGACTATAGTAAGATCGATCTTATTCTTATTGATGTAGACCCTCATGATGGGCTTCAAGAACCACCAATGATTGAGTATTTAGTTAATGTTGGGTGGGAGGGTTTGTTATTATTGGATGATATTATGTTTGATCAATATCCTGTAATGCAAAAAATGTGGTATGATTTACCTTATGAAAAATATGATATGACTCCAGTAGGTCATTATTCTGGGACAGGTCTTCTTAATATTGGTAATAAATTTGAGCTAGAATTTGTAGCTGAATAATCTTTCCTCGATAGCTCAGCGGCAGAGCGGGTCACTGTTAATGACTTGGTCGGTGGTTCGAATCCATCTCGAGGAGCAAAGGAGAATTATGGAAAACGAAAGACAGCTACTACAATACCAATTAATTGGTCCACATTTTAATATCAAAACCTCTAAAGAACATAGTCCTGATTGGTATAGACAAATACCTAGAGATGTTCAAATGCCTGAAGCAACTCATGGTGATCATTCCCATGCTGGTGAAATAGTCCCAACAGTAAAACATTGTATGCCATTTCTTGATGGAATGGCTGGTGGATATATGATTAGTCTTGAAGCTGATTTAGATGTTAAAATTATAAGAGGCGAAGTAAAAATTTTTACTGAAAAAGCTCCAATTTTTGGAGAAAGAGTCCCTGGAGCTACCGACCCTATGCCAGTACCTCTGGGTTGTATTAAAAGACATTTTCATTGGATTCAACAAACTATTGTTCAATTACCTATTGGATATAGTGCACTCTATACCCATCCATTAAATCGTTTCGATCTACCATTTGTTACTTTAAGTGCTATAATTGATGATCGAATTAAAAATGGTAATATTCCATTCTTTATTAAAGAGGGTTTTGAAGGAGTAATTGAAAAAGGTACTCCTATTATTCAAATTATTCCTTTTAAGAGAGAGAATTGGGAATCTGAACAAGTAGAGCATATCCATACAGAAGATTGTGCTAAACATCATGATGCTCAATTTCATGGTAAACATCCTAAAATGTTCGATGATGAATATCGTAAAGAAAGATGGCAAAAAAAATCTTTCAAATAATCTGTCCGAGGTCGTCCAATGGCAGGACTGCAGACTTTGAATCTGTCAATCTAGGTTCGACCCCTAGCCTCGGAACCATGTAAAGATATAACGTATTCAGTTAAGGAATAGAAGTACCTATGTCCAGCGCCATTATGGCAGAATACGGAGAGAGACCATGTCCTCATTATTTGATTTTGATAATTCACAAGATCTTGTTTTTGCAGCTAAAACTGCAGGTAAGCAAATCATCTCAGCAAAGCATGAAGCTTTAACCAAGCTTGGTGCATTCCTTTTCCTTGCTCATTCAGATAATGAATTTGCTCTCCGTTGTCAAATGTTTGACAACGATATTACAGCTATTGCCAACCGTCGTTTGGCTACTGTTAGTGATTCAAAAGGAAAGCTTGTAAGAGCACTCCATGCAGAATGGACCATGCGTCATGCCAATTGTAAGTGTGCTAATGATATGATAATGCCACAGACTATGTCACCTGGACCGTCATCTAAACCACAAGTATCAGATTCTAGTAAATTAGAATTGGATGCAGCTGAAGAAAATCAACGAAGTCATATGGAAACTCGTAAATTAGAATTGGATGCCCGACGTATTGAAACTGGTTCTAAAATAGCTTCTAAAGGTGACCAAAAAGATCCAAACAATCCACCTCATATCAACCCTGATGATACGCCACATAGAAACCCAAATACAGACAAAGATAAAAATAAATGGAAATATTTACCAAATGAGCCTCAATGCCCAGCCTGTGGTGGTCCACATCCTTATACAGAACCTTCTCCTAAACCAAATACTGGACCACATGACAAAAAATGGGACAAAACTCTTCCCCCTATAGATAATGATAAGGATAAGATACATGATCATCATCCACATTATCATCCATCAAAAGATGATCAATATATTGATCGTCATGAAGCTTCTAAAGGTGACCAAAAAGATGGCCAAGACACCACCACGATCGAAGCATCGGTTGATGATAATTTAAAAGGAACTAGTTCTTCTTTTGACTCACCCTTAAACGAAGCTGAAGTAGTATCTGATCCATCTTGGAGTCGTAAAACAAAAGCAGTAGAATCTTCTGTAAAACAATCTGATGCTCTTAATTCATGTGCTTCATGCAGTGGTAGTGGATGTAATGAGTGTTCAGGTGGCACATCCGCTCCTATGAGTACTAGTTCAGATGCTCAAGCTGCTAGTGATATGAACACAGTTCCTTCAATGACTGCTGGTATTAAGTTTTCCGCTCTATCGTGTAATTGTGGTGAAGAAGCAATCAGTAATTTTAATGGTAAGCCATCTTGTCTCCCTGGAATGGGATGTCAAACAGGTGCTCAATCAGGTAATTGCCCAGGATGTGGTCAATCATTCCATGGATTTAACGTTTGCCCCGGTGGAAATTGTCAAGGTAACCCTGAAGAAGAAATGATTCTTAAGACTGTAATGGACCTTAAAAAACAACTTCAAGATCTTACAGGTAATGGTGAGTCACTTGAAACTGTCATGAGACATGATAAGGGCCATGATGATTGGCACCGTTCAATGGGACAAGAGCCATGCACCAGTGAAGAAGATTGTGCTGCCAAAACAGAAGAACACAAAGCAATGGAACATACCGCTGGTCAATGGGGACCAACTCCAGGAGGAGACAAAAATTGCATTGGAATGCGTAATGGTAGAGACAAGTGTGTTAACGAACTATCCCAAGGGTACTCCCCTAATAGAGCTGAATATGGTTCTTCACAATGTAAACAATGTCAAAATTACGATAGTGCCCATATGTCTTCTAAGAAAAAGAAAAAAGAAGACCATTATAAGTATATTAAAAAGCAAGGTGATTCTTGGGTAATTACTCAAAAAGGAACTGGTAAAGTTCTTTCTCACCATGATTCAAAAGAAAAAGCAATTGAGTCATTTAAAGCTATGATGGCCAACAAGCATGGTTCAAAAACAGCTCATCACCACGATTTTGATGATGAAAAAGAACATTACTCTGGAAATAGTATTACAGGTCTTCCATTACAATTGAGTGGTGAAGACGGAAATGCATTTGGTATTTTGGGTCGTGCTCAAAAAGCTCTTCGTAGAGCTGGTTTGCACGATGAACATTGGAACAATTACCATACTGAAGCAACTTCTGGTGACTATAATAAACTATTAGCTACCACAATGAAATACTTTGATGTCGACTAAGCAAGCTTACGGAGACCCTAAACTCCATATTGATGGAGATAAAGCTTGTAATTGGTGTGAAGAACCATCTACTCCTGACAATAAAGTTAAACCATATCCTTATGATTTAACTAAGCTCAATAATACGTATCTTTGGAGACATGAAAAATGTCAAGAAGAAGCAAAAAAGAATGCTGATTTTAGTCCAGTAGAAAACTATATTGCTGCTTCTCGTAAAATTGCTGTTTATCCAACATTAGTTTGTGATAATCCTCATTGTGATTCAGATTATGATGTTGGAGATGACAATGAGACAGATAGTAGACAAGCTGTTGGAGAACCATGTTGGGAATGTGGTCGAGGACAATTAGAATATAGAACAGCTGCTTTTGCTGGTGAATATACTAATCCCTACAAAGACCCAGCTCATGGTCAAGGTGCTTTACAAAGATACCCAATGACAGAAGACCCAGCTGCTCCAATGGAACAAGGTGGTGGAAATCTTGATCCCAATTTAGATGGTGTACCACCACGAAACCCAGTACCTGTACCACCAGGAACAGGAGATATTCCAGGTACTAGATCAGCTACTACTACCTATGATAATTTACGTAACCATTTAATTGAAGGACATCAATTCAAAGAACACTGGTTACAAGGATATAACCCTAGACAATTATTGGGAGTCCATCTCCAACATCATTTTGAGCATAACCGTTATACTCCAGATTTAAATAAATCACATTATTAAATGTAAGTCATTAAAGAACACAATTTAGTTATTGAGGTTCTTTTATTAAAAGAAAAGAGATAGAAATGAATCCGACTTTAAAAATTGATCCAACAGATCTATTTGAAGCCTTTACCGTTCGTACAGCTGATGCTGGTTACCCAATGGGTGCCAATGTAGATGTAGACTTTATTCAACCAGGTATGCAAATGCCAGGTGATTACATGGATGCTAACAGTGTTGAAACAGATAAGTTTAAGGCTATTCAAGACCAACAAAGAGTTGATCAAGCTGCTCAGTATGATCGTGATAATGCAAGTGGACAAGCTCATGGCCAAGATCCAACCAACCCTGCACAACAGACTGCTCCTTATGGACAGCTTGTAAATGCTGCTAAAGAAGCCAAAGGTTTCCTTAACAAGCAAGCTCGTGCAAATGTAACTATGGGTGTACTTGCAGAACTTGATGATAGAGATTCTCTCACTGGTGCTCGTGTTATTTACAAAAATGCTTCTAAAAATGTTACTGGAACAGTTATTGCTGTTGGTGACAATGAATTTGCAGTTGTTTGGGACGACAAGACAGCTAGTGTAGAGCGTAAAGACGATTACGAATTGGTTGTTAAGGCATAATAAATGTTTAAAAATAGAAAGACTAGTGTTGTCTTTCAACCACAAGAAGAAATTGTGGTAGTTGAACAACCTGTCGTTACCCTTGAAGAATCTCATGAAGAGATTGTAGGTATTAACTCTGCTGAAGTAGAGTCTAAATACAAAGACCTAATTATGGGTGTTGTTATAGACTATAATGATGTAGAATATGATTTTGAATGGGATTCAAAGAATTTTAGACTTGCTCGGTTATCTGGAGAAAAAGTTTCACCAATAACTTGGCAATTGGCCTCAGACTATCTCACTAAATTCTTTACTCCTAAAGTGGCACCAAAGCCAATCAAAAAGGAACCACCAGTTACTATTCCAGTAATTGAAAAAATTGTAGAAAAAGTTGTAGCTCCAATAGAAGAAAAAACACCTCCTCCAATAATTATGGAAGAAGAGTTAGATAATTCAGATGGTGATTTAGCCATAAGAGCTCAACAATTACTACAACAACTCGGTGGAAATAATCTAGATCTCGAGTATATGGAGCTATAATGAATTTTGCTGAAGGTAAAGGCCCAAAACAAGTTAAAAGAGCATGGCCATTGGGTAAGTTTGTTACCCTTTATGGTAATGGAGTTCAGTCAAATGTTAACCCAGCTCCAGTGTCTTACCCAACTGCATTTAGTGGTGGACAAGTGGGTAATCTCAATACTACAGGTTCTGTAGGTTATACTCAACCAGGAAGTGTTGTTCCAGGTCTTGTAGTAAATAGTGGTAATGGACATAAAGATGTAGGGTTTGTTTGTTCACCTGGTTCTAGTGAAAGTATTCAAGATCTTGAAACAACTGTTGCTACATTAACTGCTGAAACTACATGGAGTGGCTCTTGTGTTGTTTCAATTCAAGGTACACAAAATCGTTATTATGGCACAACCAATTATAACTCAACCAATTGGGTAACTATTTCATCTGCAACTGTTACTACTGCTAATGTTCCAGTTTTAGTCAAAATTAATTCAGCTAGTGGAATTCTTTATAATGCTTATCGTTTAATCGCATCTGGTGGAACTGGTATTATTGATTGGGCCATTGCAGGAATGTTTACTGATATTAGTGCAATGCAAGTTGGTGCTAATGCCGGTGATACAAACGGTGGAATTGGTCAACTTCAAATTCAAAATGTTAGAAATCTTACACTTAGTGGTGGAGTCATTACCAATAATGAAGGTGCAGATCCATATGAAAATATTAAAGCTGATCATACTTGGATTGGCTAGTTGTTTTAACTAGAGAAAGTTATTATAATGGTTGAAAGAGAACAAAACTTAAGACATGCCACCAAAATAAAGTTAGCTGATAACTATACTTTAAGTGGTGGTAGAATTGAAGCAGGACTTAATATTATGGGATCACCTAGAATCTGCCCCAACTGTGGTAGTGAAACGGCTCCATATCAAGACGGTCTTTGCTGTTAATTCTTTAGAAGAAAAGATAAGTAATGGCTATAGAAGATCTTAACGCATCTGCTCAATTTTTGAAGATGCGCAAGGAAGGTATTACCCTTTCTAAAAATCCATTACGAGGCCGTATTGAGGCCAAAGAGATGCTTAACAACGTTAAGAATGGTTCTCTACTCCGTGATGTTGGCCCAATGGCCTCCATGGAAACTCGTGGAAGAAAAAAATTAGATACTTTTACCACTATGCCTGATATGGGTGATATGGCCAAGACCAATAAGAGACTTGGTGCACCTATGGGTTCTGATGCCCAATGGGCCTGGCCAAAACTTCATGATCCATTTGAGTATTGGAGAGAACGTACTTGGTGGTTCAACATGGAGGACCCAGATGAGCAAATGAAGAAGATTCGAGATTGGGCTCGACTCCTTTATACAACTCATCACATGGTCCCTTCCATGATTGATATTTATACTCGCTATCCTTTGTTGGACATTGAATTAATTCACCCTGACAAAAGAATAGCTAATTTTTATAATGAATTATTCTTTGATGGTCTAGACTACCAAGAGTTCCTTTTTGACCTGGGTAGAGAACACTGGACTGTTGGTGAAGTATTTGCCATGGGTTCTTGGCATGATGGTATTGGTGCATGGGAAGATGATGAAATCATTAATCCTAATGATGTTGTAATTGCTAAAAATAGAGCACTTAGAACTTATCAATATAATATTAAGGTACCTGATGAAATTAAGAAATTAATTGAAACCAGAGAACCTGCTCAAGAATATCAAATGTTGATGCAACTCTATCCTGATGTTGTTCAATGGGCTCGTCAAGATAAAGAAATTCCTGTTTCAGATGTCATTATGAAGCAGATCAAGTTTAAAACCAACCCTTGGTCAGAACATGGTACTCCAATTCTACTCCGTGCATTCCGTATGCTTATGTTGGAAGAGTCACTCAATGCTGCTCAAGATGCAATTGCTGACCGCTTGTATTCACCTCTTATTCTAGCAACTTTAGGACTTCCTAATGTAGACGAAGACGGTCCTTGGATTCCAGATGCTACTGAACTTCAGTCATTGAGAGATGACTTGGCTATGACTATTAATGCTGACTTCCGTTTGATGGCCTATCACCATGGTTTGGAAATTAAAAACGCATTTGGTAGAGAATCAATGCCTCGTTTGGATTCAGATTTCCTACGAGTTCAAACAAATGTTATGCAAGTATTTGGTATTGGAGCAGAACTACTTCAAGGTGGTGCCAATAGTACTACTTATGCAGCAGGTGCTCTAAACCGTGAATTAATTACTCAAATGCTTTCTACTTATCAACATAAGATTGAAAAGTTTTTCCGTTCTCGTATGGAAACTGTTGCTGAAAGACAGGGCCATTATGAATATCGTACAGTTGGTGGACAAAGAGTTCCTATTATGGAAACAGTTCTTATGGTTGATGATGAAACCGGTGAAGAGTTTGTCGAAGAACGTCCAAAGCTAGCAATTCCTGAAGTAAGATTCCGTTCAATGAACCTTAGAGATGAGTCAGTTGAAAGAGGATTCTTACAACAACTACAAGCATCTGGATTTCCAATCTCATTGGCAACTCTTGCAGTTAATATTCCAATTGACTTTGAAAAGGAAGTTGAAGCTCGTAAGGAAGAAAAGATTGTTACTGTTGTAGCTGAACAACAATTTAAGAAAGAGTTGTTTGATAGACTCTTTACTCTACAGCTTCCAATTCCACCAGAGTATGTACAGGAATATATGGCCTATGTTTCAATGCTTCAAGATCCAGCTATTGCTGCTCAAATGAGTCCAGGAGCCATGGCAGATCTTACAACCCCTCCAATTGCCCCTAATATGGCTGGACCAGCTGGAGGAAATGATTCTAACTCTGGTAATGAAGTCTACCCATCTGGACCAGTACCTAATCCAAATCAAACTCGACAACGCCCAGAGCAATCAGATGATCATAAAAAAGAACAACCCAAAGAAAATAGAAGTAGAAGAAAAACTGGGCCTAAGAAAAAGACTGCTAGTGTAGCTAGTGAAGACGATGATTTTGATGAGCCATTTGAACGAGTTACCTATGGTGATAGAATGAAGTTTGCTATTCCAGCTGAAGCCAAAAAGCGTAGAAGAATGAAACTAGCTACTGGTATGAACATTATTGTTGATGATAGTTATGAAAAGTTCAACGAGGATGAGTTTAAAGAACATCTAGCTTCTCGTTTGGCTGCTGAAATTGGTGGTCATGATACCTTTGAAGATGGAACAGATACTCGTAGGGATGCTCCAATGGACGTCAAAGATGATGGAGAGTATCCAGTAAATACCACAGGTGCTGGTTTGGATACCCATAGAGATGACAGAAACAGTGGAGATGGTTATACCGCTCCTGATAATGTTTCTTCCCCTCAATAATGTAATTAGTATTCATAACTACTGGAGTTGTATATGAGTAATCTTCTTGATAATACTAATCCATCATTCCTTCCCAAAACTGCTTTTTTAAATAGTTCATTTTTGGGTTTAGGTGCTGATATTGAAAAGTATGCTATCCTAGAGGAGCAGGGACAGGCCCGTAATCTTCACAAATTGAATATTACAGACTCAATTTACGACAAAGAGTAAATATGTTCGGGGTCATCTGGGATTCAGGGTTTTGGGCAAATATTCTTGTCATTATTACCTCAGTTGGCTCTATACTCTTTTTTCTTAAAAAAACAATTGTCAAAACTATTGCTGATGATCTCAAAGATCTCAATAAGAAGGTTTCGCCTAATGGTAAAAATACCCAAAATATTGGTGATATTGCTGCTAGAACAGAAGACTCAATTAACGATATGAAGCATAAAGTTGAAGAAATTATGCGAGATGGAAAACGAACAAAAGAAATGTTGATTGAACATTTAGGTTGGCATAAAGGCCAACAGGATCACCAACGTCAAGACAATGTAACGCCTCAGAATTAACATTATAAGTGAGTGATAAAATGTTTAAGAAATTCGGTGCCACTTCTCTACTTTCGTTAAATGGCACTAGCTCTAATATTGTTGATACAGTAGAACTACATAAAGTTGGATTTAAAGATTTCAACTTTACTCCTGAACCAGGATATGTATATACTGTATCAAGAGCTATTTCATCAAGAGTAAATGCAAACTATGATGGATGGCCGGTAGAAGGATTAAGAGAGAATTATAGAACATTTATTGGAAGACCAGTTTTTGTAGAGCACAATAATAGTGACCATACAAAAGCTAAAGGTGTTATCCTTGATGCCCTTTATAAGGAATCAAAGTTAAGATCTGGAATTACAGACGCTTCTGTCTACTGTCTTATGGAAGTAGATGGAGAAAGCTTTCCCCGTTTGGCAACAGCCATTATGGAAGGTCGTTTAAATGCCGTTAGTATGGGTGCTGATGTTGAAGGAACAATTTGTTCTGGATGCGGTAAGTATGCCTCAAAGCCTTCAGAGTTTTGCGAGCATATACCTAGACTAAAAGGACATAAGGTTGCAGTATATAAAGAAGGAAGAAGAGTAGAAGCGCTAATTTGGGAAAATTGCGTCAAGCCTAATTTCTTTGAATTAAGTTATGTTTTCGAACCAGCAGATGAATCCGCATGGTTGTTAGACAAGATGAGAGTACCTAGGTAACATGCCAATTCTTAAAATCTCAGAACAGTTGACAAAATTGTCAATAGAGAAGATAAGAATTCCAGCAGACGTAGACACTACCCAGGATAACGCTCCTTGTCCACAATGTGGGATTCCATATGATGGTGAAGTTTGTGAGAATTGTGGGTTTATAGCCCCCAAAACTCAAGAAGCATTTCAGTTGTACCGCCAACAACAGGCAGAAGATGCAAAGGCCCAGAAAAAAGGTGCCATTGAAGCTACTTGCCCAAGTTGTGGTAAAGCTTATGATGGACTTGGATGTGAAGGTTGTGGTCACCTACAACCACCAAAAGAATTAATGCATCCAAAAGATCAAAGACCTGAAGGTGCAGATAGAATTATTGGACGTGATCCCGGTCTCGAATTTAGAGAATGGAAAGACCCCAGTAATCCTGGTAGTAAAAAGAAAAAGAATAAGAAGAAAAAGGCAGCTGCTATAGCCAAGGATAACCTTGCAGAAGTACAACAAGCACTACCTACCAGAGTCAACGAAGCAGAACAAGATGTTCTGAAGATGAATGACGAAGAAAATTCGGATAACAAACAAGGAGCTAGAATGAGTCGATTTGACGACGAGCTTACCCCAAAGGAAGCTGCTGTACCTGGAGTGCAGTACGACCAAACTACCAATATGTACCTTGATGGTCCATTTGGACTTTCCTCACAGTCTCCTGCCCCAGAGGTAGATGCTTGGAAAGATATTTACCCACAACGTTTCCTCGACGTTCAAGACCTTGATGCATCTGGTTCAGATGTTATGGGTGGTCCTGGTTCAAATGCAGTTCGTGCAGTAGACAATGAAGCAGAAATTGTTTCACCACAAGTTCAAGGCGTTCCTGCCCAATTTGAACAACCTGGTCTACATCCAATGAATGCATCAGTACATGAAGCAGTAGATGCAGATGCTGGTGAAGAAAACGATGGTGAAGAGATGACAGAAAAAGAAGCCTCAGTACAATATGAAGGTATTGAAGAAGCTCTTTACAAAGCATACGAAGCATCAAGAGATCTACGTACTGCTATTAAAGCAGATGAGGAAGCTGACTTCTCAGAACTACATGATCGTCTAGCTACAGTTGTTAGAGAACTTCAAGATAACAAGAAGACAGCCGGTCGTGAAAAGATTGGTGCTGCAAAGTATCTTACAAAGTTTGCCTCAGAAATTGATGACAAATATGAAGAAGCTGAAATGACCAACAAGGAAGCTCGTAAGGCCTTGAAGGAACTAGAAGAAACACTTTCAAGCATGTCAAAGATTGGTACCAATGGTAACCAAGAGACAGACACAATGGACCAGGTTCAAGACCTAGATGGTACAAACCCAGTATGGGACCGTCAAAAGACCATGATGCCTGATCAACAGACAAATGTTACTGTACCTAATGAGCAGCCAAATCAATTGGCTCTTGCAGATACACCAGATGATTACAATGATGGTGGAGAGACCGGTTATGGTCTTGCTTACAACTACCACCGTGAGCCTTGGCCAAATGATGGTACAAACCCAGCATTGGTGCCTTTCCAACAGATGACTGCTGCAGTCCAAGCTGGTAAGGAAAAAATTCTTGAAGCTATTGAAGTTGTTGATAGACTAGAGAGACTAGGTATGGTTCAGGACGATGATCGTGCTAACCATATTGCAAAGTTTGAGCAAATGTCAGATGCGAAGTTGGCAGGATTTAAGGCCAGTATCGACATGCTCGAAGAGTCTGGGGCCCGTCAGCCTCGGAGCCAAAAAGTGGCAAGTGGTGCAAATCGCCTGCCAGAGATGGGTCGCCTGACGACGGCCTCAACAGCAAGTCCTCAAGATGTAAAAATTGATGACTTTCTGATGACACTTTAATCCCAATATAAGGAGAAAGAAACATGCTGCAACTAAATAGCGTAGCTAACGTTGGGGTTCACCGTACGTGCACCCCTCTGTACGAGAAGTACGAAGCTACTCCGTACAACACATTTTTGGACCCATCAGAGACGAGTAACATTTACTCGGGTATGATCATGGCCAGAAGTGGTCCTGACACCGTTGCCCTTTTGGGTGGACCTGTCGTAAATGGCTCAACAGCTCAGTTCTTCGGACTTGCCGCTCTTGACCGTAATGCAAACATCGATGATGTTACACAAGTGGGAGTTAACGCTTGGGCTGTATGGATGGGTGGAAGCAATGCTTTCTTCTCAATCACAGCTCCTGCTTTTGACACTACTGCATCATATGCCGTCCCAACCGATGGAAGCCGTCAGTACCTGTACTGTTCAGCTGGATCACCTGGTCAGATTACTTCTGTTTCAGGCACCGGTTACTCTGGAAACGCTGTAGCTGAATTGATTGACGTTTTGAGCCCGACTCAAATTGTTATTCGACTCATCGACAACGTTAACCCTCAGAACTAGTAGTAGTTAAGAAAGGAATAACTTATAATGAGTTCAATTACCCCACAAGGTGCTGTAGCCGATCACTTGGCTCCACGTACCGCTAAGAAGTCAGATTCATACGTTTCTGACATCGTAGAGGCTCGTGAGCGTCTTAAGACTGCTACAGGCCGAGTTACAGCGACTCGTGAAGAGAAGCAACGCCGTTTGGCAACAATCCTCTCAGACAAGGACAACTACATGGTTCGTCTTGGTCAGGGTATGATTGGTCCTATCCAGCTTAAGCTTCGTTACCAAGGTATGACCCGTAACGTTCTTCTCGAAGACCCACTAACACCTGGTGTACCAGTTATGTACGACGTACTTGACGAATATGGACAGGCTTACATTCTTTCAGGTAACGAAGGTGAAGTCCGCGTTACACCGTTTGAAGGTAAGAAGGTTCCAGTCCGCTTGTTCCGTATTGCTACATTCCCTCAAATTAAGAAGGAAGACCTCTGGTACTTGCGTGTTAACATTGTAGAGTATGCTCAGGACATGTCCAAGCAAGCTATTATGATGCAGGAAGACGCTCGTTTGATTACAGTTCTTGAAGCTGCAATTAACAACTATGCTGTCGACCCTAACCACACAGTATCACCTAACCACGTTGTTAACGAGTTGTCTGGTTACGTAACACCAGATTCACTCTATGACCTCGTAGCTCTAATTGAAGTTCACCAATTGGAAGCCTCACGTCTTTTGTTTAACCCAATTGACTACAGAGACCTCTACAAGTGGGACATCAACCAGACAGGTTGGGCATTCAAGGACCGCGTTGTTGCCGGTGAGCGTATCGTTCAGTTCGGTGGATTCCAAGTACAACGTTCAATTGAAGTTCCTCAAGGCACAGTCTACATGACTCCATCACCAGAATTCCTCGGTGTATTCCCAGTTATGTACTCACTCGATGTTGAAGAGAACCACACCCCTGAGAAGTTCCACAAGGGATGGGTAATGGACGAGCTCGTTTCAGAGATCGTATTGAACCCACGTGGTCTTGGTAAGATCGTTAAGGCCTAGTCTTAACTTTACAAAAGGTGGGGCTTGGGTCGTAATTGGCTCAGGCCTCGCCTTGCAGTAACAAATGTTTTAAGTTTTAAAGAATACCCTTGAAAGTAGTAAACTTAGGTATGAATATCTCGTACCTATTTAGGGAGAAATCCCCTTGAAGATAGGAGCTATAATGGCTAGAACAGTATCAAGAGCCGGAGAAAACGGCGAATCAACTCCAGTTAATGTACCATCATTCGATGGACACATTGAAGAGCATAAGGCAAGTCCCCAAGACATTGTTGCTGCTAAGAGTCCGATTCCAAGTAGTTTCAAAGGTGTAGAAGGAATTACAACTGCTGGTTGGATTGAAAACTTGATGGATGCAACTACTAACTTTAGTAGTCCAAAAGGTTCTTTTAAACTATTGGCAAATGGTATCCATGGATCGGTACAGGCAATTGATGAATCAATCCAAAAGGACCCATTCGTTCTTAGGGCAGTCCAAAGAGGTAGAATTCAATTCCTTACAGATGAACAAGCCAATGCAAGAGTTAACGAATTGGTAGATGAAGAGACTGCCCATGGTCACAGCCATGATCACCTCGACCATCTTATGGAGTCACTTGGACCAAATGCTTCCGAGAATAACGGGATGTATAAGCCAGGTGTGCCAGATGAAGCTGAACCAAGTGGTCCATCTTTAACTCCAGCACAGATTTGGGCAAAAGCAGACGCCAAGCCTGAGTCACCTAAAAACTACCGCAGCCACGTACACCCGGAAGCGAGTAGCACAACCGAATTCACCCTCTAATAAGGAGAGAAGTTGAGCACAGAGACAGACAACAATAAAGAGCCCGAGGCCCCGAAGGTGGCTGCCTCTGAGCTCGCTTCAAAGGCTGCACCAGTTAAGGCTGCTGCACCAGTAGGTGTTGAAGTACCAGATGTACCACTTGATACACTTACCTATACAAATACTAATTTCTTCTACCCATTCCTTCGCCAAACATACAATGTTCAGCAAGCAGATCCTCAGGCAACTGGGTGGGGTAGTCTAAACAATGGTGGCCTTGTATTCCAAAATGGCCAGTACAACTCTAGAAGAGAAGGATACGGAGCTTAATAATGGCTACACCAATTACCCCAAATACAAAGCAAGAGACAGCCAATAAGCAGTGGGTTAGAGCTAATTCTACCACTGGTGCCAACTCTTACACTGGTAATCCAATTCCAGTTGCTAATACACTTACCAATTCTGGTACACCAGTAGCTCAATTATATACTCTTGATCTTAAGGGTACAGAGACAGTTACTTTTACCAGTCCAGTTACAGGATTAACAGCTACAGTTAGTGGAGCTACATATTCTGATGGATTTGCTCTTGCACTTGGTGCAATTGTAGGTAGTGGAACAACTGTTATCCTTGATAGTCATGCAGGTGTTTTCCTTAGAGATACTGCTACATCACTTGTATTCGTTAATAATGTTGATGGATTTATCGATGTACCAATTGATACATTTAGTATGTACAACGGTATTGTAGCAAGTGGAAGTACAGCATTTGAATCTTATGGTTCTAATCTTCCAGCCAACTTAACTGGTGTTCCATATACGGCAGTTATTTCAGGAACTGCAAGTGTAGTTAGTGGAACTCTTAATACTAATGCTAGTGCTGTTGCAACACTTGCTGTAGCTGCTGCTACAAACCTAAATAATGTTGCTGCTACTTACACCTCTACAAGTGGTACAGGAACAGTTTCATGGACACCTAACGAAGCACCATACATTGATGCTCAAGGTGCTACTTATCCAAGTTATGTTGGAACTCCATACACAGCTCCAACATGGGTTGACGATGCTACAGTTCATGCTAATCCAGTTGCTGGATTTGGAGACACTACTGCAGATACCTCAAAGGTTCTTCAGTACCAAGTTCGACAAATTAACACTGGTGAAGGCCCAGACGGTGGTCTTGAAACTCAGCAATGGGATGGTTACTTTGCTCAATACCAAGGAAACCTCAACCAGACTCAACAGAAGAATACCAAACAGCAGCAGTGCTAACGAATGTTATTTTCCCCTGATAAACTTACAGTTGATATAGTAGTAACAAGAGCGGATGGCACTAAGGAAATTCTTAGTGCCTCCGGTCTGTTTCAGAGACCTATTGTAGAAGAAAATGACGACACTATTAACCACCCAAGC
>Ga0316217_10002504_pt1 | contig 22036 bp, 19 predicted proteins | sample 1anoAmetaG_FD_203633 | JGI IMG/M metagenome (GOLD analysis project Ga0316217, IMG submission 203633) | Freshwater microbial communities from Trout Bog Lake, Wisconsin, USA - 1anoA | ecosystem: Environmental > Aquatic > Freshwater > Lake > Hypolimnion/Profundal zone | place: USA: Wisconsin...
TTATTTCGTTGATAATCATAATCTTTTGTATTTATGGTAAATAAGAAATAAAAAGAAAGCAAATAAAATAAAGAATAAAATAAAACCCAATTCTCAATTATTGAGAAACAACTATTGATAAGAACTTCTTCAAAATAGCAAAATCTCTGCCTCAATACAGAATTATTATCGTCAAGACCCATTTTCAGTCGAGTCTGATTTACCGGGGCTATAATTTTATTAAGTATAGCTTGTGCTATTGTGGTTATGGGCGAAACTTGTTCTAATCCAGCAACTCATGCGTCGGGTATATAATATGACCCTCAATAAGGCAGGTAGAGTGCGAACTAAGTGTTTCAGAGATAGCATTCTACGACTAACAGCAAGGCAAAGTTAAAAATATTCCAACCGAATCAGAATGAGAATAATTAGCCAATCGCCTTAAAACAAAACCCCAGTTTATGTACTACAATCCTATATCAGGAAGCATAGCAAATGGCCTCTTCAAAAGTTCGTACAAATTAGATATCCGAAAAAAGTATCAATTTTAGTTCCAGTCCCAGAATAAAACAAAATATGCAGAATGAAGAAAAGAAGCAGGCTGTTACCGATACTAAGGTTGACCTGGACAGCTATCTATCGAGCTGCCGCCCAAAAAACAAACCCAAATCCTAGAAGCACCCTCAAGTTGTTAATAATCCTTAGATTAATAGAATCATTTCGAAAAAAAAGTTACCTCAGCAAGTTTAATTGCTACATGAATAAGAAAAAAAGAATGAAGATAGATTACCTGAAGTTGTCAACAGAAATGCACCGGAACAGGCACCAAAACTGCTTCAAATCAAGAAGGATCTTGTTAGCATTGTGATCAACGAACCCAATTCGACAACGTCTGAAAATAATTTGGAAGAAAGATCCAATAATGAGATTGCTCAAAGGATTTCTCAGCCCATTAATAAAGTAGCCCTGCCTAATGGCGCCTAGTTGCAAGTTGGGAACAATCTCTACAAAATCCAGAAAAGTTTGGTCAGCAATGTTGAACTCTGATATCTAAAACATTTAAGTTAGTAATTGCCAAAATAGCTTACTTTTACTGCTGATTTATTGAGTTGAAAATTAATAGTTTCAATATTTAAAAGACTGCAAATTGAATTTGAATCATCGTATCTCATTATTTATAACTTACTTCATTTATGTAGTAGCCGGACTCCCCCACCAAGTTTTCAAAGGCTGATTCCCTCGTTTCCAGGAAGGAAGATGAAAATGCTGACAACTCTGGAGCCTAGGACAATGAGGAATTGAGAATGAACTAGCATAGTGAATCAAAAGTTGATGAAAAAGGACTAGATTCTCCAAGCTAGGAAAACTCCCCGAAGCACAGATCTATGAAAAAAGCCAGTGTTGAGCCCTAAGTCATTGATTGGATAAGGTAGAAAGTCTAAAGCTCGATCAACATGTTTGATGATGCAAAGCACTGGACTAAACCTTTGTAAGAGGAAATCAAAAAACTGTGCCTACTAGAGAATGTTGGAACTAAATTGTTTATATGGATTGAAAATGATCAGGTTGTATTTGCTTCGGACATGCCTCATGAGATTCAAAAGGACACTGCCCTGGTATTCAACTTCGGCAAGGAACCTGTGACTATTTTCGATATTGACAAAAAGATACTTGTGAGAAAGATTTAAAAGAACCATCTGAAGAGCTTGGTCAGTTTTATGAATGGCATCTTCATTCCTTCCATTATGGGTGAAAAGTCGTGGCCAGATAACGTTAAGAAAGAGTTTTTGGGACAACTCCACAAATTCATGACGTCCATCACTGAAACCTGTTTCCAACTTGAAGGATATACTGAACTCTACATTCCTAAATAAGATCTTTCTAATACCGATGGACAAGACAAAGATCTCATCCAAAGACTTTAAACTACCATAATCCAGTGGAATAGACAAATTAAATAGATTGTTAGCAACCCAGATTCTCACCAAGAGAATGAAAACTCTGGACCTCTTGATGAAATCTAATACTGGAGAAATAGAAGATAAAATCTGAAGCACATTGATGAACAGCTTTAGAATGCATAGCTGAAGGCGATAGTCCGTTTCCTATAGAAGATGGATAGCAACGATGCCAGAGGATTTGGGTAGCTTGCTGAAAATATCAAGAGCAAGTCTTAGTAAGCTCAAAACAATCTTCTGTTTTTGGAATCATTATTCTAGCCTTGTAGACAGTTAGAAGTTGCATAGCCTAAACAAATCCCTTAGCTTATCCCAGAATTATTGAAAAGAGTTCGGATGATCTGGCATCACTCTAAATTTTATAACTCTAATGACAGAATCACCAATCTCCTCAACAAGATATCCAATCAGATCATCCAAAGATGCAAAGCTAAAATTAACGTTGATGACATGTTAGATGGGGATGTTGAAAAATGTATTTAAGACCTAAATGATGCAATTGAATGTGGAAAGAGATGGAGAGAAATCTATGATAAATTCCAAGATGTCATCAATACAACTTAATCCAGGAAGTGGTCATTTGTTACCAACTCAATTTTCGCTTCAGTTTAAGCCTTTGTGCAACGTTGCTCGGAGTTGATTTAAATTTGTCAAGGACAGCTTCAGTTTGCTTTGAAGGGTAGAGATAATCAGCTGCCCAGATTCGGAGGTGCAAGAGCTTCAGAAATAGTTGGCATTTTACAATAGATCAAAGGATCTTTTGTTAAGTTAATTGACAAATTTAAGGCAAACAAGAAAGATAAGATTTTGGATGTTAAAGCTTCGAACTGGCATGAAGAGTACAACACTTTTAAGAGTGGAGTCAAAGAACTGGATGTAATGTACCAAAATGTAATTGATTTCGCTTTCAAACAAGTCACCACAATCGAGCAAGGTGTGAACATGCTCGAGGCTTTTGATTATTTAGCGAAAAGAGATAGCATCAAGACTTGCGTCAAAAAGAAAGCCATAGAGGTGATGAATCTATTCATTTCAGAGATTGAATCAGCGAAGCAGTAGATAGAAAACAAGAAAGACCCAAATACTCCTCTCCACCATGGCAAGTTTTCAGGCGGAGCCATTCTTATCAGGTCAGTCATCTTTAGGCTTGAGAAATTTAAGGACAAAATCGACAAACTCTATTTTATTTAAGATCAAATTAAGTCTACTGCCATTGAGAAATATCTTATTACTGTTAAACAGCTGGAGAGTTTGATTAAAGACCAGAAGCTGGCAGTATGGAAGTAATAAAACAAATACCTGGAGTAATCTGGTAACCTAAGCAAGACAATAGAAGCTGTTACGATTCTATGCAGACCGGACTAAAACCATGAAGATTACAAACTGCCACTGGAAATATTAAGGCCGAAACCACACCATATTTAGTGCAACTTTGATAGAAAATTGTTAAAACTTATCAATGAAGTATCGGCTTGGAAAGTGCTTATCCCCTTTAATATCAGAATACCCAATGAGCCTGACGAATTTGTGATGAGCAATAGATAAAATTTAAGAGTTTTGCGGTAATTCTCAATGGTTGTAGTAAGAGAATACAACCAGATCATTGACTTTATGGATGATAACTAGCGCAACCTTTTCGCAGAACACTTACAAGCAACTGACAAAATCATACAACCTGGAATCACTCGCTTTAAGTGGAGCTCAAAATCAAACGTTGACTCATTTTTGGGCAGAACCTGCCGAGGAGTATGCTCTGATCTGTACCATAAGCTAAAGTAATTCAAAGCCAATACTGAAAAGATATAACAGAAGTGCCAAGAGATATCTTCGAAAATGTTTTTGAAAATCAACAAAAAGAAATACTATTAAATTGATGAATTTTATGAGGAGCAAAAGGTTCACAGAGAAGAAATCAAATAAAAGCTTCAAATCATACTTAATTAAATTAGTGATATTTTATGCCACTCCTATGAGCTGTTTGCAAACGGCAGAAAGGAAACCCAGCTTTATTGGTTCAACTATATCAAAGAAGTTGATAGAAAGATAGAAGAGGCACTCAAAAAAGGTATTAAGAATAGCTTAATTGAGTTTTATATAGTGATTGGAGATCCTGAGAAAAACATAACACCAACCCCGATTTTCATCATTTCTGTCATTTTAGAAAGAGATGATCCTCCAAAGCTGGCATACAAACCAACAACCAATTATTTGATTGAAACAATAAACTCAAAGATAATAAGCTCCATCAATGATGTAGTGAGTGGCTTTGGAAAGGTGCAGAACAAAATGTATTAGGTTTACAAAAAGAAACGGGATGAGATGCTGGTGAGAATGGAGAAAGAGAAAAATCCAAACAGAAAAACAGTTGAGGAAGAAGAAATAAAACCTCATGAAGGATATCAATACTACAAAATTAGTGATGACCAGGATATTCTCAAATATTCTTCAAAGATTTTGCTGAATCTGAACAAAGTTTGCAACTAAGTTACCAGAGATAGTACTAAAGATAAATGGGCCAATTCACTCCTCTTCTGGGAGAACAAACGAAAGGAAAAGTTTATCAAGAATGTTATTGACTATAATTGGATGGATATTTCTCAGCTCAGAGAACAAATTTAAATGACTAACGGACATAGTTAGGAAATCCAATAAATAAAAAGCTCACATCCTATCGGTTGCATCATTCTTGATGATAGTCGTTTCAAGACTACCCTTTCGGAGATCGTCATACTTATGCAGAATATGTTCATGAGTTATTTGCAATAAAGATGCATAGATGAGCTAAAAAGCTTGCATGATTTGTTCATTACTTCTGAAGCAAATCTTACACCCGAACCTCAGGATTTGCAGCAACTCAAGAAAAACACAGATACCTGGCAGGAACTTATGAATAACAGAGAATAATTCTAGAAAAAATTGTAGCCCCTAAGAGACAAATTCGCCTAATTAGACGCAAACTCGATTCAACTCAAATAGGAGGAAAACAAGCTAAGATTTAGTTTAATGGATGCATGGAACCATTACAATGAGATGTTGCTTTAAATCGAAAAGAGAAACTAAAGAGTAAGAAGTGTTTTTGAATATCAAGCCAAGAAAAATCTGACAGACTTTTTAGATTAGGCTAAGAAATTAAAAGTTGATCTCTAACAGAATGCACCCTTCCAAGCAACCTACACCAACGAAAGTGCATTCAATAAACTTAACTAATTCCATGATATCGTCAAAGGCTTGAGAGCAAAGTGGAATGATATGATTTTCGGGTTCGATCTCTTTAACATCAGCTACAATTCGCCCGCAGATTTGGACCATGTAGATAAAGAAATCAAAAACTTGTATAATGTATGGTCATTAAAAGAGGATTGGGATCAGAACTACAAAATAAAGGTCAAAGACATCAAGTTCAAAGATATTAATTGCTAAACTTTAGAGTAATATGCAGATGACTATATCTACAAACTCAACGGACTAACCAAATAGCCACATATTAAGAAATGGGGAATATCAGTGTTTGTTAAACAATCGATTGAAAATTTCAAAGCTGTGCTTCCTCTAATTGACTTCTTGAGGAAACCATTTATGAGGCCTCGTCATTGGGTCTAGCTTAAAAATCATATTGATTTTGATCCATAGAGCGAGAATTTTACTTTCGATGAGATTTTCGTGCAAAAAAATTTCATTGGACATTCTTAAACCATCAATAACACGTGTGAGATAGCAAGATAAGAATACAAAATTGAAAGTGCCTTGGACAAGATAAGAAAGTAATGGTAGAATCTGGATATTCAGATGGAGCCACACAAAAAAACGTGGAAAATTAGAGGAACTGACACTATTTTTGCAACTTTGTAGGATAACATGGGTATTCTCTCAACTCAGAAAACAGGACTCTTCTACGAAAATTTCAAGGATTAAATCTAAACTTGGGAAAATAATTTACAGAAAATCTCAGAAACTTTAGAAATGCTTGCTCAGGTTCAAAGGCAATGGATATATTTGTAAGCAATTTTTGCCTCCCAGCAGGATCAAGATAGGCAGCTTATTGGAGATATCAACAAATTCCAGATCCTCAATAACCGAATCAGCGCACATATGGACAGAATACACACTAAACCCAACATTTTGAGTGCATTGCTTGTTGATAACTTTTACAACGATCTTGATGATATTTCTAAGAGATTAGATGAGAGTCAGAAAGTTTTATTCAGCTTGTTGTAAACAAAAAGAGGAGCTTTCCCAAGATTTTACTTTTTAGCTAATGATGACTTGTTTGAATTGCTAGGAAACAGTAGAGATCCAGGAAAAGTAAATAAGCATATTAAAAAATGCTTTGAAGGTATTAAAAAGCTTTCAATTTCAAGCACTCCTATACCAGGCAAAAAAGCAGATAACTTTTCCTTTGATGTGATTGAGATAATTTCGCCAGAAGATTAAGCAGTAAAGTTGGCTAATAAGATTCCTGTATAAAACGGAGTTTAATATTGGTTGAAGCAAGTGGAAAAGCAAATGAAATAATCATTAAAAAAATATCTTTATGCAACTTTTAGCACTTACTGTAAAAAGAAGGATCCGAAGGCTATTGGTGATTGGGTTGAAAATCATCACGGTCAACTCCTTATCACTGCAAGTCAAATTTATTGGACTTCTGATTGCGAAAATATTCTAAAATCTATAATGAATTCTTAAAAGCCAGACAAAGGCAAAGCCTGGAAAGGACTCAAATAGGAGAAATCTTTTTTCCTTTCTTAATTGACCAGACAAGTCAGAAAAACCACAAAATTTGTAACTCGGTTAAAACTTATCGCACTTATTACGATTGAAGTTCATGCAAGAGATATTACTGATATCCTTTCTAAAACTTGCTTTTCGATAAACTCTTTCTAATGGAAAAAACAGTTACGATTTAAGGCTAATTTACAAGGTGAATCTGCAGATTGTTATGTGTAGCAAACTAATACGAATTTCCCTTACGGATTTGAATATCAAGGCAATAATGGTCGCTTGGTTGTAACTGCTCTCACTGATAGATGTTACATGACCCTCACAACTGCTATGCATTTGAAGAAAGGTGGAGCACCACAGGGACCAGCAGGAACGGGTAAAACCTAAACTGTTAAGGATTTGGGTAAAGGTATGGCCAAGTTTGTGCTAGTTTTCAACTGTTCTGAAGGATTGGATTACAAGAGTTTAGGTCGTATGTTCTCAGGTTTAATGCAAACTGGAGGCTGGGGATGCTTCGATTAGTTTAACAGAATTTAACTTGAAGTATTGAGTGTTGTTGCTCAACAAATGTTATCGATTCTAAATGCCCTGAAGGCATTATAAAAACATGGTAAAAACCCTTAGAACCCTTTCAGTTTTGTCTTTTAAGGAGTCCAGATTCCAGCTGATGACCAATGTGCAATTTTCATCACAATGAACCCAGGTTATGCAGGTAGATCTTAACTTCCTGACAACTTAAAATCTCTCTTTAGACCAATATCTATGATGGTACCTGAATCAACAATGATTTGCTAGATTATGCTTAGTTCTGAAGGTTTTAAATATGGCAAACCAATTTCCAACAAAATAGTCGTGCTTTATCAACTGATGTCACAACAATTATCGAAACAAGACCACTACGATTTTGGTTTGAGAGCTATAAAATCTGTCTTAACTTGTGCAGGTGCGATTCGAAGAGACTCTAATGTTGAAAGTCCTATAGATAAGGTTGATAAAAAAGATAAGGAAGCTATCAAAGAGATGTAAGAGCAAGAGTTGAACCAATAGATTCTTATTGTTATGAAAGCTATCATGGATATGAACATTCCTAAGTTTGTTGCAGAAGATATACCACTCTTTAATTCACTTTTCAACGATTTGTTCCCCAACATTGAAATGCAAGAAATTAACAATGATGTATTTTTAGGCGCTGTCTAGGCCGAAATGAAAAAAGCGGGATTAGTACCCAAGCCATAGATCATAAAGAAAATCGTACAACTGTACGACAGTAAAAATACTCGTCATGGTAACATGTTGGTGGGTAGCTCAATGAGTGGGAAATCAACTTGCTGGAAGATGCTTAAAAATACTTTGAACACTTTGAATAAATAAAATCCTAAAAAGTATCCTCAGGTCAAAAACTAAGTACTTAATCCAAAGTCAATTGATTTAAAGGAACTTTTTGGTTTTGTAGATGGCAATTTGTAGTGGCACGAAGGTGTTTTGTCTTCAATGATGAGTAGGCTATGTAAGTAGGAATCCTAGGCTCAAAGATGGATGGTTTTGGATGGTCCAGTTGATACTCTTTGGATTGAGTCTATGAATACAGTTTTGGACGACAACAAAGTTCTCACATTGCTCAACGGTGATCGTATTTCCCTTCCTCCTCAAGTGGGATTAGTCTTTTAAGTTTAGGATCTCGCAGTTGCCTCACCTGCAACAGTTAGTAGAGCAGGTATGGTCTTCTTGAACTTGAATGACCTTGGCTGGCGACCATATTTCCAAAGCTGGCTTGCATTAAAAGTTAAAGAATAGTCAGTGCAAGATGCAATCAAATAATTGACTGAAAAATGGTTTGCTAGATTATTTGATAAAAAGAAAGTAATGAAGGATGAATTCAAGGAGCATGTACCTTCGCTTTAGGTTAGCATAATAATAGCTTTCACTAAGCTCTTTGATGCCTTCCTCTTAGGAGATGGAAAAGCGGCTGATTTCAATATGCAAAATAAGCCAGATAACTATTTCTCCACTCTTTAGAAATGGTTTATTTTCTGTATGGTTTGGTCATTCGGAGGAACTTTGGATGAAGTCGGAAGAAAGACCTTTGATTCTGTTATGAGAGACATTTAATCCATCTTCCCAGGAAATTTCACTGTCTTCGACTACTACATAAATCCAGATAAAAGCTAATGGCAAAGTTGGGATGAAAAGGTCAATAATACAGCTTGGAAACCGCCAGCAACAGCATCTTATCACAGCTTACTTGTGCCTACAGTAGATTCAGCTCGTACAAAGTACATCTTGCAGGCTTGTGTTGCCAATAAACTACATTCACTAAGTGTTGGAGTGACAGGAACAGGTAAAACAGTGCTGATAAACCAGATTTTGGGATAGTTAGATGAAAGCAATTGGAAAATAAACAATATCATCTTTTCCAGTCAAACAAGCTCAGTGAAAACTCAAGACACTATTGAAGGTAAAATGGTGCGTAGAACTAAAACTAAGATGGTACCGGATGGAAAGAAGATGGTTATTTTTGTAGATGATCTTAACATGCCCAAAAAAGACACCTACGGTTCGCAACCTCCCTTGTAACTTATCAGGCAGTGGATGGACTACGGAGGATGGTTTGACCGTATTCAAAACTAAATTTTCAAAAAAGTTGAAGAAATTCAATTCATCAGTTCTATGGGCCCTCCAGGAGGTGGACGTAACTAAATTTCGAGAAGGATCCAAACTAAATTCTTGATGGTAAACTTCACCTTCCCTTCAGAGCCACAAGTACGAAGAATATTCCAAAACATTTTGTCCCATAAATTTTTAACACAAGACTTTGACGATTAAATCAAGCAGATCTCCTAGACTCTTGCCTACGCAACTATTAACTTATACAATTCGATTGCTGACAATTTCTTGCCGACTCCTGCCAAATCACATTACATGTTCAACATGAGAGATATCAGCAAAGTTATCCAAGGAGTTTATATCTTTGATAAATTCTACTGTGACTCTAAACTTACCATTTTTAGATTGTGGGTTCACGAATCTTTGAGAGTTTTCCACGATCGCCTTATTAATGATTCAGATCGTCTCAAATTCAAGAAACTGATATCTGACCAGCTCGAGCAGACTCTGCAGACTACCATGAAAGAATGCACAGATCCAGAGTAGCACGATACAATATTTGTGGATTTCTTTGATGAAAGTCAGAATAGACAAATCTATATTGAAGTTTTCCAAAAGCAGAGAGAATAGCTCAAGAAAATTATAGAAGATAAGCTGCTTGAATTCAATGAAAAGTTCAAATCGGCGGCAATGAATATAACACTTTTCTAAGTGGCAATCTCTTATGTTTGTAAAATTAACAGGGTCATCAAATTCAGCAAAGGACACGCCATGCTTGTAGGAGAGGGAGGTGCTGGACGCCATTCGCTCACTAAATTAGCCACATTTATTGCAAAGTATAACTTATGCCAGGTTACCATCTCCAAAGGATTCAAACTCAAATAGTTCAGGTAAAAAATAAAGGAATGGTCACAAGAGTGTGCATTTAAAGATAATGCATCTGCTGTATTCATGTTTTCAGATAACCAGATTTCTGAAGAATCTTTTGTGGAAGATATAAATACAATTTTAACGATAGGTGAGATTCCCAATTTGTTTGGCAAATAAGATTATCCAACTATAAAAGAAAAGATGAAGAAGGTAGTTGCCAGAATGTTGAAGGAATCTGGTAAGGAAGGAAAAGACAAATAAATAAAAGATGAAGTTCTGATCACTGAATTTTACACAAGAATTCAGAACAATTTCCACATCGTCTTTTTGATGAGTAAAACAGGAGATAATCTCAGAAACTATGGACGTATGTATCCTGGGTTGATCAACAATACAACCATTATCTACTTCATGCCTTGGCCTACTTAAGCTCTCTTTGAAGTAGCCAACAACTCACTCAAACATTTCGATTTTGATGAAGTCCTAAGAAACAATATCTCTGAATTTTTCAGCAATGCTCATACCAAAGTTATCAAGCTATCTGAAAAAATGTGGAAATAGCTAAAAAGGTTATACTACGTTACTCCTACAAACTACATTTAACTAGTTAAAGGCTATTGCTAGCTATTGAATAACAAAAGAGAATAAATTGGCTCTTAAATAGAGAAATTATCAGGAGGTTTGGGAAAATTAGATGAAGCTCAATCCAACTCTAACTAGTTGCAAAAGAACCTAGCCATTTTCAACAACTAGCTTGGTAAAAAGTCCAAAGATTGCTAGTAACTTATGATCAGGATAGATAAAGAAACAAGATAGTCCAAGGATAAGAAAAATTAATTGGCATAAAGAGAAAATCAGGTTAATAAAGAAAAGAATGAAATGTAGCACTTAAAAGCCGACGCTTAAGCAGATCTGAAAAAAGCTGAACCTGCCTTACTCGCAGCCGAACTTGGATTAGCCAATCTAACAAAGGACAAGTTATCAGTCGTAAAATCCTACAGTACTCCTCCTGGTGGCGTTGATGTGGTGCTAAATGCTGTTATGATACTGCTGAACAAATAGCCAAGTTGGGCAGTTGCAAAGAAAGAACTGGCAGATACAAGCTTCCTCCAAAGGTTGCAGAACATAGACAAAGGTAGAGTGCCAATAAGTACTTTGAAAAGAATAGAAAAATTAACACAAGACCCCAAGATGTAAATCTCCAGAATAGACTCAATATCAGAAGCAGCTGGTGGTATGTGGAGATGGGTTTTGGCAGTTTAAGGTTATGCTAAGGCTTTCAAGGATATCTAGCCAAAGAAGAATAAAGTTAACAACTTGATGGAAAAATTGAAGAAATCTGAAGAAGAACTACAAACTTTGAGAGATAACTTCTCTAAGGTGCAATAAATCATCAATGGACTGAACAATCAACTTGAGAAAGCAAAATCTGATATGGATTCTTATAAAATACAGACTGAACAACTTCAAATCAAGTTAGAAAGAGCCGAAAAATTGATTACTGGTTTAGCATCAACCAAGTAAGGCTGGAAATAAAGAAAAGAAAAACTCTAATAAAAATATAGTTACATTATAGGTGATTCTCTGATGACTGCAGCCTTTTTATCGTATGCTGGACCATTCCCTTCTGAATATAGAGAAGTTTTCTTGTAACAGGAACTTTTATAAAAAGTCAGGCAGTTTAAAATTAGCCATTCTAAAGATTACAACTTCCCTGAATTTTTAGTAAAGCCTGTAGATTTCATAAAATGGGGACTCAAAGGTTTACCTGATGATCAGTTCAGTAAAGAAAACGGTGTGTTGGTAAGAAAGGGTAGAATGTTCCCTCTGATGATAGATCCTCAATTACAAGGCAACAAATGGATCCGTGAGATGTAAAAATAGAACAAAGATAAATTTATAATTTTGGATCCTCAAACAGACAATTACATGAAAACAATCTAAATGTCAGTGGCCAATGGTAATGTTGTCTTACTTCAAAACCTAGAATAGGAAATAGATTCTTCACTCGAGCCTCTTTTGAACAAAACAATCAAAAAAGTAGCAGATAAGCTGATGATTTACTTGGGTGATAAGGACATAAGATACAACGAAAATTTCAGACTGTTTATGACAACTAAATTACCTAACCCCAAATACAAGCCTTAAGTTACAACCAAAGTCATTTTAGTTAACTTCACTGTAAAGTAAAAAGGTCTATAAGAGCAACTCACGAGTGTTGTTATTCAAAGAATGGAAATGCAACTAGAAAATAGCAAAAATGAACTTATCAAGAATAAGAGCGATAATGAACAGAGAATGAAAAAAATTGACGATGGAATATTGAAGAGTTTGTCAAGTGCTAAAACTAACCTTATTGAAGATTAAAACATCATTGTTTATCTACAGTAGTCCAAATAGACCTAAGAAAAAGTTAGGCATCAAATTTAATCTTCAATCGCTCAAATGAAAAAGATTAACTTAGCTAGATAAAACTACAAAAAGCTTGCCAAAATTGCATCAAAATTGTTCTTCATCATTAATGACTTTGCTCTTATTGAGTCTATGTATCAGTTTTCTTTAGATGCCTACATTGGTCTTTTCCAAAAAACTATTAAAGAGTATATCTAGAAGCCAGGATTAAACGACTCCCTCAACGAAAAGCTTGACGCCATTGCTGATAAGCTTAAAACTGGCATCTACAGGTATGCATGTAGAGGACTGTTCGAAAAAGATAAGTTACTACTAGGCTTTATGATGACCATCAGGTTGAAATAAATTGATAGAGAAGAGTATAACTTTTTCTTGAAAGGAGGAAAGGAACTAAACGTTGACAGGAAAAATCAACCTATGAATCCCAACTAATGGATTTAACCTTCTAACTGGAATATGATTTGCGACTTGTAAAAGCTACCTAATTTCCCAAACATCGTTGGAGCTTTTATACACAACGCCAAGTAATGGAAAAAATGGTATATGTCGGCTAATCCTTAAAAAGAACCACTGCCAGGGTAATGGAATTAAAAATGTGACAGTATGAGAAAGCTAATAATTACCAAAATCATTCGAAGAGATAGAGTTTTACCTGCTGTTATTAACTTTATTGTTGATAAAAATGGAAACTAAACGTTTGTTCACCCTCCTAATCCTTCTCTCTAGAGTGTCTATGGTGATTCAAATAAAAACACTCCAATTATATTTATCCTTTCTCCTGGTGTGGATCCATATACTCAACTCTAAGCATTTGCAAAATTAAAGGGAGTGGAGCTTGTGCCAGTTTCTTTAGGACAAGGTCAAGCCAAAAAAGCCAAGGATAAGGTGAACTAAGGTGCAAGAAATGGATCATGGCTCTATTTGGCAAACTGTCATTTATCACTTGGATTTTTGAAAGATTTAGAGAAAATGCTGGAGACATTCTAAATGAACAAAAACGATGTAGACGACAAATTCAGACTTTGGCTATCAACAAACCCTCATCCCAAGTTCCCTATTTCTATTTTACAAAGATGTGTCAAAATCACAACTGAACCTCCTAAAGGAATCAAAGCCAACATGTATAGGCTGTACTCTAATATGTCAAAAGAACTATACACAAGTCCAAATCAAGCCAATAGGGCGCCTTACAGAAGAATATTATACAGCTTATGTTGGTATCATTCTCTGATCATTGAAAGAAAACGTTTCAAAACATTGGGATGGAATATTATCTATGACTTTAATGATTCAGATTGGGAAACTGCTGAAAAGATTCTGCAGCTTTATATGGAATACACCTAAGAAGTCAAACCAGCTCAAAGTTCAATTACTGGAGACCAGCCTCAAGTCCAAAAAATGCCACCTTGGGATGCCATTAGATATTTAATATCATAAGTTACATATGGTGGTAGAGTTACTGACGACTGGGATCGAAGACTTTTGAATGTTTATGCCACAGAATATTTCAATCAACTCGTTATTTCTGAAGAAAAACATAGAATCGGAAATTCAAACTCAGCGGAATACATCATCCCTGAAGAACAACCTCAGAAATAGAGAAACCATGAAACATAGCCTAAATATTACTTAAGAAAGATTGAATAGCTTCCAACTACAGAAAAACCTGAGGTATTTGGTCAGCATATTAATGCTTAAATATCTTCTCAAATTGCTGACACAAATGTCTTAATAGAATCACTATAATCGCTATAAGCTTTCAGTGCTTTAACAGGAGATTCCAGTGCCTAAGAAAAGGTCAAAGAAATCATTACTGAGTTGCTCAGCAAAGTCGATGAGCCTTTTAATGAGGAATAAGTTTACTAAAAAGTCAAGCCTCAAGATCAAAACCCACTGAAAATTGTGCTAATACAAGAAATAAGCAGATATAATAAACTTTTGAAAATGGTAAGAAAAAATCTTCAAGATCTTTAGAAGGGTATTAATGGTTTAGTGCTGATAAGTGAAGAGCTTTAAAAAGTAATGTTGTCTCTCTTTGAAAATAAAGTTCCTGATAAATGGAAATTTGCCTACTATTCCCTTAAGCCATTATCACTTTGGATGCTAGATCTCAATAAAAGGGTCGATCAGCTGAGGAACTGGGTGCATAAAGGACAACCGAATGTATTCTGGATATCTGGATTCTCTTTCCCAACAGGATTCACAACTGCCTTGCAGCAACAGGCTTCAAGAAAATCTAATGTTCCTATCGATCAGTTTGTTTGGTAGTTCTCATTTGAAAAATTCGATTCCTCAATCATGGCACCTGCTAAATAAGGAGCGTACATTAGCGGACTTTTCTTGGAAGGAGCAAAATGGGACGGTGACAAAAACTGTATCACTTAGCCTGAACCGATGAAACTATTCTACAGAATGCCAATAATTCAGTTTAAGCCGACGTTTGTTGAAGGCAAGCAGAAGGCCAAAAAAGGTCAAAACTTATACACATGTCCAACCTACATGTATCCGATCAGAACAGGAGTTGTATAAAGAAAGTCGTTTATGTTTACAGTTATGCTTCCGATTAAGCCAGGAGTAAACACAACAACTTCCAGCGATCAAGATTTCTGGGCCAAGAGGGGAGCTGCCCTACTAATGTCACTTGCTGGATAGTAGCTTTGATCATCATTCATTAAATTCCATTTAAGTAGCTTTGGCTGGATGAGTTATGCTATTATTGTATTCTTATTATAGTTTTGTCTAAGCCTTTACTTTAAGATCTTGTAGTATAATATAAGTTGATACGTTTATCCGATGGAGGTACCACACTGATTTACTTAGGGCTAAAACATCAATCAATTGAGTTCGCTAGCTAAACATACGTTGGTAGTCGCGGATACTGGAGACTTCAACCTTATTGAGAAATATCACCCTCAAGATTCAACAACAAATCCTACCTTAATTCTCCAAGTCGCGAAAAAGCCAGAGTTCAAAGAAATCATCACCAACTCTATTAACTTTGGTATTAATAACTTCTGGGCCTATTACGGAGACAATAATGTCCAGTAGAATCTTATTGAATGGCACAAGCTTTCATCATCCCAGCAGTCAGAGCTTGTAGATCTCATTTTTGATCATCTCTGTGTCAGTTTTGGAGTAAAGATTCTCTAAAAAATCAAGGGCTATGTGTCGACTTAAGTTGATGCAAGCTTATCTTTCGATAAAAACAAAACAGTGAAAAGAGCACAAAGAGTGATTGCTCTCTATAAGGAGGCTGGAATCGATTCATCACGCATTTTGATTAAAATTGCCTCGACATGGGAGGGAATCAAGGCCGGCGCAGAGCTCCTAAAAGAAGATGTTAAAGTCAATATGACTCTTATTTTCCATATGGTTCAAGCTGTTGCATGTGCAGAGCGTAATCTCTTTTTGATATCTCCTTTCATTGGTAGACTGCTTGATTGGAGCAAAAAGGAGTTCGGCAAAAACTACGAAAACCCTGCCGACGACCCTGGAGTCGTTTTTGTGACTGAGCTGTTTAACTATTACAAAAGCCAAGGGATTAAAACAATCATTATGGGAGCTTCTTTTAGAAGTATTGGTGAAATCAAGCAGCTAACCGGATGCGACCGCCTAACTATTTCTCCAGCTTTGCTTTAGTAGCTCAAGAATACCCCTGGCTAACTGCCCGTTGTGCTTGATGCCAAAAAAGCTGCCGAATTAAAACTTCCCAAAATCTAGGCACCTGAGGAAGTGTTCAGACACTAGATGAATTCAAGTAAATTGGCAACAGATCTCCTGTCAGACGGAATCAGAAAGTTCTAAAAGGATTGCAATTAGCTCAAAGACATCATACGCAAAGCTATTCAATAAAGAAATAAAGAATGATAAATGCGAATTATGAGAAATCATGTTATTGCCAGTATTTTATTGAACTTACAAGTTGCTTTAATTATGTTTTCTTATGAATTATATGAATTATTAAAATACTAAGATTCGGGACTTTTTTATATGACAGTTTGATTTTAGTTTAATAGTCAAATCGTTATAAATTAAATTAGAAATGATTAAAACCCGTAACACAATTAGCTCAGTAAAGGTATGCAAAAGACCAATAAGGCCGATTTCAGCGGCTGTTTCGACCTCTAAAAATTCACGGATGTCTCTACAAATCCATCATATTATCTCATCACTCTAACAGAATGTGAAAGACTTAAAGGTTCACTATAAGAACAAAGAGGATTCTCGAAGGACCACAATAAGCAATTAAAGAAATAAAGCCGGATTTAGAGTCGGCAAAGTCCTTCATCGAAACAGAAGCCAAAGCAACTTTAAAAAGCCTGAGTCTGAGAAGAACGAAGATAAAAGCATAATGGACATTTTTTAAATCAGGTCCTACTTTTTCAAGATAAATGGTCGATAAACAAATAATATCGTGGAGCTCTATTAGTTTTACAAGAAGAATATTTAAAAGAGAGAGAAAAGTACAAGAATATTGGCGTCTATAGATATGTCTAATCCCAATATGGGGTTATCGCTTGAAGTGTAATTAATGTAGTGATATAGAGGAAAAGAGTCTATGCTAAAGCAGGAACATATGAATTACAGAGAAGAGAGTAAAAAAGAAGAAAAGTAGTCCTCCAAGATCTAGTAAAAATTTGAATCTTCAAGCAAATTCAGTGTCTCAGGTAAAATGAATAACTCTTCTACAAATTTCCAAAAAGGAGCTAAAAAAGTTGAGAAACCTAGCCATCTAGCTAGCTAGCTTATGAGCAAAAACCTTTATAACTTCAATAATATAGCGAATCTGATGTCAAACAAAAAGTACAAACTGACAAAAGACAAAGAAGAAAGTTTTAGGATAGCTAATCAACAAAGATAGAAACTGAACTCAACCAAACTTCACTTATTAAAGTAAAATAATTTGAATCTGATCAACTCAATGCATCAAAAGACTGAAGAATAAATGATAAAAGAGGTAAAGGAAATGAAAGAAGCCATGCTAAGTAAAAATGCCATCAAATTACCATCAGTTTTGGAAAACAAAAGAGAAATTTAAGAAGAAGTTTCGTTTAAGATTAAAAATGTATCTGAGTATCAAACTTTCAAAGCCCATGAAAGTTCTTAAAAAAGCTAAAGGAAATAATAAAAGTAAGCCATAAAGTCATTCTAAGTAAGTTCCATCAAAAAAGAGTCTAACTAAGCTATAAAAATGGAAAATATTTTAGAGCTATAGTAGTCCCCAATAGTAGCAGGTAAATCCAAAGACTTCGCTAAATCAAAATACTACGTCCAACCGATACCTTTCGCTGTGAAAGAGAAGAATACTTCACAAGAGTCGATAAGTTTGAAATCTAATTCAAGGATCATAGATTTATAGCTTTTGCCCTTTTGATTTGTGATTAATTATTCACCCCCATTTCTTTAAACTCTATTTCATCGACTAAAATATTTGATCGCTCAGCCCCTTTCTGGAAATATACTTCTCTGCTACCATCTTTTAGTTATTTTTGATTAAGGCCAGTTTTTTCTTGATTTCTGTTTTTTCCTGCTGCTCGATTTTGAGTTGTATTTTCATTTACTCAATAACTGTTTGATACATGTCTACTAAGTACCTTTCTTCTGTGATGTTGTTGAGTAGAATATCATTGGTTTTGTTGGTTTCCACTATTTTCTTTTATATTTGTTTTGCTTCAGTGAAGAAGTTCTCACTTTTTTTTCGAGATATTTTGGCATCAAGCGCATAGTCTCCTTTGTTTATGTATATCTTGGAGATTTATCTTTGATAGCGTTCAACATTTTTGTTTGAGCTTAGTAGTTGTGCTTGCTATTTCTCTATCTTCTATTTCAGCTAAATTTTTAGATATTTACTTTTTAGACCATTTACTCAAGCTACTTTTTCTAGTCGTTTGCCTACTACTGTTTAGTGTTTATTGCCTCAAAGAAATTTATTTATTTCTCAACGGAAAGCTATTTCTTGGATTACTTATAAAATTTGCTGCTGCTGAGTTTTAAACGATTAGGCTAAGTTTCCAATACTCCAAGTTTTTTGAAAACCTATTTGGATTAATTGCCAGCCGTTAGATTGGACTTCTTTTTGGTCAGATACAAATTGGCAAATTATTTATCCTCTTCATTTTTACTCTGGAAGGTTTATTTTTTGGAATATTTGGGATAAATACCAAGATTCTCTTTTTCGCTTTTTTCAAACATGCTCAACTTTTTACCTGTTTTTTCAGTCGAAAAATCTCTAGGCTTGACTTTACCTTAGTTCTGTTTTAACGTATTTTCAATCGGGTATTTTGAATTTGATTTTTATTTACTTTTAGATTTGTTTACTTGTAAGGTGCTATAACTAACTGTGTTTTTCTTTGATTTTTCACGGCTTTTATTCTTTAATAGTCTGTTGCTAGAATTTTCATTGTTTTTTTAATCCTTTTTACTTTGCCGTTGATAAAATTACTTCTTTTACTTGCTGGTTGAGAGGTTTGATAAGTTCTTCCTATTTTGAAAATTTTGGTGTTTTGTCTCTTTCAAAACGATCCTCTAAAAGTTATTACTGATATCTTCATTAACGGACTTTTCGAAAAGGTCTTAGGGATCATTTTTCGACAAATCATTGATCTTCTGCATTATATACTTTTTTCCTTTTTCTGCGAATAAACGATCTATTCTTGGTTTCAAGTTCTCATCCAGGTTGTTTTGAACCTATTCATCACTCAGAAGTTCGCTGAGTTCATCAAACAAACGCTAATAGTTATTCTGCATCCGTTATTATTAGTATTCAAATATTTGTTAAAATGGGATTTAATCAGACCAAAAAGGCCAAATCTTAGCATCTCACTCCTGTACCCAAATAAACTCCTCCGAAAACCGGGCTGTTGGCCCTGTGATAACTCACGTATCCAGGCCAGACCAGTGATCGTACTGTAACTTCAGTCTTTGACTCATCTGTTTGGATAGACCAGCTTTCTTTGATTGCGTCATGAGGCAAATCATCGAGAAAATCGCTTCTTTATAAAGCTTTGTCACATTCTATATTATCAAGGAGGTACAGATAAGAATTTTTTTCTAATGAAGTTAAGGTGCTCTTAAGTGGATATAGTTTTAAAGCTTGGTCGCCTCAGCAATCTTAAGTCCTCGGAATGATGGATCCTTAATAAGTTAATGAGTGGGTATCATTTTATAAGCGCCTAAAGGAACAACTTGGCAATCATGATCGACTAGATGCACCACAATACTTAATCTATCAAGTTCTGTGAAGTTTTTTGCTTTAACAACGTAATCATCGCCATCAAGGTTCAGTACTTTTTTTGGGTGAGCATTTTCTTTTGCTATAATTTTCTAATGCTGTCCAGTGAAGAAACTTGACATTTGTTTGACCTGAGGTATGAACTATTTTCTTTGTGCAGGCAGTTCGGCAAATTTAAAGTCTTAAGAACTTCATAAAACTAGCTTTACCTCCAAAAGTATTTCTTGACAGGGAAATTAGAAGATTCTTTGTAGTTGATAGCCTCTATAACATAGTAATTTTTGGCGATGCCTTCGATCCTTCCCCAAAAATTGAACACTTCATATTGGTACTAATAGCTGAGCTTAAGGACGTTGGCTTGAAGAGCAACTATTTCTTCTGTTGATAAAGTCTGCCCAATCCTGTTGGCAAACTTAAGTTCAGCTGATAGCTTCTGGATATTCATCTTTAATGTATTATTATCGATCAGTTGCAAAAACTGTTTAAACTTTATTACATTAAAAATCAAATATCATGACCTGAGAGGTGTTCTACCCTATAAAAAGTTATTGACCTTCTTCATCTAGTTCACCTTTTGAGAAAGTTGCAAAGTTTCCATGGATAGCTCATTCAAAGCTCGCAATTAGTTATTTTTGGTACTACGGTTCAAAGCTCCTTTGATATCTTTCAACTCAGACTAAATTCTGAACTTATTTCTTAAGCTTTACTCGAGTTATTACTATCTTTGACCCATTTTTCTTTTCAACTAGCTGTTTTACTACAATATTCTATCGAATTTGGTCCTTACGAGATTGAATTCCCCTGTTAGCTGATTTTATTTGAGCTAGAGTTAATGGATTAGTTGTATCTTTTTGTTGAGAGTCTAAGCGTAACCTCTAGTTTGACTTTCTAAATTGCGTTTACTTTAAAGAAGAGTCTAATAATCTTTTTGATACTTGGCTATTTCAAGATCTTTCTGTCTTGATACTTTTTGGACTACTTCTTACTGCTATCTGATAGTCCTAAGCTGTGAGTTGATAAGCAGCTTTTACTCCTCATGCCTAGCTTGAATGAGTTAGATCTCTGTCTTTAGCTTTTTTATTGAGCTTACAAGTCCATTTATTTCTTGCTCCATTTCAGATTTTTTATCACTGTATTACTTAATAATTAGTTCTTTTTCTTCTCTCATTTACTTTGAAATCTGCATATATCTTTGCTCGTAATGCTATTTTTCTTTATCTAACTTCATGCATACAATTTGGTATTATTTTTCCATATTTTTGCATTACTACTTCTATTTCTTTACTTATATCTGATACTTCTTTATCTATTTGTTGAGTTAGTCAATTTTTTATTATCTTTACTTGGACTATTGCTTAAAAACTGCCTTTTCATGATCTCCTTTTTCATTTAAAACTTTAATCTTGTCTTAGAATTATATTTTAAGCAGCTTTACTTAATTACTTTGTGAATAGGATAGTTCTTCTCTTAATTTTTTAGATAAATGATTTTTTTCTCTTTAGTTATTCATCTGAAAATGGACAAGCTATTTGTAAAATGTACTCAGTATGACAGCTTCATCGTTTTTCATTATGATTGATCGAGTGTTTAGATAATCTCGAACAGATCGGCAATCTTTTCTCATTGCTTCGAGTTTTGTGGTAAATAGTTTTGTTATTTGCTGTAGTTTAGTTTTTAAATATTTGTTTTCTGCATATATCCTTTCTTTATTTGTAACTTGCTAAGCCTCTAAAATTCTAATCTTCCTATCTTTGTCTTAGAGCTAATGCTGCATCTTTTCTATTTTTTAGTTTTTCTCAGAGATAATCTTCCTGAGCTCATCAATTGATGATGTGAGCTCATTTTTATGCATTTCTCCTGACTATTTATAAAATTTGCTTTACATTTCATACTTTTTTAGCAGGTTTTATATTTCGTAATTTTTCTTTTTCTCTTCTTGATAAATCTGACACATTTGTTGGTATTTAGATTAAAGCTATTTCATTAACACTATCTTATCTTTGAGTTAGAGGTTAGCGTTAGTTACTTTGGCATCCCAGCTACTCTTCAGTAAATTAGTTGTCATTTCTTGGTCTTTAAGCTTGTACTATAAGTTGGCGATTTATTTTTTCATTTAGTTACACAAAGATGATAAACTTTCTTTTTCTTTGTTCAGAAGCTATATCATTTCATTGTCTTTCTTTATTTTCTTGTTCTTTATCTCAAGCTATTAAATATCTTCTTTGATCTTTCTCTCCTTTTATCTAATCAGATTTTCATGCAT
>Ga0316217_10002505_pt1 | contig 22023 bp, 28 predicted proteins | sample 1anoAmetaG_FD_203633 | JGI IMG/M metagenome (GOLD analysis project Ga0316217, IMG submission 203633) | Freshwater microbial communities from Trout Bog Lake, Wisconsin, USA - 1anoA | ecosystem: Environmental > Aquatic > Freshwater > Lake > Hypolimnion/Profundal zone | place: USA: Wisconsin...
CACCGCTCCAGTATAAAGCTATGATTATGTTGGACGTGACAATCATTAGGCTTCTAAGTATAATTGACAGTAGCATAGCAATGACATGCCAATCCTTCGATCCCTAACCATTTGAGCGTGACCAGAGCAATTGACAGCGATCCTTCGATCCCTAAGTATTAAACTTAATCAGGGCAATTGACAGAAAAGCTTAGGGGGCTAAGGATTAGGGTCCCCTTGGCACGACCGACCGTCACCCCTTTATAGGAAGAGGCCCTCCCCTTGTTAACATCCACCCCCTCCCTTCTAATTTTCCCCACATACAAAAAACTGATACCCCCCAAATTTTCCCAAAAAAAATCCACCAAACCTTATTGCTAAGGTCAAGTGGACTCTATATACAGTGCGAGATTGCGCGCTACCCCTGCGTAGCCTTTCTCGCTTTGCGGGCTTTCATTCTGGGTGTTGAGAGTTTGTCTTTGAAGAGCTGTTCCTCATCCAGTTTCTTGATGTGCTGGAGGATATGAGGGGGTAACGCGCCAGCAGCCGTAGCCTGTTTGTTGGTCGCTGCATTGTAGGCCTCCAAGACGATTGGTGGCATATGCGCCCAAGGATTTTTGATCAGAGGTATGTAGGTTGGGTCTGGCGCTATGCGGGTAGCTGGCTGGTCTATGGTTGGCGCGTTTTTCTGGCTTGTTAGCCGTTCATGTAAGGACATACAGAGACGGGAGAGTTCCAAGTTTTCGTGCTCAGCGTCATCAATGTGCTTTTTTTGTTGTTTGATCACCATCTTGAGCCCTTTGATGTACCGGCTCAACTCTCCAGCATCCTCACCGGGTATCTCAAAGTACACGTCCTCCTCTTCACAGAGGTCCAGATTGTCTGTCAACTTGTCCCACACCTTATTGTCCATTTTTCCCCTCCACCAATACTTTTCTGGCAATTTCTACAATGTCATGCGGATGGAGACATTCACTTCTGTCTATCTTTTGCAGCGCCGCCTCCAGCTTCTCGATGCGATCAGCAGCATCACACATAACATCGGATGCAATATTTTCGTGATCCCCCTTCCCACAAAACTTGAAACCCCACCAACGCAAACGTGTTATTAAATTTTTAGACTTCCAAGGAGCTTTAGTCATTTTTTTCCTCCAGTGCCAACCGGCAAATGGCTGCGGCACAATCATCACTGCCATTACACGCTATCTCTCGCAACGCCGCCTCCAGCTTCTCAATACGGACGGCGGCTTTTTGACGTTCGTATTCATATTCAGTAAGGCAAGTTTGCGGGTACTCATGTTTCATATCAAGGGAGAAGTCTTTCCTCAGCATTGTTACAAGATCACCTTTCATCTTCCCACTCCAATGCTTTGCAAGCCGAATCCAACGCGCCAAGAAGATATGGCTCAATGCCTTCAGGCTTCCGTTCCCATTCTGATATAGCCCTGATGCAGTGCTTGAGAGCCAGCTCCAGCTTTTCCATGCGGATGTAAAGCTCAAGGCGCTCTGACCGACATATCTTCAGGTCATCCACCTCAAGCTCAAGCTGCGCTTTGATCTTTTCGTTATAATCAGCAGCTTTTTCTAATTCTTTGCACAAGTCCCAAACATGACGGTGCTTTTTGTCCTGCCACTGATAGGCCAACGTACACATATCGTTTGTGTCGGGTGCAGCTAGGCTTTCGCGATAGAGTTTAGCGGTTTGACGCAATAGTGCTGCATAGTTGTCAGTCATCGAAGACCCTTTCTGATGTCATTCGTAACGCTTGGCGGGGAGGAAGGGATTCGAACCCTTGGAACCTTTCGGTTCTCCAGTTTTCAAGACTGGCGCAATAAACCGCTCTACCACCTCCCCAGAGAGGCGTTACGAGTAGAGGGATGATCGCGACCAGAGTAACATGTAAGTCCTGCTTACAAGTTGGTGGGACAGGGGATGTTCAACTCCCTGTCCCGTTTTTGGTGTTGAAGTAGCCTTCACGCTCCTCAACAAAACCAGTTTCCCATACTCACTTGATGAAATCAAGCCCCTACTTGATGATTTTGGTTCGGGCTCCTTGACTCGAACAAGGATTGACGGAGTCAAAGTCCGGCGTTCTACCATTGAACTAAGCCCGAAAACTAGAACCGCTATGGAGCCATCCCCAATACCCACTGACATGCTGGCACGGTTAGACCAACTGGGCGTTCCTAAATTCTAGAAATGCGCTCAAGCCTTATCTGTTCATCCATCCACTTTTCACTAGACGGATGACCAAGGTCGGGTCGTTGTTGAGCACACCAGTCTTTCATTTCCCTAAAACCCATAATCCTTGTCGTTCCATTGTCTTTCTCAATTGGTCCGTTGCCTTTTAATTGAGCAGCAACGTACTCTCCATATTTGTAAGTCGCTATCGTATTTTTAGGAACAACAGGCCACTTTCGTTCAACCCAATGGGCAGTAACGCTTGCGACTGGCGGTTGAGGCTTCTCATATACCCAATCGGTCACTTCTCGAAACTTCTCTATATGCCCACCTTGATGAGATGATCCACCAAACTGAGATACCGACATTGGCTCCCATAAGGGAACCTCAACAACCTCCAAATCCCACCCAACACCCCAAACGGTGGCCCACCGCTCAGGAATCTGATGGAGCTTCATCAGGCTGTCCGCTCTGACAATCGCAGGGGCAGCTATCATCCCTACCAAACCAGTCAAAAATCCGCGCTTTGATGCGATCATAACAATCCCCTTCATCCATCTCGGCCTTCACGGTTAGACCAACTGGGCGTCTCAGTGTTTCACGTGAAACAATTAGTCGTCTTTTGCCATCGCTTCATAGAAAGCGTTGTCCAATTCCTCATCCTCAGTCAGTTCATCCGGCCCCAAAGGCATTGGCAGCCAATCTGTAGCCGGTGCGCTGACATAAGGAAACTCTTCACGGCACCAAAACTGCCGTCCAACATTGAAATTGCCAATGTGGATACGGTCGTTGATCCAGAGAAGGAGATTGCGCCCGTCTCTTGGCGCGTATTCTATAGGACGCCATTCCATTTTCATGCTTCGTCTCCGTCTTCTGCATCATAGAGCAAGTCCCAAGGGTCAATAGCATCCTTGTGGACCTTGTATTTGTTGCTGCCCTTGCGGGCAAGGGACACTTCTATGCACCTGAAGCCATTTGCCTTGGCTTCTTCCCATACAGACTCAAGGGTCTCACCCGGACGAACCCATATGCGGGCAAATTCATCCTTGCAGTGGCTGGCACTGAAGGAAATCACATGGATGGAGACGCCATCTGGGTCCAAAACACCATAGATACGGCGGTTCTCCATAGGTCAGACCTCCGCAAGCCTCTCTCGAAGAAGATAGCCCTCATGCGTCCAAATCTGTTTGAAGGCATCATCGTAGGCATAACGCTCGCCCACCTGTTGATCGTAGTTCGCTACGCTGGCCGGAGCCGCTTTGCCGACGAAAACGAAGCCGTTCTTCATCCTGATAAGGCAAATCGTGAGCTTGGCCGAGCCAACATCCCATTGGCGGTACTCAACAAAGTCGATTTTGGCGCGTATGCTATCTTCTGTCACACGCGGCGCAGGCTTGCCAGCGACAATGGCCTTCGCGGTCTCAAGAGATATAGACGGTTCCATGGAACATCCCCTTTCCAGTCGTAGCACGGTAGCACGATTGTCTAGGGGATGCTATATTATTCCAGCATAGGGGGTCAATATGCTTAGATCGACGATACCGCTTGAGCTGGCCGAAGAAGACGAGCGCACCCTGATGGTCCTGCTTGCCAGCATGATCGAACGCGCCAAACAAAAGGTCTGGCTTCCCATAGAAACTGCGCCAAAGGACGGAACTGCCATTCTTGTCTATGTGCCAACGCACAAGTTCGAATGGTACAAAGCCTTTACGGCGGTCGTATACTGGGTAGAAAAAGAATATGACGGAACGGCAGGATGGTTCGACACTTTTGACAGGGTGGAACCTACACATTGGATGAAGATACCGGAGTACCCTAAATGACTACGCTGAACCTTGATGGACGTGAAATTGATATTGAAAAACAACTACTTGAGTTGGATCGAGCAGACTGCGAAGACAGCCTTTACACCTTCCTGATGCACTCTTGGAAGTACATCGACGCCTCTGATTTCACTCCCGGCTGGCCGATTGAGGCCGTAGCGGAGCATCTTCAGGCCGTTGTGGATGGCGACATTCGCCGTTTGATCATCAACATCCCTCCGCGCATGGGCAAAAGCTCGATCACATCTGTCGCCTTCCCGGCTTGGGTATGGGCGCAGCCTTGGAAAACTGCCACATCAGGTCCGGGCGTACAGTTTCTTCATGCTTCCTACGCCCAGCAGCTTTCGCTTCGCGATAGTGTGAAGTGCCGCCGCCTCATCGAAAGCCCTTGGTATCGCTCTTTGTGGGGTGACAGATTCTCTTTGACTAGCGATCAGAACACTAAAGGACGTTTTGACAATGACAAAAATGGATCGCGCCTTTCGACCTCAGTGGGCTCCGCACTTACTGGTGAAGGCGGCTCGATTATTGTTGTCGATGATCCCAATGCAGCGCAAGAAGCCCATTCCGAAGCCACCATTGCGTCAACCATCGACTGGTGGGACAGCGCGCTCTCGACTCGCCTCAATGACCCCAAGACTGGCGCGTTTGTCGTCATTCAGCAAAGGCTTTCAGAAGAAGACCTCACCGGCCACATCACGAGTAAGGACATGGGGGAATGGACCCATCTATGCCTTCCGATGCGTTATGAGTGGCGGAGACATTCTGTCACGTCCATTGGCTGGGAAGACCCAAGGGGCGTTACGGATGACGGTGAATCGCTTGTCGAAGTAGATGCCAATGGCGAACGGAACCCTGTCAGCTATGAGGCTGGCATTGAGCTGGACAAGCGTGAAGGCGATCTTCTGTGGCCCGAGCGTATGGGCGAGCGCGAAGTCAGCATTCTTGAGAAGCAATTGGGTCCATGGGCTGCGGCTGGACAGCTTCAGCAACGTCCAGAGCCCAAAGGCGGCGGTATTATCAAGAGAGACTGGTGGCAGCCATGGACAAGCCCTGTTTATCCGAACATGGACTTGATCATAGCAACGCTTGACACGGCCTACACGACCAAAACAGAGAACGACCCGTCCGCAATGACGGTCTGGGGCGTCTTTTCCAATGACGGAAGCGTGATGGCACCCAATCAAGTTGCCATGAGAGGCAACCAACTGGTCGAATACTCCAGAGGATACACGGAGGTAGCGCCCAGAGTGATGCTGATGCAGGCTTGGCAGGGTCGATATGAGCTTCATGAGCTGGTTCAGAAGGTCGCCAAGACATGCCGGGACATGAAAATTGACCAACTTCTGATCGAAAACAAGGCCGCAGGCCACTCAGTAGCTCAGGAAATCCGGCGAATGTACGGGCATGAGAAGTTTGGAGTGATCATGTTCGACCCCAAGAGTCAGGATAAGCTGGCGCGTCTCTATTCGGTCCAGCATCTCTTCGCTGAAGGTATGGTCTACGCGCCAATCAAAGAGTGGGCGGAGATGGTAATTACCCAAGTTGGCATGTTCCCTAAAGGAAAGCATGACGATTTGGTCGATACTGTTAGTATGGCGATGCGGCACCTCCGTGACAGCGGCGCAATCACCCGAACTGAGGAATGGCAGGCCGACGCAGAGGCCGAGCGTTCTTTTTATGGCAATTCATCTATGCCAGCCCTATACCCAATTTGACATAATTAGGATATGGTTGTCACGGAAGAGGGGAACAGATGGCTCAGGTACTAGCAAATGCAGTTGTGGACGTGATTACGCCCTCAACTCCGGTCAGAATTGGCAATTTCAGGGTCGAAGTCTGGGGCCAGCCGCCCTACGACTACGTTCGAACCTATGAAATCATGGCAAAGTCAGATACGATGGCCGCTCAGGAAGGCATTCGCAACTTCGTCGCTGAGATGGAAGCGATGCCGACGCCGGAAGGATAAGCAATATGCCGATGGTTCCCGGTTTGATGCCCAATATCAGGCAAGTAGCTCCCGATGGCGAGCCTGTGCCTGATGAGGATATGATCATTGAGATCGTTGAGGGCGACGATAACACCAAAATGGACGAACACGGGAACGTCTTGGAGATCGAGCACCCTGATGGGTCGATCACCATTTCCCTTGATGGCAAGCCAATCGGTGACAGCAAGTCAAAAGAACGCGATGAGGACGATTGGTTTCGAAATCTGGTCGAAGACATCTCCGACAACAACCTTTCCGTCGTTTCTGAGGAGCTTCTGAGGGGAATCAGGGACGACATAGAGAGCCGCAAGGACTGGATTGACGATAGAGCCCAAGGGATCAAGCTTCTTGGCCTCAAAATCGAGATTCCCGGTCTTTCTGGCGCGTCTGATGGCGCTCCCATTGAAGGAATGTCAAAAGTTCGACACCCATTGTTGCTGGAGGCGGTTCTTCGCTTCCAAGCCAATGCTCGTTCGGAGCTTTTGCCGACTGATGGGCCTGTCAAAGTCAGGAACGATAACAACAACGCCACTCTTCCTAATGACGAGATGGCAAATGCCCTTGAAAATGACCTCAACCACTATCTGACAGCGACCGCCACCGAGTATTACCCTGATACCGACCGCATGTTGCTCATGCTTGGGTTCGGTGGCACGAGCTTCAAGAAGGTCTACTATTGTCCGTTACGAAATCGTCCCGTGTCAGAGACGGTTGATGCTGACGATTTGATCGTCAACAACGCTGCCACCGATCTGTCAAATGCCAAACGGATTACCCACCGCAGCTATATGAGTCCAAACACTGTCAAACGCCTCCAAATCTTGGGCGTTTACCGTGACATCAACCTTTCTACCCCTAAAGCTCTCGATCCTGACAGTTTTCAGCGCGAAAAGAGCGCCCAGCAGGGCATCAGCGCCGATACTTTCAATCCAGAAGACCGTGACAGGCTCATTTATGAAGTCTATTGCGATCTGGACCTTCCCGGCTTCGAGCATAAGCACAAGGGCAAGCCTTCCGGTCTGGAAATCCCCTACATTGTCACGATTGACGAATCGTCACGCACCATTCTGTCAATTGTTCGCAACTACGATGAGGACGATGAGGAGCTTCCGACCGCCAAGAGGCGCTTTGTGAAGTTCACCTTTGTTCCCGGCTTGGGCTTCTATGACATCGGCCTACTTCACATCCTTGGGAACACGACGAATGCCATTACGGCAGCTTGGAGAGAGCTGTTGGACGCTGGCATGTACAACAACTTTCCCGGCTTCCTTATGGCGGACACTGGCGCTCGCCAGAACACCAACATCTTCCGTGTTCCGCCCGGTGGCGGCGCATTGGTGAAGACCAATGGTATGCCGATCACCCAAGCCATCATGCCACTTCCTTATAAGGAACCCTCTGGCGCGTTGATGAACCTTGTCACTCAGATGGCTGAGACGGGTATGCGCGTAGGCGGCACTTCTGAAGTTATGGTGGCTGAAGGAAGGCCCGACTCGCCAGTCGGAACCACATTGGCGATGATTGAGCAGACCCAAAAGGTACTGAACTCAGTCCATAAGCGTCTTCATGCGGCTCAGTCTGAGGAATTTGAGCTTCTGATCCAATGCTTCCGTGAGAACCCAGAAAGCTTCTGGATGAAGCGCCGGAAGCCCGCCTTCCCATGGGATCAGAAGACCTTCACAGAGGCTTTAGAGAGCTATTACTTCGTCCCGCAGGCTGATCCCAACACCGCCAGCCAGACACAGCGCCTGATGAAGGTTCTGGCTCTGAAGCAGCTTGTGGCGACGAACCCCAGCCTTTACGATCCGATTGCGGTCGATACAGCGGCTCTACAGGCTCTTGGCTGGTCCAATCCGCAACAGTTCATGGTGCCTCCGTCAGCGCAAGGCAAGCCGCCGCCAGAACTCATTCAGCAACAAGCCAAAATGCAGAATGACAAGACCATCGCGGATGCCCGCATGTTGGATAGTCAGACTCGCGCTCAAGATACGCAGGCTAAAAACCAACTGGATCAAGCAAAGATTCAGTTGGATCATGCCAAACTGCAATTGGATATGGCGCAGGCTCAAGCTGATCAGCAAGGTCAGGCTCCGCAGCAAGACCCGACGAAAATGGCTGAACTCCAGACCCAGCAAATGGACATCAGGCAGCGCGGTCAGGATGCCATGATTGATGCCATCAATCGCAAGCGGGATCGTGAAAGCCGTGAGCGCCTTGCTGCTGTCAAGTTGGCAGAAGAGTTGATCCAAAATCCGCAAGGGTTGCACATTGCTGAGAACGTCCTTGGCAATGGCATGATGCAGCGTCTTGAGGCGGATGAGCCCACCCTTGACGGAACGCAGACTGGAGAAGTGTGATGGCAAGGAACGAAGGGTATAGGAACCAAATTCCTGCCGGATACGAGTTGGCCTATGGGCCTGATGGGAGCCTTGTAGTAGTCCCGTCTACACCGGCACCCCAGCGCAGCGCGCTTGGTCGCATTTCTCAAGGAATATCAGAGGGTTACGGACCCCAAGAACTGGCAAGGCCGACTCCTGAAGAGTATGCCCGGCACCCCATTCTGTCTACGATGTACGAACCCGTGCAAATGGGTCTCGACGCAGCCCGTCGCGGTGTTGGCGCTGTAACTGGCGGGTTGGCTGGCGCGGCTGGAGCTGGTGCCCAGTTGCTTACGAACGACACGGGCGCTGGCAACGAAGCTGAAAATGCCGCTCGTTCTGCGATGGAATACTTTGCCACTCGCGGCATGGCAGAGCCGGGCATGACGCCTTCTGGCGCTATCGCTCGTAATGCGGAAGGTTCGCCGCGTTTAGCGCCTCCAAATCCTTTGACGAGCTATCGTCCGGCTAGTGGTCAAGGCCAGCGCATTGGACCAAATCAACCGTCGGCGGCTCTTCGCCCTGTAGTTGATCAGACATATACCTTGCCGCAAGAAGTTCGCCCTGTCAGCGAAACTACTGCTCCCAGCTCTGTCGTTCGATTGGGTGACGAAAGCCCTCTGCAAGCTGATCGTCAAGGCGCTTTTAATGCTACCCAACGCGCCAATGAGGCGGCTTTCCGGGCTAATCAAGCCGCCACTGCTACTGGCGAAGGGATGTTTGAACCCAACCCGCCTGTTGGTCGTTTGAGGACACAGCAACCTCAGTTTGTTGGCCCTAATCAGCCTCCGTCTGTCAGTATTGATAGGTCATATGTCGCCCCTCAGACTGCCTCTGATATTGCGTATCAACAGTTTCTGAAGGAAATAGGGCAGGGTGCTTCCGGTCCTGCGGCTGGCTCGTTGGCGCACCCCATATCCGATCCCATGATCGCAAAAGCGATGAGTTCAGTCCGTTCTGGCGCGGCAAGCGAACCCGTTGATATTGCCAAACTCCTCAATGACCCGACGCAGAGCTATCGTTTGGCTGGAGAGCAAGGGCAATCCGTTGGGCCTAAGCAACCCTATTCCATGAGCATAGACCGTTCGTATGTGGCTCCCTCCGTAGCAGAGGCTCCTGCCCCAGCATCTGGACCTTGGGGTTCTGCTGCGCCTGAGCAAGTTACGAGTACATCTGTGCCATCTTATCAGCCCAGCACTCCGCGCACTGGGTCCGAAATAGATGAGATCAATCGCCGCATGTCTGCTGCATTGCAGGCTGGCGTTGCAACTACTGGTGCTGGCGCGGCTGCATATAAGATTCGCCAAAATATGCAGGCAAACCAACCGCCTGCTGCTGGGTCAGATCAAGTACCGGCTGGATATACGCCAAACTATGATGACTTTCATAGGATGTTCTCCTCTGCGCCCGGTCAAACTGCGCCAGCTCAAGATCAGTTTTTCGGTACTGGGGCCAATGAATTTTTTGCTCCGTCACCTGAAGCTGCGCCTTCTTCTAGAGGGGATAGGGCATATACTGCTGTCAACACTGCCAGACAGGTTGCGGCGCGCGCTCCTGCTCCTGCCACCATTTCCTCCTCCACTTCGGCTCCTGCTCCTGCACAGCCTCAATCTGGTGGCTTGTTCAGCCGCATCTTCTCCGGCCCAGATTACCAATCTACCGGAGACACAGTTGCTAAGCCGGGTGGCGGTGTAAATTGGGGTAGCTCTGAAAATGCTGCGGACTTCTTCCGTGCCGCACGGCTGGCTCAACAGCTTCAGGATCAGCAAAATGCGTCTGGCTCGTCTGATGATGCTCAACCCAGAGCCTCTGGTGGCAAGGTAGACAAAAAGCCTTCCAAGGAAGCTATGCTCCATAAGTCTCTTGAGATCATTCACCACATGCTCAAGAACCAACATCGGTAAGAGGCAGCTATGTCCAAAAAGAACGTAGCGAATGCCCTACACATTGCCAAATCTGTTGGCCGCAGAGGATATGATGATGGCGGTGGAACGCCCGCTAATCCTCCAGAATTTTCATCAGATACTACGGGAGACCCTGTAAATTTTCGTCCATTAAATTTTGATGCTTTACAACAAGCTAATGCTGTCCGCGTGACTCACCGCGCCAATCCTGATGGGACAACCGATCCCGACCCTAATAACGGATTTTCTATTGTATCGGGATGGAATGATTCGATGGCTAAACAGGGTCAAGAGGGGTCAACATTAACTTGGCCTAATAATCCTCAAGCATATGATACCGTTCGAGATATGTTTACCAATAATCCTGAATGGATTACGCCGCACAAATATCGTCAAATAATCTATTCTGCCAAACAACTAGGAATGGATGACAAAGATATTTATGCCCAACCATTGGCCCGCAAATCGGGAGGTAGGGTTTTCCCTCTTGAGCCTCAATCTGAATGGAAAGACAATTCGGACTATAAAAAGACAGGCGGGAAGATGACCCATATGGCTCCCGGCGAGTTTTTGAAGAAGGTCGAGCCTCTTGATATGGGCAGCGATGACCGCGCCAAGATCAAGAAGTTCAAGAAAAAGATCAAGAAAGGCAAGCCTGTAGACCATCCGATGGCAATCTACCCTGCTGGCGGACAAGATGGCAGGCATCATGCCATGGCAGCAAAGGAGCTTGGGATTAAGAGCGTTCCTGTCCTGACATGGCCTAAAAAGGCAAAAGGTGGCACTATTGTTGACAAAGCTCTTATGCTACTGTCACAAAAGGCGCAACGCCAACGGGGACGCCCGTAATCCTAGTACTAGGAGTTGATATGTCAGATATGGCAAAACAGGCCCGAGCGGCCATGAAGGCGAAGGCCAAAAGCCTTAGCGGTGGTGATCCTACCCAAAAGGTCGATTCGTCTGATTGGACGCCTCCTCCGCAGCTCGAAACGACTGCCAAGACGGGCCTGCGTCCTGTTTCTCGCCGCGCGTTCAAGTCTGGTGGCAAGGTTCATGGCGAACATGCCAAACCGAACATGGGCCGTATGCCGCGTAAATCTGGCGGCGAAGTCAAGAAATGGGTCGATGCCAAGATCAACCGCAACGTCAAGGATGCCAACGAAGAGCGAGCTGGCACCAAACACATTGGCGCGTTGAAGACTGGTGGACGTGCCAAGAAGATGCTGGGCGGGCCTATGATGGGCGGCGCTATGATGGCTCCGATGGCTACTCCCATGTCCGGCGCTGGCGCTTCTTCAATGAACATCCCGGCTGGCGGCACGGCTCCCGGCTTGGCGAACCTCCCGAACGTGTCCAAGAATGCCCTGAACTTCGGTGTTGGCGCGTCTGGAAGCCCGTACAAGAAGGGCGGCAAGGTAGGCCATCCCGATGAAGCGGCTGACAAGGCCCTCATCAAGAAGATGGTGAAACCCTCTGCTCGTACTGGCAAAAAGCATGGCGGAGAGCGTGAAGCTCGTGCCACTGGTGGCAATGTGTTCTCTGGTCCGGGCTATCCGGGCAAGGTTCCCGGCGCTACTGGCGGTCGCACTGCTCATGCTGCGGGTGGCAAAGCTGGCAAGGGCAAGACCAACATCAACATCATGATCGGTCACAGGCCGGGCGAAGGCGCTGGTATGGCTCCTGCCGCTGCGATGAATCCGATGGCTGGTCCTGTGAAGCCTCCGGGCTTGGGTGGACCGGCTGGCGGCGCTCCGCTTCCTCCGATGCCTATGGGTATGCCTCCGATGCCTCCGGGTGGCGCTCCCGGTGGGGCTCCTCCGATGCCTCCGGGCATGATGCCTCCGGGCGGCGCTATGCCGCGCAAATCCGGTGGCCGTGCCTACCATTCCTATAAGGATATGGATGCGGGCGCTGGTGGTGGCGAAGGCCGCATTGAGAAGACCGAAATTGCTAAGCGCAAGGGCGGTATTCAACGAGCTTAAGGGATTCGCAACGGCCCGGTGCACGTTGCGGATTTGGGTGGGAGCATGACCCCCTTCATGTTCCCACCCAGCTATTCCAAAGGGGGCCGCAAAGGGGGCGGTGATGGCAGCTACGACGTACCAAGCGTACTATCAGTATGAATTGAAGAAGCTAATGGAAGAGGAAGTCGCCAGACTGACTTCCGTAATAACGGCAGAACATGAAGTGATTCACGACTATCCAACCTACCGTTACTTCATTGGAACAATTCAAGGAATTCGCAAGGCAATTCAGCTTTGCGATGAAGCGGAAGCCGTTGTGAACGGCAAAGAGTGAAAAAGGGGGACTTAAAATGCCGCATATGGAAATGGAACACGAACTCAATCCGGCAGATGTACTGCGTAAGGCAGCCGGTGACATTTCGTCCGTAGAAATCTTCAACAATCAGCTTCTGGTGGCGGTCTATGTGCGTCCTCAGAAGACGAAAAGCGGTCTTTATCTGACAGATAAGACCACTGATGAAGATCGTTTTCAGTCCAAAATCGGTTTGGTTCTGAAGATGGGCATTTCTGCGTTCGATGACGAGACGGGCCAATGGTTCAATGGCGTGAAGATCAATGAAGGTGATTGGATCATCTTCCGCCCGTCAGAAGGTTGGAGCGTCACTGTCAACGGCCAGCTTTGCCGCATGATTGACGACATCAACGTAAAGGGTCGGGTGGATCAGCCTGATCGTGTTTGGTAAAAGGAGAGCAATATGTCAGGAGAAAATGAACAGCTTGAGTTTGTCATTGATGACGCTCCAATCAAAGCTGAAGTGAAGAAAGACGAGCCTGCGATTGAGATTGTTGACGATCCGAACGATGTCGGCGCTAAGCCTGAAAAGCCTGCCAAAGACATTGAGAAGACTCTCAAGAAGCTCAACAAGAAGCTCGAAAGGGAAAAATCTGCGCGTCAAGATGCGGAGATGAAGGCCCGGCAGGCTGCTGAACATGCCCGCCGATCCACTATGGACGCGCAAGATAGTCGCGTTCACCTTGTTGGCAGTGCCATCGAAACCCTCAAAAGGGATGATGAAATCCTGACTGCTCACCTTCGTAACGCCATGGAAATTGGCGATTATGACAAGGCGGCAGACATTCAGCGGACTCTTGCTGGCAATGCCAACAAGATGGTTGAGCTGGAGCGCGGGTATCAGGATTTGCGGAATACTCCGCCTCCTCCGCCTGTTGCTCCCATCAATGCCAATGGTCCCAATGTGGATGACATCATCCAGAAGGTCACTCCGCGTTCTGCGGAATGGCTGAAGGAGAACCGCAAGCACCTTCCCGATGCCAGAAGCATTCGGATTATGGCTCGTGCCCATGAAGATGCCATCGACTACGGCATGATCCCTGAATCGGACCAGTATTTCCGATTTGTGGAAGACCGCCTTGGTATCGGTAAAAAGAAAGACAATTATGAAAGGGACGACGCCATGTCTGGCGCTTCAAAAGCATCCAAAAACCGGCAGTCCCCTCCTTCCGCGCCTGTGACGCGCCAACCTGTCGATGCCCCCAACCGTCCGGGTGTCATCAGATTGACCGCCGAACAGGTTGAGGCTGCCAAAATCAGCGGTATCAGCCCGCAGGAATACTACAAGCTGATGATTCAAGACCGTAACCGTAACTAAGGAGAATGATAATGTCTGAAGCAACTGAAGGTACTGCCAAGCGTCGCGGTCGCCCGCCGCGCACCACTCCCAAGGTCGAAAGCCCTGCCGTCATCGAGCCCAAGGTTGAGGCTGTCCGCGAAATCTTCGTAGCGGAACGTCCTGCCATGCGTCCGACTATCCGTGATGACGATCCGCGCGCGGCTGCTGCCCGTCGTGCGGCTCAAATTCGCGGACATTTGGGCGATATGGATGAGGGCACGGATGAGTTCCGCGCTCCCAAGCCACCGGATGGCTGGGAATACGAGTGGAAGCGCAAGACTGTGCTCGGTCAGGAAGACCCTGCCTATCAGGTTCAGTTGGCGCGTATGGGTTGGGAGCCTGTTCCCACCTCATATCACCCTGAAATGATGCCCGGCATGGGTAATTTCCCCAACATCGAGCGCAAGGGCCAGTCCCTGATGATGCGTCCGGCTGTAATCTCTGACGAAGCTCGCGCAATTGAGCGTCGCCGCGCCAAAGACCAAATCCGTGCCAAGGAAGCTCAGCTTAATGTGGCCCCTGATGGTCATTTTGAGCGTAATGAGAAGAGTGTCAGGCCGAACATCAAGAAGGGGTACTCCCCAATTGAAGTTCCAAACGATTAATTCTTGGCATTTATGACACTAAGGGGGTTGGCATATGTCAGCCCCCTTTACATTTGATATTTTGACAGGTATTTTGTTGTCACGGCTGCTTTAAAGCCTCCTTTCCCCGGCGTGAAAGGCTCTAACTTCCCCCTGTCCCTTAGCTGCCCCGGCGCGCAGTAACGGGATTTTCCTGAAAAAGGAGGCACCGTTATGGCAAATACCAATGCGCCGTTCGGTTTTCGTCAAACTCAGGGCACTGGCTCAGCTCCGACCTATGAGCAAGTCGAGTTCCAGATTGCCTACAACACCACCAACATCTTCTTCGGTGATCCCTGCACGCCTACGAGCGGTGGCTATATCACTCAGTCCGGCTCTTCGGGCGGTAGCTCAGATACTCAGATCGCTGGCATTTTTGTCGGCTGCCGGTATCTGTCTACTTCGCAGAAGCGCACTGTCTGGTCCAACTACTATCCGGGCGGCACTGATCCGGCGACTGGCACGATCTATGGCTATGTGGTCAATGATCCGAACGCCAAGTTCGTTGCTCAGACTGGTTCGGGCGGTGCGGCTCAGGCCAACATCAACCAGACCATCGGCTTCACGATTGGTTCCGGCAATACCTCTACGGGTATTTCTGGCGCGTATCTGAACATGAGCACTGCTGGTGTTGACGCGACCCAACCTTTCCGCATTTTCAGCCTTGTTACGCAGCCTCCGGGCTCTAACGGCACCTCCTCTGGCGACTACAATTATGTCATTGTTGGCTTCAACAATGTGCAGACCAAGTCGCTCGTTGGCATCTAAGGGAGTAAGAACCAATGGCTGTTAATCTCTCAGCAATCAAGGATCTTCTCCTGCCCGGCCTTCGCGGTGTCGAAGGCAAGTACGAGATGATTCCGTCTCAATACGACAAGATTTTCACGAAGCATGATTCCAAAATGGCGCTTGAGCGCACTGCGGAAATGCGCTTCTTGGGTCTTGCCCAGTTGAAGACCGAAGGCGGCCAGACCGCTTTTGACAACTCCGCTGGCGAACGCTTCGTGTACAACCAAGAGCACACTGAAATTGCTCTCGGCTACGCGATCACCCGCAAAGCCGTAGATGACAACCTCTACAAGACCCAGTTTGCGCCCAGCAACCTTGGCCTTATCGAGTCCTTCCAGCAAACGAAGGAAATCTACGGTGCCAACATCCTGAACACTGCCCAGACGTATAATGCGTCTATCGGCGGTGACGGTCAGGCTCTTTGCTCTGCGTCTCACCCGATTGACGGTGGCACGATTGCGAACCAGCCCACCACTCAGGTTGATCTGAACGAAGCCACCTTGCTGAACAGCATGATCGCTGTCCGCACGAACTTCAAGGATCAGGCTGGCCTGAAGGTGTTCGCGCGCGCTCGCAAGCTCATCGTTCCTCCGCAGCTTGAGCCGGTTGCTATTCGTCTGACGAAGACGGAACTGCGTCCCGGCACTGCGGACAACGACGTGAATGCGATCATGATGACCGCTGGCGGTCTTCCTGAGTCGTATATGGTCAACGACTTCCTCACCTCCGCTTACGCTTGGTTCCTGCTGACGAACATCGACGGCCTGAGCTATATGGAGCGAGTGAAGTTTGAAACCGATATGCAGGTCGATTTTGTGACCGATAACCTTTTGGTTAAGGGTTACGAACGTTACAGCTTCGGTTACTACAATTGGAGGAGTATCTTTGGTTCCTTCCCAACCTCTTGATTTGGTTGGGTTTTTCCAAAGAGTGGTAGTCTTAACTCCGAAAGGATAACCGATGGCTACGGTCATTAACGACATCAATCCGGGTTTTTACCCGAACGCTAATGGGAGCCCGGTTCAACCGGGCACCGCCTTCACCGGACCTTTGCTTGCTGGCGGCGTCATCGAAAGTGACGGAACTGGCAATCTGGCATCTCTCGGTGGCACGACCGGCACTCAGAACATCGGTTATGTTCAGATGGCCCAGAGTGCCGTTGTGACGCAGGCTTCCGGTGGAACTCGCATCACCATTCCGGCTCAAAGCCAAATCACCGACATCTATTTGATGGTGACGACGGCTTGGACTGGCGTTGCTTCTACGCTCGAAATTGGGGCCACTGCGGGCACTGGCGCGGCTACCGCGTTCACTGCCACTCAAGCGGTCACTGCTTCGGCGTTGGGTCAGCTCACCATTCTTCCGGGCACGGGTGCAACGCAGATTGCTAACTGGGATAACGTCAGCAACGCCACATTCCAACCGAATGGGCCGCAGGACGTTCAAATCTTGGTTACGTCGGCAAATACTGGTTCTGGTGTTGGCACCCTCACGGTGTTCTACATTCAGGGCATCAATCTCGCGTCCTGATAGGAGGATGTTATGAAGGGTCATAAAGCTGCACATCATGGCCGTAAGCATCGCGCTTCCGGTGGTGTCAATGAAATGGCGGAAGACGCTAAGCAGAAGAGCAAGAGCTACACCTACGAGTCTAACGTCGAAGGTGAAGCTAAGGCTCGCAAGCACGGTGGTCGCGCCAAGACTGAGGGCGGCAAGGTTCACGGTGAACATGCCAAGTCCAATATGGGCCGCGCGCCGCGCAAGTCGGGTGGCCGCACAGGTTCGAACATGAACCCGCTGTCGTCTGCGTCCGCTGGCACTCCTGCCAAGGGCCGCAACGTATCGGGCAGCCTTGACTGATCGTTGACAACGATTATGGGTTGTTTACGGGGGCCAAGTGCCCCCGTTTTCACAGGAGGGCCGCATGTCTGGTGCATGGACACGCAAAGAAGGCAAAAACCCTGAAGGCGGTTTGAACGCCAAAGGTCGAGCCTCATTGAAGGCTGAAGGCCATAATATCAAGCGTCCCCAGCCAGAAGGGGGTTCGCGCAAAGACAGCTTCTGTGCTAGGATGACCGGGATGAAGCGTAAGCTTACTGGCTCTGCAAAGGCTGCTGATCCCGATAGTCGGATCAACAAGTCACTTCGCAAGTGGAACTGCACATGACGGACAAGCCTTTCTGGGAGAAAGACGCGCCAAAAGATGCTAAACACAAGCATCTTGATCGCAAACAAATTCAGTCAGCCAAAGCAAGGGCAAGAGCCGCTGGGCGTCCTTACCCTAACGCTGTTGACAACATCGCCGCCGCTCGTGCTGGCAAGAGGAGTTAAGAATGGGTACGTTCTCTCAATCTGGCGTCGTTTGGGATTCCATCACAAAAAACGGCAGGCATGAACCGTTTGAACTTCAAGTTGCTCGGGGTCAAATCACAAACCATCAGCCTGTTGAGGTCTTTGGCTATAGCACACAGGTTGCAGGCACTGCCCTTGGCCCGCTGTGGGAGGGTTTGACCCAATCTGGCGGTGCATACACGTATCCTTCTTCGGCGGGCCAGATCGTTCTTTTGAGCGCCTCTGGGGCTACGGACGCGAACCTGATTATTCAGGTCAACGGTCTTGACGCCAACTTTAATGTCCTGTCTGAGCTTGTTACGCTTAATGGTTCTGGAACAGCGACGACGGTTAACTCGTATTTTCGCATCAACGGGTTGTTTGTCACCAATGGCCTGAACGCGGGCAACATCACCGCAAAGATTGCGACCGTTCTTTATGCTCAGATCAATGCTGGTGTTGGTCAGACGCAGATGTCGCTCTATACGGTCCCAAAAGGATACACGTTCTATCTGACATATGTTCAGGCGAACGCCAGCATCGGCTTCACATCAAGCAACTATATGCTTTATGCTGAGTATAATAAATTCAACCTATCCAATACTATTCAGTCAAGTGGTTACAATTTTATTGTGAATGGCAACTCGACGTTGCTTTCCCAGTCGCCGTTCGTGCAAATCTTCAATATTCCCTACACGGTTGCCCCTGCTCATCCCGGAGGCACAGACATTCAGTATCAAATGAAATCTAATACGGGTGGCCCATTTGTGGGGTCAATCTTTGCCGGTGGGTATTTGATTGCTGACGCCACCACCACAAACTTCTAATAGGAGTGGCAATGGCTACTAGCGGCACATACACGTTCAATCCCTCACTTGGCGAGATGACGCTCTATGCGTTCAATCTCATCGGGATTCGCAACACGGCGGTGCTTCAGGAGCATATGGAATCAGCGCGACTGGCATCAAACATGATGTTGGCGCGTTGGTCTAACCAAGGTGTCAATCTGTGGGCTGTTGATCTTATCACGACGCCTCTAGTGACGGGCCAGAGCACCTACGCTGTTGACCCCAGCACTGTCATGATCTTGGATGCGTACATCCAGTCTGCCAACTCTGGCGTAAACACTGATAGGATCATCCTGCCGATCAGCAGGACGGAATACTCCAGCTACCCCAACAAGCAGCAGATCGGCTTCCCAACCGTCTATTGGTTTGACAGATTGATCAGCTCTGATCGTTCTAGTGGGTCAGCCGGTCCTTCTGTCACGATTTGGCCGGTGCCAAACACGGTTCAGGGTCCGACTACCCTGAAATACTATAGGGTTCGACAGTTGCAAGATTCAAACTTGCAGGGCGGCCAAACTGTCGAAATACCCTATCTTTGGTTGGAAGCGTTCGCGTATGGACTTGCTCAGCGTCTTGCTCAGGTATGGAATCCTTCTGCCGTACCATTGCTTAAACCTATGGCGGATGAGGCGTATGACATTGCGGCGAATCAAAATGTTGAACAGGCCGCTCAGTATATCTCACCCATGCTTAGCGGTTATTTCAGATAAGGAATAACTATGGGTTACGCATCGAGATCAGGACGCGCCAGAGTAGATGCAAGCAACCCAAGGGCGTTTGCAATCTGCGACCGTTGCTCGTTCACTTACAATCACTACCAACTCAGTTGGCAGTATGATTGGGCTGGCGCGTCTCTCATCAACAAGCGTCTCTTGGTGTGCGACACATGCAATGATGTTCCCCAAGAACAGTTGAGGGCGATTATCGTTCCTGCCGATCCCGTGCCGATCATCAACCCGCGCACACCGGATTACGCTACACAGGAAACCAATAATCGGTTCACATCTGGTCAAAACACAGTCGATCCGATCACAAATATTCCTATTGTCGGTGGCAACAATCGTATTACGCAGGACTCCCAGAACCGTGTCACGCAGACCACTGGTGAGGCCCCTTATGGAACTAATCAAAAGCCCGGAACTGATCCTAATGCTGTCACATATCGGAATGTTGTGTACGCTGCTAATAACGGCTCTGGTCTTATTCGCCTGATCTTGAACACCACAAATGGCATGATCACCAATCAGATGGTGACAGTGCAGGATGTTGGCGGCGTTCCGGCAGGCGGAAATTGGGTCATTACCGTCATCAATGCGACCCAAATTGATCTACAAGGATCAACTTTCTCGGGGTCGTATACTTCTGGCGGGTATGTTATCAACAATCCCAGCTTGCCGTATGGCTTCAATGAAGTTCCGAAGACAGGGCCACTCTGATGTCCAATGTGCAAATCCCCAACCTTACTCCTGCCACAACCCTTACTGGGTCTGAAGAGGTTGAGGTCGTTCAGAGCGGCGTATCTGTACGTACAACGACGGGTGCTATTTCTGGCATTACTCCCGGCCCGACTGGCCCAACTGGTGGGTTTGGTCCAACTGGCCCTACTGGCGCAAGTATCGCTGGACCCACTGGCCCGACCGGCAGCGTTGGCGCTACTGGCGCGAAAGGCCCAACCGGCCCGACCGGCCCGACCGGACCTACTGGAACAACTGGCAATGTTGGGCCCACTGGTCCGACCGGACCCACAGGAAGCACCGGAGCCTCTGGAACAACCGGCCCAACCGGACCTACTGGAACTGGCGGCTCTGCTGGCCCCACTGGGCCTACCGGCGTTGGTCCAACTGGCCCTGCCGGTAACAATGGACCCACTGGGTCTAATGGACCTACCGGACCTACCGGACCTTTTGGCCCTACCGGACCTACTGGCGCGGCCTCTTCTGTAGCTGGCCCCACTGGCCCTACAGGTACTGGTCCCACTGGTCCGACTGGTCCCTTTGGGCCTACTGGGCCTAATGGTCCGACCGGCCCAACTGGTCCTACGGGTCCGACTGGCACAGGCCCAACTGGCCCGACAGGCCCTACCGGAACTGCTGGCATAAATGGTCCGACTGGCCCTACCGGACCGACTGGAACGGCTGGCGTCAACGGACCCACCGGCCCAACGGGTGCTGCGTCAAACGTCGTTGGCCCTACTGGTCCTACTGGTCAGACCGGCCCGACTGGTCCTGCAAGCGGCCCCACTGGTCCGACTGGGCCTACTGGCACGACTGGCACTAGCGGTTCTGCCGGTCCTACGGGTCCGACTGGTCCCACAGGCGCAACAGGTCTAAACGGGAATAATGGCCCGACCGGCCCTACCGGACCTACTGGTTCTGGTGGCACTCCCGGCAGCACAGGTCCGACTGGTCCTACGGGTCCGACCGGCAATGATGGAACTCCCGGCTCGCAGGGACCGACAGGGCCAACTGGACCTACTGGCTCGACTGGAACGGCTGGCACTACCGGCCCCACTGGGCCGACTGGACCTACGGGAACGCAGGGTATTGTTGGTCCTACGGGTCCGACCGGACCCACAGGTGCGGCTTCAAGCGTCGCTGGCCCAACCGGGCCGACAGGGCCGCAGGGTATTGTTGGCCCCACCGGACCGACTGGCCCCACCGGCCCAACTGGCGCAGCCTCAAGCGTTGCTGGTCCGACTGGTCCAACCGGTCCCGCTGGAACCGGAACGAACATTGCTGTTTCGAACCAGAGCACCCTGCTCACATCTGGCGTCACGAGCTTCAATTTCGTTGGCTCCGGTGTCACGGCCAGCGCATCGACAAATGATGTTACTGTCACTATTCCCGGAGGGAGCACCGGCACTGTCACGAGCGTTTCCTTCACTGGCGGCATTGTCACCGTCACCAATCCGACCACAACGCCCGCTTTGACTATTTCAGGCACGGCTGGCGGAGTTCCATATTTTGCCAGCGGATCGACTTGGACCACCTCTGGAACGCTTGTTCAGAATGGTTTCGTTCTTGGCGGAGGCTCAGGCGGCGCTCCGACGACAACGGCGCTGACTGGATATGTATATGGCAATGGCGCATCTGCCCCCAGCGCATCAACGACAATTCCCAATACATCCATCTCTGGCTTGGGAACGATGTCCACTCAATCTGCTACTTCGGTGGCGATTACGGGCGGCTCGATTAATGGCACAACGATTGGAGCTGTAACGCCGACGACTGGCGCGTTTACCTATGTCACAGCAAGCGGTCCGATCACTGGATCACTCTCTGCTGGCGCGTATTCGTTTGGGTCTCTGGCCTATTCAGATACTGGCATCTTCGGCTCCTATAACATCAGCACCAACAGTTACGCTCAGATCATTCTTGCCAATGGCAGCAATGGGACGGCGGCGTCCACCGACTTCATTGTCGGGAATAACAACACGACTTCCACAACCTACTTTGGCGATTTTGGCATGAACAGTTCCGGTTTCTCCGGTTCTGGTGCCTTCAACGCGCCAAACAACGTCT
>Ga0316217_10002508_pt1 | contig 22010 bp, 18 predicted proteins | sample 1anoAmetaG_FD_203633 | JGI IMG/M metagenome (GOLD analysis project Ga0316217, IMG submission 203633) | Freshwater microbial communities from Trout Bog Lake, Wisconsin, USA - 1anoA | ecosystem: Environmental > Aquatic > Freshwater > Lake > Hypolimnion/Profundal zone | place: USA: Wisconsin...
TCGCCCGCCGCGCCCTGCTGGAGGCCGGCCTGGCCCGGGAGGCCCACCTCACCGGAGCCGACCTGGACCGGGCCGAAGCCGTCCTGCTCAGCAACGCCCTCCAGGGCGCCATTCCCGTGCACGTACAGGGCGATGGCCCGCTGGACGCGGGCCATCGCCTTCTGGAACCAGCCATCCGGCTGCTGGTCTAGGTCAGGCTGTCAGGTGGTCGGCGGCGTAGTAGCCGCGGCTCAGGGCGGCCTTGAGCTTGGGCCGGTCCAGTTCGCCTTCCCAGGCCGAGACCACGATGGTGGCCACGCCGTTGCCGCAGATGTTGGTCAGGGCCCGGCACTCGCTCATGAACTTGTCGATGCCCAGGACGATGGCCATGCCCGGGACCAGGGCCGGGTTGACCACGGCCAGGGTCGCGGCCAGGGTGATGAAGCCGGCGCCGGAGACGCCCGAGGCGCCCTTGGAGGTGAGCATCGCCACGACGATGATGGCCATCTGGTCGTGCAGGCCCAGGTTGAAGCCCATCGCCTGGGAGATGAAGATGGTCGCCAGGCTCATGTAGATGTTGGTGCCGTCCAGGTTGAACGAGTACCCGGTGGGCACCACCAGGCCCACCACCGGCTTGGAGCAGCCCAGCTGCTCGAGCTTGGCCATGAGCTGGGGCAGGGCGCTCTCCGAGGAGCTGGTGCCCAGCACGATCATCAACTCTTCCTTGATGTAGTTCAGGAAGCTGAAGATGTTGAAGCCGGCGACGCGGGCGATGAGGCCCAGCACCACGATCACGAACAGCGCGGCGGTCAGGTAGAAGGTGGCCACCAGGCCCATCAGGTTGCCCAGGGCGGTGGGGCCGTACTTGCCCACGGTGTAGGCCATGGCGCCGAAGGCGCCGACCGGGGCGGCCTTCATGACCAGGCCGATCACCCCGAACACACCGTGGCTCAGTTCGTCGATCATGCCGCGCAGGGCCTCGCCCTTTTTGCCCATGTGCATCAGCGCCAGGCCGAACAGGATGGCGAACAGCAGCACCTGGAGGATGTCGCCCTTGGCGAAGGCGCCGACCACGCTGTCGGGGATGATGTTGAGCAGGAAGTCCACCGACTTCATCTCGTGGGCCTGCTTGGCGAACTGCGCCACCAGGCTCGCGTCGGGCGCCTTGCCGCCGAAGTTGGCGCCGGGGTGCAGCACGTTGGCCACCACCAGGCCCAGGATCAGCGAGAAGGTGGAGACCACCTCGAAGTAGATCAGCGCCTTCATGCCGATCCGGCCGACGGTCTTGGCGTCCTGGACATGGGCGATGCCGGAGACCACGGTGCAGAAGATGATCGGGGTGATGACCATCTTGATCAGCTTGATGAAGCCGTCGCCCATGGCCTTGATCCAGTCGTTGGTGGCGATGGTGGGCGACAGCCAGCCCAGCAGCGCGCCCACGACGATGGCGCACAGCACCTGCACGTACAGGACCCGGTAGAAGGGTTTCTTGGCGGGCCGGGCGCTGGGGGGGGATGCTACGGGGTCCATACTGCCTCCGGTTGCTGGGCCCGGGTGGGGGCCGTGCGCAGGTGGTTGGGAATGCTGCTGGGATTTCTGAAGCTGTCGAAGATGGTTTCCGACCAACGTATCGGAAACTTCGGGAGGGAGCCATAACCAATAACTGGACCGCACCTGGAAAGCGTCAAGGATCACAGCCGCTCCGGCGGCCGAAGAACCCGCCGCAACGGCCGGATTTTCACGTTTGAGGTATGGTAGACACTGTACGCTGACGCCGGGTTGAAAACCAAGCAAGAAGCGCGGAATGGGGTAGATATGGGCGACTTATTGTTTTGGCACCGGCTTCAGTTCGGCTTCACTTCGACCTTCCACTACCTCTTCCCCCAGCTGACCATGGGCCTCGCCCTGATCATCGTGGCGCTCAAGGGCATCGGCCTGGCCCGGGACGACGAGCGGTTCGACCTGGCGGCCCGGTTCTGGATCCGGATCTTCGGGCTCAGCTTCGCCGTCGGCGTGGTCACCGGCATTCCCCTGGAATTCCAGTTCGGCACCAACTGGGCCCGGTTCTCCGCCCACGCCGGCGGGGTCATCGGCCAGACCCTCGGCATGGAGGGCATGTTCGCCTTCTTCCTGGAGAGCGCGTTCCTGGGCCTGCTGGTCTGGGGCGAGCGCCGGCTGGGCCGCAGGGGCCACTTCCTGGCGGCGCTGGCGCTGTTCCTGGGCAGCTGGCTCTCGGGCTACTTCATCGTCGCCACCAACGCCTTCATGCAGCACCCGGTGGGCTACCTGGTGGCCGCCGACGGCAGCCTGCAATTGGCCGACTTCTGGACCTACCTGCTCAACCCCTGGGCCCTGGTCCAGTACCTGCACACCATGATGGGCGCGGTGGTGACCGGCGCGTTCGTGGTGGCGGCGGTGGGGGCCTTCTGGATCCTGCGCCGGGCCCACCTGGAGCAGGCCGCCCTGTTCCTCAAGACCGGCGTCATCGCCGGCCTGGTGGCCAGCTGCCTGGTGGCCTTCCCCACCGGCGACCAGCAGGGCAAGCGGGTTGCAAGGCACCAGCCCCAGGCCCTGGCGGCCATGGAGGGCCGCTGGCACACCGGCCCCTACGCCGAGCTCAACCTCATCGGCCAGCCCAACGTGGAGGGGCGCAAGCTGGACAATCCCGTGCGCCTGCCCGGCCTGCTGAGCTTCATCGCCTACGGCTCGTTCTCCAGCGAGGTGAAGGGGCTGGACCAGTTCCCCGAGGACCAGTGGCCCACCAACCTGGAGTTCCTCTACTACGGGTTCCACATCATGGTCGGCCTGGGCACCCTGTTCATCGCCCTCATGGGCCTGGCGGCGCTGCTGCTGCCCGGCGGGCGGCTGATGCGCGCCCGGCCGCTGCTCTGGGTGCTGATGCTGGCCTTCCCGTTCCCGTTCATCGCCAACTCGGCCGGGTGGGTGGTGGCCGAGTTCGGCCGCCAGCCCTGGCTGGTGTACGGACTGATGCGCACGGCGGACGGCACCTCGCGGCTGGTGCATCCCGGCCAGACGGTGTTCACCAGCCTGGGCTTCGCCGGGCTGTATTTCGTGCTGGGATTGCTGTTCCTGTTCCTGGTGGGCAGGGAAGTGAACCACGGGCCCGAGCTCTAGGAGATCACGATGGAAATGCTCTGGTTCTGGCTGGTTTCGGTGATGGTGGCGATCTACGCGGTCATGGACGGGTTCGATTTCGGCAGCGGCGTGCTGCATCTGTTCGTGGCCCGCAGCGAGGCCGAGCGGCGCGAGGTGCTGGCGGCCATCGGGCCGCTGTGGGACGGCAACGAGGTCTGGCTGCTGGCGGCCGGGGGCGCGCTGTTCCTGGCCTTCCCGCGGGTGCTGGCCGCGGGCTTCTCCGGCTTCTACCTGGCCATGTTCATGGTGATCTGGGCGCTGATCCTGCGCGGCATCGCCATCGAGTTCCGCTCCCACGTCAACGACCTGATGTGGCGGGCGTTCTGGGACGGGGTGTTCGCCCTGGCCAGCGCCCTGCTGCCCATCCTGCTGGGGGCGGCCCTGGGCAACGTGGTGCGCGGCGTGCCGCTGGACGCCTCGGGCTATTTCCAGATCCCGCTGTTCACCCACTTCGGCCCGGCCAACCCGGTGGGGGTGCTGGACTGGTACACCGTGCTGATGGGCGTGCTGGTGCTGGCCACCCTCACCGCCCACGGGGCCCTGTTCCTGGCCTGGAAGACCGCGGGCCCGCTGCACGACCGCTGCCGCGGCGCCGCCGGCAAGCTGTGGCCGGCGGTGGTGGTGCTGGCCCTGGCGGCCACCTGGGCCACCGACCAGGTGAACCCGGCGCTCTACCGCAACCTGCCCCGCGCGCCCCTGGCCTGGGTCGGCCTCGCCCTGTTCCTGGGCGGCCTGGCCGCGGTGTTCACCGGCCTGAAACGAAGCCGATACCTGCTGGCCTTCCTGGGCTCGAGCGGCTTCATCATCGGCATCCTGGCCGCCACCGCGGGCTGCGTCTGGCCGGTGATGCTGCCGTCCACCCTGGACCCGGCCGCCAGCCTCACCGCGCTCAACGCCAGTTCCGGGCCCACCGGCCTGCGGGCCGGGATGGTCTGGTGGTTCATCGGCTTCCCCATCGCCCTGGGCTACTTCGGCTACCTGTTCTGGCTGCACCAGGGCAAGGTCAAGGCGCCGAAGGAGGGACAGGGCTACTGACCAGGCAGATGATCTGCCGGGTGGGACTGGGGACCCCGGTCTCCAGTTCCCACCCGGTCTCCCGGACCAGGCGCTCGAACGGTTCCCGCTCCAAATTGCGCGCCGCGATCCGGCTGAAGCGCCGGAACGCGCGGGCGCTGGGGCTGTCCCAGGACACCGAGCCGACCACGGCGCAGTCGGCCGGAACGCCCTCCCGCAGCGCCTGCAGGTTGGCGCGGATCTCGGAATCGGAACCGTAGTTGAACAGCCCGCCTTCGGAGGACGCCGCCACCACCGCGCCGGGCTCCAGGCTGGCCAGCAACTCGCGCAGCACCCGGGTGCCGGACCAGTCATAGGGCAGGTGGCGCAGGCTCACCGGCAGTCCGGCCAGGGGCGCGCCCGGGGCGGACAGCGCCGCCAGGGCCCGGCCGCCGAAGCCCGGGGCCTCCCGGTGCAGGTCCAGCACATGGATATGGATCGCCCGTCCTTGCAGCAATCGCGGATGGTCCCGGTTCAGCAGGATCAGGGCGTTCAGGCTGTCCGAGGCGGGCCCGCCAGCGATGTTCACGAAGTGCAGCGGCGCGCCCGGACGGGCGGCCAGGGGCCCCGCCAGGGCCAGGGCGATGCGCCGGGCCGCCTCCTGCAGCCGGATCCGGGCGGCCAGGGCCGGGAAGGAATCGGCCACCTTCCGGTCCAGCGGACTCTGGAACCCCGGGCCCAGGTTGGCGCTGCCCAGCTTGAGCAGGTAGGTGTCCATGCCGCCGAGAAATCCGCCCTCGGCGCCGCTGATGCCGCGCAGCAGGGCCGAGCGCCGGCAGTTCCAGCGCAGCAGCAGCCGGGCCAGGAAGGCCGGCACCCGCGCGTGGCGCCGCATCATCCGCAGATGCTCCTGGAACCGCCGGGCCAGCTCGCCTTCGCCCAGGTCGAGCCGGAAGGCCGGGTGGGTGATATCGATGACCGGCAGTTCCACCCCCTCTTCGGTGAGGGCGTAGCAGACGCCGGCCTGGCGGGAAGGGTTCGTCTGGGCGTTCATGGGGCCATGGTCACACTTCCGGCGCCGATCCTCAAGGCCAGCCGTTCCAGGGCGGCATCCAGCCGGAGCAGCCGGGCCTTGCCCGGCCGGACGCCCGGCTCCCACCAGAGGCCCTTCACCTCCAGCACCCCGCGCTCGCGCTGGAACTTGGCGTCCAGCCGGCCCACCAGCGCGTCCCGCTCCAGGATGGGCAGCACCTAGTAGCCGTACTGCCGTTTGGCCTCGGGCACGAAGCCCTCGAACCGGAAGTCGAAGCCGAACAGCCGCAGGGCCCGGGCCCGGTCCCTGAGGATCGGGTCGAACGGGCAGAGGATGAGCATGCGATCCTGGGGCTCGGGCAGGGCGGCCAGCCGCTCCCGCCAGCCGGCGGCGGCGAAGCAGGGTCTGGCGGTGCCGTCCACCGCCTCGGCGGCCACGGGCTCGATCCGCCCCGCGGCCAGCGCCTGGGCGCACCAGCGGGCCGCTTCCCGGGGCTCCACCGCGTCCCAGAACGCCGCCAGCTCCCCGGGGGTGGCGGCGCCCAGCCGCTCCAGGGCGCTGGCGCAGGCCCACTCCAGGTGGGCTGCCGGGTCCGGCGCCGGCAGGGCGTGGACTTCGGGGAACACCCGTTCGGGCAGATCGTAGGTCTTGTGGAAATGCACCCGGCCGGCCACCGCCAGTTCGCCGGTGTGCCAGAGGCATTCCAGGGCGGCCTTCTGCGGCTTCCAGCCCCACCAGCCGGGCGCGCCGCCCGGGCGGGGATGCTCGAAATCGGCGCTGCGCAGCGGGCCCTCGGCCCGGACCCGCTCCAGCACCTGGGCCAGCAGGGTCTCGGCCTGCTCCCCGACCCGCTCGCGCCACCAGGGGCTGGCCAGGATCCGGGCCCGGCTCCTGGGGAAGCGCAGCTTCCAGTGCGGGTAGTGCTCCACCGGGATGGCGGCGGCGTCGTGGGTCCAGTGCTCGAACAACCGGCGCCGGTCCAGCAGGTCCTCGAACTGGGCCGGGTCGTAGCCTGCCAGCCGGCAGCCCAGGATCAAGTGGTGGGCCCGCTCCACCACGTTGATGGAATCCAGCTGCACGTAGCCCAGCTGGCGGATCAGTCCTTCCAGGCCGCCCGGCGGCGGGGCGCCCAGCAGGGCCTGGCCGGCCAGCAACAGCCGGCGGCCCTGGACCAGGGTGATGGGGGCTGCGGCCATTAAACGCTCCTTGGGTTCACCGGTAGACTGTAGCTGGAGGGCGACCGTGCCTGGACATCTGATTCTGGTTCCGACCCCGCTGGGCAACCTGGGCGATCTCACCCACCGGGCGGTGCAGACCCTGGAAGGCTGCGACCTGGTGGCCTGCGAGGACACCCGGCGCACCGGCGGCCTGCTGGCCCACCTGGGCATCGACAAGCCCCTCATGCGGTTCGATGACCACGCCGGGCTGGACGCCGCCGAGCGGGTGGCCCAGGCCCTGGCGGCGGGCCGGACCGTGGCCTACTGTTCGGACGCCGGCATGCCCGGGGTCAACGATCCGGGGTTCGAGCTGGCGCGGCTGGCCCGGGAGGCGGGGGTCAAGGTGACGGTGCTGCCGGGGCCCTCGGCGGTGACCCTGGCGGTGGTGGCCTCGGGCCTGCCCAGCCATGCCTTCAGCTTCTGGGGCTACCTGCCCTCCCGCAGCGAGCCGCGCAAGGCCTTCCTGCGCAAGCTGGCGGCCCAGGAGGAGACCCTGGTGGTGTTCGAGACGCCGCACCGGATCCACGAGACCCTGTCGGAACTGGCCGAAATCGTGCCGGACCGGGAGATGGCGCTGGGCCGGGAGCTGACCAAGCTGCACGAGACCTGGTACCGGGGCACGCCCGAAGAGGTGGCGCGGCAGCTGGGCAAGGAGAACCGGGGCGAGATGGTGCTGGTCCTGGCCGGGGCCGGCGCCAAGCGCACCGTCACCGATGCCGAGGTGGCCTTCGACGGCGAGGAACTGCCGGACTGGGCGGTGCGCTACCTGGACGCGGCCCGGGAGGGGGGCATGACCCTGCGCGAGGCGGTGAAGCCCCTGGCCCGCCACCTTGGGGTGGCGGCCAGCGAGCTGTACCGGCTGGCCGTGGCCCGGTGAACGGGAGCCGGCGGAAGAAAAAAACGTTCACTTACGCAATGTCTTGTTGAAACTTCGAGGGTATGCTTTCTAGAGTTTGATACTCTAAGTCCCTTGAGCAGGAATCGATCCATTCAGGATCTTTTTCCCAATTCCGGAGCGGCGCCTCCACCCACCCGTCATTTGTCCCCAAGAAAAAACCTATGACCGGTCCCGAAGTCAAGAACGTCCAAACCTATACCAGCGGCCCGTTGCGGCTGGTGATCTGCAAGCGCGATCCGGTTCCCGCCAAGGCGATGCCGTCCAACGAATCCTGGACGCTGTTGCTGCCCGGCAGCCCCATCCGGGTCTGCACCGGCGAGGACACCGAGGAGGGGGTCATCCCCCGGGGCAGCCTGGCCCTGCTCATGCCCGGCTTCGGCCACACCTTCAAGCGGCACCACCCGGACACGCCGTTCGGGTTCACCGCGCTGCAGATGGACGGGCCGTTCCCGGAGCCGCTGGTGTCGGTGCTGCAGCATCCGCCGCGCAAGTGGCAGGAGGCCAGCTACGCGGTGCTGCGCAGCCAGAGCCTGAAGCAGCTGTTCGGGATCTTCACCCAGGAGATCTCCAATCCGGACGGGCTGCAGCTCATGACCCGCGAGCTGTTCCTGATCCTGCTGGGCGCCGAGCTGAGCCGGCTGTGCGAGAAGGAGGACCGGGCGCGGTTCCCCTACCGGCTGAGCCGCTCCACCCTGCAGGTGGTGCTGGACCACATGGAGGCCCACCTGGGCTCGCCCAACAGCGTGCCGGAAATGGCCAAGCTGGCGCGGTGCACGCCGGACCACTTCATCCGGCTGTTCCGGGAAGCCACCAGCACCACGCCGCATCAGTATCTCATCGAGCGCCGGCTGCAGCGGGCCGTGCAGCTGCTGTCCGACGGCGAGCGGCCGCTGGACGTGGCGGAGTCGCTGGGGTTCTATGACGCCTCGGCGTTCACCCGGGCCTTCAAGCGGCGCTTCAGCGTGCCGCCCAGCAAGTACGCCCAGGAAGCCTACGACCGGCAGTTCAAGAAGAACTGAACCGGGGCCTCGCGGCACAGGACGGACTGGGGCTACTCCGGGGGCCGGTCGGATGTAGACTGATACCTTGTCTTGAAAGGCACCCCATGCCCGAAACGGCCATCACCTTCGACGACGTGCTCCTGGTCCCGGCGTACAACCATCATGAATCCCGGCGCATCGTCGATATCGGCATGACCGACAAGACCGGCAAGCTGACCCTGGCGCTGCCCCTGATGACCGCCAATATGGACACCATCACCGAGGATGGGATGGCCGATTTCATCTCCGCCAAGGGCGGCATCGGCACCCTGCACCGGTTCTGCTCGGTCGAGGAGAACGTGGAGATGTTCAAGCGCTGCAAGGGCCCGGTGTTCGTCTCGGTGGGCACCTCGGAGAAGGAGATGGAGCGGGTGGAGGCGCTCAAGGGCGCCGGCGCCCAGTATTTCTGCGTGGACGTCGCCCACGGCCACGCCAAGTACGTGGGCAAGATGATCAAGCGCATGCGCCAGATGCTGCCCAACGAGTGCATCATGGCCGGCAACGTCGCCACCTACGCCGGCGCCGACTACCTGGCCTCGGTGCGGGCCGATATCGTCAAGGTCGGCATCGGCCCCGGCAGCGTCTGCACCACCCGGATCAAGACCGGGTTCGGCGTGCCCCAGCTCACCGCCATCCAGGAGTGCGCCCGGGCCGACCGTTCCATCGTCGCCGACGGCGGCATCCGCTACGCCGGCGACATCGTCAAGGCCCTGGCCTTCGGCGCCGACTTCGTCATGATCGGCGGCATGCTGGCCGGCACCCGGCCCACCCCGGGCGCGCCGGTGCTCAACGATAAGGGCGAGCCCACCCACAAGATCTACCGCGGCATGGCCAGCAAGGAGGCCGCCGACGAGCACCTCGGGGGCCTCACCGGCTGGAAGACCGCCGAAGGCGTGGCCACCGCCGTGCCGTACCGGGAGGACGAGGACGACATCATCGCCGACATCGTCGGCGGCCTGCGTTCCGGCCTCACCTACGCCGGCGCCAACACCATCCGCGAGCTCCAGCGCAAGCTCAACTACATCCTCGTCTCTCCTGCCGCCCGGGCCGAGAGCCTCCCCCACAAACTCTTCCAGTAGCCCCGTCCTTCTCCGCCGCAGGCAGGCAGGCGTAAGCGGAGCAAGCTCCGCAACGCCTGCCAGCCTGCGGCGTCACGGACGCCGGGGTGGGACGTGTCCCATTGCGTTCAGTTTTCCTCCGACGACTACACCTGAACGTCCGGAGAGCTTTCGGAGACGCTACCTCCCCGATGGCACACGCGGCCAACATCCCTCCGACGTTCCGCTTCCGGGAAGGCGAGCGCCAGCGAGCCTTGACCGGTAGCGACGATATATGGGGACCCGCAATCTCACGTAGACGTGCTCTCGGCGGGCGACGCCGGCCAGTGTTTGCGGATGAGGCCGAGGATGAGGCGCTGGAAGAAGGCGGTCTGGAAGGTGCGCTGGTCCAGGAAGAGGGTGGCCTTGAGGCCGGTGGCCAGGCTCCGGGTCTGCTCCAGGTCCGGGCCCGCGCCCAGGGCCACCACGGGACAGCGGGGCTGGACGATCTCCAGCAGGGTGCGAAGCCGGTGGCTCTCCTCCATGCCTCCGGTCAGCGGCAGCAGCAGCACCTGCGGCGGGTCCACCGCCATGGCCTCGCGGAACGGGGCCAGGGCGGGCGGCACCGAGCGCAGGCTGGTCGCGCCGCCCAGGGCGGCCGCCACCCTGGCCTGGAACTCCGGGTCGCCGCTCACCAGCAGGACGCCTTCGGGGGCGGCCTTGGGCCGGGCGGCCAGGTCGATCAGGGTGCGCAGGCTGGCGCGGTCGTCCCAGAGCCGCTGGGTCTCGTCCAGCCGCGGCTGGAGCCAGGCTTCCAGCTGCTCCAGGTCGGATCCGGCCAGGGGCGGGGCGAACGCCAGGCCCAGGTACTGGCCGCTGCCGTGGCAGACGCGGCCGGTGGCCACCAGCGCCGGGCCGCGCTCCAGGGCCAGGGAGACGTCCACCATCCGGCCGCCCTGGAAGCCGCTGGGAGGGAGGGGGTCCAGGCAGAACACGCCGATGCCCTTCGGGTTGATGCTCTCCAGGGCGACCCGCACCAGGGACAGTTCCCGGCTGCCCAGGGTCCCCGAGGAGCGGCCCACCTGCTCCAGCCGGTAGCTGCTGCGCTGCTCGTCCTGGGCCATGGCCGGGGGCAGGGCCAGGAGCATGGTCTTGGGATCCCGGCCGTCCTCGTAGTCCAGGATCCGGGTGGGGCCGCCGAACCGGGTCAGGGCCCAGGGGAAGCGAAGGCGCAGGGGGTGCTGGGTCAGCGTGTGGTTGACCACGTTCCGGCTCATGGTGGCCCGGACCCGGATGGCCGGGCCGGCCCGCTCGATGAAGCGCGATTCGAAGGCCAGGTAGGGTGTGGCGAGGTACAGCGTCTGCCGGCGCTCGCAGAGCTCGTCCAGGGCCCCGTCCAGGACCGGCCCCTGGAGGATCTCCTGCCGCTGCCGTTCGCCCGGCTTCATGTCATGACTCCTGCGGCGCCAGGGGCGCGTCGCCGCCCCGGGTGCTACGGCGGATGATACCCTGGCAGAGCCGGAGCAGGAACGGGCCCCGGGCCGGATTCCATAGCATGGCGCTGGCCGCCTTCCATTCCCCGGACAGCTCGAACAGCGCGGCGCCGTCCACCTGGGTGCCCAGGAGCAGGACCGGGGTCCGGCCGGTGGCCAGTTCCACCAGGGCCTTGAGCCGCCGGCGCTCGTCCAGCCCGGTCCCGGCCACGTGGAAGATGGCCAGCGGAGGGGCCGCGGCCAGGGCCTCCTTCAGGGCCTGGGCCGAGAAGGCGATCCGGTGCAGCGGCTGGACCGGCTGGAGGACCTCCCGCAGGGCGGCCTCGAGTCCGGGATCCCCGCCCACCAGGAGGATCCCCTGGGTCTCCCCGGAGGCCCGCCGGCCCCCCGCGAGGCTGGTGTCGCGGCGCAGGGCCAGGCGCTCCCGGTCCTCCTCCTGGCGCTTGAACACCCAGCGGGACAGGGCGGTCTGCAGCGGCTCGTCCAGCCTGGGGACGAACTCCAGGCCGATGGCCCGCGCCCCCATGTGCCGGATCTCGCCCCTGGCCTCGATCCGGATGTCCTCGGCCAGCGGGATGCTGAGGGTGAGCATGGCCCCCTCGTGCAGCATGGTGGTCGCCAGGTCCTGCTGGGCGTGGATCCGGGCGCCGCGGGTGCTCAGGTCCACCAGGGAGGCCAGCAGCAGGTCGCCCCTGGCGGTGCTGTAGGTCACGGTCACCCGGCCCACCCGCTCCACCCGGTACTCGGCCCGGAGGTCCTTCTCCTGGAGCTGCCGGGGCAGGGCCAGGCGCAGGGTGCGCCGGCCATCGGACAGCCCCAGGCCCAGCAGCTTGACCTGCCCCTCCATGAAACCCAGGCCCATGGGGAAGCGGATCTTCAGCTCGGCCGAGCGCAGGCCGAAGGTGGCGTCCTCCCGGCTCATGGTCGCGGCCACCTGCAGTTCGTCCGGGTCCAGGGCCACGAAGGAGGATTCGAAGCGCAGGTAGGGGGTCTCGAGGATCAGAAGCTCATTGCGTGCGCAGGCCAGGGCCAAGACCTCATGGATCTCGTCCGGTCGTTTCAGGGTTGCGCCCACAGAGTCTCCGATACTTTCCTCATCGTAATGGCAGGTCCTTCTAGTCTAGGATAAGCATCCCGACGGATGGACCGAATCATGCCCCGCCCCCGAACAGTTCTGCTCTACAGCGCCCCCAAGAGCGGCTTCGGGGATGAATGGATGACCTTCCTGCCCATCGGCCTGGGCTACCTCCAGGCCATGCTGGCCTCGCGCGGCTTCCCCTGCCGCCTGGCCAACCTCAGCGGCAAGGGCCGCAAGGAGATCCTGGACTACCTCAAGCGCATGGAGCCGGCGGTGGTCGGCGTGTCCATGTTCACCTTCAACCGCAAGCGCAGCTGCGACCTGCTGCAGCTGGCCCGGGAAGCCTGCCCGGGCGCGCTGCTCCTGGCCGGCGGACCCCACCCCACCCACCTGGCCGGCGAGGTGTTCGAGGACTGCCCGGCCCTGGACGCCATCGTCAAGGGCGAGGGGGAGCTGCCGCTGCTGGGGGTGCTGGAGCGGCTGGAGCGCGACGGCGCCTGGCGCGGCGCCCCGGGGCTGATCCTGCGCGAGGGCGAGACCGCCTCGGTGCCGCCGCTGGAGGACCTGGACATCATGGGCGCGCCGGTGGAGCACTTCGCGGCCGATTTCCTGGACGATCCCGGCCAGCTGGCCTACCTCAGCACCAGCCGGGGCTGCCCGGCCACCTGCAACTTCTGCAATACCCCCGAGTTCTGGGGCAGCAGCGTGCGCTTCCGCAGCCCCGGGGCGGTGCTGCGGGAGATGGACCTGCTGCGGGCGCGGCACGGGCTCACCTACTTCAGCTTCCGGGACGACACCTTCACCGCCAACCGGACCCGGATCCTGACCCTCATGGAGCTGATCCGCCAGTCCGGCCAGCACCCCCTGTGGAACTGCCAGAGCCGGGTGAACCTGGTGGACGAGGACCGGCTGGTGGCGATGAAGCGGGCCGGCTGCGAATTCATGCAGTTCGGGGTGGAGCACGGCAGCGAGCGGGTGCTGCAGCTGCTGGACAAGGGCACCAGCATGAAGCACGCCCACCGGGCCCTGGGCCTGGTGCGCAAGGTCGGCATGAACCTGGGCATCTACCTGATCACCGGCATCCCGGGCGAGCAGTGGGAGGACGTGGAGGCCACCGCCGAGCTGATCCGGATCACCCGGCCGCACGATGTGCAGATCTCGCCCCTGGCCCTGTATCCGGGCACCCGGCTGTTCGACCGCTATCGGCAGGAGGGCCGGATCTCCAGGGACTTCTTCCGGGGCTCCGGCGACGCCGAGATCTTCGCCCGGGTGGACGCCCACACCGAGAAGGCCCTGCGCCACCTGGCCGAGGTGGGCGAGCGGGTCAAGCCCAGGGCGGTCTACACCGCCGCCGAGTTCGCCGAGCAGAAGCGCTGGCTGGGGTTCTGCGCGGTGACCAACCTGCTGTGCGGCGAGGCCGCGGAGGAGGCCGGCCGGCCGGGCGAAGCGGAAGCGGAATACGATGAAGTCATCAAGCTGGAACCCGGCAACTCCTGGGGCTTCCTGAAGCGGGCCCTGCTGCGCCGCCGGCTGGGTCGTCTGCCTGCCGCCCGGGCCGATCTGGACGAAGTGCTGGCCCTGGCCCCCGGCAACCCCGAGGCCGTGGAACTGGCCCGGGAGTGGAAGGGCAGGAGCGGCAAGGCCAAGGGCTGGGAACTGGCCCACGGGCCCACCGCGGAGATGAAGGGGGCCGAGGCCTACCTGGAACGGGAGCGCTGAGGGACTGGATCGCTGCTGGCGCCGAGTTCAACTTAAGTTAAACTTGATGCGGAGGGCCCCATGGACCACCGCGTGCCGCTGACCCAGAAGACCCTGACCGAACTGCGGCGCCGCACGCCGGAGGTGTTCCAGGAAGCCCGGGAACAGCGGGTGGCCTGCATGGTCACCGACCGGGGCCAGGCCGCCGGAGTGATCGTGGACCCTGAGAGCTGGGACATGCTCCTGCGCCGGTTGGAACTGCTGGAACAGTTGGCCCTGGGCATGCAGGACGTGGCCGAGGGCCGGCTGGTCGCCCATGCGGACGTCAAGGAAGCCTTCGCCAAATGGCTCTGACCGTTTTCTGGACCGAACGGGCCAAGGGCCACCTCAGGGACCTTCTGGATTACATCGCCTTCGACAATCCGGATGCGGCCCGGGCCCTGGCGCGGAAAGTGTTCAGGAGCGTGGAGCGGCTGGCGCTGTTCCCGAACGCCGGCCGCCGGCTGCCGGAACTGGCGGACGCGCCGTTCCGGGAGCGGGTGGTCCAGCCCTGCCGGGTGATCTATCTCGTGCGGGAAGAGGCGCTGGTGGTCCTGGTGGTGATCAGGACCGAGCGCAAGCTGGTTGCGCAGCTATTGGGGCATTAGGTCTTGAGCAGATGGATCCCGGCTTCGTCCATGACGATGCTCCGGTTCCGGTACAGGGTACCGATCGTCTGTTTGAACGCCCGTTTGCTCATGCCGAACAGCCGGTAGATCTCCTCCGGCGCCGTCTTGTCGCCCACCGCCAGGGAGCCGCCCTTGCGCTGCAGCACCTTCAGGATGGTCTCGGCCGCGGCGTCGACCTTGGCGTGGCCCGGGGCGCTGAGGGCGATGTTGAGCTTGCGGTCGGCCCGCAGCGCCTTGACGTAGCCGGTCTGCCGGTGGCCCCGGGGCAGGACGCCGAACACTTCGTTCTTGTGCACCAGGCCCCAGTAGCGGTGGTCGACGATCACCCGCAGGCCCAGGTCGGTGGGCTCGGCCACCAGCACGTCCACCGCGTCGCCCTCCTGGTAGCCCTCGGCCTCGTCCACCAGGAACTCGTCCAGGCGCGAGGAGGCGGCGATCCGGCCGTCCTCGGCCAGGAACACGCACACCAGGATCATGCGGCCGGCCACCACCAGCCGCTTCTGCTCCCGCTTCACCTCGCTCCAGGGCAGCAGCAGGTCCTTGGGCAGGCCCCAGGCCAGGAAGGCGCCGGCGTCGTTGGTGGTCACGATCTTCAGCAGGGCGGTCTCGCCCACCTGGGCGGCGGGCGCGGCCAGGGTGGCCAGGGGCCTGCCTTCGGGATCCAGGTAGAGGAACGCCTTCACCGAGGCGCCGGCTGCGCAGCCGTCAGGCAGTTCCGCGGCGGGCAGCAGGATCTCCCCCAGGGGGCCCCCGTCCAGCCGGGCTCCCCGCGCCGAGACGGCGAGGACTTTCATGTCGTTGAAGCGGCCGAGGTCGGGCATCCGGCCAGTATAGGGCAAGTCAGGCCTTCCCCTGCCGTTCCGCCACCCAGTTCATCACCTCAAGGGGCGTCATGCGGTTGAGCTCCAGGCCGTTCAGTTCCTCCCGCAGCGGGTCGGGCTCGGGGTCGAACATCGGCAGCATCGGCTGGGCGGGCTCGGCCCGGCGGATCTTGCGGGGGTGGGCCAGCAGCGGCAGGGCGGTCTCGGGGGTCCCGGCCAGGATCCGCTGGGCCGCGGCGATCACCGCCCGGGGCAGGCCGGCCAGACGGGCCACCTGGATGCCGTAGCTGCGGTCGGCGGGGCCTTCGGCGATGCGGTGCAGGAACAGCAGCTGGTCCTCCCACTCCTGCACCTCCACGTGCAGGTTGCGGATGCGCGGATCGTCGGCCAGCCGGGTCAGCTCGAAGTAGTGGGTGGCGAACAGGGTCCGCGGCTCGCCGCCCCGCAGGTCGCGCAGGTGCAGGGCGATGGCCTCGGCCAGGGCCAGGCCGTCGCGGGTGCTGGTGCCCCGGCCGATCTCGTCCAGGATCACCAGGCTGGCCGGGGTCACCTGGTTCAGGATCCGGGCGGTCTCGGTCATCTCCACCATGAAGGTGGACTGGCCCTTGGCCAGGAAGTCCGAGGCGCCGATGCGGGTGAAGATCCGGTCCACCAGGCCGAACCGCATGAGCTCGGCCGGCACGAAGGAGCCCACCTGGGCCAGCACCACCAGCAGCGCCGCGGTGCGCAGGAAGGTGGACTTGCCGCCCATGTTCGGGCCGGTGACCACCGCCATGGCCCGCTGGGCCGGCAGGGACAGGTCGTTGGGGATGCATTCCCGGCCCATCCGGGCCTCCAGCATGGGGTGGCGGGCGCCCACCAGGACCAGTTCCCGCTCCTCGCTCAGCTCCGGCCGGGTCCAGCCGGAGCGCCGGGCCCGCTCGGCCAGGGCGCAGAGCACGTCCAGCCGGGCCACGGCCTGGGACAGCCGGCCGAGGGCCGCCCGGTCCTCCAGCACCCGGGCCAGCAGGATCCGGTACTGGGCCTCCTCCAGCCGCAGCAGGTCGGACTCCGCGCTCACCAGGCGCTGCTCGAAGGCCATCAGCTTCTCGGTGGTGAACCGTTCGGCGTTGGCCAGGGTCTGCTTGCGCAGGAAGTGGGCCGGGGCCGCGGCCAGGTTGGCCTTGGTGATCTCGAAGTAGTAGCCGAACACCCGGTTGTACTTGATCTTCAGGCTGGCGATGCCGCTGGCCTCGCGCTCCTCCGCCTCCAGCTCCAGCATCACCTGCTTGGCGTCCCGGGCCAGCCGGCGCACCCCGTCCAGTTCCGGGTCCACCCCGTCGCGGATCACCGGGCCGCGCTCCAGGTCCAGGGGCAGGGCCTCCTCCAGCCGGCCCTGGAGCTCGGCCAGCAGCTCCGGGCAGAGCGGGACCTCCCCGGGCCACAGCTCAAGCTCCTGGGCCTCCCGGAACCAGCCGCCCTGGCGGATCAGGCCCGGCAGGCCCTGGACCCGGGCCAGGCCGTCGCGCAGCTGGCCCAGCTCCGGCGGCTGGGCCAGGCCCAGGGCCACCCGGCCCAGGATCCGGTCCAGGTCGGGCACGCCGGAGAGCTGCTTCTGCAGCGGCTCCCGGCGGCTGTCCTCGGTGAGCCAGCCCACCTGCCGCCAGCGCAGTTCCAGGGCCGCCCGGTCCCGCAGCGGCTGGTCCAGCCAGGCCTTGAGCAGGCGCGCCCCCTGCCGGGTGCGGCCCTGGTCCAGCAGCGCCAGCAGGCTGCCGGCGCGGGCGCCGTCCACGGTGTTGGCGGCGATCTCCAGGTGCCGGGCCGAGGTGGCGTCCAGCAGCGGCCCGGCCGCGCCCAGTTCCAGGCTCACCCCCTGGATGTGGGCCGGGCGGCCCTTCTGGGTGGCCTCCACCTGGTCCAGCAGGGCGCCCAGGGCGCCGATGGCCGCAGGGTAGGGGTCCAGGCCCACCCCCTCCAGGTGGGTCCAGCCGAAGAAGGCCAGGATCTGGGTGCGCGCCCGTTCGGTCTCGAACCGCCAGGCCGGCAGCGGGGTGCGGGCGGCCTCCAGCTCAAGCTCCGGGCTGCCCTCGGCCAGGATCAGCTCCTGGGGCGCCAGCCGCTCCAGGGTGGCGGCCAGCAACTCCCGGCCCTCGCCCGGGATCACCCGCAGCTGGCCCGAGGCCAGCTGGAGCAGGGCGATGCCCCAGCGCTCGCCGATCCGGTGCGCCGAGGCCAGCCAGCGGGCGTCGTCGTCCAGCCAGGTGCCCGGGGTGATGATGCGGGTGATGGCGCGGGGCAGCAGGCCCTTGACCTCCTCGGGCTTCGCGGTGGGCTCGGCGATGGCGGCGGAGAACCCGGCCGCCAGGAGCTTGGGCAGGTAGCTCTCCAGGGCGAAGTGCGGCACCCCGCACATGGGGGTCTCGAACTCGGTGCCCCGGCCCCGCACCGTGAGGGCGATCTCCAGCACCGGCGCGGCCTTCACCGCGTCCTCGCCGTGCAGTTCGAAGAAGTCGCCCATGCGGGTGAACAGGATCGCCTCCCCGGCCTCGCGCTTGAGGGTGGCGACCTGCATGAGCATGGGGGTGGACATCGGCTTGGGCGCTTCCCTGGGGCCACGGTGGCTGGACCCAGTGTAGCGGCCGGTTCCGGCTCAGTGCCAAGGGGTTTCCGGTCCGGGCGCGCCCCCGGGGTATTTCGGCACGTCCACCGTCAGCACGCCGTTGTGCATGCGGGCGAAGCAGTTGCCGGGGCCGGGCTCGGCCAGGTGGAAGGTCCGGAGGAAGCTGCCGAAGGTGCGCTCCAGGGCGTGGCAGGAGCCCACCGCCGCCACCCGCTCCGGTTCCCGCTCCCCGGCGATGGTGAGCGTGTGGGCGGTGAGGTCGATGTCCAGGTCGCGCAGGCCCAGTCCCGGCAGGTCTCCCAGCAGGACGTATTTTTCGGGGGTCTCGAACAGGTCGAACTCCGGGCTGTAGACCGGGCCGATGTGGGTCAGGAGATCCGCCCCCAGCAGGGGGTCGCCGCGCATGAAATCGGCCTCCAGGTACCGGCCGAGGACAGGATTCCGGGATCGGGGGGGCGGGAAGGCTTCGAAGGGATGTTCCATGGGGCGCTCCTTGCCTCGGAAGGCGGCTGGGGGGTGGCTCGCTTCCTTGACCGTGGGTCAGAAAGATGCGACGACAGTTGAAGCATAGGTCGATTTTGAACAAATGCGAATTTATGTAAAAATCATGTATTCGCAGCCACGATGGCCCTTGGCGCGAGGCCGGATGACTATAAAATTACAATTATTTTTTTGCTTTGGAAGCAGGCCTTCCTGCTGGCCGGCGAAGGCGTTCCGAGGGCAGCCATCCGGGACGCCGCGCCATCCGGGGTCTGAGCATGATGGAAATCACATCATGGCAAGGGCCCCCGGGGCGGCAAGGCCGAGACAGGGCCTGGGTCCTGGGCCGATTCCGCTGCCGATGCCCGTCCGTTGTCGTTGCGCGGCTTTTGCCCGATGTCTAGACTTGTGGAGTATCAGCGTATGAGGGCGAAAGCTGACCTCAGGGGCCAGTCCGCTTGCACACCACAGGGGAGAGAGTTCTTATGAGCGCCCTATTGAACGTTCCTGAATACGTCTCCAATCCCAAGGCGGTCGCCTGGATCCAGGAGGTGGCTCTCCTCTGCCAGCCCGACCGGGTGTACTGGTGCGACGGCTCCGAGGCGGAATACGACCGGCTCTGCGCCGAGATGGTGGCGGCCGGGACGTTCCAGAAGCTGAACCCCGAGCTCCGCCCCAACAGCTACCTGGCCCACTCCGATCCCAGCGACGTGGCCCGGGTGGAGGACCGGACCTTCATCTGCGCCCGGCGCAAGGCCGACGCCGGCCCCAACAACAACTGGATGGATCCGGTCCAGATGAAGGAGAAGCTCAAGGGGCTGTTCAAGGGCTGCATGAGGGGCCGCACGCTCTACGTCATCCCGTTCAGCATGGGCCCCCTGGGCTCGCCCATCGCCCACATCGGCATCGAGCTTTCGGATTCGCCGTACGTGGCGGTGAACATGAAGATCATGACCCGCATGGGCCGCGCGGTCTGGGACGTGCTGGGCGGCGGGGCCTTCGTGCCCTGCCTGCACTCCGTGGGCAAGCCCCTGGCCGAGGGCGAGGCCGACGTGCCCTGGCCGTGCAACGCCGACAACAAGTACATCGTGCACTTCCCCGAGGAGCGGGCCATCTGGTCGTTCGGCTCGGGCTACGGCGGCAACGCGCTGCTGGGAAAGAAGTGCTTCGCCCTGCGCATCGCCAGCTGCATGGCCCGGGACGAGGGCTGGCTGGCCGAGCACATGCTGATCCTGGGGCTCAAGGCCCCGGACGGGGAGAAGACCTACGTGGCCGCGGCCTTCCCCAGCGCCTGCGGCAAGACCAATTTCGCCATGCTCCAGGTGCCCGAGCAGTTCACCGGCTACCAGGTCACCACCGTGGGCGACGACATCGCCTGGATCAAGCCGGCCAAGGACGGCAAGCTGTACGCCATCAATCCCGAGGCCGGGTTCTTCGGAGTGGCGCCGGGCACGGGGATGAAGTCCAATCCCAACGCCATGCTGTCCATGACCCGCAACACCATCTTCACCAACGTGGCCCTGACCCCCGAAGGCGACGTGTGGTGGGAGGGCATGACCGACACCCCGCCGGACCAGCTCACCGACTGGCAGGGCCAGCCCTGGACCCCGGGCTGCGGGCGCAAGGCGGCCCATCCCAACAGCCGGTTCACCGCCCCGGCCAGCCAGTGCCCGTGCATCGATCCCGAATGGGAGAACCCCCAGGGCGTGCCCATCAGCGCCTTCATCTTCGGCGGGCGGCGGGCCACCACGGTGCCGCTGGTGGTGCAGTCGGTGAACTGGAACTTCGGGGTCTACACCGCCGCCACCATCGGCAGCGAGATGACCGCCGCCGCCGCCGGCACCATCGGCGAAGTGCGCCGGGACCCGTTCGCCATGCTGCCGTTCTGCGGCTACCACATGGGCGAATACTTCAACCACTGGCTGCAGATGGGCCGCGAGATCAAGAACCCGCCGCGGATCTTCTGCGTCAACTGGTTCCGCAAGGGGCTGGACGGCAAGTTCCTCTGGCCCGGCTACAGCGAGAACATGCGGGTACTGAAGTGGATCGTCGACCGGGTCCACGGCCGCGGCTACGCCGCCGAGACGCCCCTGGGCTGGGTGCCCCGGGTGGAGGACCTGGATCTCTCCGGCCTGGACCACTTCGGCACCGAGGGCTTCGCCGCGGCCATGAGCATCCACCGGGATGAGTGGCGGCACGAGGTGCTGCTCCAGGAGGAGCTGTTCGAGAAGCTCTACGACCGGCTGCCCAAGGAGTTCTTCCACATGCGCCAGCTCATCCTCTCCAGCCTCTGGCGCTCGCCCGAGAGCATGGGGCTGGCGCCGGAGCGGTGATTCGGGTCCCCTCGATCGTCCTTTTTCACCGCAGTGTCGGCTCCCTGGCGGTCGCCTCTCCTGCGGTGTGACGGCTGTTGACCAGGGCTGCGTGTCCCGTTGGGTTGGGGTTCGGCTGTCACGGGATTCGTTGGGACCGGGAGTTGTGGGCAGGCTGGGCGGAGCCTTGGGTGGAGCCTGGGAAGCAGTGTGATAATTATGGCTAAGAAAATCTTAGTTGACATGCATCAAGTAAGGGCTATCTTGGTGGATGTGGAGGGCCACCATGGCCATGTTGCCGTTTACTCAGAAAGCGAATGAAGCGTTGGTCGGGGCGAGGGACAAGGCGGTCGAAGGGCAGCAGGCGGAACTGCTGCCGCAGCATCTGTTCGCGGCGCTGCTGGAACCGGACATGGGGCTGCGGCCGGTGCTGGAACGGGCCGGGCTGAGCCAGGAATCGGTCAATGGGCTGGGCGATGCCGCCCGGGCGGCGCTGGACGCGCTGCCCAAGGCGATCGGCGGAAGCCAGCCGCAGGCGGGGCCGGCGTTCCGGAACTTCCTGGAACTGGCCAGCGATACGGCGCGGGGACTGGGGGACCGGTTCGTGGCCACGGACGCGATGCTGCTGGCGTTCGCCAATGCCGCGACCGAGGCCAAGAAACAGCTTCTGAGGTTCGGGCTGGACCGGGAGAAGCTGGAGGCGGCGATCCGGGAATCGCGCAAGGGCAACCGGGTGGAGGACGAGCGGGCCGAGGAGAAGTTCGCGGCGCTGGAGAAGTACGCCCGGGATCTCACCGAGGTGGCGAGGACCGGCAAGCTGGACCCGGTGATCGGCCGGGACGAGGAGATCCGGAGGGTGCTGCAGGTGCTCTGCCGGCGCACCAAGAACAACCCGGTGCTGATCGGCGAACCGGGGGTGGGCAAGACCGCCATCGTCGAGGGCCTGGCCCAGCGCATCGCCAAGGGCGATGTGCCGGAGAGCCTCAAGGGCATGCGGCTCATGAGCCTGGATATGGGCGCGCTGGTGGCGGGCACCCAGTACCGGGGCCAGTTCGAGGAGCGGCTGAAGGGGGTGATCCAGGAGATCGAGCAGAGCCAGGGGCAGATCATCCTGTTCATCGACGAGCTGCACCTGCTGGTGGGGGCGGGGGCCACCGGCGGCAGCATGGACGCGGCCAACCTGCTCAAGCCGGCCCTGGCCCGGGGCGACCTGCGCTGCATCGGCGCCACCACCCTGGACGAGTACCGCAAGCACATCGAGAAGGACGCGGCGCTGGAGCGGCGCTTCCAGACGGTGTTCGTGGCCGAGCCCAGCGTGGAGGACACCATCTCCATCCTGCGCGGGCTCAAGGACCGCTACGAACTGCACCACGGGGTCCGCATCCGCGACGCGGCGCTGGTGGAGGCGGTGCAGCTGAGCCAGCGCTACATCGCCGACCGGTTCCTGCCGGACAAGGCGGTGGACCTCATGGACGAGGCGGCCTCGCTGGTGCGGATCCAGATCGACA
>Ga0316217_10002509_pt1 | contig 22008 bp, 22 predicted proteins | sample 1anoAmetaG_FD_203633 | JGI IMG/M metagenome (GOLD analysis project Ga0316217, IMG submission 203633) | Freshwater microbial communities from Trout Bog Lake, Wisconsin, USA - 1anoA | ecosystem: Environmental > Aquatic > Freshwater > Lake > Hypolimnion/Profundal zone | place: USA: Wisconsin...
TCGTCGAGATCGATATTCAGCGTAATCGTATGCTTTTGATCGTCGATCACCGTGTCAGGAACCGGCGTAAAGTTGATGTAGCCGCCTTCCCCGTACACTTTGCGCAGGTTTTCCAGTCCCTTGCGCACCAGGCTGGTATTGAAAATCTCGCCGTCCTTCAGGGCGAACTGCGCCCGCAACAGGGCGGTGTTGGCGACAGCCTTGTTGCCCGAAAAAGTGACCTTGGCAAGCCGGTACATTTCGCCTTCTTCGATCGGCAATGTAAGGTCAATCGCCTTGCCCGGACCGCCCTTCTTCATGAATGGAAGATGGAACCCGCCCTGGGTATCCCGCGTCTTGGTGCGGGCATCGTGCACCTGGGCTTTGAAATAGCCCTTCTGCTGGAGCGCGTCCCGTACCCGCTCGGTGTCTTCCGTCAGCTTGGTGGCATCGTATGTCTTGCTGAACAGGTTCTCCAGGAAGATCGAGTGCGGTATGCCGATCGGGCGCAGGTTGCGCATGGCGGACCGCAGGTAGCGAGCCCCCAGGTGCTTATTGCCTTCAAAGCGAATCTGGCCAACCTTGACCTTCGGCCCTTCCTTCACCACGAAGTTGACGCCGACCGATGCCGGTGGAATGGGGCGCACCTCGGTACGGACTGTGGCAAACTGGCGCCCATGCTCGGCCAGCAGTTCTTTCAGGACCACCTCGGCCTTTTTCACCTTGGTGGGGTCGTACTGCGATTCCTGGGTCAGCCCGACCTTGCGCTCCTTGAAGCGGTCCAGTACATCGGACTGCGAGACCGACTTCAGGCCGTCGTAGCGGATTTCGCGGATCGTGGGCTTTTCCTTCACATAAATGTGAAGGATCCAGCCCTTGGTGCTTTCCTCTCGCTCGAAGCGCAGGTCCTCGAAATACCCGGTGTTCCACAGCGAGTTGAAGTCGCGGTCCAGCGCGGCTTCATCATAGACATCGCCCGGCTTGGTGAAGATGCGGGCCAGGATGGTCTCCCGCGGGATACGCCGGTTGCCGTGAGGAACAATCTCGGCAATGACTTTAGGGCCGCCCGTCTGCGCCAGCGCACTCAACGAAGCCACCACAAAGACCAATAGAAGCAGAAGCGCAAGCAGCTTTCTCCGGCCCGTTTGACCGTTTACTTCCGCCACGTAGAATCGTTTCGCACACGTAGGAATAGCCACGTCCTCAACCAGCCTTGGAGAAAAGCCGATTATACAGTAGCCATCTCCGGAGATGGCATTTCCCGAGCTGAGCTCGGTTCGTCTTTGTAGATTACATTACAAGGCCGACGCCGGGAAGAAGGATGCCCTTTTACCCGGAAAGGCCCTTACCGATTTCCCGGATCCGTCCCTGCTTTAATCCAGGCGGGGAGATCAGCCAGGGCTCGCAAGGAAGCTGCCGGCCAGTGCCGGTACAGCCCGGCTGGATCCAGCAGCACCGCTTGCATGCCGACCGCTGTCGCCCCGCAATAGTCGATTCCATAAAGATCGCCGACGTATAGGCTTGCCGTTGCTTCAACGCCCATGCCCGTGAGGGCGGCTCGGAATATCCTCGGGTCCGGTTTTTCGCATCCCACGAGTCCGGAATCGAAAACCTGTTCAAAGCAGTCTTGAATGCCGGCCTGCTCCAGAAGTTGCCGGATGCGGCCGTCCGCATTGCTGATTACCCCCAGGCGATAGCTCTGCCGCAGGAGCCCCAGCGTCTTTGGAGCTGCAGGATCCAGAATCGTCCAATAGGAGGAGTCTCCGGCCCGCGCCACCAACTCCTCCAACAGGTCGTCACACCCCTCCAGCAGCATCAGCAGCTTTTCAAAAAAAACCTGCCAGTGTCCCTGGTTGATTGACGTGCCGGGAACGGCCGCCCCGCCAGACGATTGGCCTGGAATACGGGGTGGAACCGCATGCTTGGCAGCCCGGTCGGCCTCCGCCAGTTGCTCCGGGCTCGGCGTCCGGCGGACCAGCAATGGCTGTAGCAGGCGCTTCATGTCGGGATGAAGCAGGGTTCCGCCCAGGTCAAAGAAAATCGCTTCCATCGCCATCAGCAGCACACTATCACAATCCGCTGGCGCGCCTCCCGCTGCCGCTGCTATCATCGGCACGCTCTGAACAGGACAGTTGCCGCGTGCCGCGTCCCTTGCCGTGCCGTTAAAGGGGAAGCGTGCCTTAGGCGAGTGCTGGATAGCCGCCGCACTGGCTGTTATGCCTGCGCCCTCAACGACCGCCGTCGGCAGTTTCGCCGCGGCTGATTAGGAGATGGAGAATGTCAGCAACCGAGAATCAGCGTCCCGTCCCGGTCATCGATTTTCACGTCCATATTAATGATCAATCCGTGCGGCAGCAGTGCGCCGGCAAGACTGTTATAAGCGGCTATGGCACCCGCGAACTGCCCGGCAAAGACCGTGGCGCCCGCGATCGCGAACTGCTCAACCCGGATGCCCAGGTCGAGGATATGGATCGCGCCGGCATTGATATGAATGTGCTCTCCGTCGCCACCGTGCAGCACAACAGTTCCTGGGCGCCCCCGGCGCTTGACTTGGAACTGTGCCGCCGCGTGAATGACACTGTCGCCTCCTGGGTGGCTAAATATCCCAAACGTTTCGTCGGCACTTTCCTCCTGCCCTTGCAGGACATGAAACTCGCCATGGCCGAGTTCGACCGCTGCGTCTCACAACTCAAGATGCAGGTCGTCCAGCTGCCCTCCAACGCCAAGGGCGCATACCTGGGTGAGCCGGTTTTCAGCGAATTGTGGGCCGCCATTCACCAAGGCAAGGTGACGGCAATGATTCATCCCGAGGGCATCACCGACCTGTGGTTCCAGAAGTACCGTATGTGGAACTCCCTCGGCCAGCCGGTCGAAGAAGCCAAGGTCATGGCCTCCCTGATTTACGAAGGCGTTCTCGAACGGCATCCGGGACTGAAGGTCGTCATCAGCCACGGCGGCGGCATGATGCCGCATTACATGGGCCGTTTTGACCGCAACGTATACAACATGCCGGACAGCATGGTGAATATCACCAAGAAGCCGAGCGAGTATCTGCGGCACATGTATTACGACAGCTGCGTTTACACGGCCGACACACTGCGCGCCCTCATCAAGATTGTCGGGGCCGACCGCATCATTCTTGGCTCCGATTATCCGGTCGGCGATCCGAACCGGGTCGAGTTCGTGCGCGACGTGGTTTCGCCCGAAGACTTCCGCATGATCGCCAGCACCACGCCGTCCACCTTGCTCGGTCTTGCGCAACCGTCGCCGTCCGCCAAGGGCTGATTGCGCGTTCACGTCGGAACATGCCGGATGCGGTGAAGCGCGGCAATGCTTCACCGCGAGACGAAAACGCACCAGGCTGTGATTTCACCATAATGAGGAGAACGGATATGCAGCGGTTAGCCGGGCGGGTAGCAGTGGTCACGGGAGCAGCTCATGGTCCCAAAGCGGCAATCGGCGTTACGTTTGCCAAGGCATTAGCGGCGGAGGGCGCCTCCGTCGTGGTGGCCGCGCGCCGCGATTGCGGTCCGGTTGCGGCGGAAATTCAAGCCGCCGGCGGAACGGCGCTCGCTCTGCACGTGGACGTCAGCGATGAGCAGTCCATCAAGGATCTGGTCGCCCGCACGGTCGAGCGCTTTGGCCGCCTCGACATCATGGTTACCAATGCCGCCGTTGGTTCCAATATCCCGCCTATCCCGCTCGAAAAGATGGCGGTGGAGGAATGGGACGAACTGATGCGCGTCAACGTGCGCGGCCCCTTCCTCTGCGCCAAGGCGGCGGCGCCCATCATGCGCGCTCAGAAATACGGCAAGATCATCAACGTCGGCTCCACCACCATGATCGAAGGCCTCACCCAGCGGCTTCACTATGTAACTGCCAAGGGAGCGATTCTGGCAATGACGCGCGCGCTGGCCCGCGAGCTCGGCCCCGACGGCATCCGCGTCAACACTATCGCTTTCGGCCTGATCATGAATCCTGCCGCGGAAGCGACCATGAAGGCGCGACCCGGACTCCGCGACCACGTGCTCGGCGCGCGCTCCATCAAGGCCGACACTTATCCGCAGGACCTGGCAGGCACAATCGTCTACCTGGCTTCCGCCGACAGCGACGCCGTCACCGGCCAGTTCCTGATCGTCGATAACGGCGCGGTCTTCAGCTAGGCTCGAAAAAGCAAATCCCCATGACCCGGGTTGCAACCGGCCATGGGGATTCTTGTGCTTTCGCCTGTTTGTGCTTTTCGCCTATGCCGGCGCCCACCGCTGCGTTACGGCTTGGGAGCGTAATAGCCCTTGCGGGCGCGGATCTTCAGGTTCTTGTGGCCCTCGGCCCGGATTTCAATGGCGCGATAGCGCCCGTCAGAGGCGAAATCCGCCGGTTTGTAGGCCATCGCATACTGGCTGCGCAGCTCGTCCTGAATCTCGGTAAAAGCTGAGGCGACGTCCTGCAACTTGAAGGGGAAGAAAGCGCGCCCGCCGGTGGCTTCGGCGATCCGCTCCATGACCCGATCGCCTTTCATCTTGATGCCGCTCGTATTGGTGCTGATGGCGTAAACGATCACCTCGGCGCGCTGCGCCATTTCGATGGCATCCTCGCGGGTTACGCGGCTCTGGTTATCCTCGCCGTCACTGATAAGCACGATGGCGCGCCGCACCGGACCCTCCTGGTGCGCCTTCATCAGTTTGTCACGGCAGGCGAAAAAGATGGCGTCGTACATGGCCGTGCCGCCACCCGGCCGGAGAGCCCTTACGCCATGTCCCAGTTCATCCGTCTTGTTGGTGAAATCGGCGGTAACTTCCGGGGTGGTGTCAAAACCTAGGACGAACGCCTGGTCGGACTTCGGGCGGATCGTCTGGTTCAGAAATTCAACCGCTGCCTCCTGCTCGAACCGGAAGCGGTCGCGGATCGAATTGCTGGCGTCAATCAGCAGGCCGACTCGCAGGGGAAGGTCCGTCTGGCGCGCAAACCAGTCGATCTGGCGCGCTGGCTTGCGGTCGTCAAAAATCTTGAAATCTTCTTGCTTCAGGTCCTTGATGAACCGGCCGTGCCGGTCGGTCACGGTGAAGACGAGATTCACTTCATCGACCCGCTTGGTGATGGTCGTGAGCGGCGCGTCTTCGTCGCCTGCGTCCGCTGCGCCCCTGGCCGGCGGAACATCGGCTGCCGGTTGGCTGGCCGGAACGGCTGGAGGAACCGCGCTGGCCGAAGACTCATTCGCCTTGGGCGGAGCAGGGTTCGGCTTGGCGGCGCTCTTCGGGGCCATCGTGGCCGAGGGTGCCGATGGAAGGTTGCCGGCATCCTGGGCGTAGCCCAACTGCAGCGTGAACGTCAACAGAAGCAAGGCGAGAATGCGGCTCTTCATCAGGCTTCCCATTATAGCCGCTCCCCGGATGCCGATCCTGCGGGGCGGGCATCCTGCGCTGCTTCGGCCGCAGGCCGCAATCTCTCGAGAAATTCCAGCAAATCTGGCGGAAAAGGCCGGGAAAAGCTCAAAACAGCCGCCGAGCGCGGGTGACGGAATTCGATTTTCTCGGCGTGCAGGAAATTTCGGCTCAGGCTGACCGGGGGCAGCTGCGCGGCGGCCCCGTCAGCCGCAACCGCTTTCGGTTTGCGCCCGGAGGCGATGGACTGGAGCGCCACTGGCCTGATTTCGCGCGGGGCTCCATAAAGCGTGTCGCCCACCACGGCATGCCCCAATGAAGATAGATGCACACGGATCTGATGGGTGCGCCCGGTTTCGATCGCGACCTCTACCAGCGTGAATTTGCCGTACTGGCCGCTGATGCGTTCACACACCTTCCAGTGGCTCACGGCACTTCGTCCATCGCTGCGCCGGGTCGTCATTCGGGTGCGCCGGACCGCGTCGCGACTGATGGAGTTGTTGATCGTACCGGCGTCGCCCTGAAGCGCGCCATGGACCAGGGCCAGATAGGCTTTGTGCACCTCGCGATTGGCAAACTGCTCGGCAAGCCGCCGGTGTGCAAAATCGTTCTTGGCGGCCAGAATGAGGCCGCTGGTGTTGCGGTCCAGGCGATGCACAATGCCCGGACGCAGAACTCCTCCGGCGTCAGACAGCTGGCCGAAGCGATGCAGCAGCGCATTGACCAGCGTGCCCCGGTTGCGGGCGTCATCGGTCGCACCCGCTCCAGCATGTACCATCATGCCGGCGGGCTTGTTGACGACCGCCAGATCGTCGTCTTCGTAAACGATGTCGAGCGCAATCTCCTCGGCAAAAGCCCGCAGTGGTTTCGGGTCCAGCGGCCCGAGCAAAGTGACGCGCTCTTCCCCGCGCAAGCGGAGCGAGGCCTTGGCTGGACGGTCCCCGACCAGCACCTGGCCGTCGGCGATCACCTGCTGGACGCGCGCCCGGCTGGCTTCCGGCAATGCCGCCGCCAGAAACTGGTCCAGCCGTCGGCCAGCTGCCTCCGGCGGGACCGTCAGATTCTTGGGATATTCATCCATTCCGGGTGTCTTTGCGTCCACAACCAGGCACACAAGAAATCAAAGTCAAGAGCAACGCAGCCAGAAGCCCGATCTAGCGGCTGGCGCGCGCCACGACCGTATTGAGCATCCTCTTTCGCCGCAACCAGAGCGCTGTGCCCGCCAGCACGAGGAAGACCGAGATAAGCTGCGTGCCGGTCATCAGACCTCCGAAAACCGAGCCGCGCTCCGGGTCGCCCCGCACAAACTCGATAAAGAAGCGGGCCACGCCGTAAAGAAACATATAGGCGCCCAGCACCTGTCCATCATTGGTCTTGCGCTTGACCAGCCAATACAGAAAAAAGAAATTAAGCAGCTCAAACAGGGACTCGTACAACTCGGTCGGGTGCAGGGCCACGCCGAGAGGCGTTCCCGAGATGCGATTGGCCAGCGGATTCGTGAACCTGATCCCCCAGGGCAGGGTCGTCGGCTTGCCGTAACAGCAACCGGCGGCGAAGCAGCCCAGCCGTCCGATGGCGTGTCCCAGAGCAATGCCCGGAGCAAAAGCGTCGCAGGTGGCCAGAACCGGCAAATGATGGCGGCGTATGTACCAGAGCGACAAAGCCACGGCCGCAATCAGCCCACCATAGAAAACCCCACCGGCCTGCAGCGTCGAAAAGCTGAATATCTCACCGGGGTGGGAGCTGTACCAGCCCCAGTCGTTGATAATCAGCATCACCTTGGCCCCGACGATGGATGCAATTACGATCAGCGCCCCCAGGTTCCAGGCGTTCTCGCTGTCAACCCCGGCGCGTTGTGCCAGCTTCGCGGCTACGGTCAGGCCTGCCATAACCCCGATCGCGACCAGAAATCCATAGGTGGGCAGCCAGAACGAACCTAGATGGAAAAGTTCAGGAAACACTCGAAATCGCTCCCGCCGGAGGCCGTATGGCTGATTAACTTCTTGCTGAAATTAGATGTGCCATCATCCCCAACGACCGGTTTCAGTGTAGCAGGTGATATCGAAGGGCCGCCCTTGGCGCTCGTTCGTCGCTAAACACGGGGAGCAAGGCTGGAAACACAGGCAGGCGGAAAGGGCAGCGCAATCTCAAGAACGTCTCTGCCGTAAAAAAAGTCGACCCACTTGGCCGTGTGTCGAGGCGTTTCATGAGCCCGTCCCAGACGGTGGGTGCCCTCCGCGATCCATTAGGCATCTTCGCATGGCGAAGCATCGCTCACCGGATCTTTCGTAACGAGTAGGGCTCCCTGCTCATTGTCGTTGGCTCAAAAAAACGACCGCCGCCATCACCTGCTTCGCAGGCCGACTTTCAGATTGGATGCTAGATAAAAGCCCGCAGACTCGCAATAGGGGGATCGGAAATAGTTGGCAGTTGGCGTGCTTCACGGGACTACAGCAAACGAGCGGCGACTCTACCCCGCCCAACCCAGCCGGGTCAGACGGCGCGGCGTTTCTCCTGCGGCTTGCCCTCTACCAGTACTTCATCCAGGGCGCCGGCCATCTTGCCGGTACGCTGGTTGATCTCCGCACAGACAGCATCGAAGTGACGCTTCAGCATCTGATACTCGTCGGCGATATTCAAAGCGGCCAGCACCGCCAGGCGCAGGGAGTCCACGGTGGCCGTCTGGTCGGCGACGGCGCGCATCTTGCCATCGACATACTCGGCCAGTTTCTTGAGGTATTCCGGGTCAATGCCGCGGAGGCTGTAGGCCTGATCGTATATTTCAACTCGAATGCTGCCGTTTTGCGTCACGATCGCTCCTTCATGCCGGCTGGCCGGACCGGGTTCCGGCGGGCGCCTCTTGTCCCAAGGGAACGCTACTCCGCCAGAGCCTCGATCTGCTCCAGTAGTTTTTCCACGCGCCCGCGGATGTCTTCGCGTTCTTTGCGCAGTGCCACGTTTTCGTTGCGCAGGGTTTCCAGCTCTTCCTCGCGCAGTTCGATCTGTTCCCGCATGCGAACCGCATCGCGCTCGGCATCGGCTTTAGCCGCGCGGGCGGTCTTCAGCGACTCAATGGTACGGTGAATCTTCTGTTCCAGGACAGCCAGGGAATCGGCTGAGTGCTGGGTAACTTCGCGGGCTGCAATTCCAGACATAGCTTCCACAATAACCTTCGTTGAACAGCTCCGCGACCGCCGGATCGGATGGCGGCGCGGGCCTTTGCGGCAATGGGTTTCGCAAAGACGTTCGGGCGCAGTATAACGCAGAACCCGGGGCGAGGAATCCACAACCGCAGTGCCATTGCAGATTCTCAGTAGAGCGGCGGCTCGCCGGCAGGGCGCGACTTCCATCGCCGGTGCACCCAAAGCCACTGGTCAGGATAGCGGCGCACGAAAGCTTCAATGGCGGCGGTGAACCGTGCCGTATTGGCCATCGCATCGGCTTCACCATCGCCGGTGCGAACCAGGGTGAGCGCGGGTTCGAAATGAATGCGGTATCCCTGCTGCTCTTCATGCCACACCGTAAAGGCCGGAACCACGGCCGCCGCGGTGCGCAAGGCGACCCGCGCCACGCCGCTCGCGGTGCAGGCGTCGATGCCGAAGAAGGGCACGAAGACGCCCTGCGGCGGTGTCATGTTGGTATCCATCAGCACGCCCACGGTCTCTCCGCTGCGCATCGCCGATATGAGTCCGCGGGCAAATTCCTGCTTGCTGAAAGTAGCGTTGCCGTGCAGCGTGCGATAACGCTGCGACAACCGCTCGAGATAGGGATTGTCCAGCGCTCGCACCACCACGCGCAGCGGGTAGCCGTTCAGTGAGTGCACGAAGGAACCCACCTCCCACCCGCCCAGGTGCGCCGTCAACAGCAGCACGCCCCGGCCGCGCTCGCGGGCCGCCAGATAGTTCTCCAGTCCTTCGTAGACGACAAAGCCGCGGATGTTCTCGCGGGTGTACCGGGGAAACAGGCAGAACTCGGCGAGCAGGCGGCCCAGGTTGTCGTACTCGGCGCGGAGGATCTTTTCGCGCTCGGCCGCCGGCATTTCGGGGAATGCCAATGCAAGGTTGCGCTGCCCAACCCGCCGCAGCCGCGCATGCACCCGATACACTATGCGGGCTATGGCAATGCCTGCCCGATGCGCCAGCGGCCGCGGCAAAGAGCCTATGCCCTTCAGCAGCAGCCATACCGGGACGTACTCAAGTAGACGGCGCATTTTTTAAGCTGACCGGCCCAGACGAGCAGGGCCGCACGCGTCCCCACCCGCACCCCATCGTCCGGGAGAGCGACGAGCCAACCGCGGGCTCTGCGGGGACCGATCCAGTCCTGGCCCCGCGCTATTTCGCAAGCCGGAAATCCGGCTACTTTTTGCCCTTTGCTTCCGGCTTATCGCCGGCATATTTGGAGAGCGCCGATAGAAACGGCTTAGCCTCTTCGGGCGCAGCCATGTTGCCCAGCAGCAAGGTGCGGAAAGGAACCATGCGCCCGTAGAACAGGCGCGTGTCGTCGCGGTCCTGCGCAACCACGGCGCCGTTGAGCGTGACCCCCGCAAACGCTCCGCGAGCCCGCGAGTAGGTGAGCACCTGGGCGCGCATCTTCCAATCGGTTGAACCCTCGGCGAGTCGCCCCACCGGGCCGGCCGCAACGGATGCATCGGCGCCCAGTTTGAACTTGCTGGCCAGCAGGTTGCGCATGCCTTCGTCATTCATGATCAGCATGACCAGGTCCACCGCCTGGCCGCCTATCTGCAATCCGAAGCTGCCACCCTTTACGCTGAAAAACGCCGGGGCGCTCCAGCTTCCTTTTTCCGTGCGGCAGCTGGCTACGCCATGTCCGTAGGCCCCGCCAATCACGAAACCGCCCTTCAGCATCGAAGGCACGACCGCCACACACTTGGCGGAACCGATTATGTCCTCCGGAATTCCGCGGTCGGAGGCGGACATGATCTCTTTCAATACGGTGCCGGCTTCTTGCACCCGTTGAATTTGTTTTTCCCGGTCTTGAGCCCAGCTGGAGAGGGCGCAAGTGAGGAGAGTGATAACGGCAATCAATCGCTTCACAATTAGCTCCTGGGAGGCAAAGCCGCCACAAGAGATGGTACGCCATTTGGGCCGTGACCGGGACCACGATGTTGATTGGTTTAGGGCCAACGGCGGTTCGCTGCCCAAAGCAGAAAAATCCGGCATCGGGGATCAGTCTCGATGCCGGCGAGCGCTTTTGAAAGCGCGGAGAGGTGGGGGCATTCTGGTTCAGAGGCGGGGTTGGCGCAAGTCACGCAAGGTCATGGGCTGTCCGTAACCCGCGGCGGCAGGATTTCTTAGGAAAACAATCCGCACCCGGCCGGGCTCTAGGCGTTGCGGACCAGGGAATGGGTGATGGCGTGAATGGAGAGCGCAATCCGGTTCTGCACGCCGACCTTGCGCATCAGTTTCGCCACGTGCGCCTTCACCGTGCGCTCTTCGATCTTCAACACGGCGCCGATCTCTCGGTTGGAACTGCCTCCAACCAATAACTCAAGCACCTGCCGCTCGCGATCCGTGAACATCACCCTAGTACCAGGGAATACCGTCGAGTGGCTGGTGACCCGCTCGATGAACATTGAGAGCACCCGCCGCGGAGCCCACACCGAACCGGAGTTCACGACCCGCATCGCCATTACGAAATCCGCTGCGGGGGCCGCTTCGTCCACATAACCCTTGGCCCCGGCCGCCAAGGCCTTCAGGATCGTCTCATCGGTACCGCCCGAACCGGTGACGACAATCCGCAGTTCCGGACGGGAACTGCGCAAATTGGCCACCAGGTCAAAAGGATTGTTCCCGCCACGGCCGCCCAGCAACACAAGTTCGCAATTGGGCTGAGTCTTGATTTCTTCAAACGAAGTGGAGACCAGTTCGAATTCAGCCTCGGCTTCAAACAGAGCCCTGAACCCCACCAGACGCAGGGGATCGCTCTCCACCACGGCGATACGAATCGGCGGCTTGTTCGCACCGGCGACAGCCATAACTCATCTCCTAATACACTGTCCAGCATAGTCCCAAACAGGACACGAGGAAAGCTCCGCCAGGTACGTTGGTACCGGTCCTGAAGTACCTTTGGGCTGCAGGTGGGAACAAGTTGCCAGGTCGCCGTCAGCGGGCCCATCCTTGCAGAAGTGACCGTCGCGGCGGGCCAGGCGGAAACCCATTACGCATGCGGGCGCTGCGCCGACTTCGTTGAACTAGCGCGACAGATTGCCGCAGCCGAACGCCAGCGCTTCCCGGTCGAACCGTCTGCAACGTCGAGCCGGAATCACTCCGGTTAGCGATTGAACTGCTGGCGCATTTCCGACCAGGCGCCCTCCATGCCGCGCCGCGCCGTCTGATCGGCAAAGCGTTCGGCAATCTGCGACAACGTTTGGAAAATTTTCGTTCCTCGAGTCACGTATTCCGGCGCCTGCTCCCAGACGCGTTCGAACGACTCGGGATACTCCGAAGCCAGTATGGCGAGGCCGACCGTCGCAACTGCGATTCCGGCCGGGCGCTTTCCCGTCACCAGCAACAAGGCGCCCGCGCCCAAAGAGCCAAACACCACGGCCCGCTTCCAGTTCTTCATCCCATCACCTCTCGCTTCCAGCTGTCTGCCTTGCACTCTACTGATTCGCGCCAAAGGCGCTGTTCCGCATGTCGTTACTATCCGGCATACCCGCATCTTCCCGCTGCAAAAGCGCTCCGGTCCAGCAATCTGCACCAGCTTCCGCGCAGAAGAGCAGCTGCGTCTTGTCGTTGTGCCCCGGCGCAAAATCGCCCGCAAGGCTGTTAGCATAACCCCCGCAAATCACGAGAGCAACCCGTCCGACTCTTATCTGGAGTCCGGTGCCCGCAACAGGCTATAATGAAATTCGTGCGCCCGTAGCTCAGCTGGATAGAGCGATTGCCTCCGGAGCAATAGGCCGGGAGTTCGAATCTCTCCGGGCGCACCATTTCCCCCCTTCGATTTCTACGCCCCCACGCCTTCGCCGATTGCAGCCGTGTCTCCGACTGCCCCCCCCGCGATTTTCAAGCAAAGATCAAAGCCCGTCATAGCGGCGCTATGACGGGCTTTGCGTTTGTGGCCCCGCCGCCAATTACTTGCCGGTCTCGAAGCGGAACGTCCCCTCCGGATCTACCAGCGCCAGCAGCCGCACGATGCTGCCGTCCCCACCCGGCCAGCGCCAGGGGAAGGCCATGAAGGTGCAACGCTTGCCGGTCACCGCATCCAGAGCCCCGCCGGCGTTCTCGATGCCGGGAATGCCGCCCTTCACCATCAGCGTCTTGTGCGCCGGCTCCCATTCGGGAAAGTCCGTGCTCGCATCCCGCCCGGTCGCCGCCTTGTACTCGTCAATCAAGTGCGGGTGCGACGGTCCCAGGCCGTGGTTGACCAGCTTGGTCGCAATCGGATGGTCGTTCGCCTGGCAGCCGTAGGCGACCATGCGTACCTTTTTATCGACCAGCCATTGCGCGCCAGCCTTGGTGGCGCCCGGACCGTAGTTGAAATACTCGTCGGTGTCGGCCCACTTGTGGTGGTAGCCGGTGTTGATCACCACCACGTCGCCCTCTTGAATCTTCGGCGTGGCCTTCTCCAATACCTTGTCATCGATGACGCCCCACTTGCCCAGCGGAATCGAGACGCACACGCCGGTGCCGAACAGCCGCCAGAGCGGATACTGATCGATGGTCGGCGTGTTTTCGGTGACGTGCAGGGGCGCATCCATGTGGGTGCAGCGGTGCATGATGCCTTCCCAGCTCACCTGGTAGATGCCGTCCTTCGCGTGGAACTTGTCGATGTCGATATTCACACCCGGGCTCGACGGCCACTCCGGCATGAACTGCGTGAACGTATGGGTGAGGTCGTAAACCTTCAAGCTCATATCCTGGTTCCTTTCGCGTTCCCGTTGCCGTCTAGTTGCCGGGCTCGATCCGGCATTTCCCGCTGGGATCGAACATGGCCACCAACCTGACCTGGCAGGCGTCGCCGTGCTCAAACTTCCACGGCGTGGCGGCCAGCGTCATGCGCTTGCCCTTGACGGCATCCACGTCGCCGCCCACTTGCTCGATGGTCGGGATGCCCGCCCCGAGCAATATCTTGTGCGCCACGTTCCACTCGCCATGCTCCAGCTTCCAGTCGCGCCCGGTGGCCTTGGCGTACTCGCCCGCCAGTCGTTTCATCTGCGGGCCGTTGCGATGCGGAGCCATCGAAGTGGCCAGCGGATGGTCCACGTGCGGCGTGTCCACCGCGACCATCTTGGGCTTCTTGCCGACGAGCCACTCGGCCGCGTCCTTGGACAGCCCCGGGGCCTCGCCGTAGTATTCGAGGCCATCCGAGTACTTGTGGTGCCAGCCCGTGACGATGACGACAATGTCGCCTTCCTTCACTCCCGGCGCCGCCTTCTCCAGGTCGGCAGCCGTGATGACCTCCCAGTTGCCCTTGGGCACGTCCAGCACCGCTCCATTGCCGAAGAAGCGCTCGGGTGAGATGGCGGCCAGGTCTGCTCCCTTCTGTATAAGGTGGATCGGGGCGTTCATGTGCGTGCCCGTGTGCATCACCGTCGTGGTCTTCCAGGCCAGCACGCCGTGCTGCGCGTGCTTGACGTGGCGCACCATCCTGACGTCGGCCTGCCCCGGATAGGAAGGAGCCCGCTGGTCCCACTCATGACTCAGCTCCACGAACTGCAACCCCGAGTAGGGATCGGTTGTGACCTTCATGTTCTTCTACCTCTCTCAGGTATTGGGTAAGATTGCCTAAAGTAAAATCATTCATCCGCCCAGCGACGCTTGATCCTCAATCGTCGCATCCGGCCTGACAGTAGAAATTGCTTTCCCGCGAAAATCCTATGGGAATGATTCTGAACTAGCAACGCATTTCCCGCGCGGTTCCCCTGCGCGTCCAACGTTATAATCATATGCCGTATGTCTCATTTAGAGGCCAGCGACTTGGACTCGGCTCACCTCACCCGGCAATTGCGTCCCATAATAACCGCGCTCGAGATCAGAGCGTCCCTTTGATCCGCCCCTTCGACGCCGTCGTCCTCGGGGCCGGAGCGGCGGGCCTGATGTGTGCCGCCGAAGCCGGCAAACGCGGCCGCCGCGTCGCCGTGCTGGAGCGCGCCGCGCGCACGGGAAAAAAGATACTGATCTCCGGTGGAGGCCGCTGCAACTTCACCAACCTGCACTGCCAGCCGGAAAACTTCATCTGTCAGAATCCTCATTTCTGCAAGTCAGCCTTGTCGCGCTACCCGCCTTCCCGGTTCATCGCCTTGGTCGAAAAGCACGGCATTCCCTATCACGAAAAAACGTTGGGTCAGTTGTTCTGCGATCACTCGGCACACGACATTCTGGACATGCTGGAAGCCGAATGCCATGCCGCCGGCGTCAAGGTTTTCACCAGCCAGGCAATCGACGAGGTGCGCCAAGACCCAGGGTTCGTGGTGCGCTGCGGGGAAGACGAATTCCGTGCGCCGGCGCTGGTAGTGGCCACCGGCGGTCTTTCCATTCCGAAGATGGGGGCCAGCGGATTCGGCTATGAATTGGCGCGGCAGTTTGGACTGGCAGTCTGCCCCACGCGACCGGCGCTGGTGCCACTCCTGTTAAGCGCCGCGGACCGGGAGCGCTATTGCGGATTGGCAGGCGTTTCCGCCGAAGTCGTGGCCAGCATCGGCAAGCAGCGCTTCCGCGAGAAACTGCTGTTTACCCATCATGGCTTGAGCGGCCCGGCCATCCTCCAGATCTCATCCTACTGGCGATCACCGCAGCCGCTCGCCATCGACCTCGCGCCCGGAACAGAGGTCACGGCAGAGCTGCGAGCCAGCGAATCCGTGCGGAATTTCAACACGGCGCGGGGAGCGCTCCGCTCGTCGCTGCCGAACCGTTTGGCGGACAGCTGGCTGGAACTGCACCTGCCGCCAAACTGGGCGAATCCATCGCTCGAGCAACTGGAACGCCAGCTGCACCAGTGGACCGTCACTCCCGTGGGAACCGAAGGGTACGAGAAGGCCGAGGTGACGGCGGGCGGAGTCGATACCGATGAGTTGTCGGCCAAGACGATGGAGAGCCGCAAGGTCCGCGGACTCTTCTTTATCGGCGAGGTAGTGGACGTGACCGGACATCTGGGAGGGTTCAACTTCCAATGGGCCTGGGCCTCAGGCGCCTGCGCGGGATGGGCGCTGTAAGCCGCGCAGCCCCGCCGTAACCGCGCTCAGCGTTACAATGGCCGGGTGTTCGCCCGCAAGATTTGCGTGCAATATCGGCTCGGCGGGGAGTGGCTTCCGACACCGCAGAAGTGGCTCGACAACTTCGCCATGCGCAGCTTCACCAACGACTCGATCTTCGACGACACCCTGCCGGCGGGCGAGGGACTACTAGAGATTGGCGCTCGTGTGCCACTGGACCGTTTGCAGGCCGCAATGCAAGACTGGTTCCGGCGCAAGGGCTACATCGGCCGCACCGACGAATTGCTGCTGACCGAAACTTAGTCCGCGTTCCAGACTCCCCGGTCAGCAAAGTCTTCCTCTTCCGCGGATGCTCAATGGGCTGGGATTGGGAGCAAAGAGCGGCCCACCTCCGCCGGTTGCGGCGAAGGTGGGCTAATCCCGCCTCTACACCTCTCGAAAACGCGCTCTCCCCGTATCGCTACTCTTCGTAATGCATCAGGGAAAGGACGTCATATGGAGCGAGCTTCTTGCGGCCGCCGAGCGAATCCAGTTCCACGACGAAGGCCAATCCGTCAATCTCGCCACCCAGTTGCTTCACCAGGTTGATGCTGGCCAGTGCCGTTCCGCCGGTTGCCAGCAGGTCATCGACGATGACCACGCGCTGGCCGGGGCGAACCGAGTCCTTGTGGATTTCCAGGGTATCGCTGCCGTATTCGAGATCGTAGGTGCAGCGCACGGTCTCGGCGGGCAGCTTCTTGGGCTTGCGGATCGGCACAAAGCCCGCGTTGAGGCGATAGGCAAGGGCCGGACCGAAGATGAAGCCCCGCGCCTCGATGCCCATCACGAGATCCACGTCATGATTCAGGTAGTACTCCGAGAGGGCATCGATCAGCCGTGCAAAACCCACCCGGTCCTTGAGCAACGTGGTGATGTCATAAAAAAGAATGCCGGGCTTGGGAAAATCGGGCACGCCGCGGATGAGCGACTTCAGCGAATCGCAATTGAGATCAGGTCTGCTCGCCATCACCAGGTTCCTTCGATGCGAAAAGATTTCAGGCCCTCTACTGGCTGGCCCGGCCCCACATCCACCCGGTCCACGCGCGCGGCCCGGGGGCCACGCCGTAACGCCTCATGCAAATAGCTGAGCTGCCCCAGCGGTCCGGTGGCCTGCACTTCGACCGCGCCGTCTTCGTTGTTGCGAACCCAACCGATCAACCCGAGCGCCTGCGCTTCCCGCTCAACAAACCAGCGGAAGCCTACTCCTTGCACGCGCCCGTGCACAATGTAGCGACGTGTCTGAGCCGTATTGTCCATTGTGGTCATGGTGCGGGTCGAGTTTAGCAGACCTCCAGCCCGCTCCAAAAGCTAGAAGAACGGAAATGGAATCTGATTTAGCTCCCGCAGGTGGTGCTGCGGCCATAGGGAAACCAACGGTGGTGTCCCGCCCTCTGGCCTCCCCCTCCAAGCTGACCCGTTGCTGAATGAGCAGGAACAGCTTGGCTCACAGCGGTTGGCGCGGCAATCGTCCCAGTGTGGGCCGTGCCTGCGGCCGAGGGACTAATGCTATCGGGTTAAGTGCCGGGCCGAATGCCGATGACCGCCATCATGCGGCCCGTCCCGCCATTTTCGGCGCGGTGGGAAAAAAGCAGGTCGGAACGGCAAGCGGTACACAGCGGGGAAGCCGTGATCTGGCCGGGGCGCAAGCCGGCGGCGAGCAACTGACGGCGGTTGGCCTCCACCAGGTCAAGTTTGATCTTGACCGGCAGGAAGGGCTCAATGTGTCCGGGCGCGCGAGCCACGAGAAACAACAACGGGTAGCGTTCGCGGATCGGGTCTGAATCCTTCTCAACGGAAAACAACTCGTCGGCATAGGCAAATTGCGACGAGAACTGCTCGCGCACTTCTTCGCCTACCTCGTAGCAGCAGCCATGAATTCCGGGTCCGATGGCCGCCTGCAGGTCGCGCGGCTGGGAGCCAAACCAGCGCCGCATCTCGCCGACCCCCTTTTCGGCGATGCGTTTCAGGGTGCCCCGCCAGCCGGCGTGAAAGGCGCCGACAGCGCGCCGCTTGCGGTCCACCAGCAGCAGAGGCAGGCAATCGGCAGTGCGAATGGCGAGCAACCGTCCGGGCACTTGTGTGACCAGTCCATCCCCGGTCAGCACCGGCTGCACCTCGGGCGAAAGCGGCTCCGGCCTTGGCCAAATCAGGTCCGAGTGAACCTGGCGGACGTCCTCCAGCGGCCAATCATCGCCGCCGGTGACCGCCGCGATGAAAGCGCTGCGATTGCGCTCCACCGCCGCCTTGGTGTCCTCAGGCGTATACCCGAGATTAAGGGCCTTGCCGCCATACTTTCTTGAGCATCCGCCTTGGCGGGTGCTGAAGCCGTGCACCAGCCAGGGAAATGCCGCCAGATTAGGAGCGGAAAGAACCTCAAGGGCACTGGCCCCTGCCTTCGGCCGGGGCGTTTGGGTCTTCGTTTGGCGGCGTGCGGGCACGCAAACATTGTATAGGGAGGATGGGCGCCGGCGGATTGCCTTATTGCCCCCAGGCAGCCTGTCGGATATATTCTGGACTTCTATGTACGGGGACTTTGAAGCCGCCGATCGCCGCACGGGCAAGCGTGTCCGCTGCACTTATCAAGCGCTGATGCTTGCCATCTCCACCCGCCATGCCGACGCCGTTGACATCAAGTTCCTGGCCGATGGCAGGCCGATCTGGGTGTCGCTACCCCACGTTGCCTGGGGGGAATACAACCGGCGTACGGGCCAGGTCCTTACCGATCCCATGGCCGTGGAAATCGCTGGCCATTTCCTGAAGTGTGCGCTGGAAGCCGGCGAGGAGAGCGGCCGCGAATTTTACCCGCTATCGCTGGCCGAGACCATGCAGCACCTGGATGAGCTCGTACGCCTGGGTCGGCAGGCTCCGGCCCGCACTTAGCCTTGGCCGGTGCCGCGGCGGTCCTCTCCCGGCAGGCAGCCACCTCGTGCCAGGGCGCAACGCAAAGCACGGGCGGTTTTCCGGTTGCGGGTGGATTCGCACCGCCAAGCGTGACCGGGGTCACAGGCATTCCGGTGCATTGCTACGAGAATCCGATAGTTCAGGGTTCAGTGTAATGCCGGGCCCCGTCCGGGCGCCCTTGCCGGCTGCCGGGTTGACGCCGGGCGGCCCTCATTTCCGGCCTCGGAGTTTTCTCGGCCATTCAGTTTGGAACCATAGGAGAAGCCCATCATGTCAAGTCCGACACCTGCAACCAACCAGGCTTTAAGCAGCGTGATTAAGCACCAGAAGCTCGCACAATGGGTCCAGGAAGTGGCCGACCTCTGCCGCCCCGATCAAGTCCATGTGTGCGACGGTTCCGACGCGGAATATCAGGAGATGCTCCGTTTGATGGTCCAGGCGGGAACCGCCATTCCGCTGAATCCAGAGAAGCGTCCCAACAGTATTTTCGTACGCTCCACCCCGGCCGACGTGGCCCGCGTGGAAGACCGCACTTATATCTGCTCGCAGACTAAGGACGATGCCGGCCCGACCAATAACTGGCGGGAACCGGCAGAGATGAAGTCCACCCTGTCGAAACTGTTTTCCGGCTGCATGGCCGGCCGCACGCTCTTCGTCATTCCGTACAGCATGGGACCGATCGGTTCGCCCATCGCCAAGATCGGCGTCGAACTGACCGACTCGCCCTACGTCGTGGCCAATATGCACATCATGGCGCGCGTAGGAATCAAGGTACTCGACGTGCTTGGCGCCGACGGCGAGTTTGTAAAGGGTATGCACTCGGTCGGCTCTCCGCTGGGTGCCGCCGACGCCGACTCTCCCTGGCCCTGCGGCAGCGAGAAGTACATCTCGCATTTCCCTGAAACCCGCGAAATCTGGTCGTTCGGCTCCGGTTACGGCGGCAACGCCTTGCTGGGCAAGAAGTGCCACGCGCTGCGCATCGCCAGCGTGCAGGCCCGCGACGAAGGTTGGTTGGCCGAGCATATGCTCATCCTCAAGCTGACCAACCCGCAGGGCGTGAGCAAGTACATCACGGGCGCTTTCCCTTCGGCTTGCGGCAAGACCAACCTGGCCATGCTGATCCCCACCGTCCCGGGCTGGAAGGTGGAAACCGTCGGCGATGACATCTGCTGGATGAAGTTCGGCGCCGACGGCCGCCTCTACGCCATCAACCCCGAGGCCGGCTTCTTCGGCGTCGCCCCCGGCACCGGCATGAAGTCCAACGCCAACGCCATGCTGACGGCCGAGAAGAACTCCATCTTTACCAACTGCGCCATGACGCCGGATGGCGACGTCTGGTGGGAAGGCATGACCGACGACAAGCCCGCCAACTTGATTGACTGGCTGCGTCGTCCCTGGACTCCCAAGTCCGGACGCAAGGCCGCCCACCCCAACGCTCGCTTTACGACTCCTGCCCGCCAGTGCCCGGCCATCGCCCCCGAGTGGGAAGACCCGAAGGGCGTGCCGATTGACGCCATCCTGTTCGGCGGACGCCGCGCTGGCGTCGTGCCCCTGGTGACCGAATCTTTCGACTGGCAGCACGGCACCTTCCTGGGCGCCACCGCCAGCAGCGAAACCACCGCGGCCGCCGCCGGCGCCGTCGGTCAGTTGCGCCGCGATCCCATGGCCATGCTGCCCTTCTGCGGCTACAACATGGGCGACTACTTCGCCCACTACCTCAAGGTCGGCCAGCGCGCCGGAGCCAAACTGCCCAAGATCTTCTACGTGAACTGGTTCCGCCTCGACGACAAGGGCCGCTTCCTGTGGCCCGGTTACGGCGAAAACAGCCGCGTGCTGAAATGGGTCTTCGAGCGCGTCGAAGGCAAGGCCGGCGCGGTCGATACTCCCATCGGTCGCCTGCCGCGTCCGCAAGACCTCGACCTGTGCGGCCTCGACATTTCGGCCGCCGACATGCAGACCCTGCTCAATGTGGACATCGACGGCTGGCTGAAGGAAGTTCCGCTGGTCGCCGAGCACTTCGCCAAGTTCGGCGCTCGCATGCCGGAAGGCCTGAAGCAGGAACTGAATAAGCTGGAAGCCCGGCTGAAAGCAGCCAAGAAGTAGTTGTTTTTGGCGGAATCGAGAGCCCCGAAGCGCAAGCTTCGGGGCTTTTTTGTTTGGCGCTGGCCTGCCGCCCGGTGGCCCAGGTATGCGCCGCTTAATTACCCCCGAACTCAGAGGTCCTTCATGGCGCATACCTGGGGTTCTGGTTCAGTCCGCCCCGTGACTCTATGCGCCTAGAGCTGAACGTCGGCTAACCGAGCACGAACCGCCGCCCGTCAATCCGCCACCCACCACCCAGCACCATCCGAATGGCTTCGCTATAAGCCTGATGTTCCTGCACCAGAATGCGGTCGGCCAGAGCGTGATCGTCATCACCCGGCTCTACCGGCACCACGCGCTGCAACACAATCGGCCCATGATCCAGATGTTCATCCACAAAATGGACCGTGCATCCGCTGACCTTCACGCCGTAATCAAATGCCTGCTTCTGCGCATCGACGCCCGCGAAGGCGGGCAGCAGCGAAGGATGAATGTTCAGGATGCGACTGGGAAACTGCTGCACGAACCAGGGCGAGAGCAGGCGCATATATCCGGCCAGGCAGACCAGATCGACCTGCGCGTCTTTTAATGCCCGCACGACCTCGCGCTCCTGCTCCTCGCGAGCCCGGCCCTTGGAGGCAACCACCTCGGCCTTCAGGCCTCGCTCGCGCGCCATCTCAATACCTGCCGCATCGGCACGGTTCGAAATCACCACGGCAATTTCAGCGCGCGGAATGCGTCCCTGCGCAATGGCATCGGCAATGGCGATGAAATTTGAGCCTCGGCCAGAGAGAAGGATTCCCAGCCGGTGTAGGCGACCGCTCGGTGAATCGCTTGCGGTGGACAAAGGGTTTTCTTCTGCTCCAGAAACCGTCATGCTCTTCGGCGATGTTCAGCAGTAGGTAACTTTGCGCTCGCCCTTGACGATGCGGCCGATGGCGTACATCTTCTCGCCCGCACGGTCCAGCAGTCCCTGCAGCTTCTTGAACTTCGTCGGCGGTACCACCAGCACCATGCCGATACCCATGTTAAAGGTACGCATCATTTCAGCCGTTTCGATCCGGCCTAAAGCCTGCAGATGTTCGAAGATCGGCTGCTTGGGCCAGTTCCCCAACTCGACGATGGCACCCATGGTCTTGGGAAGCACGCGGGGAAGGTTCTCCGTGATGCCGCCGCCGGTGATGTGGGCCATGGCCACCACGGTTTCCGCATCCAGCAACTTCTTCACAATCGGCCAATAGCTGCGATGGGAACGCATCAGTTCGGTACCGACTTTGTTCTTCAGTTCGTTGACATAGGTTTCGGGCGAATACTTGGCCACCTCAAACAGCAGCTTGCGGGCCAGTGAATAACCATTGGTGTGCAGCCCGTTGGAAGGCAAACCGACGAGGATATCTCCTACCTGCACATCCTTCCCGGTAAGGACCTTTTCGCGCTCGACCACACCTA